>Ga0207931_1000377_pt1 | contig 16377 bp, 13 predicted proteins | sample NGESurdeep092012_2_FD_184478 | JGI IMG/M metagenome (GOLD analysis project Ga0207931, IMG submission 184478) | Arctic peat soil microbial communities from Barrow, Alaska - NGEE Surface sample 415-1 deep-092012 (SPAdes) | ecosystem: Environmental > Terrestrial > Soil > Wetlands > Peat ...
TGACCCTTCCCTTTTCCCCGCCAGGCATCCCATAAGGAAACAAAGGGAGGGGGGGCGGTGATTCTGCCGCAAACCAGGAAGAAAGGAAACCGATGAAACTAGCTTTCCACGGCGCAACGACGATGACGAGCGATCTCGATACCGATGTCGCCATCACTGCAAATGCGGGATTCAAGGCGCTTGAAGTGTGGGCGGATAAAATGGGTCCCTATCTCGCAGGTCACTCGCTGGCTGATCTCAATGCGTTGTTCGTGAACAACGGCGTCATGCCTCTCACGTTCAACTCGATTGAGTTCATCGCGTTTCGCGGTAGCGAGTACACTAATATTCAAGCACGTCTTCATGAACTTGGCAGGATCGCACAGGCGATTGGCTGCCCAACCATTGTCGTCGTGCCCAGCCCATCACCTGACCGTAATATGCCATGGACCAACGTGATGGCCGAGTACGTCCAGGTGCTGCGCGATCTATGCGACATTGCACGCCTGTATGGCGTCAAGCTGTCGTTCGAGTTCCTGGGTTTTGGGTGGTGCAGCGTGCGCACGCCGCGTGCGGCATTCGAGATCATCCAAAAAGTGGAACGCGACAACATCGGCCTGACAGTTGACGCGGCTCATTTTTACACCGGCGGCGGGTTGATGAGTGAACTCGATCAACTTGACCCCAAGCGCATCTTTGCATTCCATCTGGATGATCTCGAGGATATCCCGAAGGAAGCCATCACCGACGGCATGCGGATCTTGCCCGGTCTGGGCGTCATACCGCTCGACGACATCTGTGCGCGGCTCAAGCGCATCGGCTACGACGGGCCATGTTCCATCGAACTTTTCCGGCTCGAGTATTGGAAATGGGATCCCCAAGTATTGGCGATCAAAGCCCGCAAGGCTGCCCTCAAAGTGCTTTCGCCCTATTTTCAGATCGAATAAAAAGAAGAATTAAATATCTTCCGAGGGAGAATGGCCAAAATGACAAGAAAAGTGAAAATTGGAGTAATTGGTGTCGGACGCATGGGGAGTGTCCACACCCGTAACATCGCCAGGAAGATTCCGGAAGCAGATCTGGTGGCCATCTGCGATATCCGGCTGGAGGTTGCCCAGGCGGTAGCCGGCGAGCTCGACATCCAGCGCGTGGTTACGGATTACCACGAACTTCTGGATGACAAGGAGGTCGAAGCCATCCTGATAGCCTCTAGTACGAACACGCATGCTTTTATCATGAAGGATGTGGCTTCGGCCGGTAAGCACATTTTCTGCGAGAAACCGCTTGCCCTGGAGCTGGAAATGATCGACGAGGCGCTGGAAGCGGTCAGGAAAGCAGGTGTCAAGCTGCAGGTCGGGTTCAACCGGCGCTTTGACAAGAGCTTCCAGCAGGTGCACGCGGTCGTCGCTTCGGGTGAGATCGGACGTCCGTGCATCCTGCGCATTACAAACCGCGATCCCGACTTCCCCGCCATGGAATTTCTGCGCGTTTCGGGTGGGATGTTCTTGGACATGACCATCCACGATTTCGATATGGCCCGTTTTCAGGTCGGTGAGATCGAGGAGGTCTATGCCACAGGTGGTGTGCTGCTCAAACCGGAACTGAAGGAGATTAGCGACATCGACACGAACGTGGTCACGCTCAAGTTCGCCGGAGGGGCGGTCGGCGCGATCGATAACAGCCGCAAGGCGGTCTATGGCTACGACCAGCGTCTGGAAGTCTTCTGCTCGAACGGGACAGCCATGGCGAACAACGAGGCCGAGACCACCGCCGTGAAGGGCAATCAGGACGGCTTTCTCTCGGCCAAACCACCGCATTTCTTCATGCAGCGCTATGCCCCCTGCTACGTGGAAGAGGTGCGCCAATTCATCGAGTGTGTGCGTGAAGATAAACCGACTCCGACCACCGGCAAGGACGGCCGCGCCGCGGTGGTTCTCGGTTACGCCGCTTGGAAGTCGTTTCGCGAGAACCGGCCGGTGAAGGTAAGTGAGATCGGATAAATCGACCATGGACCGTGGACGATAGACGACGGCTGTGCTCACTCACGGTTCACCGTCCATCGTCCATGGTCAAACCAAGGTTGTTACCTGTGCCTCAAACTGAGAAGTTGCGCCTACCCTCCGAAGATCAATACCTCAACTGCATCCGCTGCGGGCTGTGTCTGGCTGTATGCCCGACCTACCGGGAATTTCTCAGCGAGACGTCCTCGCCGCGCGGACGGGTGGCACTGGCGCGCAAGGGGCTGGAGGGCGAACTGCGCCTCAGCCCCAACCTAGCTGAACAGATGTATGCCTGCTTCGAGTGCCTGGCCTGCAACGATATCTGCCCGGTGGGCATTCGTCCCGCGGACCTAGCATTGGAGATGCGTGACCTCCAGGAGCAACTCCACTCTGCCAAATGGAAGAAGACGCTATTCGGGGGTTTGATCTCCCGGCCGGGACGGATGGAAGCCGTCACCTGGCCACTGCGGGTGTACGAGAAGCTGGGCATCCGACGCCTAGTCTACATGCTGGGACTTCGCAAACTGCTGCCCGGTAAACTGTGCGACCTGGAATCCATGCTACCGCACCTGCCCCAGCGTCCGCTGCGCCAGGTCCTGCCGGAAGTGACCGAAGCTTTTGGGGATGCTCGTTACCGGGTCGGGTTCTTCCTGGGCTGTGCCCAGAGTCTGATGTTCGCCGAGGAGAGCGCTGCCAGTGTGCGGGTTCTGGCTCACAACGGCTGCACCGTCGTCACGCCCAAAGAAACCGTCTGCTGCGGGATGCCCGCCCTCGGCTTCGGCCTGCCCGGCCTGGTGCAAGAGCAGGCCCGTGTCAACATCGAACTTTTCGAGAAGGCAAACGTCGAAACCATCGTCACTGATTGCGCCACCTGCGGCTCCATGCTGAAAGGCTACGGCCAGTTGTTGGCCATTGACCCGATCTGGGCGAAGCGGGCTGCCGCGTTCAGTTCCAGGGTCCGGGATGTGAGTGAGTTCCTGATGTCCATCCCGCTCGAAAAACCGCAGGGACGCGTCGAAGCGCGTGTCACCTACCACGATCCGTGTCACCTGCGCCGCGCCCAGGGCGTATGGAAGCAGCCACGCGAGATTCTAAAAATGATCGACGGCCTGGAATTCGTCGAATTGCCCGAAGCAGACTGGTGCTGCGGTTCGGCCGGCAGCCAGTTCATCACGCATTACGATACTTCGCTCAAGGTGCTGAAGCGCAAGGCCGACAATATCGCCAGTACGCAGGCCGGCTACATCGCCTCCGGCTGCCCTGGCTGCCAGATGCAGTTGAACGTTGGCGTGCGGCGACAGGGACTGGATGTGCAGGTCGTCCACCCAATTGCGCTGCTCGACCAGGCCTATAACGGCATGAAGGAAAATTGATGGATAAGAGCATCATCGCACAGCTCGAAAAAATCACCGGCAAGGACGGTGTACTCTCCACGCCCGAAGACCTGGCCGTCTATGGCTACGACGGCACCTTCGAATACCACCGCCCGGACGTGGTCGTCCTGCCGCGCACGACTAAGCAGGTCAGTCAGGTGGTGGCGCTGGCCGCCCGCGAACACATCCCGCTGGTGACACGCGGCATGGGGTCGGGACTGGCCGCTGCCTCGGTCCCGTTCCAGGGCGGGATAGTCCTGACGATGACGCGCATGAACCGCATCCTGGAAATCGACCAGACCAATGCCATCGTCCACGTCGAGGCGGGCTTGGTCACCGCGGACATGCAAACTGCGGTGGAAAAACTAGGGTTGTTCTACCCGCCCGACCCATCCAGCATCCGTCACTCGACCATCGGCGGGAATATCGCCTGCAACGCCGGTGGTCCGCGCTGCCTGAAGTACGGCGTGACCGGCGACTACGTACTCGGCCTGACGGTTGTCCTGGCGGACGGGCGTGTGCTGCACACCGGCGGCAAACTCATCAAGGACGTGGTCGGCTACGACCTGACCGCGCTCTTCACCGGCTCGGAAGGAACCCTGGGTGTGATCACCGAAGCCCTCCTGCGCCTGATCGCCAGACCGATATTCGCCCGCACGGCGCTGGTCGAGTTCACCGCGCTGGAGGACGCATCCCGGACGGTCAATGCCATTCTGTCTGCTGGTATTGTCCCGGTCGCCCTGGAGTTGATGGACGAGACCGCCATCGCCTGCATCGAGGAAGCACTGCACCTGGGCCTGCCTCTGGATGTGGAAGCCATCCTGCTGGTCGAGACTGACGGCGCCGACGAGGCGTCCGTTTTGCGCGAGATCGAAGCGGTGGCAAAGATCTGCCAGGAAAGCGGGGCGCGGCAGGTGAAGGTTGCCAAAGACGAGGCAGAGCGTGCAAACCTGTGGCAGGCCCGGAGGTCGGTTTCACCGGCGCTGGCCCGCAAGGCTCCCAACAAGTTGGGCGAGGACATCACCGTGCCGCGCAGCGCCATCCCGGAGGCCGTCCGCCGCCTGAAAGCCATCAGCGCCAAATACGGCCTGCCGATCGTCATCTTCGGCCACGCTGGAGATGGTAACTTACATCCCAACCTCCTGTTCGACAAGCGCGACCCCGAGCAGTGGGCCAAAGTCGAGCAGATGGCTGCCGAGGAGTTCGCCTTGGCTCTGGAACTCGGTGGCACGCTCTCGGGTGAGCACGGCGTCGGAGCGCTGAAGCGTCCGTACATGGAGCAGGCCCTCGGTCCGGTTTCGCTCGAGGTCCAGAAGCGCATCAAGGCCGCTTTGGACCCGGTCAATATTCTCAATCCCGGCAAAGTTTTTCCGGAATAATCCATCTAAAATTTAAGGAGTAAAAAATGTCAAACACAAACGTACCAATAGGATTCCTTCCCACCAACCAGCCCGACCTATTCTTCGAGGACAATGCCGTTGGGAGGACGAAGAAGGAAGTCTGGGACGCCAGCGACGAGCAGATCGACGCCATCTTGGCCGATTACGGCATCCCCTCGCCGGTCGAGTGGGGCAAGCCCGGCTCATACATCCAGACGACCACCCGCTGGCAGGTGGAAAAGAACCGCGAGAAGAACGACGTGGTCTTCATCCCGGTCGGCTGCACCGAGCTGCACGGCCAGCACCTGCCCAGCGCGGCGGATACGCTCTACGTCAGCGCGATCTGCGAGGGTGTACGCCGTTACACCGCCAAGCGCGGCGCGCCGGTCAACCTGGCCCTGCCCCCGCTGAACTACGGCGGCCACCCGTACCATCACATAGGCATGCCCGGGACCGTCATCGTGCGTGAGCACGTGGTGCGCGAAATGATGATCGACGTGATGCTCGGTCTGTGGAATGATGGCTTCCGCAAACAGCTCATTGTCAACAACCACGGCCACCTGTGGATGCTCGAGTCGGCGGTGCAGGAGTTCATGAAGCGCTACCAGTTGCCGGGCATCTTCCGGGTCATCGACTGGCATCGCGGCGTGCGCGAGTTCTTCCGCCCGGTCGAGCGCGGCGGGCAGATGACCACCAACTTCGTCCATGCTGACGAGTCCGAGACTTCCCTGAGCCTGCTGCTGCACCCCGAGATGGTCGACATGAACTACGCCGTGGATACCGAGGGCAAGAACTACCTGCCCGAGGGTCACTTCGATAAATCCGTCGACCCTTTCAGCCGTCCCAGCCGCTGGTCGGAGGGGGAGGGCCACTTCGCCATCGAGATTGCCGCCACGCCCGAGGGGGTGGTCGGCAAGGCCAAATCTGGCACGGCGCAGAAGGCCAAGCGCCCGATGGCCGCCATCCTAAAGTACCTGACGCTGTGGCACGACGATGTGCTAGCGGCCTTCCCGGCCGGCACAGTGCCTCCTGTGGAAGAAGTCACCCTGCGCACAGCCAAAGAGATGGAACCCTACCTGCGCAAGCCGCTCAGCAAGGGCTGGAAACCGGTCTACAGCCTCCCGCGCATCGGCCAGGGCACGGAAGTGTAGAGAAAAAACATTCAACACGAAGGACTCAAAGGTCGCGAAGACAAAAGGAAAGAACGAATGACCTTTGTGTTAAATTTTTGGAAGGAGAAACCTATGAAAGGCAAAATGCAAGGCGTGACAATGCTAGCCGATTGGAATCCCAAGCCAGGGTTCAAACTGGGCTCGAAGGACATCGAAGGCCGCCAGACCTACCTGGGCAGCCAGGTATGGCGCAACCCGCGGCTGGAGATCCGTGAATACGATATCCCCACCCCCGGGCAGGAAGAAGTGCTGATGGAAGTCAAAGCCTGCGGCATCTGCGGCTCGGACGTCCACATGGCTCAGGCCGATAAGGACGGCTATATTTACTACCCCGGCCTGACCGGCTTCCCGTCCATCCTCGGGCACGAGTTCTCCGGCGTGGTGGTGGAAGCGGGCAAGAACGCCCGCGACAAGCGCACCAACAAGCCCTTCAAGGGTGGCGAAGCGGTCACAACTGAAGAAATGCTGTGGTGCGGACAGTGCAAACCATGCGCTGACGGTCAGCCCAACCACTGCGAGCAACTGAACGAGGTCGGCTTTAACGTTAACGGCGCCTACACCAAGTACATTGTCCTGCCCTCCCGCACGCTGTGGAGCCTGGAACCGCTGCGCAAGAACTACAAGGAAGAGGACATCTTCATCGCCGGCAGCCTGGTCGAGCCGACCTGCGTGGCCTACAACGCTGTTATCGAACGCGGCGGTGGCATCCGACCCGGTGACCGTGCCGTCATCCTGGGCGGCGGACCAGTCGGGATCGCGGCTTGCGCTATCCTCAAGCGCGCTGGCGCCTCACAAGTCATCATCTCCGAGACCCAGCAGGAACGCGCCGATATGGCCCTGAAACTGGGCGCTGATTACCACGTCAACCCTCTCAAGGAAGACTTCGCCGAGCGCGTGCTCGAAATCACCGGTGGCATGGGCGCGGATATGTTTATGGAAGCCACCGGCCTGCCGGCGGTCGTCTATCCCGGCATCGAGAGCGTTATCTGGGAAGGCCGCACGCTGAACAGCACAGTCGTTGTTACCGCCCGGGCGGAAGCCAAGATGCCGGTCACCGGCGAGGTATTGCAGGTGCGCAAGGCGCGCATCGTCGGCGCCCAGGGCCACTCCGGACACGGCAACTTCCCGCGCGTCATCGAGTGCATGGCCACCGGTATGGACATGACCCGCATGAGCACAAAGAAGATCAGCCTGGAAGAACTGCCCGAGAACATCATCAAGCTGCAGACCGACCGCTCGGAGTGCAAGATCACATACATGGCGCGCTAAAGATTATCTTCTTCCCTCGACCTTACCCCTCTCCCCGGAGGGGAGAGGGGTAAGGAGTAATAATGAAACTATCCATTGTGTTATCCACCCAACCAGCCCAGTTCCAGGCTGCCACCTTCAAGGGCGACCTGGTGACAAATCTGCGGCGTATCGCCGCCCTGGGATATGACGGTGTTGAATTGGCCATCCGCGCCCCGAAACTTGTGGACCTCGATGAGCTGGAACGACTGACCCGGGCGTGCAGACTATCCGTCCCGGCCATCGGGACCGGTCAGGCCTGGGGCGAGGAAGGCCTGTCGTTCACCGACCCGGACCCCTCGGTCCGGCGTGCCGCCATCGAGCGCATCAAAAGCCACGTCCCGGTTGCGTCCCGCTTCGGGGCGGTCATTATCGTCGGATTAATCCGCGGCATCCTCAAATCGGGCGTGGAGCAGGCACAGGCGATGGACTGGCTGGGGGAAGCCCTGCGTGAGTGTAGCGAGGCCGCCCGTCCGCATGGGATTCGGCTTGCCTTGGAGCCGATCAACCGCTACGAGACCACGCTGATCAACACCACCGCCCAAGGGTTGGAATTGATCGAGAGCGTCGGGGCGGACAACTTCGGCCTGCTGTTAGACACCTTCCACATGAATATCGAGGAGCCGAGCATCGAGGCGAGCATCCGGGCTTGCGGCAAGAGCATCTTCCACTTCCACGTGGCCGACTCCAATCGCTGGTACCCGGGCGCCGGGCACTTGGATTTCAAGTCCATTCTGAAGACTCTCTTCGCCACCGGGTACTCCGGTTGGGTTTCGGGAGAATTCCTGCCGAAGCCGGATCCCCTGATAGCAGTAGAGAGGAATATAGCGGAATTGAGACAGCTTTAAAGCCAGTCGAGATATCTTCAAAAAAGAGCAGGCCAGGAATCATCCAGCGCTTTTGGGCGTGTTTTTATACTGCAGAATCGGATCCCCCTTGCTCCTAATCATACAGGGGTTGTCCCAAAAGGGGCAGTCCCTGGAAAGCATTGCAAGACGATACTTCAAACTGTGCTACTCTTATTGAACCACTGGATGGGGACTTGCATGTCCGGTGGTGTGAGGGGGAGCGGTTAGCCGTCGCTCCCTATTCGATTTATCGGAACCAGAGCCTTCAACCTCTCCAAAACCATCTTGACCATCAATCCCGCCCGCCAGAATGCCACCGCCGCCATACCGTGCGCCAGCACAGCAAAGAAGGGCGGCGTCTGGAACGTGTAATAAGTCCAGCATTGGCGCGTGGTGCCCCACAACTCCAGGAAGTAACCCAGTCCGGCACCAGCCAGGAAGGTCAATACGGCGTAGCGGTGGTCGGTCGGCGTCAGTGTGAGCAGCGCAACCAGCAGCAGCGCCATGACGGTGTAGGACTTTCCAAATGTTGGAGCGACGAAGTACAGCATCAACCCGAAGAAACCGATGAAGATGACCCAATAACAGATTCTAAACACCAAGGACACTACATCGTATCCGAAGGGTAAGGAACACGTAGGAAAAACCTTTGAGACCTTCGTGCCCGCTTGCCCCCGGTTTTTTGGGGTCGTGTTTAATTCTTCTACTCCCCAGTTTAACATCCTCGTAATCCGGTCGATCGAAAGACTCGCTATCGGCCAGGCCGGGATGATCCACAACGGCGGCCGCTCGGTAGTGAAATAGTGCCACAGGTTGGTCTGCGTGCCCCATGATTCGATCACCAATCCGCCAAACATACCGACGAAGACGATCAGCGCATCCCGACCCAGGTTGGCGCGGGCGATGATGGTCAGGGTCATGAAGGTAAAAATACCCAATAGCAGCCAGTCCATGTAAAGCCACCACGGTCCGGACCAGTCGACGTAGGCCAGCGCTTCCTGCGCCAGCGGCCACCAGACGTAGACGATCAGCCCGCAGATCAGGAAGAATCCGCCCAGCAGGACGCTGCTGGAACGCGTCCAGCCGAAGAGCGCCAGGCAGCGGCGGAAAAGCGAGGAGCGTCGGACAGAATCAGCCATGGCCGCATTATACTTGACTCCCGGCTCGGATTGCTCTACACTCGGTATTTGAAAGGATAAGAACCATGCCCATCTCCCACCTCCGCTGGGGGCTGCTCAGCACCGCCCACATCAACAAAGCCCTGCTCGATCCGCTTCGGGCCTCCAAACGGAATCAACTGCTGGCGGTTGCGAGCCGGTCACAAAACCAAGCCGACGAATATGCCCGCAAGAACAAGGTCAAACGCGCTTACGGTTCGTATGCGGACCTGTTGGCCGATCCCGATATAGATGTCATTTACAACCCTTTGCCGAACCACCTGCACGCTGAATGGACGATCAAAGCCGTCCAGGCGGGTAAACACGTGCTGTGTGAAAAACCGCTGGCCTTGAGCCTGGCCGAAGTGGACGCCATATCCGCCGCGGCGGAGAATTATGGTAAAGTGGTCGCCGAAGCCTTTATGTACCGGTCCCATCCTCAGACGTTGAAAGTCCAGGAAATCGTGGCGAGCGGCAAATTGGGGAAAGTAAAAATGGTACGCGGTTCGTACACCTACCCGGGGACCGACCCTGACAATTACCGCTGGATGCCTGAGATGGGCGGCGGCGGTCTGTGGGACGTGGGTTGCTATCCGCTGAGCTACACCCGCCTCGTGCTCGGGGCGGAGCCAGTGGAAGTTTTTGGCTGGCAGGTTACCGGTCCAACCGGCGTGGACGAGGTGTTCGCCGCCCAATTGCATTTCCCGGATGATGTCTTTGCCCAGTTCGATTGCAGTGTCAAAATCCCGTATCACGTCTTCATGGAAATCGTCGGCGACGAGGCGACGTTGATTATTCCGAATCCATATAATCCTGGCGTGAAGGAGACACTCTATCTGAGCAGAGCTGGTAAGGTCGAGACGATTGCGGTGAAGGGGACGGAGTCATACACCGGCGAAGTGGAAGACATGGCCGATGCGATCCTGCTTGGCAAGCCGCCGCGCGTCAGCCTGGCAGACAGTCGCGCCAACATCGCCGCCATCCTGGCGCTGTTCGAGTCGGCAAAAACAGGGAAGCCAGCCACTCCTCTTACCTGACTTCTTCCTAATCCTTGATACCTAATCCCTTATCCCTTATTTATACACTTCCGGGTTGACGCAGTTCGGCAAGCGCTCCCCTTTCAACCCGGCGATGAGATTCTCCGCCGCCATCCGGGACATTTTCTCACGCGTCTGCCAACTGGCACTGGCGATGTGCGGGACCACAATGCAGTTTTCCAGCGTGAGCAGCGGGTTGTCTGTTGGGAGCGGTTCCGGGACGGTCACATCCAGGGCGGCGGCGAAGATGCGGTGGGATTTCAGCGCCTCGTACAGCGCCGACTGATCCACCACCGGACCGCGCGAGGTATTGACCAGCACCGAGGTTGGTTTCATCTTTGCAAAGGCAGCGGCATTCATCAGGCCGCGTGTTTCATCGGTCAGCGGGGTGTGTATGCTGACAAAATCCGATTCACGCAGAAGCATATCGAAATCCACCTGGGCAGCTTCCACGCCCGGCTCTGGTCCGGCAGGATTGGGGTCTGAAAAAATGATTCGCATCCCAAACCCGGTTGCGCGGCGGGCCACGGCCCGCCCGATCCGCCCGAAGCCGACCAGCCCCAGCGTGGCCCCGGCGAAATCCGCACCGAGCAGGGCGTCCAGGCTCCAAGTTTTCCAGCCTCCGGATCGCACCTGATGTTCGCCTTCCACCACCCGGCGGGCGGCGGCCATCAGCAGTGCGAAGGCGAAGTCAGCGGTGGCGTCGGTCAGAACGCCGGGCGTGTTACCCACCGGGATGCCACGGGCGGTGGCTGCGGGCATGTCCACGTTATCCACGCCGACGGCACAAATGCTGATGACTTTCAGCCCTGGCCCTGCGGTGTCCATCACTTCAGCATCAATCCGGTCGGTCAGCAGGCACAGCAGACCATTCTGGCCAGGGACACAGCGCAGGAGGTCAGCACGGTTGGGTGGGAGTTCGCCGGACCAGATTTCGGCTTCGCAAAAATCCTGTATCAGTTTCAGGCCGCTTTCCAGGATGAGACGGGTGAGGAAGACTCTGGGTTTGGACATACTTTAATGCTATCATACGACCATGCTTTCTGCCGAGTCTTTCCTCACCTCCAGCCTGCGCCTCGCGCCGGAAGGCGGGCGCGTCACCCGGATTCTGGCCGCTGCAATCACTGCCGTGGAACCGGGCGCGGCGGTGAGACGCTTTGTCCAGCGGGACGGGGACATGCTTACCATCTCAGGCCGGGCTTACAACCTTCAATCATTCCACCGCGTGGTTCTGCTGGGGATAGGCAAAGCTTCGGTTGCGATGAGCACGACGCTGGCCGGGATTCTCGGGGCGCGTCTGGATGCCGGGCTGGTCATCACGAAACATGTCTCCGCTATTCCTCATTTCCCATTCACCATTCTCGAAGGTGGCCATCCCGTCCCGGACGAGCGCAGCCTGGGGGCGGGTAAAAAAACCATTGAGTTGGTTTCCGACCTTCAAGCCGATGACCTGCTCTTCTGCCTGATTTCCGGTGGCGGGTCAGCGCTGGTGACTGCACCGGTAGACGGCGTTTCGTTGGCAGACATCCAAGTGCTCACATCCGCGCTGCTGGCCTGCGGAGCGCACATAGGTGAGATTAACACCCTGCGCCGCCGTCTGGATAAGGTTAAGGGCGGCGGAATTGTGAAGATGGCCACCGGGGCAACCATCGTCAGCCTGATCCTCTCGGACGTGATCGGCAATCCGCTCGAAGCGGTTGCCTCTGGTCCGACCGCTCCCGACCCGGCGACGCGGGCGGACGCGTTGTCCATTCTGGCAAAATACGAATTGGAAAACCGCATTCCAATTTCCATTCTCCGTTCTCTCAAGTCTTCTCCCGAAATGCCCAAGCCGGGCGATCCAATTTTCGAGAAAGTCCAAAATGTCATTGTGGGCAGCAACCTGCTGGCAGCGCAGGCCGCGCTGGCACAGGCCGAGGCGGAGGGATTCCACACATATCTCCTGCGCACCGACTTGCAGGGCGAAGCCCGCGACGCCGCTTTTGAACTTGCTACCTTCCTGCGCCATGCTAGGTTGACCGGTGACCCGCTCCAGGGTCCTGCCTGTATTGTGGCTGGTGGTGAGACGACGGTTACTTTGAAAGGGAACGGCAAAGGCGGGCGCAATACCGAACTGGCCCTAGCGGCTGTCAACGAGTTGGCAGATTTCCCTGGTGTGATGCTGGCAACTCTGGCCACCGACGGCGAGGACGGTCCCACCGATGCGGCCGGGGCGGTCGTCACCGGCGAGACCTTCCGCCGAGCCGCCGGGTTGGGCTTGCATCCGGGTGATTTCCTCGAGCGGAATGACTCCTACTCCTTTTTCTCCGTTCTGGACGATTTGCTCAAACCGGGGCCAACCGGGACGAATGTGAACGATCTGGTATTCTTGTTCATTTTTTAAAAACAAAACAGGGGCATGCCGAAACATGCCCCTGCGCTGTAATCTGTCGAAGCGGAGCGATCCGCCCGTTTGCTTTAATCGTGCTTCTTGTGGCGGCGTCCCTTCAACTCATCTCGCAATATCAGACTGAGTATCAGGCTGACCGCGGTTGTGACCAGCGAGCCGAGGAAAGCGCTCCAGAACCATGGAGCGGCCAGCTCGAACCCAACACCGAACTGTGAGCCAACCCAGCCGGTCAGAGCGAAGAGCAGGGCGTTGATGACCAGGGTGAACAGGCTCAGGGTCAGGATTATGAGAAGGCAGGACAGCGCCTTGAAGGGTGGACGCAGGATGGCATTGATCAGGCCAAAGATCAGGGACAGCCAGATGATATCCACCCAGTTGCCATTGTAGTAAATGTAAGTGTTCCGTAAAAGGACGATGGCAACGTATAACGCCACCATGTTAATTACCAGACGTAAAATAAATTTCATTTCGACCTCCTTGCGGGGTAGTCCCGGTTCTCGGACGGGATGGTTTTTCTTATCGATTCAGATAGACTTACGGTTTTTATCCGGCAAGGTTTCATCGCTTTTCATCCACAGCAGAGTGCGGTGCGGATGAAAGCCTGCTGCTTCGATGGACGCTTTGTATTGCCCGGCAGGAGAATCCAGGCTGATCTTCTCTCGCCAGAATAACTCGTGACGGGCATGCAGCAGGAGCGCGGTCAGTATGTCCTCGTTGCCCTCCGGCGGGACGGCAACCCAAAGCCGGTTGTTGCCCCCTGCCATTGCTTGCCAACTCACCACCGCGGACGGGAGGCTGTCTGTGCGCACCACCCAGTGGCGGACATCATAATCTGACATGAAGCGGTAGAACGCCGGCCCGAGCCCGGGGCGCAGGGAGTTCCAGGGCATGGGTTGGTACCAGGTCAGCAGGTCCGGATAGAGGCGGCGTAGCCAGGTTTCCTGAGCGGACCAGTCGCGGGCGGCGCGTCTTGTAACAACTAAGCCGAGGTTCCTTGCGCTGGCGTTCCGGTCTGGTTGGGCCTGCCAGGTCGTCCGGCGGGCGAGTTCGACAAACCCAAGGGAACGGTAGAGTCCAATCGCTACCGGGTTGTCATCGCGCACATGCAGCCAGGTTTCGTCGGTGCGGCGTTGTTTGGCATGCTGCATGGCGGCGAGCGTCAGCGCCCGCCCGATGCCCCTGTTACGATATTCCGGGCGGACGGCGACGTTGGCGATCAGGCAGTATTTTTTCCGGGCGTGGCGATAGGGGATCAGACTGACATTGCCGATAATTTCCCCGTTCTCTTCCCAGACGTAGCCGGAGAGCGGCATGGAGACCGTCTCCACGGCGCTGCTCGCCCAGCGCAGGAAGACATTATTCTGTCCGGCCCGGCGCATCTGCTGGAGGTAATTGCGGCCATCGGCGTCCATTGTATTGGCGAAGCATTTCTCGACTAGGTCGGCAACACACGGCAAATCGCGTACGATGTTGAGCGGACGCAGTTGTGGGATTTGAGCCGTGATGGGGGCGGCGATGGCAGTCATGGAGGTATTATACAACCCGTCTCTGTTCAGGAGAGGGGTTGCATTTGGAAATTATTTATTCCAGTCCAGACAACACTCGTGTCTTGTTTCTGCGTGGGCCGCACAGGCCAAAAGAACCAGTGTCGGGACAATAATTACAAAAACAAATCGCTTCATATTCGCCTTCCATTACCACCTCACCTCACGCAAAACGTCCCGCCGAAGGTCCCCGAAGGGGGCAGGTTCCCGTAATTCAGGCTCGCTTTCTGCCCAAACCTGCGGGAGGGTGCGCAACATCAATTACCCCATCTGATATACAATATTATAGTGGATGGATGTTATTAGTGTTTTACCGGTTTGAAAAACGCAAGAAAAACGCGGCAGGTAATTTATGCAGACTCATATAGAATTCTAATGACCTGTAGCTGATTTGTTGATTTTCTTTTTGTTATAATCCTTTCATTGTTTGAATAAAAGGACAGAAACCTATGATGCGATTTGACCGATTTACCGAACGAGCACAGGAAGCCGCCCAACGCGCGGCCGAGATCATCCAGCGTTACGGTCACAACCAGATTGACACCGAGCACATCCTGCTGGCGCTCATCGAGCAACCTGGCGGGGTGATTCCTCAGATTCTTGAAAACTTGAGTATCAACGCCCAGGCGCTGACCGAACGTCTTGACCAGACTCTGCGCATGACGCCCAAAGCCAATATCTTTGGCGGCGGAGCGGGACAGATTTTCATCACCCCGCGTGTCAAGCGTATCATTGACCTTGCAAATGAGGAAGCCAACCGCTTGAAGGATGAATACATTTCAACCGAGCACATCTTCCTTGCCATCATGAGCGAACGGAATACCTCCGCCGCGCGCGTTCTCGAAGGCGCCGGTCTGACCCGTGAACGGGTGTTGGATACGATTATTCAATTGCGCGGCGGGCAGCGCGTCACCGACCCGCAGGCCGAGACGCGTTACCGCACGCTGGAGAAATATTCGCGCGACCTGACCAAACTTGCGCGCGAAGGCAAGCTGGATCCGGTCATCGGGCGCGACAACGAGATCATGCGTGTCATCCAGATCCTTTCCCGCCGTACCAAGAACAATCCGGTTTTGATCGGCGAGGCGGGGGTCGGTAAGACGGCCATCGTCGAAGGGCTGGCGCAGAAAATTGCCACCAACGATGTGCCCGAAATCCTTTCCGGCAAGCGGGTGGTCTCGCTCGATTTGGGCGCGATGATTGCCGGTTCGCGCTTCAGGGGCGAGTTCGAGGAACGCTTGAAGTCGGCCATCGAAGAGGTCCAGCGCTCCTCCGGGGAAGTCATCTTGATGATTGATGAGTTGCACACCGTGGTCGGCGCGGGGGCGGCGCAGGGTGCGATGGACGCCTCCAATATGCTCAAGCCGGCCCTGGCACGCGGCGAGCTGCAATGCATCGGCGCCACTACACTGGACGAATACCACAAATACATCGAGAAAGATGCCGCCCTCGAGCGGCGCTTCGCCCCGATCTATGTGGAAGAGCCAAGCGTGGACGATACCATCAAAATGCTGAAGGGCCTGCGCGACCGCTACGAAGCGCACCACAAAGTCCGCTTTTCGGACGAGGCACTGGTGGCTGCCGCGCGCCTGGCTGACCGCTACGTCACCGACCGCCATTTGCCGGATAAGGCCATTGACCTGATGGACGAGTCCGCCGCCAAACTGCGCGTGGCGCTCTACTCCCTGCCGGACGATTTGAAAGCCGCCAAAACCGAAATTGACCATTTGCAGGCCGAAGAAGACGCCGCCTCAAACGCCCGCGATTATCAGCGTGCCGCCGAGATCAAGGTCAACCGCTTGCGGCTGGAAGGTGAATTCAAAGAAAAGCGCGACAAGTGGGAATCCGAACACCACCTCGATGAAGTGGTGGACGTGAACGACATTGCTGAAGTTGTCCACCAGTGGACCGGCATCCCGGTCAACCAGATGATGGAGACCGAGTCGGCGAAACTCCTGCAGATGGAAGAGCGCCTGCACGAGCGCATTATCGGCCAGGACGAGCCCATCCATGCCATTTCGGATGCCATCCGGCGCGCCCGGTCTGGCCTGAAGGACCCATCACGACCCATCGGCTCTTTTATCTTTATCGGTCCCTCGGGCGTGGGCAAGACCGAGTTGGCGAAAGCCCTGGCCTGGTTCATGTTCGACGACGAGGAAGCCTTGGTGCGGATTGACATGTCCGAGTACCGCGAACAGCACACGGTATCCCG
>Ga0207931_1000378_pt1 | contig 16376 bp, 14 predicted proteins | sample NGESurdeep092012_2_FD_184478 | JGI IMG/M metagenome (GOLD analysis project Ga0207931, IMG submission 184478) | Arctic peat soil microbial communities from Barrow, Alaska - NGEE Surface sample 415-1 deep-092012 (SPAdes) | ecosystem: Environmental > Terrestrial > Soil > Wetlands > Peat ...
CAGTTACGTCCAGCCGGGAACCGTGTTCGATCCGTCGGTGGTGATTCGTGTCACAGCCGGCTTTTTGGATGATGCCCGCGGCGATCTGCTAAAAAATATCGGCGGCGATCTTCTCGGCGCCGGCGCTGACCAGCCGGTGCGCATGTATGTCCCGCAGGGGTCAACCTACATATTCGACACCCTTAATGATCCCAGCTTCCGCATGACGGCACCCTCCACCCCCGGCACTTACTCCAGCCAGTGGGCCGTGATGGTCAACAGCAGCCCGGTCAGCCCTAAGGCCACGGTGCAGGTGCTGGTAGATGCCACCCAACCGGTAAACGTGCTTTCAGCGCCAGTGGGCGGCACCTACTTGAACACTGGCATGATCAGCCTGCAAGCCAACCCCACCGATAACCTGAGCGGTATCCAGCAAGTTGCTTTCTATGCCGGGTATGACGATGGGAGCGGGTGGAAATGGCACGAGCTGGGCTTTGATAACGATGGCAGCAACGGCTGGGGTCTGACCTGGAACGTCAGCCAGGTGCCCGACCAGACCTGGGTTGACTTTATCAGCTTTGCCTGGGATAAGGCCTGGAATGGGGCGACCACCAGCGCTTGGAACATAACCCTGGATCGCCAGCCCCCGGTCACAGTCTTCCAGCCTTTGGAGGCTGTCCAGAACAGCACCAAGGTGTACTTGCGTTGGACGGCGGTCGATGCGGTTTCGGGACTGGATCATTTCGACATCCAGATGCAAAGGGATGGGGGCGCCTGGCAAGACTGGCAGACCAACCTCAGTTCTGCCACCACTTCAGCCCGTTTTTACGGGGATATGGGGCACCAGTACAGCTTCCGCATACGCGGGGTAGACAAAGCCGGGAATGCCGAAAGCTACCTGGGCAAGCCTGAAATTTCGTTTACCATCAGCACCTGCACGGGTGACAGCTATGAGTTGGATAATACAATTGCTCTGGCAAAACCCATAACTGCCAATGAATTACAACCGCATACCATTTGTGGTCAGGGTGATGGAAGTTGGACTGGCGATTTAGACTGGGTCAAGCTGCCGGTGGAAGCCGGAATCAATTACATGTTTACGACTACTCAACTTGGAGAAACCACCGATACAGTGCTTGCCCTGTATGATGCGGATGGCAACAAGCTGGCTGAAAATGACGATATCGTGGATGGGGTGGATTTGGCCTCGCGCATCTTCTGGACCGCGCCGCAAAGCGGGTTTGTGTACCTGCGAGTGCGGCATTTTGACAATCGTGTCGCTGGCAGTGGGGTGACCTACACTCTGTGGCCTGCGGTCGTTTATTATTATTACTATTTGCCAGTGGTTATCCGTTAACCGGGCAAAATAGAAGCACAAAAAACTGGGATGTGGTTCCCTCACCAGGGAGCAGCAGCCCAGTTTTTATTATCTTTCTACAACCACTGCCTATGGCAGTGGGTAGAGTGAAAAGGTTCTACCGTATGTGAATCCGATGGTTGGCCAGTTCCGGTGTGACACATGGGGAAAGTATGGGTGCATGGGAACCATCTCATCAATCGAATATGTACAATGTGATTATTCCCATTATTGCACGTCATTCTTCCTTTGGAACATCCTTTGGAGTTATTCTTCCCGTTCCGGTTTTGGCAGGGCACTGAGGAGCTTATCCAGCATCAGCTCGCCGATCGGGTTTTCTTTACCTTTTTCACGCATGAAGTCTTTTAGGTCTTTGGGGGTAATGGCTGGTAGAGGCGCGTCTTCAACTTTTAATTCCACTTTGGGGCTGGTGAACAGCAACAAAGCCTTGACGGGCGGGACTTCGCTGCCATCTGGCAGGATTTTGGTCAGATAGCGCCTGCTTGCCTCGATCTCGGTTTCAGACTCGATCTCCGGACGGCCCATGTTCTCCTGGCCAAACAGGCGCAGGTAGGACTGGAGAAACCCGCCGCCTCTTGATTTCCATCGTTTTTTCTCATAGACGATCATACCGCTCTGGTGGTAGGGCATCAGCGTCCAAACGCCTGCCGGGCCAACGAGCAGATGGGAGGCAGCCGTTACATAATGATAGACGGTGTACTCACGCCCCAATCCTTTCAGGCCTTTGTCGATCAATTCATCGGGGCGGGGACTGCGACCCCAGCGGTTCCCATAGTACATCCCGATTTGTGACATGAAGAAACCGAGCAGCAAGGCTCCGAGCGAGTAAGCGAATTTGTCCGGCATTTTGAATGAAATATACAGGCCAACGCCCAGGATAACCAGCGCTCCTATGCTTGTATACTGCCCGATTTTGGCATTACGTTTGATCAGTTTGGTGTTGGTGACGACTTTCATGTTGCCTCTATTTTTTGAGAGATTGTTCGATAGCCGTGCGGATGGACTCCAGCACGTTTGCTTTGACCGCATTATTTGCAACGCGGACGGCGTTCTTTATGGCGATGGCATCTGAGCGGCCATGTCCGATGAAAACCAGGCCATTCACGCCCAGCAGAGGTGCAGCGCCCTCTTCGGCAGGGTCCATCATTTTTTTGATACCCATTAGCGCAGGTTTGACCAACAGGCCGCCGAGTTTGGCGCGCAGGCCGCCCGTCTGGATGGCTTCTTTAATTTTGTCCATGAGCAGTTTGGCAACTGCCTCAGACGATTTCAGCAGGATGTTACCGGTAAAACCGTCGGTCACAGCTACGTCTACTTTTCCGCCGATGAGTTCCTTGCCTTCGATGTTACCATAGAAGTTCAAGCCGGAGTCTTTCAGCAGGGGATAGGTGTGTTTGACTAATTCGTTGCCCTTACCGGCTTCCTCGCCGTTGGACAGCAGGCCGATTATCGGATTTTTTACGCCGCGCACTTTTTCTGCGTAGATGCAGCCCATGATGGCAAACTGGAGCAGGTTTTCAGGCTTGCAGTCAGGATTGGCACCCACATCCACCACGACGCAGGAACCGCTGGCGGTGGGGAAGACGGGTGTCAAACCGGGGCGGTCCACGCCAGGGATGGTGCCCAATCGGAAGTAAGCGGTCACGGACGCCGCGCCGGTATTACCGGCAGTGACGAATGCCTCCGCGTGACCGTTCTTGACCAGGTCAATGCCAATAGCCATTGAGTTCTTCGAATTGGGGCGGCGTGCCTTCAATACGAGCGCCATACCCTTATCTTCCATCGTAAGCATCTCAGGCGCATGGACGACGCGGATGGGGAGATTGCCAGGGTTTTGCGCGGCAAGCAATGGTCCGATTTTCGTTTCGTCTCCGACAAGGATGATTTCTACGCCATATTCACGCGCGGCCATTACCGCACCGAGTACGTCCGGTACGGGGAAGTCATCGCTTCCCATTGCGTCAACGACGATACGATTCATAAGTCCTCCAGGGTTTTACAGGCTATCTTGACAATCAGTTGAACGTGATTATAATACGACCTGCTCGTGCGCTGGTGCTGGAACTGGCAGACAGGCATGCTTGAGGGGCATGTGCCGCAAGGCGTGGGGGTTCAAGTCCCCCCCAGCGCATCAAAATAAAAGCCGCCATTTGGCGGCTTTTATAATTCATTACTCTTCGATCTTCAGCTTATGCTCCAAAAAGCGGATTGCACTCGAGAGCAAAAGCGTCATGGACAGGTAAAGATAAGTAACTACGTTGAATGTCTCCAGGAAGCGAAACGTGCTGGAACGGCGTATCCGTCCCAACTGTGTCAATTCGTTAACGGCTAGGACCGTTGCCAGGGAAGAGTCTTTGAGGCACGAAATGAAGTCGTTGCCAAGGGGCGGAAGAACACGGCGGATGGCTTGTGGCAGGATAATGAACCGCATGGCCTGGAGGTACGTCATGCCCAGCGAACGGGCGGCTTCGGTTTGACCTTTGCCGATAGATTGAATGCCGGCGCGAAAGACCTCCGCCTCATAAGCACCGTATCCGATCCCTAAAGCGATAATCGCGCGCCCCTCCATGGGTAAATCCCGAATGCTGAAGTGTGCAAATGCCTGGAAGAAACTGCTGCCAGCAACAATTGATAATCCCCACGTGCCGAAGGAATTTATCAGCTGAACAAATATCGGGATCAACGCAAAAGCAATATATAAGATCAGCACAACCATCGGGATGCCGCGTACGGTTTCTATATAGAGTGTTGAAATGTTGAAAAGGATGATGTTTTTCGAGACGCGCGCCAGCCCTACGAATAGACCAATAACGGTTGCGAGCAAATACGAAAAGATAGTGATCCGCAGTGTGGTGAAGACACCCTGGGATAAGTAAACGAATGTTTCATGATAGTTTGGCGTAGCTAAAATCAGATAGATTAGAAATATACCAGTTGCGACAAGCAGTATTGCCCACCAGGGCCACTTTTTGAGGTTCCAGTTTGCTGGCAAGCTCCCTGGTTTGCGGGAAAGTTTATCTTCAGCGGACATTTGCATGTCTGGTCTCCTCATGAAAAAGGGATGTGGGATGGGGGTACGAGCCCCCATCCCACGGTATCAGAAACGGCTATATTGAAGTTACTTGGACAGGCTCCACTTCTTGTTTATTTGATCGAGCGTGAGGTCTTTGTGCATTGAACGCAGGGCAGCATTTACCGGCTGAAGCAAGTCACTGCCGGGCGTGAAAACGAAGGCCAGCATTTCATCAGAGGTGATCTGGTCTGCAATTTTGATTTTGCCCGCGTTTTCCTGGATATAGCCAGTTGCTGATACATTATCAATCACGACGGCATCAATATCGCCGGCAATCAGGGCAAGTACTGCCGCGCCAAAATCTTCAAAGGACTGGATCTCCCGATCAGCAAAGGTGGCTTTGGCAACAATCTCATTGGTTGTGCCAATCTGGGTGCCGATTTTCAAACTCGGGTCGGATTTGAAGTCAGCCAGCATTCGAGTTTCAGCCGCCCGCGTCAACAGAACCTGGCCGATAATTACGTATGGGATCGAGAAATCAACGGTCCAAGCGCGATCCATGGTAAACGTGACACCATCTGCGAGCATGTCATATTCACCTGCGGCCATAGCCGGGAAGATACCGTCCCAGGCGGCCTGTTTGAAATCTGGTACACAGTTGATGCGTTTGCATATTTCACGGACGGCATCATAGTCCCAGCCCACACCTGCACCGGAAGTCGCGTCAATCGTATTGAAGGGTGGGTAAGCATTTTCAACTGCCACAGTGATCGTTTTCCCGCCCAGATCGGGCAGGCCGGCCATGTGATTGCCGCTCTCTGTGGTTGTCTTCGGAGCGCAGGCAGTCAGCACAAGGCTGGCGAGAACCAGAACACTCAGTACGAATGTAAATTTTTTCATCTCTTCTCTCTCCTTTTGTTATTGGAAATGGCCGTTTCTGAAGATGGAGTTCAGGATATCGTACCTGTCTCCTTTGGTAGCATAAGCATAGACCAACTTTCGAATTATGACAAGAGGTTTGGGCTGATTTGATATTACCAATTTTCTTCATTACCAGCCAGTTTTGCCTGCAAATGATTAAAAATGATCTTTGGACATCGCCGCGATAAACAATTATTTATATACCAGCGCGGCGTTGGGTGTATTGCTTATTTGTACCAACGATTTCCGCACGGTAATTTGATATAATCCCATCATCTTCTTAAACGGAGGTACGCATGGCATCAATATTCCCGTCCTTTGAATGGCTGGAAGACCTCAGTAAAAAATTAAACAGTGATACTAAATATGCCCGGATCGCCAGGAACTGGGAAGGCGACTTGTGCGTTGTCATTGAGCCGAGCGGCCCTCTTACTGAGCAACAGCTTTATTATTTGGATCTATGGCATGGTAAATGCCGTAAAACGGAAATCCTGAAAGACCTTTCCTCCGTCCAGCCTAAGTTTGTTTTGACGGCAACCTACGACAATATTTCCCGCATCATGAAAGGCGAACTTAACCCCATGCAAGCCATGATGACCCGCAAGTTGCAAGTGCGTGGGAGCATGGCCTACATGATGCGCAATGTGCCGACTGTGCTGGATTTTGTACGTTGTGCGCGTGAAGTAACTACCGAAATCCTTTCCTGACCATGCAGCCAATACTTAAAGTCAACCTGACCACCGGGAACACAGCGGAGTATATTATTCCAGTTGAATGGGAACGTGATTATCTAGGCGGTGCCTCGCTTGCGGCGCGCCTGCTTTATCCGTTCCTCACCACGGAACTGGATCCTTTCTCGCCTGAATCGCCGCTCCTCTTCCTGAATGGTCCCCTTTCCGGAACGGCTGGCCCGACCGTGGGCCGCTTCGTTGTCTGCGGAAAATCTCCGGCGACGGGGCTGTGGGCCGAATCAAACTGTGGCGGGTTCTGGGGTCCAGAACTTCGTTTTTGCGGATATGACGGGTTATGGATAACTGGAAAAGCTGAAAGGCCAGTATACATCTGGTTAAACGATGGCAAGCTCGAGATCCGGGATGCAGCAGCAGTGTGGGGCAAAGACACATATGAATCGCAGTCCATCATCAAAAGCGAGATTGGCGTACCTGGCACGCACGTCCTGACCATCGGACAGGCAGGCGAGAATGGCGTCCTATTCGCAGGACTGCTCTGCGATCATGGGCGGGCAGCCGGCCGTACCGGGTTGGGCGCAATAGCCGGGTCGAAGAATCTCAAAGCGATTGCTGTCAAGGGAACGAAAAAAATCCCACTGGCCCGGCCTGAATTGTTTGCCCCCCTGCGCTCAACGGCAAACCGAGCTCTAAAAGAAGATAACCTTAGTCATGTGTTCCACGACCTGGGGACAGCCAGTGTGGCGGATTACGCCGATTATCTGGGCGCCATGCCGAAAAAGTATTTTCACAGCGGGACATTCGAGGGCGTAGAGAAAGTATCTGGTTCAACCATGGCCGAGACCATCCTGGCCGGGACGAGCGCCTGTCATGCCTGTGTGATCGCCTGTGGCCGGGTGGTGCGCCTGGAAGATGGCACCAAGCGCAAAGGCCCGGAATATGAGACGATTGTCAGCTTTGGCCCGAACCTGCTCAATGATGATTTGGCTGCGATCACACGCCTGGGCGAGTTGTGTGACCGCTACGGTATGGATACCATCAGTGCGGGCGGCACAATTGGCCTGGCATTTCATCTTTTCGAGAAGGGGGTCATCACCAAAAAAGATACCGCCGGATTAGTTCTGCACTGGGGCGACGTGAAAGCCGTGGAACAATTGCTCCATTTGACCGCCCGCCACGAAGGGATTGGCAATTATCTCGCCCAGGGTTCCAAGCGCTTCGGCCAACATTTTGAGGCGGAAGAGGAGGCCGTGCAAGTCAATGGTCTGGAAGTGGCCTACCACGACCCACGCGGCTTCTCCGGCATGGCGCTGGTATATGCCACTTCGCCGCGCGGCGCTTGTCACAATCAGTCCGAGTATTTTGTTGTGGATATGGGTCAAGCCGATTCCAGCCTCGGGCTGGAATTCTATGATCGTCACGCAGGCGCGGAGAAGGCCGCCAATGTCGCCCGCCACCAGGATTGGCAAACTGTGTTCAACTCGCTGGTGATGTGTATCTTTGCCAACGTACCAGTCGAGACGGTATTGGCGTTAATCAATTCTGCATGTGGCTTGGACTGGGGCGTGGAAGACTTGTTCTGCGCCGGTGAGCGCGCCTGGAACCTCAAGCGGGCGATAAACAACCATCTCGGCCTGACTCGGGCGAATGACAAATTGCCGAAAGCATTACTTGAACCCTATCAAGACGGGGGTTCGGCTGGATACGTGCCACCTATTACTGAAATGCTCGAGGCGTATTACACGGCCCGTGGCTGGGACCCGGAGACCGGTAAACCGACCCCCGAAAAACTGGTCGAGTTGGGCCTGGAGTGGGTGGCGCAAGACATCTGGAAATGATAAAATAATGTTGGCACTGCCCTGCCCGTGTCAAACGTGAAGAGCCTACCCCCCTTTGGCAGCCCACGTTCGACGGCAGGGCGGAGCTATTTAATTTTGGGATCTCTGAGAATTGTCAACGGGCCTAATCTAGTATATTTGGAATTCCTGTAATATGGGTATATAATGCCGCGTGGATCGGAGATACCTGCTATGAAACTAGTCTCGATTTCGGAAATGCGTTCCATCGAACAGGAGGCCGACTCGAACGGCCTGACCTACGATATGATGATGGAAAATGCCGGGCATAACCTGTCCCGCGAAGTTTTGCAGTTGGCATATGCCCAGGATGACGAGGAAGACATCCAGGTGCTCGGGTTTGTAGGCCCGGGCAACAATGGCGGTGATACGCTCGTTGCATTGACGCATCTGGCCGAGAAAGGCTGGAAAGCGCGTGCTTACCTCATCAAGCGCAAAGTGTCTAGTGATCCACTGGTGAAGCGGCTGGAAGTTGCAGACGGGGAGATTTACCTGGCAGAAAAGGATTCTGATTTCCAACAACTCACCGCCTTCCTGGAAACTGCCGATGTAGTACTGGATGGCGTTCTGGGCACGGGTTTCAAACTGCCCCTGAAGCCTGATATCGGCAAGGTGCTCGGGGCGGTGAAAACCATCCTTGAAACGATTGAATGGCAGCCCATTGTCGTTGCCGTGGACTGCCCATCTGGTGTGGATTGCGATACTGGCGAGGTTGCGGAAGAATGCATCCCTGCCGACGCGACGGTTACACTGGCGGCAGTTAAACAAGGCTTGCTCAAACTCCCGGCCTTTGATTTGATCGGTGAGTTACGTGTCGTGGAAATTGGTCCGCTCAACGAGTTGAAGTCCTGGCAGGCGGTCAAGAATGAAGTGGCCAATGATACCCTGGCCGGGTCCCTTCTTCCAGAACGTCCGACAGATGCTCATAAGGGAACATTCGGCACGGCACTGGTTGTGGCCGGTTCGGTCAATTACACCGGCGCGGTACTGCTGGCAGGTAAAGCCGCTTACCGCATCGGCGCCGGCCTGGTCACTTTGGCCGTCCCTGCACCGCTGCACATGGCCCTGGCCGGTCACTTTCCTGAAGCTACCTGGTTGCTCCTGCCACACGAAATGGGCTCCATCGCCTACGGCGCGGCTGATGTGCTGACCAATAACCTGGAACACGCCACAGCACTTTTGGTTGGTCCCGGTCTGGGATTGGATGATACGACCAGGGATTTCATTGCAAACTTGCTGGATGGTGCGCCTGCGAAGGTCTCCCATGCGCACATGGGTTTCGTTCAGAGCACCGGATCGAAAACAGACCAGAAGCCTGCCGCGCTGCCGCCATTCGTTTTCGATGCTGACGGGTTGAAACTGCTGGCTAAATTGCCCGATTGGTTCAAGCTGCTCCCGGCTCCAGCCATCCTGACCCCGCACCCCGGCGAAATGTCCGCGCTGACGGGGCTGCCAGTCGAGAAAATCCAAAAAGATCGCCTCCGGATTGCCAGTAAGTATGCCGCAGAGTGGGGACATGTGGTTGTGTTGAAGGGCGCGTTTACGGTCATCGCCGCCCCGGATGGACGCACCACTACCATACCGGTGGCTACTCCCGCTCTGGCCCATGCCGGCACAGGGGATGTGCTTGCCGGATTGATTACCGGTCTGCGCGCCCAGGGTCTGGAGGCTTACGACGCGGCGCGGCTTGGGGCTTGGGTGCATGCCCAGGCTGGGTTGGCTGCCGCTGTGGTTCAAGGGAGCACTGCTGCGGTGTTGGCTGGGGACGTGCTGGAGGCAGTGGCAGACGTGCTGGCGGAATTGGAATAAAACGAAAAACGCGAGGTAAAGATAGAATCACAAGGAGTCCGGTTTGGCCGGACTCCTTTTATGTCTTACGTTGTTCTTATCCCTTTAAGAACTCTTCCAGAGATTCTTTGCTGATACGGTAGGCATTGCCGAGTTTCTTAGCCTTCAGGCTGCCGTCGTTGATGGCCGCCAGCACGTCTTCCTCCGAAACCTTCAGGAAGCCCGCGGCTTCCGAGGGGGTCATCACGTCCGGCATACCCCCGGAGGGAGCACCACCGGATGGTTTTTGCGGTTGGCCGGACTGCATCCCGCCCTGCAGGGCCTGTCCCATCAGGTTGCCGATGCCCATCCCGGCACCGATACCGGCCGTCAGGCCTGCGCCGCCGCTGGGGTTGGAAGCAGCATCACGCATGGCATCTGCCGCCTGCAACTGAGTGTAGGTAGCCATGTCGAGCATACCCATCGCACGCAGTTCCTCAGCGGATTTCTCTGACGGTTTCAGGTTGCCGACGTAGAAGGATTTGAGCGTCAGGCCGACGGCGTTGAAATCCTCTTCGCCAATCGAGCGGACGTAGCCACCCAGTTCGATTGTCTTGCCGATCATTTCTGGGACGGCGTATTTTGCGGCCCATTCGCCGAGTGTATCCTGGAGTTTCGAGAGCAGGATGCTGCGCAAGCGCTCTTCGATCTCATCAATCCTGAAAGCGGCCTGCTTGCCGACGATCTGGATGATGAACTGCTGTGGGTCCTTTACCTGGAAGCTGTAGGTGCCGAAGCCCTGCAGGAGCGCCACACCCAGCCCCATGCCCGGATTGCGGACGATGATCGGCTGCGGCGTGCCCCACTTGCGGTTAGCAAATTCCTTCATCGAGACGAAGTAGACTTCGCACGGGAAGGGGGTGCGGTCGTTGAAAGCCTTGCCGATGAAGTCAATCAGCTTGGGTATGTTAGCGGTGGCAATGACGTGGCGTCCGGGGCCGAACATGTCCAAGGCCAGGCCGTCGCGGAAGAAAACCGCCGTCTGCCCGTCACGTACGATGACGTTCGAGCCGATGCGGTAATCGCCGACGGTGGTGTTATCCGGGAAACGATGGACGATTTCGTCCGTCATTTCGTTTGCATATTCAATAACATCAAAGATACGAGCCATTTTGTCTCTCCTTTATGATGAGCTAATTCATTATATTCGATGCGGGTTAATGATACAAGCTATTTTATCCTGTTTAATCTACGCTGCCATCCCCGAAAAGTTTTATCTCATTATCTTTTCTCTCTCACCCATCCACCAGACGCGTTCCGCAGGCCTGGCAGAACAAGGCATCGGAGGTGTGGCCGCGTCCGCATTTTGGGCAGACCCGCGGCAGGTCCGTGGGGAGGGCAGCGCCGCAGGCGACACATTCCTCCAGTTGCGGATTGTTGGACATGCCGCAGTACTGGCAGACTTTGGGATTGCGCGGCGCTTTTTCCTCCCCGGCCAGGGAGCGTGTCAGCGCGCACAGGTCGTTAATGGCATCCCAGAGGAGCGGGGCGAGGTTTTCCTGTTTCATCTCGCCAATCACGTCCGGGATGAGCGCCAGCAGGGACAGCGGGCTGGAGGCGGCGCGCTCGACCAATTCGCTGGAATCGGCCACCCGGTCCAGCCAGTCGCGGTCGCGGCTCATGGTGACCAGGACGCCGCCCTCGGTATCAGCAATGTGGACCGTAACCGGCGTGCCATGTTTCGAGCCAATCTGTACCAGCGCCGTCTCACCCTGTACCTGGGTGCTGACGCGGTGCTGCCGGTCGTTGAAGCGCGCTGACAGCTGGTCCGCTAATGCAGTGGAGCGGATACCGCCGTGGAACATGCGTTGGTTGGGTTGGAGGGTCATCGCGGTTCCTTCATCTGCATCCCGGATCCACTGCTGCGCAGCATGAGTACTTCGGCCATGATGCTGACGGCGATCTCTTCTGGCGTTTCGGCACCAATCCCCAGCCCAATGGGGGAGTGAACGCGTTTTAACTGCTCGTCGGAAATCCCGGCTTCGTTGAGACTTTTCACCGTCTCAGACCAGCGTTTGCGCGAGCCGATAATCCCGATGTAACCGGCCTGACTTTCGAGCAGAGCGGGCAATCCGGCAATATCCACGTTGTTGCCGCGCGTGGTCAGGATAAGAGCGGTCTGCCGGGTGATGTTCAGGTGCAGGGGGAGTTCGGCCATCGGGACTGGGTAGAACTCGTCAGCATCCGGGGTGGACTCGGAGGTGCAGAACTCGGGCCGGTCGTCAGAGACAGCGACGCGAAAGCCGAGCCATTGGGCGAGATGCGCCACGGCCTTGCCGACGTGCCCGCCGCCGAGCACGACAACCATTGGGGCTGGCAGAATAGGTTCCACAAACACCTCCACCTGACCGCCGCATACGCCTGCGTCGCCGCGGGAGGGGTCGGTCATGTTATAGGAAAGCAAGCGCGGCTGGCCGTCTTGCAGGGAAGCCAGTGCCTCCTTTCGGACGCGGTTTTCCAGTTCCCCGCCGCCGACCGTGCCGAGGATATGCCCGTCGGAAAAGACCAGCATCTTGCTGGTGCTGTGGCGCGGGGTCGAGCCGCTGGTTTTGACGACGGTGCACAGGGCGGCGGGCTGGTGGGTTGCTTCGAGTTCGGCGAGGGCTTGATAAATCGAATTCATGGTTTCTCAGAAGTGTGCGAATAATCCGCTTACGATTCCAGAAACTTCTTAAGCCAGTTCTTTCGCCTGTACACGCAAACGGATGGCTTCCACCAGGGCATGCACATACACCAGGCCTGCCTTGCTCGGGTTTTTCTCCAGATGCTTCCAGCGCCGGGCTTCGAAGAACAGGCAGGTGCGCAGGTCGGTCAGGGACTGTGTCAAATCCCGGTTCGCTTTGTGCAGGGCAATGCCCTGTTTGGCGACTTCGCGGCATTTTTGGACAGAGCCCCAGTGTTCGTAGCCGTTGAAGGATTGGGCAAAGGGGATGATATTCTTCCATGCCGCGCGGCGGGAGGGGAGGTCACCGTCAATCAGTTGAGAATTGGGTATTTTATTCATTGTTTACCTTTCCAGTAGTCCCAGGACAACTGGCAATAATTGCTTTTTGCGAGAAACTACACCTTCAGCGAGACGCGTCCCGTCCAGCTGGGGCGGGTAGGGCAGGTCAGAGAGTTGGGGCGGCTCGTCATTCAGGAGCAGGCGACTGGAGCCGTTGACCACGTCTGTTACCATCAACATGGCGAAATCCAAGGCGCGCTTGTCACGCAGGTCAGTCAGGGCGGCCTTCAAGCTGCCGAGATGTTCGGCCAGTTGCATAAGGTCTGTGACTTCAGCCTGGGCGATGGCGAAGCGGAAACCGCCCGCCTCGTAGAGTTTCATGTCGGTACTGACGATTTCCTGCGGGGTGCGCGTAGACAAGCCGGCACTGGCACCCAGCACCTGCTTGCCGTAGGATTGCACCGTCTCCCCGACCAGTGGGCCGCCGCGTGCGAAAGCCCAACGTCCGAGCCGCTCGGCAGCTTTCTTGTCACGGGCGGTGGTGGTGGGCGAGGTCAGGATGAGCGTGTCTGCGAGCAGGCCGGAGAGCAGCATCCCGGCAAGCTGCGGCGGCGCACTCAGTCCGGCCTCCTCCATCTGTTCCGAGACCAGTGTGCTGGTGCTGCCGACAATATCCACGCTGAACTTTATTGGCACGTGTGTGGACGGATTGCCCAGCCGGTGATGGTCAAGGATTTCAAGCAATTCGGCCTCTTCCAGGTTGGCAAGCGCCTGGCGCGGCTCATTGTGGTCCACCAGGATGACTTTCAGCCGCGGCGGGTTGAGCAGGTCACGCTGGCGGCAAACGCCCACGTATAGCCCATTCTCGTCCACAACAAAAAAGTCGTCGCCTTCCTCGCGCAGGATGCGGTTTAGCGAGTCGCGGATGCGGCTATTGGCCTGAAATTTGGGAACGTCGGAATTGCAGGCCTCGCGGCAGGGAACCTCCAGGATCTCAGCCAGGCTGCCTTCCTGCCGTTTTGGGTTCGGACCGATCAACTGGTTCACCAGCCTGAAGAGACTCGTCCCTGTTACCAGGCCGCAGGGCGTGCCGTTCTCATCCACTACCGGAGCCACGCCCCAGGTTCTGGAGGCGATTCCCCAGGCTTCCCGCAGGGGGGCATCCGGTTTGGTGGTATCCAGTCGGCGGGTCACGGCTTCGAAGCGGGGCGAGGCGTCATTCAACAGGAACGGAGCATCTAATCCCACTTTCTTCAGTACCCAGGCCGTCTGTGGATTGACCGCCCCGGCACGAGCCGCAACCGTATCCGAGCCATCGCGTTCGCGTAGCAGCCAGGCGTAGCCCATCGCCGCAGCGATGGTGTCGGTATCCGGGTTCACGTGTCCAATGACGTAGATTTGATCTGCCATTCTAAATTTCTCTTCAAAGCCTTCCAGACCTTTTCCAGCGTGACTGGGTTCTCGTCAATAATCACACCATCTGCATCCAGTATAACATTTCTGACGGCAGGTGCAAGCCAGTTCATTGGTATCTCTGCCACGGCCTTGACGCAGATCGGGCGGCTCGGTTCGAAGATCCCGACGCAGATGGCGATCAGTTCGGGCATTTCGTCCTAGCCCAATCTTTCTGTTGATATTTACGGTGATGGATTGTCTGTCCGCGCGAAGACAAGGTTCACGCTGCCTGGTTGTGTTGCGTCATAGATAAATTGATTGGTCACATAGATACCGGTCGGGCATCGATTATTATGTATCGCCAGGTTTATTTGATTCCCCAGGTAAGACGGATCGCCGCTTCCTGTTTCGAGTTCACAGGTCGTTGCGGTGGGCATCTGGCTGCTTTCCTGAACCAATGTTTGTATGGAATTGAGTGTGGCGGTAAAGCGCGGGATATGCCAGCGATCAAAATCAGCTGAATAGGGTGGCTGCATCAGTTTTGAAGTGTCAAAATCAGCTTCAAAAACACCCTGCATCGACTGGCCCTCGGGATTGGTGTAATTGAAGATTGCTTCCATGCCGGCCTGGGTAGCCGGCCAGACTCCGTAGGGGAGGGCCAGGTAATTCCCCAAGTGAGGAATCAGGTCTGTTCGACCGGCGATTTCTAGCAATTCACGCAATCTATTGTCGTTATCAAGAAGACTCTTCCCGATTTGGCCCACAGTGGATTTGTCCAGGTGAATATGCAGATAGGTATGATTATATGGCATGGCATCATGTTCGATACACCATACGATGGTTCGGGCAAGTTTTTCCTGCCAGTCTGGTTTATCCGGATCAGCATAAAGCTTATCGCCCAGGACGGTAAAGAGAATGGCATGGAAACCGAAATCAGGGTGTTCCTGATAGAACTGCCAGAGAATCCCGATTCCGGTTTTTGGAGAAGGTGTTCCATCATCCAGCAAGGATATCTGATTGTTGAAAAATAAGTCGTCCATCGAAAGGATTAGTGGATGTCTGCCTGGCGGAACTTCCAAATCGCCGGCGGTCCATTTCTCGAAGGAAACCAGGGTGTATCCGCTGGCGTACAGGTCTTCCAGTTCCTGCTTGAAATCCGCAAAACGTACTTTTATGTTTGTCGACGCAGGTGCGAAATCCTCTGCGAATTGGTGATAGATCACTATCGGTACTTCGGGATTTTTTAACCAAACGGTGGCGGTAATCAGGTTTCCCGGAGTAACTGTTGGTGTTGGCAACGAAGTTGGGGTTTTGGAGGGCGTCGAGAAATCCGAAGTGGGTGTGTTGGTTGGTTCTGCAGGGTGATTGCCAGAAACCTCTCCCGGGGTGCAGCCGCAAATGAGCACGATGATCAAAAGTATTCGATACAGTTTTATCATTTCCCTTTTTTGGTTTAGCGTCGCAACTTGTTTAAAGGGGATTTGTTTTCTTATTCTGGTCTTTGCTTTCGTTAGGCATCTCTATCCTATCGCTTTTTCAAAGCCATCCAAACTTTCTCTGGTGTGATCGGAATCTCGTTGATATTCACACCAACTGCATCCAGTATAGCATTTCCTACCGCAGGTGCGACCCCGTCCATGGGTATCTCTGCCACGGCCTTGACGCCGAACGGGTGGCTTGGCTCGAAAGTCTCAACGAAGATAGCGGTCATTTCGGGCATCTCGTTGGCGCGGAAGATGTGGTAGTCGCCGAAGTCGCGCTCGCGGGCCCGGCCTTTTTCATCATATACCATTTCCTCGCAGACAGCGTAACCGAGCGCCTGTGTCATGCCGCCCTCGATCTGACCGGAGGCGGTCAGCGGGTTGACGATGACGCCGCCGTCCACAGCCATGACCAGTTTGTCCACCGTGACCGCACCGGTCTCGGTGTCTACCGTCACCTCGGCGAACTGGGCCGCGAAGGGCGGCGGGGCGGATGGCGAGACATAGGAAGCCATGCCCATGATCTGTTCCTGCTCGCTGTGGTGGAGTGTGTCCAGGGCGATCTCGGTTAATGAAACGGATCGGCCATCGCGGGTGGAAGCGTGTTTATCCCGCAGTTGAATATCGTCCGGGCGGACGGTGCCCCCTTCGGGAATTTTATCCACCTCTGCGGTTAGCATTTTTGCGGCACGCAGTTTGATGCGCCCGGCAGCCATCTGCGCGGCGCGGGTCACCGCCGTTCCGGAAATGTAAGTCGTCGAAGACGCGTACGCGCCCTTGTCGAAGGGGGTGAAGTCGGTGTCGGAAGAGTAGACCAGGATATCTTCGGTCGGGACGCCGAGCACCTCTGCGGCCATCTGCGCCAGTACGGTATCGGAACCGGTCCCCAGGTC
>Ga0207931_1000379_pt1 | contig 16367 bp, 15 predicted proteins | sample NGESurdeep092012_2_FD_184478 | JGI IMG/M metagenome (GOLD analysis project Ga0207931, IMG submission 184478) | Arctic peat soil microbial communities from Barrow, Alaska - NGEE Surface sample 415-1 deep-092012 (SPAdes) | ecosystem: Environmental > Terrestrial > Soil > Wetlands > Peat ...
TGCCTGAGGAGGCACAGCTGGTAAGTTCATCCAAAACCCAGGTATTCTTCCGTAAAGACGACAACCTGACAAAACAGGGGGCGTTTGCCTCTTATGTGTTATTTGTCATTAATGGCCTGGCAAAGCAATATCTTGAAGGTGCCGGCACAAAGAACTTTAATCTCCGTATTATCAGGCCAGGCGAGTTTGTGGGTCTTTCAGCAGTGTTCTTTGGAAATGTTTTCAATTATTCTTCCATAGCCCTGACCGATTGCCAGGTCTTTCTGATAGAGAAAGAAACTATGGCTAAAGTAATCAGGCAAAATGGCTCGTTTGGTTTCTCCATTACCAAAAGGTACTGTGAGCAAAATGCCAACCTGCTCAATACGGTCCGCAATCTTATGTACAAGCAGATGAATGGACGGCTGGCAGATGCATTATTATATATTGACAGTCTGAGGAGTGACGCTGAGGAGATATTCCAGCTTCTCTCCCGTAAAGATATCGCCGACTTTGCCGGGATCTCAACCGAAAGCGCTGTTAAACTGCTGAAGACATTTGAAAAAGAGGGTCTGATCGAATTGCATGAGAAGGATATAAAGCTGGTGAACCACGATGCGATGGTTGAAATCAGCAGAAGAGGTTAATTCCTTCCTGTTTATCTTGCTATATTTGGATGGAAGTGATATGCCTTTAATAAAATAATACTGATGAGAATACTTACACCTGTAGATGATGGTTTAACAACAGCCCCTGGTCTTGAAAAATATTTTGATCAGTACCGCAGGAATATTGTCGGTATTGATGCAGAAATAGAAACCCCTTTTGGCAATAAGAAACTTGTCTATGCCGACTGGATCGCAAGCGGAAGACTGTACAAACCCATAGAAGACAGAATTTCAGAGGACATCGGGCCGCTGGTAGGGAATACCCATTCTGAATCATCAGCAACCGGATATGCAATGACTACAGCATATCATCTTGCTCAAAAGATAGTCAAGCATCATGTAAATGCAGATGACAATGATGTTTTGATTTTTACCGGCACAGGTATGACTTCGGCCATTGCAAAGCTGCAAAGGATACTCGGACTTAAGGTTCCGGAACAAGCCCTTAACTACTGCTCATTTTCAACGGATCAGTATCACAACTGCAAAGACATCCCCAATAAAAATAAACCTGTTGTATTCCTGACCCATACTGAACATCATTCCAACCATACTTCTTGGTTTGAAACACTGGCTGATGTGGTTGTGCTTGAACCCGATTCCGGTCTCATGGTTGATCCGGATGCATTACGAAGGGAAATAAAAAAGTATAAAGACCGCCCTCTGCTGATAGGTTCATTTTCCGCATGTTCAAATGTGACAGGATACTTTCCGCCCTACTATGAGCTTGCCCAGATAATGCATGAGAATAATGGTTATTGCTTCGTCGATTTCGCAGCCTCAGCGCCTTATGTCGATATTAATATGCATCCTGAAAACAGTTTGCAGCAACTTGATGCCATCTTCTTCTCACCTCATAAATTTCTGGGAGGTCCGGGCGGTGCGGGAGTATTGATCTTTAATAAAGCTTTATATAAGAATACCACTCCTGATGCACCCGGAGGCGGAACCGTTAAGTGGACAAACAGATGGGGCGGATACAGCTATATAAGCGATATCGAGGTGAAAGAAGACGGAGGCACACCGGGGTTCCTGCAGGGTATTAAAGCGGCGCTTGCAGTAAGGCTGAAGGAACAGATGAGCACGAAAATGATCCTGAACAGGGAAAAGGAGCTTGTTGAATTAGCCTCTGCCGGATTAAAACAAATAAAAGGACTCCATATCCTTGCTGAGAACATTACAGAAAGGTTGGGGATTTTCTCCTTCTATGTTGATAATATACATCACAATCTTGTAACTAAATTATTGAATGACAGGTTCGGCATCCAGGTCAGGGGTGGTTGCTCATGTGCGGGGACCTATGGCCATTTTCTTTTAAATGTGGATTTCAAACTTTCAAAAGAGATCACTGACAGGATCGATTCCGGTGATCTGTCGTTAAAGCCAGGGTGGGTCAGGTTATCACTGCATCCTACCATGACCAATTATGAATTGCATTTTATTCTCGATGCTATCAGACAGACCGTTGAAAATGCAGAGAAATGGGAAAAAGATTATTGTTATAATAAACACACGAATGAATTTCATCACTGCAGGTTTCCTGAAAAGATGGATGCCGATTTCTTCCAATGGTTTACCTTAACCTGATATTATGACTCTCATAATAACATTCAAATAATATTTTACTTAGCCAGAACTACTATATGATTTGTAAATGGTTGATTTGTTATCTTATTAATGACTTTTAATCCAGCTTTTGATGATCAATATGATCTGGCCAAGTATGCATGACGATTATTATCTTTGCTTATCGTGAGGCCGGCTTGATTATTTTCTTCTTCTGGAATATTAGTTTGACAAAAATGCTGAAACTTTTTATGTTGCCAATAATCATGTTCTTGCAGCAAGAGCACATGACAATGACTACTATTGAGAATGTGCCAGGTACTGATTCATTGAAGGTTCTGATAAATTATAATTTTTACGAATTTCTAAAGGATTACCAGCAAACCTTAAATGATGACATAGATATTGATATATTTCGCAGTCGCAAGCCATTTCCATCTGACCTTGCAAATAATTATATCAATTCAAAGATTTCAATTAATGTAAACGGAAAACCTCTTCTCGGGAAATTGTTGAAAATGGAGAAATCAGGTGAAAACATAAACCTATTTGTCCTTTTCAGACTTAAAAAGGGAATCAGAACTCTAAAAGTAAGCAATACAATACTGATGGGTTTGCATTCGAATATTGAAAATCTGACAATTCTTAGAATTAATGATTTTGAGAAAGAGATTAAATTTACACAGCAACATCCTGAGGAGACATTCTCATTTAATTGAAAGATAATTTCTATATGAGAATAATTTATTTATTCTCCAGCATAAAAGCTTTGCTGCATTGAATTTCAGGTTGTCTGAGCATGGAAATGAAGATCCTAAGCACTATCATTCACATTATATATTTCATAAGCACTAAATTATCAGATCATTAAACTCACTGTCAATGAAAAAAATCGAAATATCTCTTGGTTTATTATTCCTTACGGCAGTGGTATGGTCACAACCCAGACCCGTAAAATTAAGCGGCAATATTATAATTGATACGGACTGCGGTTTTGATGACTTCAGAGCTATAAGCCTGTTGCTATCCAGACCTGAAATCAAAATCAAAGGGATACTAACAACGGATGGTTCATTGCCACCTTCCGAAGGACTTATAAAAGTGACTTCTTTGCTCGAAGAATTTAATAGGGATGATATACCAGTTGCATGCGGAGACTCATCCAAGACAATAAATCCTGCATGGCGAACATTTAACAGAAGCTATACGTGGGGCAGGCAAAATATCGACTATAAACCTGAAATGAGCACAACAGATTTAATTTTCAAAATCTTAAAATCTGAAAAAGAAAAAATTACATTGGTTTGTCTTGGTCCGTTAACAAATATTGAAAAAGGATTAAAGGCTGATCCGCAAATCGCTTCAAAAATTGAACGGATTATATGGTACAATGAATCAGTCAAACCTGCACAGGGATTCAATTACGAATGTGATAAAGAGAGTGCAAATTCGCTTTTGAAATCCGGTTTAAGGATTGATGTAATTTCAAATCTCAATATTGAAGATGCAAGATTCGATACCACAATTTTAAATGTATGTAATCATTCTGGTACGGAAATTGCCAGGATACTTTCCATTGTTTTTAATCAGAATACGGTAAAGAAATCTCTTTATGATGGACATTTCGTTTTAGCTGACGAACTTGTAACTGTATACATCACTAATCCGGAATTATTCAATATCAATGCCGAAACAGACAGATTAAATATAAGATTCAACAAAGACTTTGAAATTAACGCAGTCAAGGAAGTAATTATTGATATGATAAAGGGTAACTATACATCAGAACGCAACATAGTATTCAACAGGTTTCCCATTAACCGTGAGGTTTTTAATTATGATATCCGGCCAATAATTGACACCACACTTGCTCTTTATGGACCAGATGAATGGAAAGCCAATGTTATGACGGACGAATTTCATGGGCATCTTGGAGTATTTTCAATAGTTGGCGCAAAGATGGGCATTAAAGCAAGAGAAATATTTGGAGCAGGACCGGACATGCTGGATGTAGTTACCTTTGCAGGATCAAAACCGCCATACAGCTGCCTTACAGATGGCATACAGGTAAGTACCGGTGCGACACTTGGAATGGGAACAATACATCTTGCAAAAAGCAAGAAGATAAGTCCGACAGCTGTGTTTACATATAATAACCGCTCTATAAAAATAAGCCTCAAACAGGAATATCTTGACAGAGTTGATGCGGATATTAAAGAAGGTATTTCGAAATTTGGATTAATGGACGATGGCTATTGGAAACTTATCAGGCACAATACATTGAAATACTGGATTGAATGGGACAGAAATAAAATCTTTGATATTGAGGAATTACCTTCAAAGAAACAGGTTCGTATCAAAAATTGAAGTAGTGAAAATTACACAATCAAAAATCAATGCTGAAAATTCTGATCTTAAATATCCTTCTTGCGTTTCATCCGATTCATGTGACCCTGACAAGTATCGATCAGTCCCGGGGAAATGATACGCTGAAAGTCTTTTTCAGAATGTATTATGATGATTTTCTGAGAGATTACAGATTGTTCAAACAGGAGTCAGGTTTCAAGGAAACGACAAATTCAGAAGAGATACCTGATCAAATGCTTAATGAATATTTTGATGACAGAGTAAGGATCTATATTAACAAAAAAATACTAACTAGTAAGTTAATTTCGGTTTCAAATGACGGTTATGAAATCTGTTTGAGTCTGATTTATAAATCGAATAAAGATCCCGGCAAACTTAAAATTAGGAACAGTGTCTTAATTAAGATTTACAGCGATCAGGAGAACATGATCTACCTAAATATCAACAATTATCAGGATGCGGTAAAGCTAACCCCAAAATCAAATGTTGAGACACGAAATCTTAGATAAATAGCAAACAAGAAAAAACTCGCTCTTTCCGGAAATTCTCTTATGCCGCTCCTTTGTGTCCAGACGTAAAGCTCAAGTCATAATAAACTTGACTTTGGCTTTTTGCTGGCGTAACTTTGATTAACCAACCCCTATTTCAGCTATGAAAAATATTTTAATACGTGCCATAATTTTGATTTTTATATCATTACAGGCTAATGGACAACAATTGCAAGATACCTTGTTTCTGAAGAATGGGTATAAAGCAGTTGGGAAATTGCTCGGGCAGTCAAAGACAGAATACAGGTTTCGGTCATCAGATGGAATATACTTCATCTTTTCTCCAGATGAGGTAGAAAAAATCGTTACCATCCCGGAAATGATAATGAGGAAAGTCAATCCTGATACATTGAATACCGACCTTCTTAATCTGTACAGGCAAAAAGCTGTTAAAATGAGAAATACGGGAAGGGCTTTAACTTTAAGTGGTGCCGGTGTTGTAGCAACAGGCATTGTTATTGGAATAATCTTCTGGAACATTCCAGGCGAACCGGGTGGAGACATGGATGGTCTTTTAGCTGCTTTTTATGTCATGGGTATCGGCGGTCTGGTTGGTATTCCCTGTGCTGCAGCTGGCATTCCTTTATGGGCAGTCGGAGGCAGCAGAAAGACTAAAGCGGAGCTTAATTTGCAAAAGTTTAATATTGCGCCAGTGGGTTCAATGGCCGTTGGATTGGGAATAACAATAACGTTTTAATCTAGTATTGAACAATTTATTACCAGCCTTCGGTATCAAATATGAAAAACCCGGGATTTGTTCCCGGGCTTTCTACGCTCAACGCTCTCCTCTCATATCTTGATTGTAGCCCCACTAGGAATCGAACCTAAATTTCAGGTTTAGGAAACCCGCGTTCTATCCATTGAACTATAGGGCCGCGCTTGCAGCCGCAAATGTAACCCTTTTTTTACTCACTGCAAAAATCAGCAGCCGCCAGCAGGCTTCTTCTTGGCCTTTGACGCAACAGCAGGCTTGGCAGCCTTAGGTGCCGTTGCAGCGCCTTCGGCAGCTACAACCCCGCCTCCGCCCAGCGCAGCCGAGGCACTCTTACGGAAGTCATACTTTGCAAACTCCTCATTGGGACTCGTCTGCGAGGGAGCCTGTGCCGAAAGTATGTTACCGAACCAGTAATTCAGTCCGCCTTCAAGGACAAAATTGTTCTTATAGCCCATCTGTCTTGTCAGCATCCATGCTTCATTTGCAGTTACTGAGCCGTTTGAATAAAAGACGTTCATCCGGACATCCTGATTTAAAATATCTGTAAACTCATTTGATAACAGGTTGCTGAGCGGGATGTTTATTGCCCCCGTCAGGCTGAAGGCCTCAAACTCTTCAGGTGTACGAACATCGATCAGCTGCAATGACGGATCCTTCTGAACCAGCATGTCAGCAACGACATCGGGCGAGATGAACTGTGCACCAGCCCCTGCTTCCTGAAGCAGTTCATCGGCGGAAAGCCTGAAGCGCTTTGTCTTATCTGCCGGTACAGCGGCAAGGATTATCCCCAGCGGGATAATGATGAGAGCTAACAATTTTAAAGGTTTCATAATTTTATGTTTTTTGTTTTAATACTCTTCTCTCGGGAATTTTCTTTCGGCCCATTCAGCTACGGCAAACATACCCAGGGCTGCAAGTATCAGCAACAGGCCAAAGAGCCCGTCTTTCATTCCCAGCGACTGACTTATCTTTGGTTCACCGAGATATTTTGCCATGTACATTTTTTCCCACAACGGATACGTAAAGGCAAAGCCGTAGATACCAATGAAGAGGCCCAGAACGAAGACCATTCCATCAATCTTTCCTATTGCTGCTCCGGTGAAGCTGGTACCCGGACAAAAACCGCCCATTATAAACCCTGCTCCCATAATCACACCTCCGACAATTGCAGAAGTCAGGTAGGTGGGATTGACATATACCAGGTCAAGGTCTATCCATCCGAAGAGGCTCATGAATAGCAGCCCTATCATGCATGTGATGGCCCCGGTGAAGAAGACTTTGAGAACCACGGCGTCATAGCCGTAGAAGATGCCGGCAAGCTTGCGGCTGGATGAGAAGCCAGAGCTCTCAAGAACCCACCCGAAGCCAATGCCGATGAAGAATGCAAGGAGAAAATTGGTGTTCTCCGATATAATTCCGTTTGGTGCTAATGGTCCCATTTTATTCTCCTTTCCTTTAAATCCAGTTTTTCCTGAAGAAATAAGCCAGTGCATAGGCTGTTCCAAATATCCCCATCATGGTGATGAAGCCTCCGAGTGACAGTACTCCCATACCGCTCAGCGCCGCACCGCTTGTGCATCCGCGCCCGAGCTGTGAGCCGAAGCCAAAGAGTGTCCCTCCGATCAGGGCGAAGACCAGTCTTCGTCTGGAGGTTATCTTCGGCGAATGCTCCACTTTCAGCTTCAGACGACCGGCAATCGCTCCGGATATGAAACCTCCGACGAGTACGCCCAGCATTTCAAAGACGAGCCATGATCTCATCGGGCTTCCGCTGTGTGACTGGGCATATTCAGCCATGAACGGCATCGTATTGATAGCATTCTTATTGACAGCCTCAATGGATGTGGCCACGACACTCTTTATGGCGCCGCTGGCTCCGAGACCCCTGCCTGCAATGAAATTGGCAGCAAGAAGTACGAGGCCAAGAAGAACCCCTCCCAGATACGGGTTGAGGTATTTTTTGCTCCTCTCAGTTTTAGAAATATTGCTCATATCGTTATTATTTATAGTGATCAGTATAACCAGCGGCTCACCTGGCCGGCAAAGACAAAAACAAATCTGAACATCAGGCTCCCGAAAATAACCAGTGCGCCTGGTATCACTGCTGGTATATGGAGTCCGCGCAATTCCATAAGGTCAAGTATCCCTGGAAGAATTATTCCGATTATAACAACAAAGATCCAGAACACCATGGTATATTGTCCGCCGAGGAAGAGCTGTGCAGCATCTATCTGCACCTGCGTACTTGCCAGGAAGCCCATGAACATATGCACTATCAGAAATAGCTCCACTCCAAGAATGATAAGATCGATCTTTGAGAAGGCAAGTCTCTCTTTCCTGTCTTTTGATGCCAGCACTATTGCTGCAGCCCCTGCTGAGAGTCCTGAAGCAAGGAACAGCGGCCCGAGAACAGAGGTGTTCCATAAGGGCCTGGCGTTGAATGCCGAAAGTAATATACCGGTATAAACGCCGGTGATGATAGCATAGATCAGCATCACCCAGGCAAGTACTTTTTTGTATTTGTTGAAGAAGGACTCAAGATCTTTCAGCCACTGATACTTCCAGTCCCAGCGCGGGAACAGTTCTCTGATATGAAGTGCACACCATATCACCGAGACTGCGGTGATCACCAGCAGTGTCCAGGCGCCCCATGACATAGGTGACTCCAGCCTGACGGTTGTATAGAGCCGCCAGAAGAAGGCCTTATGATTCAGGTCATAAAAGAGGGCAGCAAGGCCGATTATCAGTGCTATGGGAGCAACGAATGGAACCCTGCGCACGGCAGAGCGGTACTCATCCTCCTTGCCAAGGAGATAGAACAGCGCGGCAAAGAACAGCACACCTGCCGCCAGTCCTCCGAGAAAGAGATACAGCGGTATGGGCCAGTGCCATATATGCAGTTGCGGGTCAACCATCAGGTTTTCTCTTCCGCTGATTATAAGCTCTTCGTTCATTGTCTGCTCATATTAGGAAATATAACTGCGGTTGCGTCCCTGCTTCGGGGATGAGTGTCTTTGACTTGCGCTTCTTCAGAATGACGCTCACGTCACTGTTAGGATCCTCAAGGTCGCCGAAGTACATGCATTTGGTAGGACATACGGCAACACATGCGGGTTTCATCCCTTCCTTCACACGGTGATGGCAGAATGTACATTTGTCGACATATCCTTTCGGATGGGGGTAACGTGCATCATACGGGCAGGAGGCAATGCAGGCGCCGCAGCCGATGCATTTGTTGTGTGTGACAAGGACAATTCCGCCCTCTGCGAAATGGCTTGCCCCAGTGGGGCAGCACCTTACACATGGTGAGTTTGCACAATGATTGCAGCGTTCTGACCTCAGCTCAACCTCAAGCTGTGGGTATGTGCCATCCATTGTCTCCACAACCCAGTCGCGGCAGTAGCCTATGGGTACGTCGTTCTCCGTCTGGCATGCCACCACACAGTCGGAGCAACCAACACATTTTTTTGTATCAACAGCCATCGCGTATCTCATGACGTCACCTCCTTTCTTTCAAGGTCAGTAATGAAAGTCACGAAGTTGCCTCTCATGCCGGTCCCTCCCATTACCGGATCCATCATGACATTGGTTATCAGTTTAGTATCATTTGCACCCCGACCATAGGTCCTGGTCAGTTTTTTGTCTGCATGACCAAATCCGTGCACCATATACACTGAATCCCATCTTATCCTTTCCGTGATTCTCACTTTGATCGGGAAGTCAGTCTCAATGCCATCCTGATTTTTAAGATGGATATACTGTCCTGCAGTCAATCCCCATTCCCTTGCCACTCTTGGATTGACCCACAGAGTGTTCTCATCCATCAGGTCAAAGAGATTAGGATTGTTGGAGGTGCGGCTGAAGGTGTGCATAGGAGCCCGTCCGTAAATGAGCCTGTAAAAGCCCTCGGGCGGCTCGGGATGAGGTGTATAAACCGGAAGCGGGCTGAAACCTTCATTTTCAAGCGCTGTGGAATAAAGCTCAATTTTGCCGGTATTGGTCCAGAAGGCGATGTCTTCACCTTCACCGAAGTACAGGTCATCAACTTCTCTATCCCATGTTTTTACTCCTGCTTTCTGCATCTCATCAAGTGAGCTCCCCATCTGTTTCAGCTGCCAGTCAAGAAGGTCCTCCGGTTTTTCAAAGTGGAAGTACTCTCCCTTGCCTAATCTCTGGGCGAGTTCGCGTGCTATCCAGTAAGCCGGTTTTGAGTCATATTTCGGCTCGACAGCAGGTACTCGCAGAGCTAATGCCGGTTTACGGTGAGGACTGTCTCTGAGCGAGTCATAGCGTTCGAGATATGTACATTCAGGCAAGACCACATCAGCCCATCCGGTAATTTCCATCGGCATTGTATCAACTACAACCAGGAGATCAAGATTTTGCATCGCCTCAATGGTATGTGCAGTATTCGGAACTGTCAACGGCAGGTTTGTCCCTGACACCAGCCATCCTTTTATCATTGCATCCTTTTCAGGGGTAGGCATGCTTGCATCAATAATAACATTTGCCACTGCAAGGTCAGCAAGATTATACTTGCCAGGGTACCATTCACGCCATGATTTCTGAGGTTTTGGATACTCCGGGTGCGGATAAGACGGGACAGTCTTTCCTTCCAGTCTGTAGAAACCTCCTCGGCGCCCCCATGATCCGAGGAGGGCGTTCAGTATTGCCACAGCCCTGGTACGCTGTGTGTCATCTCCGTACCAGGTCACATGACGGCCCGGATGAACAATGACTGCCGGTGAGGCATCAGCCATCTCCCGGGCAGTCTCCCTGATAACAACAGGATTAATAGTAGTTATTCCATAAGCCCACTCAGGGGTGAAGTTCCTGACATGCTCCTTCAGCTCGTCAAAGCCATAGCAGTATTTTTCAACATATTTTTTATCGTAGTAATCATTGTAAATTATCTCATGGATCCATGCAAGTAAAAGGGCAATGTCAGTAGCAGGCTTTATCGGGAGCCAGTACTTCGACTTGCCGGCTGCCGTTGAAAAGCGGGGGTCAACAGTGATGATAGTGGCGCCTTTATCAATGGCATCAGACATCTCCTGCACCTGTCCGTTATGCATGTTCTCGCCAATATGTGATCCTATTAGAACAAGACAGCGTGTGTCGCGTATGTCAGTATTCTCAGGTGAACCCGGATTCTCTCCGAAAGTGGCGGAGAAACCGACATCACGCGGTCCGCGGCACTGGGCGAATGACGGCTGGGCATAATTTTCAGATCCCAGCGACTTCATAAGATCTGTGAAGTATTTTCCGCCTGAGCCATGGTTCAATAATGCAAGGCTTTCAGGACCGTTCTTTTCAATTATCTCCTTCATTTTGCCCGCAACATGATCAAGGGCTTCCTCCCATGAGGCTTCCCTGAAAACCTGCTTTCCGCGCTCCTCAACTCTTATCAATGGCACCTTCAGCCTGTCTTCGTCATAATACATCCCGGGGCCGCCTGTACCACGTGGACAGAACCGGCCGTTGCAGTGCTGATCTTCTTTATTCCCGGTGATCTTTTTGATGTTTCCTTCGTCATCTTTCCAGACCCAGCCAGCACACTTCCAGAAGCATACTTCACAATATGTCGGTGTGCGCCCGATGAGGGCTGCCATGGTGGCTTTCTGGCCGTCAGTGAGCTCAGAGCCTAAAAGCCTGAAACCTGCCGCACCTGCCATCACTGCTCCAGCTCCCATTGCTGAGATTCTGATGAACTGTCTGCGTGTTGCCATCTGTTAAACTTTTTACTGCGTGTCGTGGTATTCCGGGATACCAGAATACCACGGATTGAGAACAAGCTAAAGTACTGTTTAAAAATTAACAGCAGCAGCAATATGATAAATATGATAGCTCTATCCAGCCATAGAATTGCTCAGGCCAGTCTTTTGTATTTAATCCTTGCGGGGCCTGTGTCAGTCGTGCGTTTGCGGTAGTTCTCATCATATTCGGAGAAGTCTCCTTCAAACCATACAACCTTTGAATCGCCCTCGAAGGCGAGTATATGAGTTGCAACGCGGTCAAGGAACCAGCGGTCATGCGATATGATCACGGCACAGCCCGCAAAGTTCTCAAGTCCTTCTTCAAGAGCACGCAACGTGTTGACATCTATGTCGTTTGTGGGCTCATCAAGCAGCAGCACGTTGGCCCCGCTCTTGAGGGTCAGTGCCAGGTGCAGCCTGTTTCGCTCACCGCCGGAGAGCACTCCGCACTTCTTTTCCTGGTCAGCGCCGGTGAAGTTGAAGCGCGCAGCATAAGCACGGGCATTGACAGGCCTGTTGCCTACCATTACCTCGTCAACCCCTCCTGAAATAACTTCATAAACGCTCTTTTTCGGGTCAATGTCTGAATGAGCCTGATCGACATATCCAAGCGTCACAGTAGCTCCCACCTCAAAGGTGCCCTTGTTTACCTCCTCCTGGCCCATGATCATCCGGAAGAGAGTTGTTTTGCCGGCGCCGTTTGGCCCGATTACTCCAACTATTCCGTTAGGGGGCAGATTGAACTCCAGATTTTCAAACAATATCTTGTCGCCGAAGGCCTTTGACACACGTTTAGCCAATATCACCTTATCGCCAAGTCTCGGACCGTTAGGGATAAAGATCTCCAGCTTGTCCTCCTTTTGTTTCACATCCTGGTTAAGAAGGTTCTCATAGGCACTGAGTCTTGCCTTCGACTTGGCGCGTCGAGCCTTGGGTGACATTCTCACCCATTCAAGCTCATGCTCGAGCGTCTTGCGGCGTTTGACGTTTCCTTTCTCTTCAAGCTCAAGCCGTTTTGCCTTCTGCTCAAGCCACGATGAATAGTTTCCCTTCCAGGGAATTCCTTCGCCGCGGTCAAGCTCAAGTATCCATCCTGCAACATTATCAAGGAAATACCTGTCGTGAGTTATACAGATAACCGTACCGTTGTACTGTTTCAGGTGAGTCTCGAGCCACTGCACGCTCTCTGCATCAAGGTGGTTTGTTGGTTCATCAAGGAGAAGAATGTCAGGCTCCAGGAGAAGCAGTCGGCAGAGGGCTACCCTGCGGCGTTCACCGCCAGACAGTATATTGACCGGTGTTGACGGATCGGGGCAGTTCAGCGCATCCATGGCACGACCGAGACGATGGTCAAGGTTCCATCCGTCAAGGGCTTCGATCTTTTCCTGTAACTCGGCCTGACGGTTCATCAGTTTCTCCATTGCGGCAGGGTTTTCATATACCTCTGGCTCGCCAAAACGCAGATTAATTTCCTCATATTCCTTCAGTGCGGCCACAACATTTGCAGCGCCCTCTTCAACTATCTCACGCACCGTTCTTTTTTCATCCATGAGAGGATCCTGGGGCAGGTGCCCTACTGTATACCCGGGAGAAAAAATAACTTCGCCCTGGTATTCCTTCTCAATACCGGCGATGATCTTCAGCAGCGTAGATTTCCCGGAGCCGTTGAGACCGATTATCCCTATTTTGGCTCCCAGAAAAAAGGACAGGGAAATATCTTTAATAACCTGTTTATGAGGAGGGTAGCTCTTGTTTACCCTGAACATGGAAAAAATGATCTTTTTGTCGTCAGCCATAATTCAGATGGTTACTGACGACAAAAATAATAATTTTGCCTCCTGTAAAAAGATGATGTCTTTTTTATTGTGTCACAGAGGACTGGTCACAGCCCCTTGCAAAGAGAGAAACGGTTTCCTGCTGTACCAGCACCCAGATGATATAGACACCCTTGAGAGTTCCTATAGGTATATTCAGCAGTCCCAGCGCCGCCATAACCAGTGTGAGTACCCGGGCCCATGGCTTGCATGCTAATAAACCTATACCTCCTGCAATGATGGCTCCTCCGATAAGGAGCAGCATCACAACAATTGGTGTGCCGATTATACTGAGAACCTTAATTGCAGTCGGATCGTCAACAAACTGATCGGCAAAGCCAAAGGCGAAGGCGACAGCCAGGCCGCCTATGACATCCAGTGCACCGAATACTATCTGAAGAATTGCAGCAACATGAATATGCTTTTTCATTCTGTTCTCTTCAATGGTCTTGTTCTCCAGCGGGATTTTGTTCTCTTCCATAGTATAGTAATTTAATTGTTTACAATGTATCCTGAATAATGACTCTAATTTAATAAAAATGCTGCACTGCCGTGTTATGACTATTTTTTTAACTTTGCCCCAAATACCGGTAAAGATGAAAAGGAAGCTTGCTTACGCTGCTGGTCTGTTACTGATTGCCTGTTCATTCACGGCATGCAGCATTCTTGGTGATAACTGCGCGATATGCCGACTGGTGTCATATGAGAACGGCAATCAAATAGACACGCAATATGAAGGCGAATACTGCGGTAATGACCTTCTTGCCATAAAGGCCACACCTCCGACAACCACAGGCGGAGTCACAACGCAGTGGGAGTGCAACTGATCTGCTCCCGGATCTCATTCTCTGACATTATATCCATCCCTCTACTTTGTTTAAAAGTTGTTGTTAAGAATTTAGCGGCAGGATTGACTTTATTAAAAATAATGTCTATTCTTGCTTACTCTCGCCGGATAATATTGTATTGATTTCGGAATACTAACCCCGGATTCAATTTATAAAAGATGCTGGATATCACAGGCAAAAGAATTGCGATTGTCGAAGACGACATTGCATCACTGAAGTATTATGAAACGCTGCTCCGTGAAACCGGAGCTGAAGTCTCGACTTTCCGCAACGGAAAGGAATTTGTTGAGGCTGTTACTTCAGGTAAGGCTGTCTTTGAAATGGTCTTCATGGATTTTCTTGTCCCGCTTGTCAACGGTATTGACTGTACAAGGGCTTTCCGCCAGGTAAATCGTTCGGCACCTGTGATCCTTATTACTGCCTATTATTCCGAACAGACTAAAAATGAGGCTTATATAGCAGGATGTACTGAATATAACCTCAAGCCTATCTTCCCCGATAAGATCTATATGATCCTGGAGAAGTACCTTGCCCCGAGGCGGGCATATCAGATGAATGATTGATTCGAATTTTCATCATAACGACGCGCAGATTGCGCGTCGCTTCAATGACCCTTTTATCTCCGCTGCTGCCTCACTATTGCCTACTGCCTATTGCCTGTTGCCTGTTACTGTTTTAACGCTACATATTTCGTATACAGCTCGCTGAACTTGCCGTTAAGCTCCTCGGAAAGGTCAGCCTCTCCGTTACTGTAACATACCTGCATCACCTGCGATACGATCTGCAGACCCTGTGCTATCTCCTGATCAGCAGATGCGGCAATCAAAGGTTTCTGGCTTAGAAGATAACCGATACGCTCAAAATAATAATTCGTAAGATCGCGTGTCATAGTTACTGCCTTCTCTTTGTTGCCGGCAGCAAACCAGCCGGAGATGATATCCGAACAGTACAAATCATAACCGAGTTTCGACACAGGAAGAACATCCATGCATCTCTCAAGGACCTCATTGGCTCGCATCTTATCGCCCCGGGCTGCCAGCTCGCCGGCAAGCCTGGCATACATGAGACGTGCCCTGACCACTGTAAGCGTGCGCTTGTTATAATAATCAATATTGACATTTGGGTCGTTTGCTCCGCCCCAGACAAAATGGTTCATCATGTTATTATAAAGAAGGTCCGTATCTACCCGGCCGTATTCAAACCAGCTCTTGCTCTCGCTTTTAATAGGAACCAGCCGGTAAGCAAGTCCTTCAAGCTGGAAATACTCCTCGAGTCCAAGGGCGTCATCATGATACCCGGTCACATAATATATAGGCCTGTCCCAGTTGTTATTGGCAAGGATATCAAGGACCATCAGCTGGCTTTTAAGTATCCATGAACCCTTCAGCTTGATATCGATATAGGGCACTATTTTATCAGCATCCTCCGGCCTGACTGTGCCGTTGGCAATAACCTTAGCCGAATCTACGGGTATACGTATTGTGCGTGTGGGGATATAATAGATATCCTCACCATACAGTTTCAGTTTTGATACATCGCTGTCGCTGTTGATGAAGTTGATCACTTCCTTTGCCGTTGCCGGTTCCTTTACTCTTTCATAGACAGCAACCTGGTTGTTGACACCGTCATAATACAGTTTCTTAGGCAGGCTGACGGGAAGAGGCTTTGAGGTATAAGCCTCCATCTTCATCTGGTCAATATACCAATCGGTATTCAGAAGCATCAGGTTGCAGACGCGGACGTCTGTACGCATGCCCTCAACCTCCTGTGCGTACCAAAGCGGGAACGTATCGTTATCGCCGTTGGTAAAGAGTATTGCCTGTGGCGCGCATGAATTGAGATAGTTAAATGCCACATCGCGGGCAAGGTATCTTCCTGACCTGTCGTGATCATCAAAGTTTTCTGCTCCCATCAATACCGGAACAGCAAGGGTTAACAGTGAAGCGGTAATAGCGCCGGCCTTCTCTCCGGTCAGCTTTCTCAGCAGCTCAAAGAGTGCCAGCACCCCCAGTCCGATCCATATCGTAAATGCATAGAAGGATGCTGCATAGGCATAATCACGCTCCCTCGGCTGGTTGGGATACTGATTGAGGTATACTACTATGG
>Ga0207931_1000381_pt1 | contig 16329 bp, 13 predicted proteins | sample NGESurdeep092012_2_FD_184478 | JGI IMG/M metagenome (GOLD analysis project Ga0207931, IMG submission 184478) | Arctic peat soil microbial communities from Barrow, Alaska - NGEE Surface sample 415-1 deep-092012 (SPAdes) | ecosystem: Environmental > Terrestrial > Soil > Wetlands > Peat ...
TATAACCAGGCGCATTTCCTGGAATTTACCATTCGTTCTGTATTGGAGCAGGATTACCCTAACATTGAGTACATTCTCGTGGATGGTGGTTCCACCGACGGCAGCGTGGACATCATCCATCGCTACGCGGATCGGTTTGCCTGGTGGGTCTCCGAGAAAGATCTCGGCCAGACTGACGCCATCAATAAGGGCTTTGCTAGGGCGAAAGGTGACATTCTGGCCTGGCTCAATTCGGACGATACTTACGAGCCTCATGCGGTCGCCGAGGCGGTTGAGTTTTTGCGAGGCCGGCCCGAGGTTGGGTTGGTTTACGGCGATGCTAACTTCATTGATGAGAACGGACGCGTCATTGGTCGCTTCCATGCTGCTCAAACTGATTACAAACGCCTGCGGCGCGGCTATGTTCATATCCCGCAACAGGCTTCCTTCTGGCGCGCTGACCTGTGGAAAAAGGTGGGACCCCTCGACCCGTCATTCTACTTTGCCATGGATTATGACCTGTGGGTACGTCTGGCCACTCAAGCTCCTGTGCAATATACGCCGCGGCTGTGGGCCAATTTCCGCCTGCATACCCAGGGTAAAACCATCGCCGCGGATGACCACTGCTGGCCGGAAATGCTCAAAGTACATTATCGTGATGGCGGTTCGTGGTTTTCTACAATCCAGGCCAAATACTATATTCGGAAAGCGATAGAACCGCTCTGGCGGTTACGTATGCAGTTACGCCTTCGGAAGAGTTCCAGAAGAAAATGCAGTTGAAGGTCTACGCCCGTGAGCGCGGGGGCGGATTGTCCTGGTTGTATCTCCGCGCGAAAACTCGCCGTCTGACGTATGCTTGGCTGCCGTTGCGTCTGAGAATATTCCTGCGAAATTTCTTTAATCCCAGGCATGTCACATGAAGGGAAAATGCCTTAAAAAAGCTGTTGAAACCTCCAAAGAGTGCAGAATTCCTACGCTTGCAGGCGAGACGAGAATTGTAGGATTCCGGTTGTTCATTTCTTTATTACATGCTTCTTCTGTGGTCGCGGTGTAAGGAACTGGTCTTAGTAGGAACTGCCAGTGTACTGGCCTGGTTTGGGATTGTCGGGCTCAGTTTTACCCAGGATTCACTGGCCAGGATCAATAACTGGATGCTGCTGGGGATTTTAATCGGTTTGACTGATTCGCTGGCATAACTTGCCGGTTTCTTTACAAACTAAAATTATCCGATACAACCGGGCGATTTTCGGTTATCATTAAGCAGATATGCGCGCATCAGACTCTCCCTTTGTCGCTGACTGGTTTATTGTTTCCCTGCGCTGGCTGGTTTTACTGGGGTTGACTATCTCTTTGTCGCTGGGAGGCCAACTTCTGGCTCTGCCGAATGTCCTCTTGATCTGTCTGGCAGGCTGGAATATTACCCTGACATTGCTGGCTGGGTTGAGCCGCCGTCTGGTGCGCCATCGTGAGATCAGTCTGGGGATAGACTTACTGGCAGCGGGCCTTTACTTTTTCCTGGCAGGCGGGTTTACCAGCCCCGCCTTTTGGATAATTGTCCTACCGCTGCTTACCGCCGCCCTCTATTTTGAAGTGGTGGGCGCATTCGTTTCGGCCACCATCATGGCGGTCGTTCAAATCGGAATAACCGTTCGTCAGACGCTGGCTCCGATTGCTCTGCTTATTCTTGGCACCTCAGTTTTCCTAACTTTTCTGATCGCCGGAGTGTTCGGTTATTTGAGCATGCGCTTCATTCAGACAAATCGCCGCTCTCGCCAGTTTCAGTCCGAAGCATTGCAGAAGAAACAACGTGTGGAAAATGACCGTCTTCGCGCCTTCTACGGTTTGACTTCCACCCTGACGGCAACCCTCAACTACCAGCGCGTGCTCGATTCTGTCCTTGACCTGAGCCTGAGTGTGCTAAATCTCGAGCCAGATGCCCCGCCAGACGACCGCTTGATCTGCGCTGTGCTGCTATTTTCCAAAGAGGATTCCCTTGAAGTTGGCTCGGCACGCCGCCTGACCCCGGCCGATATGCGCGTTGTTTTGCGCGGTCAGAAGGGGGCCATAGCCCAAGCCATCGAAAACGATAAACCGGTCTTACTAAAAGACGTGCGGCAAGACCCGGAATTGACCCGCTTTGTCACCTTCATGACTTGCAATGAGATTTACTGCTTCCCAATGCGTAGTGGATTCAATGCTTATGGCGTCCTGCTTTTTGGTCATCCGGAGCTGCAGTTTTTCACCGCCGAGCGGCGTGAACTTTTGGACGTCCTCGGCAGCCAGGCAGTGGTTGCCATACAAAATGCACGTCTCTACCAGGACGTGGTGAATGAGCGCGAACGCATGATCGAGTTCCAGGAAGAGGCCCGCAAAAAGCTGGCGCGTGACCTGCATGATGGTCCCACCCAGTCCGTCTCGGCAATTGTCATGCGTGTCAACCTTGCCCAGCGCATGTTGTCTAAAGATCCCAAGGCTGTCAGCGACGAACTGGGCCGCATCGAGGATTTGGCCCGCCGTACGATGAAAGAGATCCGCCACATGCTTTTCACCCTGCGCCCATTGGTGCTGGAGTCGCAGGGTTTGGTGGCCGCTCTGCAATCCATGGCGGATAAAACAAAAGAGACTTTCTCGCAGAATGTGCTCATCAAAGTGGACGAAAATATCCTCGAATCCATCGAAATGGGCAAGCAGGGTGTCATTTTTTATATTGTAGAAGAAGCAGTCAATAATGCCCGTAAACATGCCCAGGCTGGGCACATCTGGGTGAATCTGCATCTATTGAAACAAGGCCTGGCCTTGCTCGAAATACAGGATGACGGGATCGGGTTCGATGTCGCCGCGGTCAACCGCTTCTATGACCAGCGCGGTAGCCTGGGCATGGTCAACTTGCGGGATCGTACTGAACTCGTCAACGGCGTTCTGGATATTCAATCTGTGCCCGGTAAGGGCACCCGGGTCCAGGTCTATATTCCGCTGACGGAAGAGGCTGCTGACCGTCTTCACCATTCCTCCGGAAAACAATAACTCCCACTCCAATGCCAATTGCTGCCGGTATACACTACTTCCTGCATGAAGGGGGAAGGCCAACAAAGCCGCCGCTGGTTCTCATCCATGGTGCGGGGGGCGATCATTTATCCTGGCCGCCGGAAATACGGCGGCTGGCTGAGGCGCGTGTTTTTACACTCGACTTGCCCGGTCACGGTAAATCGGAAGGGCCGGGTCGCCAATCTGTTGCCGATTATGCTGATTGTGTGGTTGGTTTTATGAATGCGGCGGGCCTTTCTCGGGCCGTGTTCATTGGACATGCGCTGGGCGGCGCAATCGCTCTGACCCTCGCCATTGACCACCCTGAGCGCGTAGCCGGAATCGGGCTGATCTCCACCGGGTCGCACTTGCCGATTGCTTCCTCTGTGATGGAGAATGCCGCCAACCCCGCCACATTTTTCCAGGCTGTCCAGTCGCTCCAGGAACTGATGCATATCCCGCAGGCTGCAAAAAATTTGAAAGGCCAGAATTTCCGGCATTTGTCTTCTATCCGCTCAACACTCTTCCATGGTGACTTGCGCGCCTGTGACCAGTTTGACGTGACAACCCGCCTCGATGCCATTCGGACACCGGCTCTGGTGATATGCGGCACAGACGACCAACTCGCCCCGCGACGCTTTTCCGAAAGCCTGGCAGGACAAATCCCCGGCGCTGCCCTGCAGACGATTGACGGTGCAGGGCATCTGGTGATGCTCGAACAGCCGCGCCGGGTGGCCGGGTTATTGAGCGTCTTTCTGACGGCCATTCCTTACTTGCGGGGAATGTAATCTTTTGGGAGTAGCGAAAAACATAAGTAAAAAACATCACCCCGGTAGACTGTATTTTATAAATTCCAAACCTCTTTCAGAATTGGAATGGCATTCTGGATAGCCCGCGCCCGGTGGCTTAAGCGATTTTTTTCATTCATCTCCAGTTCCGCCATGGTGTGCCCGAGTTCGGGAATGAAAAAGATGGGATCGTAGCCGAAACCGTTTGTGCCGCGTTCATCCGGGACAATTTCCCCTTCGCATTGACCCGTTGCCAGTTTTATCTCGCCCGAGGGCAAAGCAATTGCTACCGTTGCCCGGAAGCGTGCTGTCCATGGACGCGGTTTGTCGCCCAATCGTTCGAGTAAATATTTCCGGCGGTCGGCGTCGGTGGCGTTGGGGATTGGGCAGAAGCGATGCGAGTGCAAGCCAGGCTGGCCGCCCAGGGCATCCACTTCCAGACCTGAGTCGTCGCCCAAAGCGATCATTCCGCTGTTCTGTGCGAAAGCCGACGCTTTCTTGGCAGCATTTTCAGCATAGGTCTGTCCATCTTCAGTCACTTCGAGAGCCATACCCAGATCGGCGGGAGTGAGAAGAGCGAGGCCCAGACCGTCCAGCAGAGCTTTGATCTCGTCAAATTTGCCCTTGTTATTGGTGGCGATGAGAACGTTGCGCATAAGGTGTTCTCCCTGTATGCTGTGCATAGTCTATTCCTGGTTGCGTTTATCTTTTTGGATTTGTTCCAATGCCCAAAAGGCGTGTTCACGGATGAGCGGCTCATTGTCTTGAACCGCCCTTTCCAGGGCCGGGAGAGCTGACGGATCCCCTGAGTTGCCCAGAGCCACAGCGACGTTGCGGAGATAGCCGTGCCTCTTGCTGCGCAAAACCGGGTTATCCTTGAATTTCTGGTTAAACTCCTGTGGTCTGAGGGCCAGTTCAGCGACCAAATCCGGATCGGGCAGGCCGGGTCGTGCATTGAAAGCGGGATCGTGTTCCTGGTCTGCGAACCTATTCCATGGGCAGACTTGCTGGCATATGTCACAACCGAAGACCCGGTTACCCATTAGCGGGCGCAAATCAGGCGGGATTTCGTTTTTGTTTTCGATTGTCAGATACGAGAGACAGTGCCGGGCGTCGAGCGTGCGGTCCGGCAGAATGCAACCAGTGGGACAGGCTGTGATACAGCGTGTACACGTCCCGCAGCGGTCGGCGCTGAAAGGCACATCGGGTTCCAGTATGATTCCGAGCAGGATTTCGGCCAGCAGGAAGTACGAACCGATTTTCGGGTGGATGAGGCAGGTATTTTTGCCTATCCAGCCCAGACCAGCGCGCTGAGCCAGGTCCCGTTCCAATAGTGGACCCGTGTCAGTGTACCAGCGGTGCGGTATTGGACTCCCTACCTGTGTCTCGATAAAGGAGGCCAGCGTTTTCAGGCGTTCGGGCAAGACGAGATGGTAATCCCGTCCCCAGGCGTAGGCGGCAACCCGTCCAGCCGGATGCGGGCCTTTGTTTTGGGCGGCAGATTCCGGGTTTGGGTATCTCACGGCGAGCACCAGGATGGAATAGCATTCGGGCAGAACCAGGTGCGGGTCGGCGCGACGGCGGTCGGCCAGGTAATCCATGGAACCATGCCGCCCCATGAATAGCCAGTGTTCATAGGCCGGCCAATGGGGCGGAGGTTCGGGTGTGGTGACGCCCGCCAGGGGAAATCCCAGGAGGCGGGCTTCGGTTTTGATGACGTTTTTCAAGGACATAAAGACAAGAGCTATTTGACCACAAAATTAACGAAGAATTCGTAGATGCCTTTGTTTATCAAGGGAATGTTGTAGCCTTTATCATTCTGCAGGACAAAAAATACCTGGTAGGTACCTGCTTTTGTCGGAGCTGTCAAAGTGACGGAAATATCCACTTCTTCTCCCGGTAAAACAGATTTTGGAAAGATAACCGGTGCGGGTGGTGTGAACACACCATTTTTGCCACTGTCGGAAACGTAACTGAAAAAGAGGTGGTAACTGGTCGTCCAGGTGCACGGACCGAGGTTTTTGAATCTCCATGTTTTGACAAATGTAGAGCCAGCCAGCTCTTCGGTTCCGTCGGGGATGGTCATATCGTTTACGAAATTGGCGTTGTCACAGGCAGCAGACAGGGTGCCTGTGGGCATTGAGGTGGTAATAGGCGTCGCTGATGGAACACCAGGCAGTGGGGTGTTGGTTTCTTGCATGGTCGGGGTGACAGCGGGAGTGTTGGTGAGGCTTGGAGTTGGGGATGCAGCCAGGGCGGTCTGAGCTTGTGCCACCTCAACGGTCTGCCAGATTTGGGTAAAGGCCAGCGATGGGTCAGTGGTCGGAGTTCCTCCACCGCAGGCGGCCAGGCCAAATAAGATGAAGACCATCACGAACCAGATGAGTTTGGCGAAACGAGACATTCTTTCCTCCGAAACAAATCTTATGCTTATAATGAATATACCTGACGGCATTACAAGTTATTTCATTATAACAGAATCCTATTATCAAAAACGATACTCATAAAGTAGCGTTTTGTTTTGACGCGCCACGACACTTTTATTAACAACCGGAGAGGACTATTGCGGTGGACCTGAAAACTGCTTCGGCAGGTGGGAGGGCGATTGCTTCTTTCGGCGTGTCCAGAAGCGAGCCAATGCCAGGCCAACGGCCGCGCCGACCAGATCCGCACTCAAGTCATAGATCTCGGCAGACCAACCCGGCCATTGCCCGGCTGTCAGGATTTGCAGGTCTTCATGGAAGCAGCCTACCAGCAAAACCAATCCCAGGATGATCAATTCGGATTGGATGGAAAGCGATTTGAAACAGGAGGTCAGCAATATTCCCAGCACAGCGTAAAGGAAGGTGTGCATGATCACGTGCATCCAGCCTGGAGCAAAGACAGCGTTAAACAGATGACCAAAAGCAGGCTAGATAGTTCCCAGAAAAGCCATCGGGAAGAGGATGCCAAGGAGCCAAAGAATGAGCCAGAGACGGTTACGTATGGCGGTATCCTAAAACAATCCAGGGACGACGCTGGTTTGTCGTCCCCTAAACTTGTTGACCGAAGATTGGAATTTGCTATCTGCAATTTTTAAGGGGGGCTTTTCATCACAAACAAGATAAATTTCCCAAATATTACGAATGCTTAACACAACAATCTGTGTTATTTGTTAGTTGTACTCGAAAAAGAACAGCAGAGAAGATTGGATTATTGTTTTTCGTAGGCCGCACCATCTGCCGCAGGAGCGTGGACACGCCCGACGACGCCGGCCAGAACAATGATGGTCACGATATACGGAGCCATCTGCAGAAATTCGGAGGGAATAGGGGTTTTCAATATCTGCATCTTGACTTGCAGCGAGTCGGCGAAGCCGAAGATCAAGGAAGAACCCAGTGCTCCGATCGGATTCCAGTTGCCGAAAATCATGGCCGCCAGGCCGATGAAACCCTTGCCGGCAGTCATGAGTTTGTCGAAACGTCCAACCGAGCCGATCGTGAAATATGCTCCACCTACCCCTGCAATCAAGCCTCCCAGGATCACATTTACGTACCTCGTCAAGTAGACATTGACACCCAACGTATCCGCCGCTTTTGGATGTTCGCCCACCGCTCGGGTACGCAATCCCCAACGAGTATAGAACAAAAGCACATAAAGGAATACAACCAATAAGAGCATGATGTAAACGATGATGTTGTTCTCAAAAACCACCGGTCCCAGGATCGGGATTTTAACAAGCAAAGGAATCGGGATATTGGGGAAAACCCCGGAATTATTGATTTTCTCGAGGTTTAATTGCATATAGCGGTTGGAAATGAAACTGGTTGCTCCTGTACCGATGATATTGACGGCCACGCCGCTGATGATTTGGTCGACCTTGAATTTGATGCACAGGATCGCATGGAGGCCCGCCACGATCATTCCGGCCAGCATCCCTGCTAGTAGACCTGCATAAAGGTTATGCAACAGCGTGGCACCCATCACGGAGGCCAGGGCTGACACGAGCATGATCCCTTCGATCCCAATATTGATCACCGCCGTACGTTCGCTGATCACCCCGCACATGGCTGCCAGGGCGATTGGGGTGGCCCTGATCAGGGAAGTATTCATCATCCCAACCAGATCCATCGAGTTATCTCTGGCCGCCCAGATCAGGAAAGCCGCCACAAAGCAGAAAGCCACCACCCCGGCCAGGATTCCGGTTGAGTGGATCCCGCGTGCTAGCTGCCAGCCTCCCACAAAGAACGCGACAAGTGCCAGCACATAGATGGCAGGTTGGACGGGCAGGACCAGATCCGGAATGGGAATAACATTTTTATCACCCTGAGGGGTGAGTCCGAATGTAGTTAATTGTCCGGGCTTGAGGTGCAGACCAAACAAAAGGATGATGGCCAGGCCGGCAACCAATAGCAAAATGCCGGCAGCCAGGCGGGTACGGAGATTGTTTTTCTTTTCGTTTTTATGAACCAGGTTGGTTGTCATGCAGTCCTCATAATTAATAACATCAGTTTTTTGATCAACGTCTCAACCGTTATTTTCCCCAGCCGCGTGTCAAGACAGTTGTTTGTGTGCTGATGGTGCGGATGCGGTAGATCCAGCGGATGATGGCCGGAGCGGCCACGAAGACGATCACCAATCCCTGGATGATTGAAATGATCTCGAGCGGCACACCCGCCAGGGACTGCATGCTAGTCGCGCCGCTCCGCAGTGTGCCCCACAAAAAGGCCGCCAGTACAACACCAACAGGGTGACTCTGACCCAACAGGGCGATTGCAATCGAATCAAAACCATACCCGGCTGAAAAGCCCTGCCCTACCCAGTGATCTATACCTAGCACCTGTGCGGTCCCCGCCAGGCCAGCCAGCGCTCCGCTGAGCGTCATGGCAATCACAAAATTACGCACAATGTTCATACCGGCATAGCGGGCTCCGTCCGGGTTTGCTCCGACTGACCGGATTTCAAACCCGAGGGTGGTCTTGAACAGGAACCAGTAGACAAAGACGGCCATCGCCAGGGCCAGGATAAAGCCCCAATTGAAGCGCAGCGGGTCCGGGAAGAAGCGCGGCAGCATGGCCGATTTTTCAATGACGGGGGTCAGCGGCCGGTAACCGGTCGCTTTCATCGGACCGTTCAACAGCCAGTCGCTCAGGCGATAGGAAATATAATTCATCATGATGGTGGTGACGACTTCATGTGCCCCGGTGAATCCTTTAAGGAAACCCGGTATCGCCCCCCAGATGGCGCCTCCAGCCGCTCCGGCCAATATGGCCAGCGGCAAATGGATAAACCAGGGCAGCCCGTGGATGCTGTAACCGACGAAGGCAGAGCATAACGCCCCGATGCCGAACTGTCCTTCCGCGCCGATATTGAACAGGCCGCACTTGAAACCCACTGCCACGGCCAGACCGGCCAGGATGTAAGGGGTAACTGTGGCCAAGCTTTCAGTGAAAGGATAAATTGCCAGCAGTAATGGTTTGCTGTCACCAGTTGCAAAATAATTTTGGATGCCGCGGAAAATTTCAGTAATGCTGCCGAAGGACCCGTAGAACAACGCCCCGTACGCGGTGGCAATTGCTCTCCACGTGGCAGCTAACGCAGCACCCGGAGCATGAAAGAAATTCTGGAACGCCGCGACGACCGCGTCATTGGATACTGCAATCACGATGGCACCGATGATGAAACCGGTGAGTATGGCCAGGGCTGGCACCAGCAATACCTGGAAAAATCTTGGCATTTGCCTGCGCTTCTCTTCGGATTTTGGGGCTTCCTTTTGAGCGGAACCTTCAGGATTGGTTTGAGTCACTTTTGCGTTCAAGCTGAAATCCTCCTAAAAAACGCGCTCCACTTCGGTTTCCTTTGTAGTGGCTGGAGCTTCCTGAAGTGCTTCTGACGGTTTGACGCCTGCCATGAGCAGACCCAGGTAAGTTTTATTGACCTTGGCTGCGGGTAAAACATCCACGATCTTGCCCTTGTACATCACGGCAATGCGATCCGAAAGCGCAATAATTTCATCGAGCTCAGGAGATACCAGTAAAACCGCGGTCCCCTCGTCACGTTTTTCGATGATCCGGTTGTGAATATACTCGATCGAACCGACATCCAATCCCCGCGTCGGTTGGGAGGCGATCAGCAGCTTGATCGGTCGCGAGAACTCGCGCGCCACGATCACTTTTTGCTGGTTGCCTCCCGACAACGTGGAGACCGATACAAACACGTTTGGGGTGCGCACGTCAAATTGCTCCACCAGTTTATTGGCTGTTTCGAGGATAACCTTTTGCTGCAACGCTACCCCTTTGGCAAAAGGAGGCTGGTAATACGTGCACAGGACGAGGTTATCTTGGACAGGGAAAGTAAGGATCAGACCGTGCCGCTGCCTGTCCTCAGGGATATGGGCTATTCCCCTCTCCATAATATTCCGCGGGGAAGAATGGCGGACCGGTTTGTCCATGATGCTGATTTCTCCACTGACCACCGGCGCCAGGCCGGTCAGCGCATAAACCAGCTCAGTCTGGCCGTTGCCTTGCACACCCGCCACGCCCAGCACTTCGCCTGCGTGTACATCAAAAGAAGCACCATTCACCGTTAGATTCTTCCGCTCATCCCGAACGCACAGATCCTTCACATTCAAAACCACATCCCCGGGTGAGGCGGGTTTCTTTTTAACCACCAGGTTGACTTCCCGTCCCACCATCATGGATGCCAGTTTCTCCTGGGAGGCATCTTTAGCGTTCACCGTGCCGACCACCCGCCCGCTGCGCAGAACTGTGATGGTTTCGGCAATTGCCAGGACTTCTTTAAGTTTGTGTGTGATAAAAATGATCGATTTCCCATTGGCGATCAGCGACCGCAGCACCTTGAAGAGTCCTTCCACTTCCTGGGGGGTCAGGACTGCGGTAGGTTCGTCCAGAATCAGGATATCGGCTTGACGATATAAAACTTTGATAATTTCGACGCGTTGCTGGGCGCCTACCGGCAGATCGCCGATATAGGCTTGCGGATCCACTTCCAAATCATATTGCTTCGAGATTTCCTGGATGCGCTTTGCCACCTTGGCCTTGTCCAGAAAAATTCCGTTCCGGATCGGTTCCACGCCCAACATGACATTTTCCGTGGCGGTCATCACCGGGATGAGCATGAAATGCTGGTGGACCATGCCAATCCCGCGGGCGATGGCATCACCAGGATCGCGAATGGCCACTTCCTCCCCATTGATGAATATCTGCCCTTTATCCGGTTTATAGAGCCCATAGAGAATATTCATCAGGGTCGTCTTGCCTGCCCCGTTTTCACCCAGCAGGGCCAGGATTTTCCCCTTTTCTACAGACAGATCAATGGCATCGTTCGCCAGGACACCCGGAAAAGATTTTGTGATACCACGCAATTCCAGTACCGGTGGCATGCAATTTACTCCTGGAGAATACTTAAAAATTGGATTCTTCCGTTTTCAACAGGAAAAACCATCTCTCCCATTAGGGACACGCAGAAGCACGCAGGTAACCCCTTAAAACTCAAGCGCTTTTCCCCTTTGTTCCGTTATGTGTCCTTTGTGTTAAATTCATCCCGAGAAAAACGGTGGTGCCAAAAATTGCTAGCGAAGAAGAGCCGGGGAATCCCCCGGCTCTTCTTTTTTATTAGAACTGATTATTTGGCCAGAATGCCATCAACGGTTATAGCGCCGCTGATGAGATCGGCCTTCGCCTGGGCAATTTCGTCTTTCAGGGTTTGAGGCACCTGGCTGTCGAAATTGTGGAAGGGGGCCAAATCCACACCGCCATCGGCGAGCGCGTAGGTAACCGTTCCGCCGGTGAATGTGCCATTAACAACGTCCTGGATGGTCTTCAAGACGGCCACATCGACCTTCTTCTGGACGCTGCTCAACTCAACGCTGGCGTAATCGGGATTCGCAACAAACCAGTCGGTATCCACGCCGATGATCAGGCACGAGCCACTGGTCTGGCAGTAAGTAGCAGAGCCCAAACCAACCGGGCCGGCCACCGGCATGATGATGTCGGCGCCTTCCTGGACCAGGGAGGTGGCGAAGGATTTGCCATCATCAGTGGAGGTGAAGTTGCCAGTGAACAAACCAGTCTGTGCGGCATCGTCCCAACCCAGCATCACTACGGTGGTGCTGTGCTTCTCATTGTAGTACTTGACGCCCGCTTCGAAGCCCTTCATGAAGATGGTTACGGTCGGGATCTGGATGCCACCGAACGCACCAACTTTACCGGTCTTGGTCATGCCGGCGGCCAGGTAACCGGCCAGGAAGGCAGCCTGATCGGTCTGGAAGGCCAGGCCGCGAACATTGGTCAGGTCAGTGGAGGAACCGCAGTCTGTGCCTTCTACAGCACCCGGATAGCAGTCAGGGTAGGTGTAGTCGACAATGGTGAACTTGGAGCCCGGGTTGGCCTTGGCAGCCGTTGCGGTATCAACTCCCAGCAGGAAGCCGACGGTGATGATCAGGTCCTGCTTCTCGGTCAGCATCTGCTGGATGTTCTTGGCATAGTCGGACTGCTGGTTGGATTCCAGGTACTTGCCGTCCACGCCCAACTGGGAGATTGCATCCGTGACGCCTTTCCAGCCCAGGGCGTTAAAGGACCTGTCATTCACGCCGCCCATGTCGGTCACTTCGCCGACTTTGATCTTGGGGGCAACGGTGGTGGCAGCAGGTCCGCAAGCAGATAGCAGCATGACAGCCACTACCAAAACTGTGAAAACAATACTCATTTTCTTCATATTCATTCTTCTCCTTGTTTCTTATTTCGAATGTGGATGCACAGACGCGTTAAAACAATCGAGTTGTTCCTTACATCTTCCAGGTTGCACCTCCTTTGATCAAGCTAGAGATTATCAGACACAATTCTTCAACCCAGTATACAAGGTTTATCTAATTAAAACAAGATGGACTATGACATATGACCTTTATACCAGTTGTCACGGGTTCGTGCTCGATCCTCCAGTCTGAATACCCCCTGAAATTAAGGCTTGATTCAACTCGGTCATACGCAACTTAACTTCATCAGGGATGGACGAATCCAGATCATGATAGGGCGCCAGACCAACCTGACCGTAGTAATTACCGGCTGGGAAAGTGCCGGTTTGGACCTGCGCCTCCCTGGCTTCCCTGAGCAGGTCAGCCACGGCAGGGGTGATCACTTTCAGAACACTGGTCAGGATGCGCGGGGACGCCACCGGCAGGAGATAGTATTGGTCAACGTCTGTGCCGATACCGTAAACGCCGCGCGCCGCTGCAGCCACAACTGCATTGCTGCCCGTTGTCCCACCGGCGCCGAAGATGATATCCGCGCCGTTGTCGATCAACGAATTGGCCTTTGTCGCACCCCATTCCGGATCGATAAAAGTCTTATCAAGACCGACATCATTATGATATATAACCGTCGCCTGTACATCTGGATTGATATAAGCTGCGCCAGCAAGAAATCCTTCACCATATCGCTTCATGAACGGCAACTCGTCACTGGCACACACCGCGCCAATTTGACCTGTCTTCGACATCAAGGCTGCCAGCGCACCCGCCAGATAACCAATCTGGTCCTCGGCAAAAACAAGCCCGGTCAAGTTTGGACTGAAATCCTGTTGAGTCGATTGGTCCTGATCCACACCTATAAAATACGAATCCGGATATGCTTTGGCCACCGCGCGGGTAGCTTCACCCATCGCATCCCCAACGGTCACAATGACGTCGTAGTCAGCTTCTGCGAAAACGCTGATATTTTCTTCAAAATCTCTTGCATCGACCGTCTCGATGGAAGCAACCCAGTCAGTCACGCCACTGGTCTTGGCTTGCTGGATTCCCTCCCAGGCAGCCTGGTTGTATGCGCGATCATCGAGCCGGCCGACATTTGTTACCAGACCAACACAAAACACATCCGGCTGGGTGCAATCATTAGATTTTGGCACGCATCCAGGAACCATTAATATCCCCGTTACCAGAAACGCTGTAACAAGGCGTGATTTTTTCATGGAATAGTTCATTCTGGCCGAGTCATCTTCACCACACCGGACCTCGCGCCTGTTTGCTGTTTAGGCGGCTTTCTGCGCTTCGCCGCGCTTCACACCCAGCATCAGCACCAGAGCCACGAACAGAAAGAACGGGGCAACGAACATCATCGTGTTGTAGTTGTTGCCGCTCAATTGAACGATCAAACCGTTCAGGTTGGGGCCGACAATGGCAGAGAACGTGGAGAAGAGGTAGTAAAGCCCGGTGAAGGTGCCGATGCGCGCCGCAGTGGTCAGATCCACGACCATCGGCAGGGAGTTGATGTTGACGAAGGACCAGGCGACGCCCGCTCCCATCAGGAACAGGTTGATCACCCGGATGGTGCCCAGCATTGGCAATTTCGTCACCGTGATGGTCAGAAGGTCAACCGGCAGCAGGGCGATGCAGACGGTCAGCACGCCCATCAAGAAGAGGCCGATGGAAATGGTGATCCGGCGGCCGATGCGGCTGCCGGCATAACCGGCCACCAGCGCGAACAGGACGAAGAAGATGCCCATGTGGCCCATCAGCCGCCCGGCATCCCCTTCGGAGATTCCCAGCCGCCTGGTGGCATACAGGGTCAGGAACGCCTCGATGCCGGTGTAGGCCAGGAACCAGAAGAAAATGGCGAAGAGTATCCGCAAGCCGCTTTTTTCTTTCTCCTGAAATAACTCGCGCAGGCTGGCGAACATGTCTGGCTTGACATCTTCTTTTTCGTATTCCTTCGGCTCTTTGATGAAAATCAAGACCAACACAGCCGCCAGAACGACCAACACCGACCCCATCCAGAAGGGAAAGGCGATGTTGATCTCGTACAGCGTGCTGCCGGCGAGGGAGGCGATGATCGTCCCGATGCCGCCCATCATGTTGATGACGCCGTTGGCCTGCGAGCGGAACTGCGACGGGGTGACATCCGGCATCAGCGCCACCACCGGCGTGCGCCAGAAGGCCATGCTGAGTAGCAGTGTGCTGGTGCAGGCGACGAACAGCGGTAGAACGGCGGCGAGGGGGATCAAGCCAAAGGCCAACGCCCCAATCGGCGCGCCGATCAGGATGAAGGGCATGCGCCGCCCGATGGGCGTGCGCAGCCGGTCCGACCAGGCTCCGACCGGCGGCTGGATGAACAGCGCGGCGATGTTGTCGAGCGTCATGAAGAAGCCGATCATGGCTGGCGCAAGTCCGAATTTATTGGCCAGGAAGAGCGGCACAAAGGCGTTGTACACGCTCCAGATGACGCTGACGCCAAAAAAGCCGAAGCCGAGCAGGAATATCTTACCGTAGTTGAACTTCATGAGTTTTCTCCTTCTTCTTGGATTTTTTTGAGAACCTTGCGGTCATTTTCACTGAGTGGAGCACTTTCCAGCAAATCGGGGCGGCGTTTCATCGTCCGGCGCAGGGATTGCTCGCGGCGCCATTTTTCGATTTTTGCATGGTCACCAGAGAGCAGGATTTCGGGTACTCCCCAGCCGCGGTATTCGGGTGGACGAGTGTAGTGCGGGTATTCGAGCAGACCGGCGGCATGTGAGTCGTCCATCGCCCCGTCAGGATCACCGAGCACGCCGGGGATGAGACGGGAAATGGCATCGATCAAGATGAGTGCCGGGAGCTCGCCGCCGGTCAGAACGTAATCGCCGATGGAGATTTCGTCCGTAACCAGGTGTTCGCGGATGCGCTCATCCACGCCCTCATAGCGGCCACAGATCAGGGCCAGGCGCGGGTGCCGGACTAATTCCATTGCTATTTTTTGGCTGAAGACGCGTCCTTGGGGAGTGAGTAAAATGACCGGGCAGCAGGCTTCCGGCGTCGTCCTGAGCCTGTCGAAGGGTCCGAGCACGCTTTCGACGGCGGCGAAGACCGGTTCGACTTTCATCACCATTCCACCGCCGCCGCCGTACGGTTCGTCGTCAGTGACGTGGTGTTTGTCTGCGGCCCAGTCGCGGATGTTGTGGACCCGTACGTCAATTAACCCGCGCTGGCGGGCACGATGCAAAATACTACTATTGAGATATGGGGGGAAAACTTCTGGGAGCAGCGTGAATACGTCGAACTCCATGTACTTATTCTAGCCGCAAGCGGATTGTCTGACAAGAGGCCTGGCGTTGGTTGATAGGGCTTTCTTAAATTAGGGTTGCAGGCGTGTAAAAAAGACTTTCTTCGGTTTTTCGGGGGAAGTTCACACCAACAGCTATAGTAATTTCGGCTTCAAATGAGCCAATAAAAATTGGGGATTACTCTACATAGCTTTGGATGTGTCTCCTTGTCGCTTCAGATAAATGAAACCTGTTACGGGATTGGTTCTCGACACGACCAACACAGATATCAGCTGCAAAAACCGCCTTAAATAAGACTGTAGTTTAGGTTAAGGGAGGCCTCTTCGCGTTGGATTCATTTCAGTTTTCACGGTACCCCTGCCCTGACGACGCGCCGCGCCTGCGCGAAGTCCGCCTGGCCGGACGACGAACGACTGAGGCAACACGCCAAGCTTGCGACCCCGCCCCCGAAGGGTGGAGGGTTTGAGATGTACTTCGAAGCAACGGGAAACCCGTCAGCGCGCATTTG
>Ga0207931_1000383_pt1 | contig 16292 bp, 15 predicted proteins | sample NGESurdeep092012_2_FD_184478 | JGI IMG/M metagenome (GOLD analysis project Ga0207931, IMG submission 184478) | Arctic peat soil microbial communities from Barrow, Alaska - NGEE Surface sample 415-1 deep-092012 (SPAdes) | ecosystem: Environmental > Terrestrial > Soil > Wetlands > Peat ...
CCCGGTCGGGAGCGGCTCCTGCTCGAAGACGTCCAGCACCGCTCCTGCCAGTTTCCCGGTCCGTAACGCGGTGACCAGGGCAGATTCATCCACTGCCGAGTCGCGCCCGACGTTGACGAAGACGGCGTGGGTGGGCAGCCGCCTGAGCAGGGAGGCATCAACGATGCGGCGCGTCTCCTTCGTGTTGGGCAGGACGCTGACGAGGTAATCCAGCCCGACGGCAAAGTCCAGCAAGCGGGAGCCGTGATAGTAGGCGTTCACATCCGGGCAGGATTCGCTCCCGCGGGTGTAGCCGCGCACGGTCATGCCGAAATGCCTGGCGGTGCCTGCCAGGGCAGCTCCGATCGAGCCGACGCCCAGCAGGCCCAGGGTCTTGCCGCGCAGGGTGCCGGTGACGCTGGCCTCCCAGCGCCCCTCCTGCTGGGCCCGGTAGCGTTCGAACATGCGGCGCTCATGCTGCAGCAGGTAGCCGAAAACAAATTCGGACATCAACCCGCCGAAGACACTGCGGGCGTTGGTCAGGAGGTAGTCCCGGCGCAGGGCAGGGTCGAGCAGCGGCTCCACCCCGGCCCAGGTGGCCTGCACCCAGCGCAAGTCCCGCAGGCGGGTAAGCACATCCCGGATGAGAGACGGTTCTCCGAAGACGACGTCGAAATCGTCCCCGAGCGCCAGCGCTTCGGAGGGACTGGCCGCAGCAGCCAGTTTCGCCATCCCGGGCAGGCCGGCGGCCTCGACCAGGTGGCGATATTCGTCCGCGTGTTTGGACAGGATCAGAACTCGGGACATTGGTTTTGCGGGGGGTCAGTGTTTCAGCGCGTACTGGATGTTGATGATCGCGTCGCGCATTTCAGCGGCGGCCTTGGCCGGGTTCTCAGCTCTCGAAATGCCGCGCGAGACGTTGATGAGCATCCCCTTCCCGTCCGCCCGCAGGCCGGACTTGAGCGCTGTCTCCAGGTCTCCGCCCTGGGTGCCGACGCCCGGGACGAGGAACCACAGGTCGGGCGCCGCGGCCCGGACGCGGGTCAACGCTTCGGGTTGGGTCGCGCCGACCACCAGGCCGATGTTGTTTCCTGTATTCCAATTTTGGGCAAGATAGGCAATATGCTCATACAGCGGCATGGACGATGGTTCGTCATCCATGGTCAATACCCTTCGGGTACGATGTGGTCTATACCCTTCGGGTACGATGTGGTCTATCGTCAGATTTTGCAAATCTACCGCGCCGGGATTGGAGGTCTTGCACAGCAGGAAAACGCCCTTCTCCTTGTATGCCAGGAACGGGTCAATCGAATCTTTGCCGAGATATGGCGAGAGCGTGATGGCATGCACGCCGAGATTCTCAAAGGCCGATTTTGCATAGGCTTCAGCGGAGGAGGCGATGTCGCCGCGTTTGGCGTCCAGGATGACCGGGATCCTCGAACCCAGCCGGTCGGACTGCTCCTGCACGGCGGCGATGACGTCCTTCAGCGCGGACCAGCCCTCAGGCCCGTAGAGCTCGAAGAAGGCCGCGTTGGGCTTGAACGCCGCGGCGTAGGAGGCGGTCGCTTTAACGAGACGCAGGCAAAAGGTCCGCGCCGCCTCGGCGGTGGGAGCCGGGAGGTCGGACGAGTGCGGGTCGAGGCCCACGCACAGCAGGGACGAGCAATCGTCGACGCGTTTAGCGAGAAAAGAAAAGAAGGTTTCCATTGTGGATTAATCACCTGTTGTATTTTGAGATGGACCGAGTTGATCCTGCAGCTTGGCAAGCGTCTGGCTGACCTGTTTGTAGGAAGTGCCTGCCGCGGCGAGACTCTGGTCGTCCTTTTCGAGCAAGCGCTGGTAATAATCGAAAAGTGCCAGCTTCGTCTCGACCGGGAGGGAGCGCCCTTTCAATCGTTGAACCAGTACTTCAACCTTGCCAATATTTTCGGTGGACAGATTGGCAGCCTCAGACAGGGCCACTTCCAGAACAAATCGCAATGCGCGGGCGAAAGCAATGGAACCTTGATCCGGTTGATCCAGCTTGGAAAGGATTTCGCCTTGCTCCTGATAGAGATCCGCCAGGATCGCCAACCGACCGACGTCCAATTGTCCTTGCACTGTCAGCATGCTCAGAATGCTACCGTCATCCATCTGGTCGACGAGATTTGCGGGGAGAGTGATTAACTGCTCAATTGCCTGCTGGATAGCCTGCCGGGCTTCCGAGTACTTACCGGCCTTCCTTAAACCAATCGCAGTCATCAGGGCAGCGATGGCTTGGTTGATGATGCGCATCAGATAATCTTCAGTAAACATTGGCAAGACTCCCATACCAAAACGCCAAGGGTTTTTGCTTACGCTTTTCCAAGCACCATTGCCAGTAATGCCATTCTAACGTATAACCCGTACTCCATCTGGCGGAAATAGGCGGCACGCGGGTCATCGTCGAACTCGACCGCGATCTCGCCAACGCGCGGCAGCGGGTGCATCACGATCATACGTTCTTTGGCGGCTTTCATCACCTTCGAGTCAATCACGTAAGCGCCCTTGACGGACTCGTAGACGGCCTCGTCGGCGAAGCGCTCTTTCTGGACGCGCGTTACGTACAGCACGTCGGTTTCGGGCAGCGCTTTGTCGAGAGTGGTGTACTCGGCTTGCTCGATCTTTTTAGCTTTGAGTTCGTCAATCAATTCGGCAGGCATGCGCAGGATGTCGGGCGCGACGTAGTTCAGCTTGACCTTGTAGAGCGAGAGCAGGCGCGCCAGCGAGTGGACGGTGCGCCCGTGCTTCAGGTCGCCCAGCAGGGTGACGGTGAGACCATCCAGGTGGCCGAGTTCTTCCTTGATGGTGAAGGCATCCAGCAGGGCCTGGGTGGGGTGCTCGCCGATCCCGTCGCCGGCGTTGATGACCGGCTTGCGGGCTGCCTTGGCTGCCGCGGCCGCCGAACCGACCTCCGGGTGGCGGATGACGATCACGTCGGCGTAGCATTCCAGCGTGCGGACGGTATCGGGCAGGGATTCGCCTTTGGCGACCGAGGAGTATTTCACCTCGTTGATCGGGATGACCGAGCCGCCCAGGCGTTCCATGGCCGCAGTGAACGACGACGAGGTACGGGTGGACGGTTCGTAGAACAGGTTGGTCAGGATCTTGCCTTTGAGCAGATCGAAGGTGCCGACATGGTCAACCATAACATGCATCTCGTGTGCCACGGCGAAGATGTATTCCAGGTCTTCGCGGCTGAACTGCTTGACCGAGATGATGTCCTTGCCGTACCAGGGCGCACTGCGCTGGTCGCCGAAGGGCAGGTGGGAATTATTGGGTTGGGTGGGCATATTTAGTCTCCTGGTCTGATAGTCAAATCATCCTATAGTGAATCGGGGCTCCGGTTCTGGCCGAGGGCGGATCCCGTTTGACAACTTGTTTCTGACTCAAGCTGATTTTACAAGGCACTTTATACCAGCAACCTGTCCGTCGTTTCGATGAGCGTTTGTTATTTAGATGGAAGCCCCTACACTTTGACACTTTTAATCATCCCCCTGATTGTGGAGGCTCTTCCTCAACAGTAAGATCAAGTTCAAATGGAACAGGCTCAGAAATTCCTGTGAAACTCTCAAATGTCACAATCGCCGTAATATGAATTTTTTGGCCGATAGCGAGGGGAGTTTTCACGAGATAAACATACCCTTGATCTTCATTACCAACCTCATCAGCACCGCCAAAGCTTTGAGTTTTTTCCAACTCTAATTTAACCCCAATTTCCGGATATACAAATTCCACATTTATTAAAAAATCTTGGGAACCTCCACTTGAGGGGAATTGATTTACAGGGGAGGGGGAATGTATTCTATCCACTTCAAATTTGAATTCTGATTTGGTAAGTGTAGCAACTATTTCATAAGTAATATTGCCTTTAGAAATTCTTATCGGAGATAAAACAGCATAAGCTGGCGTAAGGGTCAACGGAACTGGTGTGGCAAAATTCATCTGCCCATTTATGCTCATTTTTAAATAGACGAGCACAACGAACAAGACCGTTGTCAACAAGCCAGCGCTAACAATGAAAAACGTTTTTTTCATGAGAATCCTCCGTCGTGAAATGGGTTTGCCACCATTGTCGGCGGTTTCATCCATCCCTTCAACTATGGAATTCCCTTGCTCATCAACTATAGCGGTACCTATGGATTCCCTTAGGTGACTTTCAGATAACTTCAAAACTGCCTCAGTCCTTGAACTCACTTGAAGTTTGATATAAATATTTTTCAGGTGGGATTCAACAGTGCTTTCAGAAATGCCAAGCGCCAAGGCAATTTGCTTGTTGCTTTTACCCTGCAAGAGAAGTCCAACAACTTCCTTTTCTCGCTCGCTGAACAGGTTTTGCTGTGCCATAACCCAAGTGTAATCCTAAAATCAGCGCATGTTTTTCCCAAAGCCAGTCTCGACAAGTATTTTACTGTCTCGATAAGCTTCTCTGCCGCGCAAGACGACGCGCTTCACACGTCCCTTCACCTTCCAGCCCTCGAACGGCGTCCAACCACAGCGGGAGTGCATTTCGGCGGCGCGAATCTCGTAAGCGGCATTTTCATCCACTTCGACCCAGGTCTCGGGCTGCTCGGGAAGGTTAAAAATGCGGCGTGGGTTGATCACCATCTTTTGAATCAAATCGTCTAACGTCAATACCCTTCGGGTACGATGTCGTCCGGCGTCAACTGCGGTGAGCAAGAGGGGGAGCATGGTTTCCAGACCGGGAAATCCCGGCGGTGGGTTGTCGCCGTCCTTCTCGGCCAGGGTGTGCGGGGCATGGTCGGTGACAAAGCAATCGATGACGTCCAGGTTGGCCCACAGGGCATCCCCATCTTCTTTCGTCGCCAACCGTGGCCTGACTTCCCCGCGGCCGGGTTGACCGTGAGATATGGCGGGGATGTCGTCTTTGGTAAGAAACAGGTGGTGCGGACACACCTCGCATGTGACCTTGATCCCGCGCTCCTTGGCTGCCTTGATGAGCAGGACTTCCTCTTTCAACGAAATGTGGGCAATGTGGACAGGCCGGTCGTAAATGGCCGCCATCAGGATGACCGCTGCCATGCTGCGGCTTTCGGAGTGGGCCACGATGGGCAGGTGCTTTGGCCATGTTTTAAAGTGGTCCTGCCAGATGGTCATCGAATCAAGGCGGAGTTCGCCGAAGGTCTGGTCGAGGTACATTTTCAGTCCCGCTGCCCGTAGGGGCAGCGCCTTGTGCCTGCCCCATTCGATATTGTCCGGCCCGGCGCCGAGGAATTGGGCGTAGTCACAGCGGGCTTTCTGGCGTGCGGCGTCCAGTGCCAGGTCGAGGGTGGCGGTGTCGAAGATGGGCGGTTTGGTGTTGGGCATAGCGAGAACCATCGTCACGCCGCCCGCCAGCGCCGCGGAGGTGCCGGTGTCCCAGTCTTCCTTGTGAGTCGCGCCAGGTTCGCGCAGGTGGACGTGCGGGTCGATCAACCCAGGGAGTTTGAGCATTTTTCTCCACCCTCACCCCTGCGCCCCTCTCATAGAGGGAGAGGGATTGGGGTGAGGGACAAAAAAAGAGAGCCGATAACGGCTCTCTAAAGGATAAAAGAAACGGTCAACCCGGCAGGCTCGAACAGCAAATCTCGGAATGGAAAGCATGTGACCATATCGGGCGGAATTATAGGCAAGGCAGGAGTTTTGTCAAGGGTATTGCGTGACAAATTCGGGAAATTTACCTCCAACTTTCAGCGCAATTTGTTATAATTCCCACAAATATCGTCGAAAGGAGAGAGAGATGGCATACACGCAGTTCAAAGTCCCCGCGGGCGGGGAGAAAATCACGATCAAGGATGGCAGGCTCCAGGTTCCGGACCAGCCGATCATCCCATTTGTCGAGGGCGATGGGACCGGGCGCGACATCTGGCGCGCCTCCGTGCGCGTCTTCGACGCGGCTGTCCAGAAGGCTTACGGTGGCAAGCGCAAAGTCCACTGGATGGAAGTCTACGCAGGGGAGAAAGCATTCAGGCAGTTCAAGACCTGGCTGCCGGATGAAACCGTGGAAGCCTTCAAGGAATTCCTGGTGGGGATCAAGGGCCCGCTGACCACGCCCATCGGCGGCGGTATCCGTTCGCTGAACGTGGCGTTGCGCAAACTGCTCGACCTGTACGTCTGCCAGCGCCCGGTGCGTTACTACAAAGGCGTGCCTTCTCCGGTAAAACACCCAGAATACGTGGACATGATCATCTTCCGCGAGAACACCGAGGATATTTATACCGGCATCGAGTTCCAGTATGGCACCGAGGACAACACAAAGTTCATGAAATTGTTCAAGGAAGCCTTCCCGAAGGAATATGCCAAGATGCGCTTCCCCGATACGGCGGCCATTGGCATCAAGCCGGTTTCGGTGGAAGGCACCGAACGGCTGGTGAGCGCGGCCATCCAATGGGCGCTGACGAACAAACGCAAGATTATGAGCCTGGTGCACAAAGGCAACATCATGAAGTTCACCGAAGGCGCGTTCAAGGATTGGGGCTACGGTGTTGCCAAGCGCAAGTTCCGCAACGAGATTGTCACCGAGCGCGAGACCTGGATTTTGGGAAACAAGGAAAAGAATCCGAACTTGAGCGCGGAAGAAAACGCCAAGGCGATTGATCCCGGCTACGAGATGATGGCCCCCGAAAAGCAGGCCGAAATCCGCGCCGAGGTGGAAGAAGCCCTGAAACTCTGGCCGACGCACGGCGAGGGCAAGTGGAAGTCGAAACTGCTGATCAAAGATACGATTGCCGACATCGTCTTCCAGCAGACCATCACGCGCGCGCGCGAATTCGACGTGCTGGCGACTCCCAACCTGAACGGCGATTTCCTCTCCGACGCGCTGGCGGCGCAGGTGGGCGGGATGGGCATCGCGCCCGGAGCGAACATCAATTATCTGACGGGTCATGCCATCTTCGAAGCGACCCACGGCACTGCGCCGAAATATGCAGACCTCGATAAAGTAAATCCCGGCTCGGTCATTCTCTCGGGCGAGATGATGTTCCGCTACCTTGGCTGGACGGAAGTGGCCGACCTGATCATCAAGGGCATGGAAGGCGCGATCGCATCCAAGACTGTCACCTACGACTTGGCGCGCATGATGGACGGCGCCACCGAGGTCAAGTGCTCGGAGTTCGGCGAGGCGATCATCAAGCACATGGATTAACACGAGAAGCACAGCGTTGCTGTACTCCTACGGGGTTTTGAATCAAACAGCCCGCCGAAAATGGCGGGCTGTCATTTTCTTCTTATTCGCCTGTTACCGCGGCTTAGGAGTCAGTGTGGGAGCCGCTGGCGACTCGCCGGTCGGGGTGGCGGTCGCGGAGAGGACCGCAGCTTGCTCGGCCGTCTGCGGCATGCCAGCCATCACCCAGCGGGTCAGCATATCCACATACTTCGGGTCGAGCAGTTTCGTGGGCGGCATCTGGCGAATTGTTTTACCCGTAACCGGGTCTGTGCCTTCCTGCCCATTGATAAGTTTCAGGATCAGGCTTTCGGGGTCGCCGGCAGCAATCACCGGGGCGTTGTCGCCGGAGGTCAACATTTCCTGGTAGGAGGTCTCCAAGTAGTTGTTGTTCTGCTTCCCGGCCCGGTGGCACGAAACGCAGTAACGCTTGACCAGCGGCTGGATGTGGACATCCCAGGAGGGCACCTCGCCCGCAACCAGTTCCGGGATGGTACTAATCGCCCCAGGAGGAATCACCGAGCGGTCGTCCCAGGTATAGCGCAGGTAAGTCACAATGTAATCTATTTCAGAAGGCGAGAGTGCACCGCCGTAGGCGCGGCCAAAAGGTGTCATGGCAGGATCTTTTTCCTGCTGGCCGTAAGCGATGATATTGGCGAGGGTCTCATCGGTAAAGGTGTACATGATGTCTTTGGTGTTAATCGGGTTGAGGATAACGCCCTCGAATCCTTCCACGCCGATGACCTCACCACCCGCACCGTCCGGGCCGTGGCATTCGACGCAGTTGATCGAATACAGGTCTTGACCAGCGAGAATTTGTTCGGTGAGCGTATTCGCGATCGTGACCTCGGTGGTGGCCGCGGCTGGCGGAGCCAGGATGACCACTGCAACAGCTACGACGACCATCAACACAGAGGCAACAACAGCCGTCCATTTTTGCAGGCGGCTGGCAAACGGCCTGGATTTTTTTCCCAGAAATGATGATCCAATGATCAGGATATAGGCCAGGAACGGGATGACCAGACCGGTCAGGAACTGAAGCAAGGTCATCGTGGACATACCGCCGTTAGCGGAGATGGCGGGAACACCAGAGATGGCCGTCAAGACAACCATACTGACCACGAATACGCCCATTATGCTCAGCGCCATGGTGCGCCGGGAATAGTGACGATAGGGATTCCTATCAACCAGTGGCAGGACGAACAAGAGCAGGATGACTAAGCCGGGGATGACCGCCGTGGCGATCCACTCGATTTTTCCAAGGAGCGGGATCTGTCCATATACAGCCAGGAATTTGAACAGGAACAGGAAGTACCACTCTGGTTTTGGGACGTAGGCTGAATCGCTGGGGTCTGCTTTCGGTTCGCCCGGCACGCCGATGAAGGTTGCCAGCATAATCAGGAGGACAAATATTGCCAGCGAAACCAGCAAATCCTTGAAAATGCTGTCCGGCCAGAAGCGCTCGCCTTTTTGCAGGGCGATTTTGTATTTTTCGAAGACGTTCTTCTTTTGTTCTTCTTTCATATCCGCGCTCCTTTAGTCGCCCTTGCCCGGGAATTCTGATTCGCCGTGTTTGATGATGAGGAACAGATGCACGCCAATCAACCCGGCCAGCACGGCGGGGAGCATCCAGATGTGGGCCGCGAAGAACCGGCTCAAGGTCAGCGCACTCAGGTCGGTACCGCCTCGCAAGGCTTTCTGGATGAAAGAGCCAATCCAGGGTACGCTTCCGGCAATGGACGTAGCGACTGTCGTGGCCCAGTAGGCTTTCTGGTTCCAGGGCAGCAGGTAGCCGGTAAAACCCATCCCCAGCGTGCATAGCAACAGGCCCACGCCGATCAGCCAAGTCAACTCGCGCGGGTATTTATACGAGGCGGTTATAAAGACCCGCAGCATGTGGATGAAGACAACCAGCACCATCACCGACGCGCCCCAATGGTGGATGCCTCGGATCAGCCAGCCAAAAGCGACTCCATTCATGATGTACTGGATGCTGTCGTAGGCGTGGTCAGGGGAGGGGGTATAATACACGCTCAAGAAAATGCCGGTCGCACCCTGGAGCAGGAACAGGAAAAGGCTGGCCGAACCAAGCGTGTTCCACCAGTTGCCTTTCGGTTCGGGGCGGTCGAGGGTAGCTTTATACAGCTCGTTCAGAGCAAGACGTTCATCCAACCAGGCGAAAAGCTTATTCCACATAATCGTTACCCTTCCAGGAAATGAATGAGCAGCGTGCCGTCCTCGACCTTGAGCTGGTCACCGGAATAACGATCCAGCGGACGGGGCGGCGGGCCGCCCAACACTTCGCCATTAATCCCAAACTGGGCATCGTGGCATGGACAGATATATTCCTGCTTGTCCGCATTCCAGTTGACGTGGCATCCCAGGTGTGTGCATCTATTGGAGAGCACCAGCGTTTCGGTATCCGACTTGCGCAACACAAACACACCGTAACTGTTGACGGTTTTCTCCCAGCCATTAGCTTTGCTGCGTGTGAAAGTAGCCAGGGTTGGTTTTCCGACCTCGAAATTCTCGAGTTTCCCCAGAGGAATCCAAGCGTCAGTTTTGCCTGCCTTGAGCGCCGGATCAATCAGAAAGGCGATGGACGGCAGGCCAATTGCCGCACCGATAAACGTACCCACGGCCGCCGTAGTGATTTTGATGAAATCGCGACGGCTGATGTGATGAGATCCTGCCATGCGAACCTCCTGATATAGGATGGATTATACAAACAGAAAGCTACAAATCCGCGTAATATGATTATAAAGACGATTCATCCATCCCCAAGAGGATGTCTGGAACGAATAATCCATGAGTATTGTCACTTTTAACTAAAGAAACGAGGATGGATAATATACCATGTTAAAATTCTTGTGCCGCTGCGAGGAGCCGCGTAGTGGCGGTGACGGCGTACCCGCCGAAGGTCCCCGAAGGGGTAAGGGCAGGCAGTCCCCTCACTTGCAGGGGGCATCCCTGTAGTTGTGGCTCGCGATGATACAAAGATTTAAGGAGGCGTAGATGGGTCTCAAAAGGAATGTTGACCTCATAGAGGGCCTGCGATATCAAGGGAAAGGCCCGATGTTGACTTATATCCTGCACAGGATTGGCGGCCTGGGTATCGTCATCTTCGTCGCGCTGCACATACTGGCGTCCTTTCTCTCCAACCAGGCCTGGGGGGCGAGTGCCGGGATCTTCATCAACACCATCTACGAGCACTGGCTCTTCCAGATATTCATCTTCTTCTGTGCACTGTTCCATGCCATCAACGGCCTGCGCATCGTCATCCTGGACTTGTGGCCAAAACTGATCGAATACCAGCGCGAAGCCATTTGGATTGAATGGTTTGTTTTCCTGCCCATTTACGGCATCGCGCTATTTGTCATTCTCCGCGGTGGATTGGGAGGCTAGAAGATGAAAACGAAACCGAGAACTGCTCCCCAACGCGGCTTCCATTTTGACTATCTGATGTGGCTTTTCACCCGCCTCTCTGCCCTGGCAATGTACCTGCTTGTCATTGTGGGTGTTATTGCCGCTCTGCTTATGAGCGCCCGTCAGAACATGACCGTGGCCGACCTGATGCGCTGGGCGTTCATGCCGAACCCAAACCACGTTGCCAATACCAATATCCCAGATGTTGAGGCCTGGAAAGGCATCTTCTGGCAAGTGATGGGGATCTTGATGCTCTTCTTTGCCGGGGCACATGGATTGCACGGCCTGCTCAATGTACTGGAAGATTACATCTCCCGCACCTGGGTACGTAATTTGCTGCGCGGCCTGGGTCTCCTGGTCTGGGTGCTCATGAGCGCCATCGGCATTTACGTGATCTTGACATCATAGGAGCATCAGCATGAAAACCCATCAATTTGAAGTGATCGTCGTTGGCGCAGGCGGAGCAGGTTTGATGGCCGGTCTGTATGCTTCCAGGACAGCCAAGACAGCCATCATCACAAAACTTTACCCCACCCGGTCGCATACCGGGACCGCCCAGGGCGGTATCGGCGCGGCGCTCGGCAGCGAAGAAGAAGACCATCCCGAATGGCACACCTACGATACAGTAAAAGGCTCGGATTATCTCGGCGACCAGGATGCCATTGAATTCATGTGCACCGAAGCCGTCCAGGCCGTTTACGAATTGGAACACATGGGCCTGCCCTTCGACCGAACCCCGGAAGGCAAGATCTCCCAGCGTCCGTTTGGCGGACACACCAATAACGTGACCGGTAAACCGGTCCGGCGCGCCTGCCATGCCGCCGACCGCACCGGTCACATGATTTTGCAGACCTTGTACCAGCAGTGCATGAAGAACAACGTTAACTTCTTCGACGAATTCCAGGTGGTGGACCTGCTGATGGTCAATGGCGCTGCGGCAGGGGTGGTCGCCATCGAACTTGCCACCGGCGAACTGCACGTTTTCCACGCCAAGGCAGTCATCTTTGCCACCGGCGGACATGGGCGCATCTGGGAAATTACATCCAACGCTTACGCCTTCACGGGCGACGGCCCCGCCGTCATCATGCGGCGCGGCCTGCCGCTCGAAGACCTGGAATTCTTCCAGTTCCACCCCACCGGCATCTACAAACTCGGCATCCTCATCACCGAAGGCGTGCGCGGCGAGGGCGGCATCCTGATCAACGGCAAGGGCGAACGCTTCATGGAGAAATACGCCCCCAAGGTCAAAGACCTAGCCTCGCGTGACGTGGTCAGCCGCGCCATCTACATGGAAATCCGTGATGGCAACGGCGCCAACGGCCAGAACTATGTTTACCTGGATGTGCGGCCCGAAAGCGTCAACAAATACGCCGCGCTGGACGGACGCAAGAATAAGGACGGTTCGCCTTACACTGTTACCGGTGAGGAAATCCTGGCGAAATTGCCCGACATTGTGGATTTCTGCCGCGTCTATCTGGGTGTGGACCCAATTACCCAACTGATGCCCATCCAGCCGACCGCGCATTATGCCATGGGTGGCATCCCGACCAACAAATTCGGTGAAACCATCCTGGACGAGAAGAACACCATTGTCCCTGGCTTGTATGCCGCTGGGGAGTGCGCCTGCGTCTCGGTCCATGGAGCCAACCGGCTCGGCACCAACTCGCTACTCGACCTGGTGGTCTTCGGCAAACATGCCGGCCTGCGCGCCGCCGAGTTCGCCCAAGGCGCTTCTTTCCAACCCTTGCCCGCCGATCCGACCGAATTCGCCAATTCCCAGTTTGAGCGCATCCGCAGCGCCGACGGCAAGGAAAACGCCTTCGATATTGCCACCACGATGAAGAAAGTGATGTTCGACGATATGGGTATCTTCCGTTCCGGCAAGGGCATGGAAAATGCCCTGAAGGTGGTGTGCGAGCTCAAAGAGCGCTACAAGCACGTCACCGTAACCGATACCGGTAAAATCTTCAATATGGAACTGATAAATGTCTGGGAACTGGGCAACCTGCTCGACCTGGCCGAGGTGACCACCGTCTCGGCCATCGCCCGGACCGAGAGCCGGGGCGGCCATTCCCGTGAGGATTATCCCGACCGCGATGACAAGAACTGGCTCAAGCACAGCCTGGCCTGGGTACGCGAGGACGGCAAGATTGACCTGAAATACAAACCGGTCGTCATCACCAAATACGAGCCGAAGGTACGGACTTACTAGGAGGCTGATATGGAAGTAACAATCAAAGTCTTCCGCTACAACCCTGAAAAAGATAAGAAACCCTCCTACAAGACCTACAAACTGGAGGCCATTGAGACTGACCGGGTGCTAGACCTGCTCGAAAAGGTAAAGGGCTACCAGGACGGGACGTTGTCCTTCCGCCGCTCGTGTGCACACGGCATCTGCGGGTCCGATGCGATGCGCATTAACGGGTTCAACCGCCTGGCTTGCAAGACCCTCGTTCGCGACACCGGCACGAAGATCACCGTCCAACCCCTGCTCGGCCTGCGTGTCATCAAGGACCTGATCGTGGACATGAAGCCGTTCTTCGAGCACTACCGTTCCGTCAAACCCTGGCTCATCAACGATGACCCCGAACCGGAAAAGGAACGCTACCAAAGTGCCGAGCAGCGCGTCCTCTTCGATGACACCACCAAGTGCATTCTGTGCGCCTGCTGCACCACCTCCTGCCCGTCCTTCTGGGCCAATGAGAAATACGCCGGCCCGGCAGCCATCGTAGCGGCTCACCGCTTTATCTTTGACAGCCGCGACAAGGCTGCCTCTGAGCGCCTAAAAATCTTGAACGAGGTGTGGGGCGTTTTCCGCTGTCATACCGTCTTCAACTGCACCCTGGCCTGCCCGCGCGAGATCCAGATCACCAAGGCCATCGGCGAGGTCAAAATGGCGCTGACGACAGGAAAACTTGAATAACCTGACGACAGGAGCCCCGGTTTCAGATTGCCCTTTTGGATGTAGATCGAGCCCAGGCTGCCGCCCAACGTCCGCTTCACCCGCGCGGCGCGGACGTCGGCCTGAAACCAATGTTGAGACAAAAACTACGCGAACCTTGAGCGCCCGTCCACTGAGGCGCGAAGCGCCGCGTCGGTGTGCAAGCGGTTGTTAGGCCCCCCAGATTCTACAAAATAGAGAAGCCACGAGAGCTATGCCGTATTATCCTCTTTACGCATAATTTGCTCTGAATTTACCAGAACGCTCTCTGCCCACTGACGAATATCTGCACAATTGACGAGCCGCCTAACGAACTGGCTAGGTAAGTTTGGGGCGATAAACCGATTCTTTCGGCGACACTAACAGCACACGATAATGCGAAGATTAGCTATCGTGTCAATGGGTGTTTTGTGGTTGGTGGCGGCTTGTCTGACCGACCGTCAGGCCATTTCTTTATGCCCCATTCTGTAGTCCCATAGGAAGCCTTTTCACTCCGCTTGGTTGAGGGTTCAAATCCTGCAGAGCATAGTTAGGGTACAGAGCCCCGGCGAGACAGGCCGACCTCCGCATAACCCCGTCCTTGTAGCCGCTGCTGCAGCAATCGCACATCCTCGCCTAACAAGTGAGGGTTACTCAGCGAGAGAGACCGCCGAAAGGTGGCGGCTGGTGTATCCTACGGCTTGGAGCCCGCCTGCACCCACCCCAGGTTGGCCGGAGCGTCGGGGAGCATATTGTTTACCGAGGGATCCAAGCCCGAATCAACAAGCCCCGGTTCTCCCTCCGGCAAAGTCACCGAATACAGCTTTCCATCATCGCCCACCATATAGAAACCGCTGGAATCTGGCTGCCAGGCCACAGCCAGTGTACCCTGGGCATCGTCAACCGATATGGCGCGGACTGGTTTGCCACTAGAATCGTAGAGGCGCACGCCGCTATTCTCATTCCAAAAGGCCAGCCACTGCCCATCGGGCGAGACGGCCGGGCGCTCGTCGATCTGCTGCGCCGTCTCGTCGGGCAGATAGACCAGGCTACCGTCGGGTGCAAGCAGAATAGTCTCGAACACCCCATAGGCGAAAAAGCGTTGGAGGCCCGGCAGCCATTCGATACTGGGCCAGATTTTTCCAGACAGGACCGGGGGCTGGATCTTCTTGCCGTCGGGATAGGCGAGCACAATGCTGTCGGGGCCATAAATAGAAATGGGGATCATGGCCACCGTACCCGTCTGGGGGTCGTAGGCCATATTAAAAAAATATCCCCGCTGCCAGGTGGCGGTTTGGCCGGTAATTAGGTTGAGCGCCACACAGACGGCATTGCCCTGGTCATTCACATCGGGCATGAACATCACCGCCTCACCCATCGGCGACCAACCCAGGAACTCCGGCGCGTCCGTGCTCTCCTTATCTACCTCCAAGAGTTTTTTGGGCGCTCCACCCGCAGCCGGAATGGCCCAAATACTGGCTACCACCGGCGCTTGCCCGGCATAGTCGGGAGACAAGATCTCATAGAGCAGCCATTGACTGTCGGGCGACCAGGCCACCAGCACGGCCTGCTGTTCGCCATCGGTAAGACGCTTGGCCACCTTTTCCCCCGGCCGGTAGAGATACAGCGCTGAGTTAGACGTTTCAAAAGCCCCAGCAAAAGCCAACGCCCGGCCATCGGGCGACCAGAGCGGGCGGCGGAAAAGAATCGCCTGCACTGTATCCGGCAAGGACCCGGCGCTGGAGGCCCGCACCTGCTCTTCGAGATCCGCTGAGAGCAGCGGCATCTGCAACAAGCCCGACTGCCGATCGGGCAAACGCTTCACGGTGAGCGCAAAGTTGGCAGTGCTATTCGCGCTGTAAAACGCAAACCATCCATCAGAAGGGGCTGGGGCGGCAAACAGAGCGCCCGCGCGCGTGAAAGCCGATGTCAACGTGGTTGAGAGAGGGGCCTCGCGTGAGAGTTCGACTGGCTCCCCGTGGGGGTCAGCGCCATCCACGGCCACCCACCCTGCCACGTCGCGGTAGACCAGCCAGGGTCCGGCGCTAGATAGTCCAAAAGTGGACGTGGTCGTGGGAGCAAGGGTGGGGGTAGGGGACAGTCGCGGTGTGGGAGAAAGCTTTGTTGGCGTCGGAGGCAGGACGGTCTCCGTGGGCACCAACTCCGTTGGCGCCAGCAGCGTCGGCGTCAGCGTTGAAGAGGTCGCCGGAGATGGCGTAGGCGACAGGGGGGGAGGCGCGATACAGGCAGATAGCGAACAGATCAAGATCAGGCCAAGCCACCGACAAGGTTTAACAAACATCATTTTCTCCCCAGCGGATTACCGCATGAGCGAATGATAGACCTCCACCGTCTTCTCGGCAATTTGTTTTCGAGTATAGTGCGCCAACACGCGCGGGGTTGGTGAGCAAGGCGCACAAACACGCGGCCAGGGCTTCCACCTGCCCTTCCGGAAAGATCAACCCCGCCTCGCCAAGCACATTGGGAATTTCGCCGCAGGTGGAGCCAATCACCGGCACGCCGCAAGCCATGGCCTCGATGAGCACACGTCCAAATTGCTCGAGCCAGTTGGGCCGGCTGAGCGAAGGCAGCACAAAGACATCGGTGTTTCGCATGCGCTAATTAAACCATGACCACAAAAATTCGTCAACTTATTTTGACGAGCCGCCTTACTGTGATCCTTGCACCACCGAAACCGACTTTAGGGGCCTAACGAGACTGTCGAAAAACATAAATATGACTGCGCATATTATACCCAAACGCGAGATATCAACTTTCAATTAGTGA
>Ga0207931_1000385_pt1 | contig 16279 bp, 14 predicted proteins | sample NGESurdeep092012_2_FD_184478 | JGI IMG/M metagenome (GOLD analysis project Ga0207931, IMG submission 184478) | Arctic peat soil microbial communities from Barrow, Alaska - NGEE Surface sample 415-1 deep-092012 (SPAdes) | ecosystem: Environmental > Terrestrial > Soil > Wetlands > Peat ...
AAAAAAGTGATCTTTCATCTTTTCTTCATTTTTGAATGAATACTTTTGCTGAGAAACATCTGAATCTCAAATGTTTTACGGAATAGCTAAGATGTCTTCGGGTAATATTAACCTGATGAAAAATGAAAAAGATTAAGAATATCCTGATGATCTTATCTCTTATGCTGCTATCAGTAGGAGTGATAAATGCGCAGGCTATAGGGGTGAGTTCAGACACAACAGGGGTTAAAATGCAAAAGAGTGATACTCAGTTGCAGAACAGGAAGCAGGCACAAGGCCAGACTCAAAATAAGGAAATGACCCGGAAGGAAACGCAGATAAAAAATCAAAAGGCCAATCCCTCAGGGGTGAAACAGGTCCGCGGTGCCCGACCTGACTGGAGCAAAGCCAAAGGCGCCCGCCCGCCTTCGGTTGAAAGGCCTTCAGGCTCTCGGATACCAAAGGGCGTGGGTAAACCCGGCGGAGCGAAAGGCGTTGGCAAAAGGTAAGGCAACGGCAAAAGGACATTATGGGAAAAAGGATATATGCAATAGGCATAACTGCCTGCAGCGTCTTACTGCAGATAATTTTGATTAATGCCTCCGCTCAGGCACCTGAGGATACCATACCCAAAAAAGATACCCTTGTAACACTCGAAAAGGAAAAGGATCATTCACTTTATGCCGGTACCGGGTTTGGCACTAATATGGTCTATCTCGGAACAACAATGTCACAGGACAGACCATTCGGCTACGCCTCTATCGCGTATGGCTTCAGGGACCATCTCTATCTCTCCGCTACGGGTTATACGCTGGCCGATTTCAGCCCTTTTATGGCCTTCTACAGCCTTGATCTCAGTTTCAGCCATACATTCAACTCATGGTTTGACATTGGTCTTAGCCTCTCAAGGTATAGCGTAGCTGAAGCACTGAGAGATACTTTGTTCAATAGTTTTACGTATGCCAATGCTATCCTCGGCGTCGACTGGAGAATTCTTTACACTCAGATCTCGGCCGGTGAACTTTTCTCTGAAGAGAATTATTTCTATCTCCAGGTAAGAAATTCAAGATATTTTGAAACACCGTCCTTTGCTGATGACAAGGCATTCTTTTCATTTGATCCTTATATAAATCTTCTTCTCGGTCCAATAGTCAGTGTCGAAACCGTGGAAGGCACAAAAACCGCCATATCACCCGGCTATAAGCCCTGGAAGCATCATCAGGGCTCTTCAACCACGCAGTATACAGAGAAGTTCGGTCTTATAGAGATTGACTGTGGATTACCGATAGACTTCGGTTACGACTTTTTCACCCTGGAGATCGAGCCCGGGTATGTCCTGCCTCTGTATTCAGATACCTGGCCTTCAGGTATGGAAGGTTTTCTCTTTCTTGTGAGTGCCTATTTCAGGATTTTTTAACTTTGAATTATGAACGTCCTGATAGTCGAAGACGAGAAAAGCCTTGCGAAAGAGATCGCTGTATATCTCAGCAAAGAGAATTTTCTTTGTGACCTGGCTTCCACCGGAAAAGAAGCCTCGGAAAAGATAGCGGTTAACCTCTATGATTTTGTCCTTCTTGACCTTTGCCTTCCCGATTATTACGGGCTCGATCTTATAAAAGAATCCCGGAAAAACAATGTTGATGTATCATTCATAATAATAACCGCCCGTGGTGCTGTCGAAGACAGGGTGACAGGACTCGATCTTGGAGCCGATGACTACCTGTCTAAACCCTTTGCACTTGCTGAACTGCACTCACGCATCATGGCAGTGGCAAGAAGGAAATTCAAGATCAGCTCGCCTGACATAGTTGTGGGTGAATTCATTATTGCTGTACAGGCCAGGAAGATCCTATACAAAGGCTCAGAAGTAGAAATAACAAAAAAAGAATTTGATCTGCTGCATTACCTCGTTATCAACCATGACAAGGTCCTTGCACGTCATCAGCTTTATGAGCACATCTGGGGTAATGCCCTTGACGACCAGTATGACAGCAACTTCATTGATGTTCATATAAAGAACATACGCAAAAAACTAAATGCTTTCGGACCCACACCATGGCTCGAAACAGTCAGAGGCGTAGGATACAGGATAAGCACTGATCATTAACAGTACGCGCGGAGTATGATGAAATTACAGACAAAACTCGCCCTTTTCAACCTGCTCGCGAAACTGGTATTTTCCGCGCTTTTTATAGGTTTTCTCCCGCTGATCACAGAACGTATCAATACATTACAGACTGATAATGAGCTTATTAAAAAGCGGGAGACAGTGATAAAGCTTATCTCTGAGGTCGGCATCGAACCTTTTATCACTGACGATACTGTCAATGGTTTTGGAAGTTATAATATATTAAAGGATGAATTTATAAGTCTTGAAAGGGCTGATCTTACCGAAGACTGGAATTTCATAGAGGTCACGCAGAGGCTTATCGAAGGCGAGGCTATCGATTACCGTGTCCTGAACTACTCATTTAAAGTTGACGGTCAGACTTATCTGCTTGAGATTGGTCAGAGCCTTTCAAGCATGAGGTATGCTGCAAAGAATACCCGCAGGGTCATCCTGATCTTCCTTGCCCTCTTCATCCTGGTCACGCTGCTGTCTGATCTCCTTTATACTGCAAGATTGCTGCGGCCGCTTAAGATAATCATCAAAAGGCTGGAAGCCACTTCCTCACCTTCATTGCCTGACTCCAGACAGATCAGGACCACAACCAGTGACTTTATCCAGCTTGATCAGACGCTCAGGGAGATGATGAAAAAGATTGAGGAACTCTTCCGCAGCGAGAAAGAGATAACGGTTAACATATCCCATGAGCTCATGACGCCGGTCTCTGTTCTCCGCAGCAAACTTGAAAATATGCTGCTCAGGAAAGGCCTTGACCATGATATTGAGGCCGGCATAGAAGAATCATTAAGGACCCTTCACCGGTTAAAAACACTTATAAACTCATTGCTTCTTATCGCCCGCATCGAGAGCAGGCAGTATCTTAAGGAAGACCTCATCAGGATCAAAGAACTGATATCCGAGGTCATTGAGGAGTTGTCACCTCTTGCTGCTGATGGAGGAGTAAAAATCAGCCTGGACTGCAATGATGATTTCATTTTCAGGAATGCAAACAGATCGCTGATATTCTCGATGTTCTATAATGTTGTCAATAATGCAATTAAAAATACGCTGCCGGAAGGAAAAATTGAGATCACCGGAAAATGGAGGGAAGCAATATTTGAAGTTTCCATTATCGATAGCGGCAAAGGGATGTCTCAGCAACAGCTTGACAATCTCTTTTCCAGGTTCAGGACCAGGCTTGATCCAGATGGCGACAGCACAGGAATAGGGCTGGCTATAACAAAGTCTATTGCAGATTTTCACGACATCGCTATCAGGGTTTTATCAGAACCCGGAAAAGGAACAGAATTTTTCTTCTTTTTCCCCTATAGATTATGATTGTAAAATCCTCAGAATGGTATCATCGGAAAAGCGCAGCCTGATTTAGAATCCAATCGTGCCACAAATTCATCCCCTCCCCTGTCTTTGCAGACAATGTAATGAATTCAAGGTGTGGATTTATATGTGCGGCGTTTTTCATAAACTCACCTGTATTAAAATCGACATGAGGCAGGAGATCCGCCTTATTTATGATACAGAGGTGCGATGTTTCGAACATAAGCGGATATTTCAGCGGCTTGTCTTCCCCTTCAGTCACGCTGATGACAAGAACCCTTTTAAACTCTCCAAGGTCAAACATGGCGGGGCATACAAGGTTCCCGACATTCTCAATAAAAAGGAACGAGTTTGTCTCGGGATCCAGCTTCTTCAGGGCCGATTCAACCATCTGCGCGTCAAGGTGGCATCCTGATCCGGTATTGATCTGAATGGCCGTCGCTCCGGCTTTTTCAATCCTGTCGGCATCAAGCGTCGTCTGCTGATCTCCTTCGATTACGAATAACCTCCCGGATGCTGCAAGATGACTGATTGTCTTTTCAAGGATAGTCGTCTTTCCTGAACCAGGTGAGCTTACCATATTCAGACAGAGCACTTTTCTTCCTTCGAAAAACCTCCGGTTCATCGCGGCAGTCATATTATTCCCCGCAAGAATATCAAGGTTCAGATCGATGACCTTCGTGTGTGAATGATCATGGGAATGGGGGTGATCATGTTCATGGACGTGTTCACGGTCATGAACATGAGTGTTGCCCGGGTCATGTATTTTGACACCGTCCTTATTTCCGCATCCGCAGGTTTCGCACATCGCTTGTCAATATTAAATTTCCCGAAGTTTCCCGGTCGTCATTAATCCTGTTCTATCATAAGCGACACCACCCGGAACTCATTTCCTCCCTTTATTTCTGACGGAAATGAATTGCATATGGGACAGGTATCCGTCCTCTGATTCATATCAAACTCCTTTTCGCATGCATGGCATACTCCCCTGCCTTTTATCATGACAATATTCAGTGATGCCTTTTCAAGTATTGAGCCTTCGGAAAGTAATCCGAGCGCCTCCTCAAAAGCCCGAGCTTCCACTCCGCTGAAATTGCCTACCTCTATGGTTATTTCGCTCACAGAACGGGCTTTGTTTTTTTCAGCCTCGTGCTGAGCAAGTTTTATCACTTCGCCTGCCAGTGAGATCTCATGCATGGTATAAAGTTAACAAATCCATGACAGGAGTTGTCAGGGCAAGGAAACTTTAGGGGAAAGAATCCGGCAGGATTATTTATTGCTCGTTTCTGATCCTCTTGCGGTCATTTTCGTTGAGCAGGATCTTTCTGAGACGCATAGATTTAGGCGTGATCTCAATATATTCGTCAGAGGATATATACTCCATTGCCTCTTCAAGGGAGAAACGTATAGGAGGTTCAAGAATCGCCTTGTCATCCGAGCCTGAGGCCCTCATATTGGTTAGCTTCTTTGTTTTTGTGACATTGACAGTGATGTCATCATAGCGTGTGTTCTCACCGATGACCTGTCCCATATATACTTCTTCACCCGGGAAGATAAAGAATCTCCCGCGGTCCTGAAGTTTATCTATGGCATAACCTGCAGCGATACCCGTCTCCATCGCAATCAGTGATCCGTTTCGTTTTATGGCCATCTCCCCTTTCCACGGTTCGTATTCGTCAAAGCGGTGTGCCATGACAGCTTCGCCCTCGGTCACGGTCAGCAAAATATTCCTCAGGCCTATGATACCGCGTGCCGGGATCTTAAAATCGAGATTGGCACGGTCATCTCTTATCTCAATTTTTACAATTTCGCCTTTGCGCTGAGTGACCTGTTCTATCACCCTTCCTGCAAAATTCTCAGGTACCTGCACTGTCAGTATCTCTACCGGCTCATGGTCTATACCCTTAATATTCCTTATAATTACCTTTGGCTGACCCACCTGCAGTTCAAAACCCTCGCGCCTCATGGTCTCGATAAGTATTGAAAGGTGAAGAATGCCTCGCCCGAAGACCATGAAAGATTCTGTTGAACCTGTCTCCTCAACTCTCAGGGCGAGGTTCTTTTCAGTCTCTCTGAAAAGCCTGTCTCTCAGCTGGCGTGAAGTGACTAGTGTGCCTTCGCGTCCGAAAAAAGGTGAGTTATTTGCAGCAAAGAGCATGCTCATTGTAGGTTCATCGACATGGATATGAGAAAGGCCCTCCGGATTGACAGCGTCAGCTATTGTATCACCTATCTCGAAATCTTCTATACCGAACAGTGCACATATCTCACCTGACCGTATCGGTTTTTTAGTCTTTTCCTTTCCCAGTCCTTCAAAAAGATAAGCCTCCTTGACAGTGTTCAGGACAACACTTCCGTCGCGTTTAATGAGTGAGACCTGGCTGCCCGGGATCAGTATACCCCTGCTTATTTTACCAACTGCTATGCGTCCCTGGTAGGAAGAATAATCAAGCGATGAAATTCTCATCTGCAGGGTGCCTTCCACCATCTTTGCCGGTGGAATATGTTTCAGTATGGTATCGAGCAGATAACTGACATCAGTTGCCGGTTTTGACCAGTCAGGCCCCATCCAGCCCTGCTTTGAAGAGCCATAAACAGTCGGGAAGTCAAGCTGGTCTTCCGTAGCCTTGAGACTGTGCATCAGGTCAAAGACTTTTTCCTGCGTTTCCTCAGGTTTGCAGTTTGGCTTGTCAACTTTATTGACAACCACAATTGGTTTCAATCCCAGCTCAAGGGCTTTCTGGAGCACAAAACGGGTCTGAGGCATAGGCCCTTCAAATGCGTCAACTATCAGCAGAACACCTTCGGCCATGTTAAGAACCCTTTCCACCTCACCCCCGAAGTCAGAGTGTCCCGGAGTATCAATGATATTGATCTTGACATTTTTGTACCTGACGGAAACATTTTTTGAGAGTATTGTGATACCTCTCTCCCTTTCAAGGTCGTTGCTGTCGAGAATGAGGTCTCCCATGACCTGGTTCTCGCGGAAAAGCTTTACCTGGTATAAGATGCGGTCAACAAGAGTTGTTTTGCCGTGGTCAACGTGTGCAATGACGGCTATATTTCTTATTTCTTCCATTTGCAGATGCTATTGGGCTGCAAAAGTAGAAAAAGAAATCTTTCCGCGCGTAAAGGCCGGTTTTTAAATTACCACTGTTATGATTGAATGAGCCAGGCTGGTAATATCTGCTGCTTTTTTGTCTATACACAATTTAAGGTCAGTTGCCTGGTCAGACTTGTTGAATATAATTACTACAATTTCTCCATCAGGATTTATAAAGCCTGTCGTTTCAAGATGGTCCCTTGAGGAAGAAACACCTATTCTCTTTGCACCGCGATGGATAAACCTGGAGAAATGCCCTATATAATAATAGGCATTGGTATAAATGATCTCGCCTGTTCTGGTATCAGCATGAACGGGTGCAAAGCAGAAATTCCCGACATGGTTAGGTCCGCCGTTTTCATCAAGCAGGATATTCCAGTCAAACCATGCAACGGTTCCGCAATTGAAATCGTTGACCATTGAATGGGCGTAATGCTCGCCCAGATCCCAGCTGTCAATCCTGGCAGTATTGAAACTTTCGGCGCATCCCTCGGTAAACAGTATTTTTTTATCAGGATATGAATCGTTTACCAGCCTTACATTGCCGAACTGCATTTCCCCCCCGGTCCACGGTTCGTACCAGTGAAAACCGAAGCCCCAGACATATTTTGCAGCTCTCTGATCGTTCATGATAACTGTTGCCCTTTGATGAATAAGATCGCGGTTATGGTCCCAGGCAATTATTTTTGTACTGCCGTAAGGACTCTTTTCAACTGTGGGACCGAGGTATTTTCCGATAAATTCAGCCTCGTCGTCTGCAGAATAGATGCAAGATTCCCAGGTCTGAACTGCCAGCGGTTCATTCTGGGAAGATATGGCCCATACCGGAATGCCCGTCTTGGTATAGGCATCTATGAATTTGACAAAGTGGTTTGCCCATACTTGCTTATATTCATCGAGAAGCTTTCCGCCATGCAGCACATCTTTGTTTGTTTTCATCCAGGCGGGAGGACTCCATGGGGAGGCGAAAATCAGGACCTCTTCATCAGCTGCCGCTCTTGCCTCTTTGATCAGTGGAATCTTAAATTTCTGGTCGTGGTCAATAGTAAAAGATTCAAGGGAAGCATCCCCGTCATTGACATATGAATATGATGATGAAGAAAAGTCGCAGCTGGCAATATTCACACGTGCCAGGTTGTAGCCTATCCCTTTTTCTCTTCCGTAGTATGCTTCTATTACTTCTTTTCTTTTCCCCTCGGGAATTTTATAGTATGTTTCCGCTGCGGCATCAGTTATCGCGCCGCCGATGCCTTCGATAGTCTGGAAAGTGACTTTTTCATTGACAAAGATAATCGGTTGTCTTTCTGACAGGTGTTCATACTCTTCGAACTTCAAATTTGCCACTGGAGTCAATCTGAATGCTGTATCCCTGGCGGTAATATAGACTTCATTTTCATCCGTATTGACCTGGAGAGCCGTGTTGGTATTTGCAGGTTTATTACCGCAGCTCATCAGCCCGAGAGTCAGACTGACAGTTATTAAATATGCCGGGAGCTTGTTCATGTGGTTTTGTTTTAGTGTCTTATTATTATGCTATTTACATAAATTTTCTGTTCAGAACCAATTCATTTATAAAATTTCTGTTGTTTATAATTCTTCCAGGAAGCAGCAATTACAGTCGGCTTGAGCCGGCGGATACTGCGTTAGTTCTAAAGAGTTTGGTATCTTTGAATCGATTTTAAAGCAGAAACTATGCCCGGAAGAAAATGTACACAAACAGTGAGAGGACAACATGCCATTGACGGAGCCGGTGTTCATTTGCGCAGAGTCCTTGGATTGAATACGGTTAAGGATTTTGACCCTTTCTTAATGCTGGATGGATTTGATTCTACCGATCCCAAGGATTATATCAAGGGGTTCCCGTGGCATCCTCACCGCGGAATTGAAACAGTCACCTACCTGTTACAGGGAGAAATAGACCACGGAGACAGCCTCGGCAACAAGGGTGTCATCCGGAACCTTCAATGTCAATGGATGACGGCGGGATCAGGTATTATTCATCAGGAAATGCCTAAACCCACTGAAAGAATGCTGGGATGTCAGCTTTGGGTCAACCTTCCGAAAAAAGAGAAAATGACTCAACCGGCTTACCGAGACTTAAAGCCTGAAGCTATCCCGGAAGTTCAGGAAGAAAACGCAATTGTAAGGATCTTATCAGGCAACTACAACGACAAGCACGGGATTGTTAAAGGTGAATATGTAAAAATTCAGTACCTCGATGTTGCGTTGAAGCCGGACAGCGTCTGGCACTATCATCAAACACCCAACGATCAGACCTTGTTTCTCTATCTGATTGACGGCACTTTAGCTGTGGATGAGGCCCTGGTCAGTTTTGAAGAAAAAGCCTGTGCAATTCTTATGTCAGGTTCATCTTCTAATGGCTCTGATTATGATGAAGTTACGGTCAAGGCAGGACCTGTAGGAGCACGGTTTTTGCTTATCGCCGGCAAACCACTTAAGGAACCGGTTGCATGGGGCGGACCTATTGTAATGAATACGGAAGAAGAATTGAACCTCGCCTTCAGGGAGCTGAATAACAATACCTTCATAAAACACAGCAAACCGCAGGAATTATAAAGATCGTTTGATATTTCAATAATCCAGTAATCAACGGTTCATATGGCAACCTCCTCCCTCAGGAAATTCGTTTACCTATCTATTGTTGCTGCACTGCTGACGATCTCGATAAAGCTTATCGCATATCTGCTTACAAATTCTGTCGGATTGTTATCTGATGCATTGGAGTCATGCGTGAATCTAATTGCTGCAGTCGTTGCCCTGATAATGCTAAGGCTTGCCGAAAAACCGCCTGACGAACAACACGGATTCGGACATAACAAAGCTGAATATTTCTCAAGTGCAGTCGAGGGCGGCCTTATAGTATTGGCCGCAGTAAGCATTATCTGGTCAGCCATACCAAGAGTTTTACATCCTAAGGCTCTTGAAAACGTAGGTGCAGGTTTACTCCTGGCAGTCGGTGCATCACTTATAAATTTAGTAGTATCAATTATTTTAATTAAGAATGGGAAGAAGCACAATTCAATTACCCTTGAAGCAGATGGCAGGCACCTGAGGACAGACGTTTTAACATCCGCAGGTGTATTGATTGGAATTGCACTTGTCAAACTGACAGGCTGGCTGATACTCGATGGAATTGTAGCAATAGGAGTAGCAATTAATATCATCTGGACAGGATATCAGCTTTTAAGAAGGTCTGCTTTAGGATTGCTCGATACTTCCGTTTCGAAAGGCGACATGGCTAAGATAAATCAGGTCTTTGAAAAATATGACCGGCAAAATATTAAATTTCATTCTCTGATGACAAGGCAGTCAGGACAGCGAAAATTTATCATGATGCATGTTTTAATGCCCGGGAAATTGAATATTCATCAGGGACACGCAATTGCAGAGAAAATTGAAGAGGATATCCGGATGGCGTTTGCGGATTCGCAAACTACCGTGTTCACTCACCTTGAACCAATTGAGGATCCGTCATCAATGCTTGATATCAATATTGACCGTGCCAATAAATAAAGAGGCCTGAATATTTTGATGATTGTCATTTATGTCGGCGGATGCAACCGCTTACTGAACCATTTACGTACCGAGCGCATTGTCTCGAGCTGGTGTGGAGGTGCATGACGACGGCACGTGGCCCTTTCATCACTGTTCTCCGGAGCTCCCCAGCGAATCTCAATTCCATCATTGGGATTATACGCCATTTCAAAGGCATCCCTCCTGTTAAGTAACTCCCTTACAGTCAGTTCCTGCAATGAACCATCCGTACGGGCATAACTGACCGAAATTTCTGAGGCCTTCTGATCAAGGAGCGATTGAAGTTTTGTCCTGACCTGTTCCGGAGAGCCCTGTCCTGAAAAATTAAAATCCTCCGGCGACCGGGCAACCTTATCAGGGAAATTGAGTACTTCATCCATAGCAATCAAAAGCCTCAGATCACGGTTGGGAGTTGAAAAGTTCTCCCACTGGCCTCCGGCCAGAAAGATGCCAGCGGCACCTGATGGCATGGGAATTATCTCACCAGGATGTGATTTGAGATAAGCTTCACCATTGGCAACAGAAGTGACACGTACCAGCAGCTGCTGGTGAAGTGACTGGATCAGGTCGAGCAATGCAGTTTCAGGATCAAGAGGCTCAGGATTAATCAATCGCTCCATGGTGTGATAGAAAACATCGGTTTCCATCTTTCTCTGCTGAAGTGAAAAGGGGGCGAAGCCCGCCGAATCTGTCAATGCTTCGTTTCGCATCAGTAAAGTCTTTCCATTCTGCACTAAAACAGGACGGAAAGCCTTAAATCCCGGTTCCCCAACTACTTCAGATGTATTGAACAGGAAATTCCCTTTCCAGAACCGCTTGACACCTATTGTCCCGTCAGGTTGAGCGTCTACTGAAAGAAGCAATCCCGGATGGCTTTTTGTTTGAGAAACCCAACCTACGATTATCAGCGTGTGGCCGTACGGGTCAGCAAAAACGACACCGGGACGCAAGGCGGAGCGCTCAAGCGAAACCGGGTAATAATCTGAATTCTCATTATCCAATGAAGTCCGTGCTGTGCCTGAATGAACACCATCCATAACTCTTCTGAGAAAAGCATTGAAAGCCAGAATCGGATTCGAATTCGACCGGGAGGTTTCATTTGTGATCCACTGGCCGGTTCCGGGATTATGCCCGATGTAGCCACGGTCGCATATATGGTAACCGAACGGGAGACCCAGTTTCCACGCAAAATATGCTCTAAGGAAAAAAGGATTATCAGCACAGTCAGGCTGCATAATCACCCTTGTTTTCCCATCGGGGTCATCTTCCCCCAGTGAAAGGTAATTGTAAAGGAAATTCTGATCCTTATTTTGAGTCACCTCATGGAGTGCAGACCATGAGGCCTGTTCATCGCAGTCATGGAACAAAGCGCTAATCCAGACAGAATAGATTGCTTCCATTCCGCTATCCCAGCCACGAGTGGTCCTCCAGACCACACCTGTTGACGGCGCTTCCTTCCCGGCAGCTATTATAAACTCCAGATTACTGAGTTCCCTTCCTTCCGCTGTTAATGTGACCTTATACTTACCGGCAGAACTTCCGGCAAAATCATCAATCCTCCAACAAGGCAACTCTTCCCCGGTTTTACTTTTCACTGATTTTAAATTACCTGACGGGCCACTGACGAGGATCTGAGCTTTAAGGATATTTTTTCCTCCGGTAGCCAGAATGCGGAATGCTTCTTCCGGACCGGGATTTTTCGGCAAAACAAGCAAAGTATTAACCGGCTGGTCTTTCTCAGGAGTCTCATATGTTTTGGCGGAATCTGAAATCACAGAAGGACCAACGCTTCCCTTCCTGGCTACCCCGTCGCCATTACATGCCAAACAACTGAATATTAAGGTAATGATCAGGCATGAAATCAGTGATTTAATTTTGATACCGGTCATGTTTTTTTATGGTCGTACTTTTTGAATTAACGGCTCCTGCTGCGGATTAAATTCGCCTTCCCAGCGTGCAATTACTGCTGTTGCAAGGCAATTGCCCAGCACATTTACCGAAGTCCGGGCCATATCCATTAATTCATCGATACCCAGTATAATATAAATTGGCCATGTAGGCAGCCCGAAACTTGCGGCAGTCCCCAAAAGAATAACAAGTGAGGCCCGTGGCACGCCTGCAACTCCTTTGCTCGTCAACATCAGGGTGAAAACTATCAGGAGCTGTTTTTCAATTGGAAGGTCTATCCCGGATATCTGTGCAACAAAGATGGTTGCAAGTGAAAGGTACAGAGTTGTTCCATCCAGATTGAAACTGTACCCTGTAGGCATAACAAATGCAACAATTTTACGAGGGACGCCAAATTCTTCCATCCGTTCCATGGCAATGGGGAGGGCTGACTCAGAACTTGTTGTGGCGAATGCCAGCACCACAGGTTCAGAGACAGCTTTGATGAATTTTTTTACCGGGATCCTGAACAGCAGTGCTACAGGCAGAAATACAACCAGGAGGAAAACAATCAATGAAACGTACAGGGTGGCAAGGAGCTTAAATAAATTGTAGAGTATATCGAGGCCCATATGGCCTGTGCTGTAGGCAATTGCTGCAAACACGGCAAACGGAGCAAAATACATGACTAACTGGGTAAATTTGAACATTGTCTCGGCAAGTGCTTCAGTGAACCTGATTATCGGACTTCTATACTTTTCCTTAATCATCGCAACTGCTATTCCGAAGATGATGCTGAAAACGACGATCTGTAAAACCTGTCCCTCGTAAATAGCTTTTGCGATGTTCTCAGGGAATATGTGAAGGATCAGGTCAGTACCTTTCATTACGGTGGCTGCCTGAACTTCACCCTGGTTAATAATATCAGGAACTTTCACTCCGACACCAGCCTTACTTATATTGATTGCCAGTAATCCTATGAAAAGGGCAATAGTCGAAACAACCTCAAAATAGACCAGGGATTTCCATCCCATCCTTCCAACCTGCTTCAGGTTGGAATGACCGGCTATTCCGACGACCAGTGTGGCAAAAAGCAGGGGAGCAATAATAGTTTTTATCAGGCGCAGGAATATCATACTGACAACCTGCATCTTAACAGCTATCTGCGGCAGGTCATGACCAAATTCGGCACCAAGGATCATGCTTATCAGTATCCAGGTGGTGAGAGATTTTTTATACATGGCATAACCGACTATTGCCGCGATGGCGATCAGCCTGAAAGCCAATAAGACTGTATTGCTCATTTTGAGGATGCCATAATGATTGACAATTGTCAACAATGAGACAATGAATATTGATGCCAGCAGAAACAGAAGATAGTATTTAGGGACCTTGTTGTTTTTACTCTTGTTCCCGGAGCCGCTTGAGGAAGTCAAAGGCGTTGAAGACATAAAATAATACAGTTTGAGTCGTAATCACAAACCTAATCAAATTAATTGACTGGCAGAGACCTGATAGACAAGGCAATTATTCTTTATTTTTCAGTTAAGATAAGCTTCATGGGCACCCTGAGGAAACGTGCCCTGTAGTTATCAATATTATCAAAGATATCCTTTATGTTCAAGGAGTTTACACAATACGATACAAGCAGGCAGTTATTTTCAATATACTGTCTATGAGCAAGTGCGTTGTAGGTAAAGACATTTTTATTTGTATCAGATTCGCTTTCAGTTGTATGGTATATGAACTTTTTGTTATGAAAATCCTTGTTTGGAAAATCCGATACATAAGTGTAGATGTCAGCTCCTGCCCTGTCCTGGCTTAACAGTATGTATTTGTTTCTGTACCTGAAAATGCTGAATTGCTCGGATACTGACATGTCAATATTCAAAGGCTCTGATTTGGTGATGTCCTTCTCCCATGTTGTACCTGTGAAGTATTCCCAGTCTTTATACAGTGAACGACTGCTGAGAGGAACACGGGCCACATGTATCTTTCCGGCGCCCGTCACGCTTCTCGTCCCGTAAATATAAACGTACCTCTTGTCAACCATCACGCAGTTTCCGAAATCGATCTGATTAACCGGATAATCAATTTCCACCTTGTGTGTTTCAAGGTGCTCAAATTCCGGGTAACTGAATGATAACAGGTCGATGTGAGAGAGCTTAAATGAAAAAATAATTTCGGCCAGGTCATCTTTTTCATCTTCTGTTTTTCCCTCCCTGGTCACAGTATACGGATAATTAATCAGGCTGAGGGCAAAAATATAAATAGTGTCATCCTTTATGAAACCGTGACCCGGCCAGTACCACCGATAAGTGGTATCACCCGGTTCATTTACTGGTTCCATAAGGGTTTTCGGATCGCCATACGTGCCTTTTATTATGGCTGTCGCTTTCGTTTTGTCCTTATTTATCAGATTAAAAGCATTCCGGAGCATTATGGTACTAATATCAAGAGTGCTGTCTTTTACCTTTCCTATAAAGCAATCGCCTAACAGAAAAACGGAAGAGCCATCGGGCAGCGGAATGGAAAATAGGCCATCGGCGGCAGAAATTCCTCCTGAATCGGAATAAAATAAAGACTGAAATTTTTCGTCGACAGAGACGGTATCATTCTTCGTTCCGGTTTTTGGCTTGCATCCTATGACAATGAGCAAAAGAAACAAAGTAATGTATGTGAATACCTTGATGCAGATAAAATTATGCTTTCTCATAGCGCCAGGGTTTTAAGCAGGTCTTTCTATTTGTACCTCACTTTAATAAACCGGGGATGATAAATGGTGGCATCTTTTTGAATATCCTCCCAGAAATTAATTGTAATGGTATTGTAACTGATCAGAAGCTCACCCGGTTGTGATAAATGATAATGAGCTTTGGCATTGTAAGGCAATAAGCCCTTTTCTTTATATTCGGGGCATGTATATACCTCATTGGTTGCTCCAAATGGTCCGACCGGGCTGTCACCTACCTGTATGCCAATTTTATCGGATATTCCCATAACGGTAAAGGTCAACAAATATCTGCCATCACCGGTAGGCGTTACGCTGAGTTCGTTGGATACTCCATTTGTAATTGGTGCAATGTTTTCTTTCCCTTCAACCCATTTTTCACCATTCCAGAAAGTCCATTTATCAATCTTTTCAAAACTTGCAGGTTTGGTACGTGCAGCTATCAGGGACTTGTTCCCTTCTGCAATTCCATAGATATAGACATAGCCATCAGGGTCAGGTGCTTTGGCCTTTTTGGTATTTACCAGTATTCCGCTCCCAAAATAAACTCTGCCGTACTTGGGATGAACAAAGCCCAGATTGGTACTAATCTGCTCAGAATGAGCAATTCCTTCGCGTGTTGGATTCCTTACTTTTAAAATAGCAACATTAGTAGCTTCAAAATCAAACACATTTGGTCCGGTTTTGTGCACATGGTAAGCAAAGATGTAAAGCGTATTTTTTTTCTCCTGATTTATAAATCCGTCACCCAGCCAAAAGTATTCACCCTCCTTGCTGTTTGTGTTATCTGGAACGAAATATGAGACCGGGTTCCCATTTTTATCTTTGTTGTATTCAAAAGAAATTGCTGATTTTTCAGGAATATTTCCTGACATCCAGGCAATTGTATTGTTTACCATAACATTGCCGGCTTGTGGCACATTGTTTTTCACTTCGCCAATGTACGTGTCGCTGAAAATAAAAAGCGTTTTCTTGTCTTTGACCTGCTGATCTTCTTTACCATCAAGGGGAATGGAAAAGATCCCGTCTGCTCCGAACCAGCCGGAAGTACGCTCCATTAAAGAGGTCCATTCCGGGGCAGGTTCACTTGTAAACGTCAACGGTTTTAACTGTTCAGCCTGACAACCGGGGAAATCGCTTTTTGATTTTTGGCTAAAGCAATTTAAAATCAATGCAATTGATAAGGCAAAGAAAGTAATGCTCCTCATAATCAATAGTCTTATTATTGTTCCTCAACATACTTTAAAATCGCATCCTTCCAGACCAGATACCCTTTCCCATTCAGGTGCAACCCGTCAATGCTGTATTCAGGATTTAACTTATTGTTTTCCAGTTTGAACAATGTAAAAAGATCTATATAAGTCAATTTATTCTGTGCGGCAATCTCCCTTAACCTGTCATTGATCTTAATTATGTCAGTATTCCGGCGGGTATAGTGAATTGCGTCATCCGTAGGTATAACACTCTGGATATAAATCTTCGTCCCGGGTGTTGACTGTATTATCCTGGCAATTATCTTTTTGTAGTTGTCAATTATATAATCTACTGTTTTTCCATTGGACAAATCGTTCGTTCCGATCAT
>Ga0207931_1000387_pt1 | contig 16252 bp, 18 predicted proteins | sample NGESurdeep092012_2_FD_184478 | JGI IMG/M metagenome (GOLD analysis project Ga0207931, IMG submission 184478) | Arctic peat soil microbial communities from Barrow, Alaska - NGEE Surface sample 415-1 deep-092012 (SPAdes) | ecosystem: Environmental > Terrestrial > Soil > Wetlands > Peat ...
TTACGGCTTGGCGGCTCTCTGGAAACCGGCATACGAGACATCCGGAGATTATTACAATATTTTCAAGTTACCTGGCGGTCGTTGGGGCTTCATCGTTGCGGATGTGTGCGACAAGGGTGCCCCGGCCGCGCTGTATATGGCTCTGACGCACGGTCTGATTCGCGAGCGAGTGGAAAACGAGACCTCACCGGCGGCTTTGCTGGCGCAGCTCAACCGGGCGTTATATCAACAGGACATCAAGACAAATTTCGTTACTTCCTTTTATGCAATCTTGGATCCGGCAAATTCGAGTTTGAAATACGCACTCGCAGGACATCCCTCGCCTCTCCTGCGAAAGGCTTCCGGCCAGGTGGAAACCCTTGCCGGCAAGGGCGTTGCCCTGGGCATAAACCCGGATGCAAGATATGAGGATATGGATCTATCCCTGGCACCCGGTGAGAGCCTGATCGCTTTTACAGATGGAATGACAGATGCCAATAACCCGTTGAATGAATCCTTTGAATTGGCACAGCTAAAAACAGCCATCGGTTTAGCACCCGCGCCGGCCAAAGCTCTGTTGAAACACTTGGAAAACACTCTCGGTGATTGGGTTAAAGAAGCTCCAAATTACGACGATATTACACTTCTGGTGATCGCCCGAAAATAACAATCCCGGCCCGATTCTCAGCGAACTGTCCAAACGCTTGAACACCGCGGTAATACCCCTGACTCCGCAAAAAAATAGACCGCAGACCTCTCAGATGGAGCCTGCGGTCATTGTATTCCTGGAGGGAGTTGATTCTAATGATGTTCGTGCTTTTCCGCTTCCTCCGCATCGGCCTTGGTCTTGTGGATCGTCCCGTCCGGGTGGTTCGGCGGTGAATAGACCGTATACAGTTTCAACTGCTTATTCTTGGATGTGTTAATGACGTTATGATAGGTCCCTGCCGGGACAATGACTGCATCGCTGCTGTGGACAATGTGCTCTTCCTTGCCTCCTAAGACGAACTTTGCTTCGCCTTCTTCGATGCGGAAGAACTGGTCAACGGCCGGGTGTACCTCGTTGCCGATCTCTTCTCCCGGTTGCAGGCACATCACGACAAGTTGGGCATGTTTGCCCGTGAACAACACCTCACGGAAATAATTGTTCTTCAGGGTCAATTTTTCGATATTTCCAACGAAACCGGTCATCGTTTTTACCTCCTTAGTGTGTCAGGGAAAACGGCATGTTCTTATGCCGGATAAAAATAATTGTAGCACAAAGCCCGAAAATTGAATCATCAACTTGTTGGATATGATAAACTTGGTTTCTGCAACCATCCCTATTAGGAGAAACTCTCAAACATGTGCGGCATCTTCGGCATTGTTACCAGAGACGAACAACCCCTCGGCCCGATCCTCATCGACGCGGCCCGGCGGCTGACTTACCGCGGTTACGACTCGGTTGGCGCAGCGACCATTTCGGGGGGCAAGATTGACTTGCGCAAAGACGTGGGCCGTGTGGAGGATGTGGCCGCCAGGTATAACTTCGCCGAGATGACCGGCCAGCGCGGCATGACCCAGTTGCGCTGGGCCACTTTTGGCGAACCCTCGCAGGTCAACTCCCAGCCGCATCTGGATTCGGATGGCGACCTGGTTGGGGCGCACAACGGCAACGTGGTCAACAACGTCGAACTGCGCCAGCAGTTCATGGCCGAGGGTCTCACGGTCCGCTCGCAGAATGACGGCGAGTCCTGCGTCCACGCTGTGGAGCGCTACATCAACAAAGGCTACGACTTTATTGACGCCATCCGCCTGGCCTATGGCGACCTGCAAGGGGACTACGCCTTCGTCATCGGGCGAATCAACGATGACAAACTCTACGCCATCAAAAAAGGTTCCGGTCTGGTCGTCGGCATCGGGGATGGCTTTACCTGTCTCTCCTCGGACCTGCCTTCGATCCTGCCCTTAACTCGCACCATCATCCGCATGAATGACGGGGAAATCGTAACGCTGTGGGCGGACCGGGTCGAACTGCGCTCGGTGAAAGACGGCAGCGTTATCGCGCGGGACCCGGAAACAGTCACTGAGACGATGGACGTCGTCCAGAAGGGCGGGTATCCGCACTTCATGCTGAAAGAAATCCACGAGCAGCCGCACGTGGCGCGCGAACTCCTGCATCTTTTGGATGGCAGTCCCGATGTCCAGACCGTGCTCGAAAAGATGCGGGCGGCGCGTCAGTTGTATTTTGTCGGCTGCGGCACGAGTTACCACGCCTGCCTGGCGGGCGCGGTCTACTTTGCCCAGATTGCCGGACGGGCTGCCATCCCGGTGCTGGCCCCGCAGTTCGTCCCGCAGTATGCCCCGGCGGTTAACTATGAGGATGTGGGCCTGTTCGTGAGTCAAAGCGGCGAGACTAAGGATGTGCTCAACGCCTTGCAGATCGGCGAAGCGCACGGCATGACTTCATTTGGTTTGGCAAATGTAATCGGCTCCACGCTCACCAAGGCCACTTCTTGCACCCTGCCTTTGTGCTGCGGCTACGAGATTTCGGTCCCGGCCACCAAGACCTTCACCAACCAGGTGGTCACCTTCCTGTACCTGGCCTATCGCCTGGCCGGGCGCGATACTGCCGAACTGGCGGTCATCCCTGAATTGATGGATAAGACCCTGGAGATGGTGGCTCCGCAGGTGGTGGCAATTGCCCCGGCGGTCAACGCGTGGAACGACCTGTACTGCCTGGGTTATGGCGCCACCTATGCGATGGCGCTGGAGGGGGCGCTGAAACTCAAAGAGATCACCTACGCCCACTGCGAAGGCATGCTCTCGACCGAGTTCAAGCACGGCCCGCTTTCCGCTGTGACCGAGGGATATCCCATTCTGTTCGTCGCCGGGCCCTTGGATGTATCGCTCATCGTCAGCGGTATCAACGAAGTGACCTGCCGCGGGGCGCGTGCCATTGCCATCGGTGAAGAAGACGCGCGTCTGCGGGCGAATGCCAGCGACCTGATCGTCTTGCCCAAGTCCACGCCGGAGATCGCCTCTCTGCTGGCGGTGCTGCCACTGCAATTGCTCTCATACCATATGAGCGTGATGCGCGGCTTCGACCCCGATTTTCCGAGGAACCTGTCCAAGACGCTGACAGTGGATTAATCGCTTGTGGGTCACGCAAAGCGTGACCCACAATTTATTACAAAACCCAATGAAAGTGCGCAGCGGGGCGTATCTTTGATCAACTGCAAAATTCCACGGCCGTCGCCAGGTACATTTCCGCACACGTCTTCACACTGGACAGGTCCACCCATTCTTCGTCGGCGTGCGCCCCGTTACCGGATGGCCCTAATAATACGGATGGAATTCCCGCCGCCGACAGGAGGGCGGCATCCGTCCAGAACGGCACCCCGGCAATTGGGAGCGGACGCCTCAAAACTTTTCCAGCCGCCACCTGAACTACCCTGACAATCCCCGCGTCTTCGGGTGTTTCCAACGGGGCTCGGTCAATGCCTCGCCGCACGACAGCCTGGAAGGATGGGTCCGAGCGCTGAATCTTCTCGATAATCCCCAGCAACTCGGCTTCGACCTTCTCGGGGGTTTCGCCCGGAAGCGTGCGCCGTTCTACAGAGAGCACGCATTGATCCGGGTAGGTGGAGGGTTCCTGTCCACCCTTGATTAGCGAGGCATGCAGAGAACCGTTTCCGAGCAGTGCATGGGTTGGGTTCGAACGCAGGAATTGATCGAATTTCTCCAGTTCCACCAGCACTTTCCCCATTTTGACAATTGCATCCACACCCAGGTCTGGGCGGGATCCGTGAGCCGCCCGGCCAATCGTCTCGACCTCGAGCCAGACGAAGCCCCGGTGGGCAAGGATCAACTGGAGTTCGGTGAACTCGGCGACGATGGCACTGTCCGTGTGGAAGTGCCTGGCAAGCTCTTGCGTGCCCAGGCTGGCATATTCCTCGTCAATGACTGCCGTGAAAATCACATCCCCGCGCAGGCGCTGTTTCCTGGCAGCCGCAACCGCGAACATGCACGCGGCCAGACCGCCTTTCATGTCATAGGCGCCCCGTCCATACAGACGACCATCCCTGATGACTGGCCCGTGCGGATGCGGCATCCCGCCCGCGCCGACCGTGTCCATGTGACCGTTGAGCAGCATTGTTTTCCCGCCGCCAGTTCCACGGGCTATTCCCACCACGTTGGATCGTCCGGGTATTGATTCAATTAATTGCACCTCCACGCCGGCGGTTTTCAGCCATTGGGCAATGAAAGCAGCAATTTTGGATTCACCCGGGGCACCGGCTACGAGATCGGGGTTGACCGAGTCGATTGCGACCAGGTCGCTTAGAAGATGTTCAATTTCATCCATGAATCGAAGTATATCCGAAAAGGATCATGCCTGTCCAAATCGCGAAACCCTCCTTGGATTTTCATATGGATCCAGTGATAAAAGGCTGCTTTTTTTGCAGGATATAATCGCCGCGAAGGAATACCATGCCATCTATCATTGATCCCGAAACCTTGTATGTGGACGATTTACCCACAGTCTAGCCGCCAGTCCAATGGGAACTGGCAGAGGAGGAACATATCCAGGCGGTGGAGGAACAGGCCACTGCCAGCCTGCTGTGGAGCATGGACGCGCCGGAGACCATCCTGCGCTTGCTGCTGGACGAGACCGGTATCGAACGTCTTTTCGGACCTCCAGCCGGCTACCATGCCGAGGAGCAGGGCGATTGGGACGAGAAACTCATCACCTTTGGGCCGAAACGGGCCATCAAACTCGAGTCTGTTGAACGCACGCCGACGCACCTGGAATTGGTGTACCACTTCGGTGAGTTGGGGCGCTGGGAATTCGTCATCGAGTCGGAAAAGGTGAGCATCGCACGGATTTAGATTTTTCTGGTCACGAGCTAAATGATCTAATATCCAACATCTTGACAAACACGATTGGGGGAGGTATTATATAGACAGGTTTGTATTGTAGACCAGTCTATAAAGGATTTTCAATATGCCAGCTGATCTCAAGAAATCTCAACTGCGCGCCGTCCAATATCAGCACGTGGATGGCACCTTCGAACTGACTTTTGGCGGAACGTTCCTGCTAATGGCAGCCAGTCTCTATCTGGTCAGCCGGCTGGAGCATCCCGACTCTTCTCTCATATCTTTCGCTCCCCTGTTGGTGTTCCTTATAGGGGTATTTCTTATTGACAACCTGGTCCAACGGTTCAGGAGGCGGGTCACTTACCCGCGCACCGGCTATATTACCTACCGCAAGCCCCAATCACTAAAGCGTTCCACGCGGCTGGTGATTTGGATTGGCGTGCCGCTTCTCACTGCGGCACTGGTGGATTTATTATTCCTGTATCGTTCAAAATTCCCTGCGCAAAGCCAGGATTCCGCGTTGCCCGTGATGCCGGTTTTTAGTGGCCTCCTTTTCACAGGCCTGTGGGTGATTGTGGGCTGGAAGATCGCCCTGCCGCGTTTCTATCTCATTGCGGCTGCTTCTCTGCTGATCAGCGCGGGACTTTTCGTCAGTGGGGTGGGCACCTATCTGGGTATGGCATTGCTCTTCGGCGCGATGGGAGCGCTATTGTGTGCCTCCGGCGGCGTGACGCTCTGGAAATATTTGCGTAGTACCCGTTCACCCCAGGACAACCAACCGGAAGAATAGGAAGATATTATGTCCACCAAAGGAGATGCTCCGATGGATGATAATCTTAAGGAACCTCAATTACGCGCCCTCCAGTACTGGATAGTGGATGGAGTATCCGAGCTCTTAGTGGGATTTATCTTTCTTCTGGCAGGGGTTATTTATTACGTCCAGGCGTCTATTCCAGGATCTCTTTTGAGCAAGATTTTAGGAATTGCCTCTGTCATATTGGTTTGTGGGGTGGGATTCGGAGGCCGTTGGATGATTCAGCATATCAAGGAACGTACTACGTACCCTCGTACTGGCTACGTTGCCTACAAAAGCGGCTGGAAGAATAAATGGAATGTTGTAATTGCTATCGTAGTAATGGCTCTACTCCTCGCTTATGTTGTGTTCACTACGGTAACAGACACCAACCTCACCAACTGGGGACCCGTAGTCTGCGGATTGCTCATGGGCGCCCTCATGGTCCAGGCTGGATATCGTTTGGATCAACCTCGTTTTTATCTCCTGGCTTTCTTTGGCGTATTGGTCGGCATAGGGTTGGTCCTCAGTGGGCTCCGAATCGAGTACAGCCTTCCACTATTTTTTGGGCTGAACGGCTTGGTCCTGCTTGTCTCGGGCGGCCTGACGCTCTGGAAATATCTGCATCAAACCCCCGCTCCGCAGGATGCGCCCGATGAGCAATGACCTGCGCTCCCTGTCCGACGTAGATCGTCTCATCCATGAACCCTCCCGCAGCGTCATCCTGGCTATCCTGGCCGCCGTGGAGAGCGCCGACTTCCTCTATCTCCAGCGCGAGACCGGGCTGACGAAAGGCAATCTCTCGGTCCATCTGTCGAAACTGGAGGAGGCAGGCTACGTAAATATAGAGAAGACCTATCGTGGTAAGATACCCTTGACGCTCTGCCGCATGACCGAGAAGGGCCGCAAAGCATTTGACGCCTATCGCAAACAACTCAAGCAGTTTGTTGAGAATACCAAGGAGTAATTCCATGCCCGCTGTTGACCTTTCCCACATCACCAAATCCTTCGGTCCCGTCAAAGCCGTGGACGATGTCTCGTTCAGCATCGAAAAAGGCGAACTCTTCGGCCTGCTCGGTCCCAACGGCGCCGGGAAGACCACCTGCCTGCGTGTGATGCTCGACATCTTCAAGCCCGAATCCGGTTCGGTCGCCATCCTCGGCGGACCGATGAACGAATCCAAAAAAGATCGCATCGGCTACATGCCCGAGGAGCGCGGACTCTACCAGGACATCCCGCTCGACCGCTGCCTGGCCTACCTGGGTTCGCTCAAGGGCCTCAACCCGGCGGAAGTGAAGCAACGCGCTGCAGTCTACCTCGAACGTTTCGACCTGGCCGCCGTCAAGACCAAAAAAGTCAAGGAACTCAGCAAAGGTATGCAGCAAAAGGCGCAGGTCATCGCCACCCTGTTGCACCAGCCCGAACTGCTCATCGTGGACGAACCGTTCGGCGGACTCGACCCGCTCAACACCCAGATGGTCATGGATCTGCTGCGTGAACAGCACGCGCAGGGCGTCACCATCATCCTGTGCTCGCACCAGATGCACCAGGTGGAAGAATTGTGCGACCGCATTGTGCTGATTGACCACGGCAAGGTCATGCTTTATGGCGCGCTGGACGACATCCGCCGCCAGTTTTCGGGGCACTCCGTCACCGTCCGGACCGCTGACAAAATCCCTGCCCTGGAAGGCGTCGAGCGTATTGAACCGGTCAACGGGACGGTCAAGCTGCATCTCTCGCCGGGGACAGCGCCGCAGGAGGTTTTACGCTCGCTGGTTGCGCAGAATGTCAACCTGGAGCAGTTCGAAATTTCCATGCCGACATTGGATGAAATCTTCATCCGTGTAGTACAGGGTGAAGGAGCGGCGGCATGAACAAACTCTGGCACGTGGCCTGGCACGAATACAGGCGCCACGTTTTCAACCGACGCTTTGTGCTGGTGAGCCTCCTGAGCGTCCCGCTGGTTATGCTGATGATGGTCGGCCTGGTCTACCTGATCATCTCGCTGGATATCAACACCACTCCCCTGGGTTACGTGGACTTCTCCGGCCTCCTTGCGGACCCTGTATCCGCACCCGCTCCTGAGCCGCCCGACCGTCCCGTGCCGATCCTGCCCTTCGAGACCGAAGCAGATGCCCGGTCCGCGCTGGAGGCGGGGCAGATCCAGGCCTACTACGTCCTGCCCGCCGATTACCTTTCCACCGGCCGGTTGAGCGTCGTCCATCTGGGCGCTCTCAAATCCCCGGCGCGCATCCAATTCTACAACTACCTGACCGCCAACCTGCTGAAGAGCACTGACCCGGTCATTGCCAACCGCCTGGTGAAAGGCGCTGAGATCATCGTACAATCCCCGGACGGCAGCCGCAGCATCTCCAGCAAAAACTGGTTCAACGTGCTGGTCCCAATGGTTGCTGGGATTGCTTTCATCATCGCCATGTTTTCCACCGGCGGCTACCTGATGCAGGCGGTGGTGGAAGAGAAGGAAAACCGCACTATGGAAGTGGTTATCACCTCCGTCTCGCCGAACCAGTTCATGGCCGGCAAGATCATCGGCGATACATCCATCGGGTTGACGCAAATTTTTCTCTGGATGCTATTCATCGTCATCCCCATCCTGGTGTTACGTGACACCATAAGCTTCCTGCGCGGCATCCAGATCACTCCACAGACTTTGCTCCTGGTCATTTTTGTCATGTTCCCGGCTTTTGTGATGGTCTCAGGGTTGATGGCAGCCATCGGCGCCACTGTTTCCGAGGCGCGTGAAGGCCAGCAGATGGTCGGCATCATCAGTCTTCCCATCTGGATCCCTTACATGCTGACGGGCGCGCTGATGAGTAACCCCAACTCGCCGCTCGCGATCGGCCTGAGCCTGTTCCCGCTGACTGCGCCGTTGACCATGCTCATGCGCGATGGGCTGACCATCCTGCCGGCCTGGCAGGTCGCGCTTTCCTCCGGCATCCAGGTGTTTTGCGCGGTCGGAGCCATCTGGTTGGCCGGTCGTGCGTTCCGTCTGGGGATGCTGCGCTACGGGAAGCGGCTGAAATGGCGGGAGGTTTTCGCTAGGCAGAGATCATGATTCGTAATTGAGGAATAATCCATGACGAAGATCCTACTTGTTCTTAAAAATGAAATTATCACACTCATCAGCCGCCCATCGTTCTGGCTGGCGTTGGTGGGCCTCCCGCTCATGGGAGCGCTGATCTTCACCGGCGTCGGGGCTATCAACAAGAACGCCAGCGCTGCCCAGACGGTCAGCCAGGTCTTAAGTGGGCCTCAGGACACGCGCCCCGAAGGCTACGTGGATCTAAGCGGGATCATCCGCCAGATCCCGGAGAGCGTAACCCCCGGATCGTTCGTGGCATACCCAGACGAAACCTCCGCCCGCCAGGCACTGGCGGCGGGCAAGATTTCCGCCATCTACATCGTGCCAGCCGATTACATCCAAAAAGGGAAGATCACTTACATCCGCCCCGATCTCAACCCGCTCGCCTCGAGCGGTGACCAGTCCAATTTGTTCACCTGGGTGGTGCAGGTCAACCTGGCGGGTGGGGACATCCTGTTTGCCAACCTGATCAACGGGCCGCTGAAGGTGGATGAGACTTCGTTGGCTGTTGTTGCGGCTCCAGATGTACATAACCCGCTGGCTTTGTGGACGCCTTATATCATCACAATCATCTTTTATATGCTCATCGTCGGCTCGGCCAGCCTGCTGCTCAGCAACATTTCGAAGGAAAAGGAAAACCGGATCATTGAAGTGCTGCTCACTTCGGCCACGCCCTCTCAACTCCTGACCGGTAAGATCCTCGGTCTGGGCATAGTGGGGCTTGGCCAGACCGTATTCTGGTTTGGCACCAGTTATATCCTGTTAAATTTGAGCGGCCGGACGTTCAACCTGCCCTCTGCCATCCACCTGCCGGTCTCGTTCCTGCTGTGGGGACTGGTCTTCTTCATCCTCGGCTACGCGGTGTACGCCAGCCTGATGGCGGGATTGGGCGCGCTGGCCCCCAACCTGCGCGAGGCCTCCCAGGCGACATTTGTCATCACGATGCCGCTGATAGTCCCGCTGTTCCTCAGCAGCAGTGTCTTTATGCAAGCCCCCAACGGGACGATCGCGATCGTCCTGAGCTTGTTCCCACTCTCCGCTCCGGTGGCGATGATGGCGCGCCTCTCGGCAGGCGGGGTGGCGTGGTGGCAGCCCCTGCTGGCAGTGGTCTTGCTGGCTGCCACAGCTGTGCTCATCGTGCGCGCCGTCGCCGGCATGTTCCGGGCGCAGGCGCTGCTCTCGGGGCAGACGTTCAACCTTAAAGCCTATCTCCGGGCGCTGGCGGGGAAGATGTGATAGATCCGGGTGGGCTGGAGGGTGGAAGCCCCTTATGGAGTTGATCGCACCAACCTCCGGCGCAAGTCTCTCTATGTCATTCTCGGTGGACCGCCCGATGATGCACTGCCTATCCGGCGGTGTGGAAGGGAGCGGTTAGCCGCCGCTCCCAATCGATTGAAAAAGCTCAGGACAAAGGAACTTTTTCCCCCTGCGGACGTCTTAACCCTATCATTCGATGAATCCGCCAAAATAGGATATGAGAAGATGACTGGAAAACTTGAAGTAATGCTGATAGCGGTTTTGCTTGCCATGGCACTGATTGGCTGTCAGTCTGTCGTTGCTAATACACCAGGACAGGGTGGGAAACCAGAATCCACCCACGAAATCGGTATCCCTGAAACCCCGAACGTGCTCGACAGCCTGATCGCCAGGGCCGTCGACGACCTGGCCGCCCGTCTGGGCATAGATGCCGGCCAGATCCAGGTGCTCAAGACTGAGTCCGTCACCTGGGGAGATACCAGCTTGGGTGTCCCGGAGCCAGATAATATGTATGTGCAGGTGCTTACGCCGGGATACCGACTTTGGCTTGGGTATGGCGGGAAAGAATATATCTACCACACTGACTACACGCGGGTGGTGTTCGCTGGTGGAGCGCTTGGAAGCCCTTTTTCTCCCCTTGACAAATAGACGGTTATCTATATAATATCAAATAGATGGTTATCAATATGGCAACTTTTGACCCTGTCCTTTTCGCCAAAGCCCTGGCCGACGAGACCCGGCAGAAGATCATGAAACTCTGCTGCTGCAACTGGCTCTCGGTCAACGAGATCGTCGAGCGGCTGAACGTCACCCAGCCGACGGTTTCGCATCACCTGTCCATCCTGCGCGAGGCCGGGCTGGTCGAGGTCCGCCAGGAAGGCAAGCAGACCTTCTACAGACTGAACCAGAAGCGCATCACCGCCTGCTGCGGCCAGTTGCAGGCGAATTTTGCCTCCGGGAACGGGCTCGTTAAAACCGTCTCTTAGTCTTTTTTTTGGTCTGATATATAGACTTTCGTCTATTTGACAGATTCTCAAACTGGAGGAAGAAATGACCCAAAACCCCGATCCCATCCGCGAGAGTGTCCGCGAACATTATGCGGCGCAGGCCCGCTCCGGCAGTTCCTGCTGCGGCGACTCCTCGAGTTGTTGCGATTCGAAGAACACCCTCTATCCCGTAGAATTGCTCACCAGCCTGCCTGACGATGTTGCCAACTTCAGCCTGGGCTGCGGCGACCCGATCACCGTCGCAACTTTACAGCCCGGCGAAACTGCCCTGGACCTCGGCTCCGGCGGCGGGCTGGATTGTTTCCTGGCTGCCAAGCAGGTTGGCGAGTCCGGTACCGTCATCGGCGTGGACATGACACCGGAGATGCTCGAACGTGCCCGCCTCGCCGCGTCCCGGCTTGGGGTCTCGAACGTAGAGTTCCGCGAAGGCTATCTCGAAAAACTGCCGGTCGAGGCTGCCAGCGTGGACGCGGTCATCTCGAACTGCGTCATCAATCTCTCGCCCGATAAACCGCAGGTCTTCCGTGAAGTATTTCGCGTGTTAAAACCGAACGGTCGCGTCGCTGTCTCGGATATCGTAACAAACGGCCCGCTGCCGGAGGAATTGCAGAAAAACATGGAAGCCTGGGGCGCGTGCGTGGCCGGAGCGCTGGATGTGAACGAGTACACGACCGGCCTGACCGATGCCGGTTTCACCGATGTCAAAGTCCAGCCGAAAGGCGACGCCAGCGAACTCATCGAGGCCGCCGGGTTTAAAGGAAAAATCTTCTCGGCGACGATCACGGCCCGGAAACCAATGTAATTGTTCATCCTGACAACGATGCGAGGATCGTATGATTGATCTTGCTTCCATTACAGCAGTCCCGAAGATTTTTCCAACAACACACCGTCTCACCACTCGAGATCGCTGGGACCACTTCCTGGCGCGCGTGGGCGTGAAGCGCGGCGAGCACCGCGTGGAACCCGGTCTGTATGCTCTGGGGAACCCCACGCCTGATTCGCCGGTTTTCGTCACGGCGAATTACACACTCAGTTTTGACGCATTGCGTTCATCGCTGGAAGGGATTGACGGTTATATCCTAGTGCTGGATACCAAGGGTATCAACGTCTGGTGCGCGGCGGGAAAAGGGACCTTCGGCACGAACGAAATAGTGCTAAGAGTGATGGTCACCCGGCTTGGCGAAGTCGTCCACCACCGGAAATTGATCCTGCCCCAGTTGGGTGCTCCCGGTGTGGCTGCCCACGAGGTCAAAAAGCGCACCGGCTTCCGGGTCGAGTATGGTCCCGTGCGGGCGGTTGATCTGCCCGAGTATCTCAAAACGCACACAGCAACCCCGGAGATGCGGCGCGTGGAATTCCCCCTGCGTGACCGGCTGGTGCTCATCCCGGTGGATATCGTTCAAACATTCCTGCCGACCCTGCTCGCGGCGGTTGTGCTCTACTTCCTGGGCGGATGGGTCTCCAGCCTGGCCGCAGGGACGGCTGTCTTCGCCGGGATCGTCCTGTTCCCCATCCTCCTGCCATGGCTCCCGACACACAACTTCAGCACGAAAGGTTTCATCCTGGGCGGGCTGGTGGCCCTGCCGTTTGTCCTGTCTGCGTTTCTCCGGCATCCCGACTGGGCCTGGTGGCGCCAGGTTGGGCAGGCTTTGGAATTTCTGCTGGCCATGCCGGCCGTCACGGCTTTCCTGGCGCTCAACTTCACAGGCTCGACCACGTTCACCTCGCGTAGTGGCGTGAAGCGGGAGATGTTTGCGTCCATACCGGCCATGGCGTGGACATTCGGGATTGGCATCCTTCTCGCCGTAGTTTTTGTGTTCATCCGTTGATGGAGAGCGATGATGTTAAACGCTTATGAAGTCAATACCCTTGTCTATGATCCGGAACTTTGCAACGGATGTGCCATGTGCGTGATAGTCTGCCCGCATGCCGTATTTGAGATGGATGGCCGTCTTGCTATATTGACGAATGCCCAGGCTTGCATGGAATGCGGAGCCTGCCAGTTGAATTGTGTTACCGGCGCCATCTCGGTCGAAAGCGGCGTGGGTTGTGCCTCGGCCATGATCCGCGCCGCCCTGACAGGCCAGAAGGAAGCCACGTGCGATTGCGGATAGGCGACAGTAATGAAGCGCCCCAGGATGATCGGGGAAGAAGCAAGATACAAGATGTCAAAAAAAATAAAGCGAGCCGGGCAAATTTGCCCGGCTCGCTTTTTATTTATTTTTTATTTATATTTCCGGCAGAAAACACAATCCAGCCGTGCCTGGCCCGCTGTGGACCGCCAGGGCGGGCGAAAGCTCGCCGACGAAAGATTCAACCACTTCCACTTTGCTTTCCACAATTTGCCTGAGCCTTTCGACTTCCTGTTTTGCCCCGGCGTGGACGTAAGCGATCCTGGCCTTGCTCTTGCCGAGGGTTTCTTCCACTTTGTTCGCGATGGCCTCGTACGCGTGTCCGCGGCCGCGGGCCACTCCCAGTGGGACGATCTCGCCGTCTTCCATGCCGATGAGCGGCTTGATGTTGAGCAGCGAGCCGATCAGGTTCGTGGCTTTGCCGATGCGCCCGCCCATGTAAAGATACTTGAGCGTATCCGCAGTCTGGATCATGCGCGTGATCGGGACCATGCGCTTGACCTTCGCCACAACCTCCTCCAGGCGCAGACCCGCCAGGGCGGCGCGGGCGGCTTCGATTGCCATCCACCCCTGGCAGAGCGAGACGTTGCGCGTGTCGATCACCTCAACGTGCACCGCCGGTTCCTTCTCTTTTATCATGGATTGGGCCAGCAGCGCGGCCTGGTAAGCACCGCTACCCTTCGAGGTCATATGGATGCTGATAATCTCATCATAGCCCTCTTCCACCAGGCGTTCGTATGCCTCGAAATAATCTCCGGGACCGGGGCTGGCAGTCGTCGGCAGCACCCTGGCAGTGATCAACCAGTTCAGGAACTCTTCGCGTTGGATGGTCACCAGGTCGCGCAGCACCTCCTGCCCGCGGTGGATGTAATACGCCACCGTGCGGATGTTCAATTCCTTCAACATCGGTTCGGGGATGCTGGCGGTGCTATCGGTTAAGACAGCAACTTCCTTTCCCATTGGAACGACTCCTAGATAGGTACTGAATTCTCTTATCATCCCTATTTTACGCTTTTTTAGGCGGAATGTGTTAAACGAAGATTAAAGAATTCGCTGAAGGATTTCTATCAATGACTCATCGGCCCGGGCCTTTTGAATTGGTATCCTCTTCGCGCGTGGCAGTCTGCCCGTACTTTATTTGGGGAATTTGATTTTGATCGTTGTCCCCTTGCCGGCATTGTTTTCGGCAGAAATGCTCCCGCCGTGCAGTTCGACGATGGCTTTGGCTATGGCCCAGCCCCAGACTGGATTCGATTGAGATTCCCGCCCTTGGGAAACCTGCAATTAAATTCTTATCATCCTTTCATTGACTTTCGATAGGGAATAGGTTATTATAAACATACCGACCAGTCGGTATGTTTATGTAAGAGGAGTAACCCATGCCACAACAACGCAGTGAAGAGACACGTGCCCGCATCCTGGATGCCGCTGTCCGGCGGTTTGCCGTTTCCGGATATGATGCCGCCAGCGTGGATGACATCTGCGCCGAGGCCGGGGTCAGCAAGGGCGCGTTTTATCACCACTATCCGACCAAGCAGGCTGTCTTCCTGGCTCTGATGCAAGGTTGGCTGACGATGATTGACCTGGGCATGGGTGCGACCCGCAAGGACACCGTCCCGGAGACGTTGGTGCACATGACCAATCTCCTTCCGGGCGTTTTCGCGGCTGCAGAAGACCGCCTGCCGATGTTCCTGGAATTCTGGTTGCAGGCCAGCCGCGACGAGAAGATCTGGAAGGCGGTGATTGCTCCGTATCGCCATTATCAGGAATATTTTGCCAACCTGGTTGAAGATGGCATTGCCGAGGGATCTCTAAAACCCGCCGACTCGCAAGTAGCCGCACAGGTTATCGTTTCCCTGGCGGTGGGGCTGGTACTACAAGGCGTTCTCGACCCGCACGGCGCCGATTGGGAAAAGACGGCCCGCGAGAGCATGAAAATTTTGATGAATGGGTTGGCAAAATAACCCTCAACCATGGTCCTTCTCCCTTTGGGAGAGGTTAATAAGGAGATTATTATGATTTTAGTTACCGGTGCAACTGGACATATTGGCAACGTTCTCATCCGTAAATTGCTGGATCAGGGTGAAAAAGTCCGTGCCCTGATCTGGCGCGGCGAAGATACCACGCCCATCAAAGATCTGGATGTGGAGCAGGTGGAGGGTGACATACTCGACACAGCCTCGCTCGAACCCGCCATGCGCGGTGTGGAAACCGTCTATCACCTGGCAGGCATCATTTCCATCATGCCAGGACGCAACCCGTTCATCTGGCGGGTCAACGTGGAAGGGACGCGCAATGTGCTCGCGGCCGCCCGCCGCGCCGGCATCCGGCGGCTAGTCTACACCAGTTCCATCCATGCCATCGCCCGCGCTCCGCACGGGGTGACGATGGATGAATCGCTGGGGTTCGACCAGAACAACCCCTACGGCGAGTATGACCGTTCAAAAGCCGCTGCCAGCCTCGAGGTCCAGAAAGCTGCGACCGAGGGTCTGGACGCGGTCATCGTCTGCCCGACGGGTGTCATCGGTCCGTACGACTTCCGCGGTTCGGAGTTGGGTGAGGTCATCCGCAGCGCGTCCGAAGCCCGGACGATGTTCTACGTTGAAGGTGCGTACGATTTTGTGGATGTGCGCGACGTGGCCGATGGGCTGATCGCTGCCCATGCATATGGCCGCCGGGGTGAGAGTTACATCCTGAGCGGGCAGATACTCTCGGTGCGCTACCTATTGGAGACGGTGCGCGAAGTGACCGGCAAGGCCTTCGCCAGCATCAAGATCCCGTTCTCGCTGGCCGAGTTCGCTGCCAGGTTCACGCCCTGGTACTACCAGAGAACGAAAGCCAAGCCGCGTTTTACGCCTTATTCACTGGAAGTGCTGCAAAGCAACTCGAATATCAGTCACGCTAAAGCAGCGCGTGAACTGGGTTACCAATCGCGCCCGGCCATCGAGACGATTGCTGACACGGTGCGCTGGTTCTTCGAGAACCGCAAGGTTCGTTCCATGGCTTGAGAATGATCGCCTCCGCTCATCCTCTCGCCACATTGGACACACTGGACGGCTACCGCCAATCCTTCATGGATGCGACACTGTGGCGGCCGTTTGTGGAACGTGTTTGCCGGGGGTTT
>Ga0207931_1000388_pt1 | contig 16248 bp, 18 predicted proteins | sample NGESurdeep092012_2_FD_184478 | JGI IMG/M metagenome (GOLD analysis project Ga0207931, IMG submission 184478) | Arctic peat soil microbial communities from Barrow, Alaska - NGEE Surface sample 415-1 deep-092012 (SPAdes) | ecosystem: Environmental > Terrestrial > Soil > Wetlands > Peat ...
AGAAAAGGCGAGCAGGCTTGTTTTCCATCATCTGTCTCGTCTTTTCATTATTTTTTGTTGGGTCGGGGCGCTACCCTTGACAAGATTGTTGAGTCCGTAGTGGGGTATTGGGCGGGCGAACCCCACCCAACACTCCAGTTTACCCTTATCGTCACGGCGATTCCAAAAAAACCTTTTAGCGAGTTAAGATATAATTCTCTCGCCAAGTGGAACTTTTAGAAACTCGGAGAGATGGTATGCAGATCACGCTGGAGATTATTGATCGTGTGGCGCAGAGTATTCAATCAAAAATAAAATCCAAGCCCCACATCGGATTGATATTAGGCACAGGTTTAGGCGGATTGGCAAAAGCGATTCAAAATGCAACCATCATCCCATATCGAGAATTGCCGGATTGGCCTGTTTCCACCGTGATGGGCCATACCGGGCAATTGGTTATCGGCGAGTTGGAAAGCCATCCGGTGCTGGCGATGCAGGGGCGCATTCATTACTATGAAGGTTACACTATGCAGCAAGTCACAATGCCGGTGCGGGTGATGCAGCGACTGGGAATTGAAATCCTGATCGTAACCAATGCTGCCGGAGCCATTCAACCGGATTTTGTTCCCGGCGATGTGATGCTGATCACAGACAACCTAAACCTGGCCGGGATGTCCGGTCTGAATCCCTTGATCGGGCCGAATCTGGATGAGTTCGGGCCGCGCTTCCCTGATATGAGTCAGGCTTATGACCGGCAGTTGTGTGACCTGGCGCGTAAGGTTGCCAGGGAGGGTAATTTGCTCCTGCGTGAAGGTGTATATGTCGGACTGAGCGGCCCGTCGTTTGAATCTCCAGCGGACTTGCGTTTTTTACGCATAGCCGGAGCAGACGCGGTTGGCATGTCTACTATCTCAGAGGTGATTGTAGCGCGCCATGGCGGGACCCGAGTGCTTGGTTTCTCCGGGATCAGTAATAAGGCCAATCTGGATGGTAATACCATCACGTCACACGAGGAAGTTCTCGATGCTGGCCGCTTGATTGTCCCTAAGTTGGAAACGCTCATTCGAGGCGTTTTGCGTTCACTGTAGTGGGTGGGATGGCTTCTATTCTGCATTTTTTTACCAGTTATGCAATTCTGATTTACCTGCTCCTTTTTATAGGGCTCATGTTTGCTATTCGCAGCCTGGTACGGGCACGGAGTGAGATGGGCGAATCCCTGTATGGCCTGGAACGCGATGCGGCCCGCGGGCATACGAGTCAGGCAGTAGCTACCCTTTCATTGATTATCTTCCTGGCCATCGCTGAAATGGTGCTGACAGTATTTCTGGCACCAAACTTGCCGGCTCTTTCCCTGCTCGTCACACCGACCATCAATCCGCTGATCACGCCGACATATACCATCCCGCCCGAGTTGTTGGCAACTATCGGGGTCTTAACGCCTATGTTTACCCCAACGGCCCAAACCACCGGTTGCATCCCCGGTCAAATTATGATCACTTCCCCCAAACCGGGAGATCTAGTCAAAGGCCAGGTTGCATTGGTAGGGACGGCTAATATCCCTAACTTCGGGTTTTATAAGTACGAGTTCTCTCCCTCGGGAGCAGACGTTTGGTCCACCATCGGAGCTGATCGTAAGGTAACCCAGGATGGTGAGTTGGGTCACTGGGATACCAGTGAGGTTACGCCAGGCGATTACAATCTTCGCCTGGTTGTCATGGACAATCAAGGCAATCCTCTCCCGCCTTGTGTTGTCCCGGTGCAAGTCGCAGCCCCATGAGGTGACGCATGCCTGAGATCCAGATACGCCCTGCAATTGCGACCGATTTGTCCGTTCTGATGGCAATTGACCATTCCAGTGAGACCGACTACGTCTGGCAGATGGATGTGCAACATGATGACGGCCAGATCGGCGCCATTTTCCGGGAGATCCGCTTGCCGCGTTCGGTGTCGGTTTTGTACCCGCGGCCGGTCAGTGCGTTATCCGAATCCTGGAGCCGCCGGGCGGGGATGCTGGTGGCTGTCATTGGCGGGCAAGCGGTGGGGTATGTTCGCACGAATGATGCGATCCTCCCGCGTACTGCCTGGTTGATGGATGTGGTTGTTGCTCCCCGTTTTCGCCGCCAGGGGATTGCGAGCACCCTGGTGTTGGCGGCGCAGTCCTGGGCGGTGCAACGTAAAGATCGCCGTGCTTTGCTCGAAATGCCATCGAAAAATAATCCGGGTATTCGACTTGCACAAAAACTAGGTTACGAGTTCTGCGGGTATAATGACCAGTATTACGAGACACAGGATATAGCGCTGTTCTTTTGGCGTTCCATTCGGTAGCTGTATGGAAGGTCTGAATGTTTAATGGTTGGTTTCAAGATTTGTTGGTGGGGATAAGAACGATCAATGATATTCTCACAGCCGGGATCGCCATCACGGCCTTTTCGTTGTTTCTTTACGCGCTGTCATTCAATTTGCGTGACCGGGTGGCACGTTCGTTCGCCATCATCCTATTGTGTGTGGTGGTGGTTTTTACATCTGAGGCGTTGGAGAGTTCGGCTGCTTCTCCGGACATAAGTGCCCTGTTTCTGCGCACGGAATGGTTGGGGATCATTTTTTTGCCCCCCGCTTATTTGCATTTGTCTGATGCTATTCTGGTTACAACCGGCCGTCCTTCGCGTGGACGCAGGCGTATAGCCGTCCGGTCGATGTACGTTGTTTCAGCAATATTCCTGTTGCTGCTGGGATTTGGTTATTTGCTTGGTCCGATGGTGATGGCAGGCCAGCCTGCGCCGCATCTCCGGCGTACCATCTGGACAGAAATCTTTACGGCTTATTATGCTATCACGATGATCCTGGCCTGGGTCAATTTCGGACGCGCTTATCGCCACACGTTGACCCGTTCGGGCCGCCGCCGCATGATTTACCTGCTGGCTGGAGCCACTGCTCCAGCGCTCGGGTCCTTCCCATATCTTCTTTATGGTTCGGTTCTGGCGGAAAGCCACCCTTATCTCTTCTGGGGAATGGCGCTGGTCAGTAATCTGCTGGTGGGTGGGTTGATTATTATCATGGCTTATGCGGTGGCTTTCTTTGGCGTTTCCTGGCCTGACCGGGTGGTCAAAAGCCGGCTGTTCAAGTGGATCATGCGCGGACCTGTAACCGCCTCCGCTGCGCTGGGCGTGATGACCATCGTTCGGCGTGTGGGTGAAATTTTCGGGACAATTTATTCCGGTGCAGTCCCAACCGCCATGGTAACAACAGTACTGCTGATGGAGCATACAATCACACTGGTAGCTCCGCTTTGGGAACGTTTCATCTTTTTTGGTCGCGACCGCGCCGATCTGACCTTGTTGCAAAACTTTGAAGAACGGCTGATTACGCAAAATGATTTGCGTCAATTCTTGGAAGCCGTACTGGCCGCCATGCGCGACCATTTACAATCACCGGCGGCATTTGTCGCTGCGTTGGACGGAGAGAAACTCTCGTTGGTTGTATCAACGAGAAATTTGCCACTTCTTAAAGAATCCAAACTTTCGGAAGCATTGCAGGTGGTCACTCATGAGGGGAACGGGAATGGCGACGAATATATTTGGGGCGATTACTGGTTATTCCCGCTCCACCAGCCGCCAGAGACGGTGGAAGGTGAGCCAGCCCTGCTTGGTTTATTGGGGGCGGTCCGTCGCCCGGACCAGGCGATTCTTAAAGAGCAGCGTCAGGCTCTCAAACTTCTTATCAAGCGGGCTTCTTTGGCCTTACAGGACCGTCGCTTGCAGAAAATTGTTTTCCGCTCTCTGGAAGACCTCCGTCCTCAGGTGGATATGTTCCAACGCCTGCGTGCGGTCGGCCGTTATGACAGCAAGACCAGCCTGCTGGAGGAGACTTTGCCTCCCGAATCGGATATGGCGGAATGGGTGCGGGACGCACTGACACACTACTGGGGCGGTCCGAAATTGACCCAGAATCCACTGCTTAATCTTCAGATTGTCCAGCAGGCCCTGGATGATCACAATGACAATTCTGCCAATGCATTGCGGTCCATTCTGCGCCAGGCGATGGACAATGTCCGCCCGGATGGGGAACGGCGTTTTACCGGGGAATGGATCTTATATAATATCCTTGAAATGAAGTTCGTTGAGGGTCGTAAGGTACGTGAAGTCGCTATCCGCCTGGCAATGTCCGAAGCAGACTTGTATCGTAAACAGCGGGTTGCGATTGAAGAAGTGGCACGCGTGATCCTCGAGATGGAGCGCCAGACACAGGTACGGATTAGTGGGAAGGAGGTTGGACAAGTTAATGGTGCATAATCAATTTTCTGAACAAGATGTACCGGTATATGATGATGGGTGGTGGGCGTCGGTTTTAGCAGAAGAAGAAAGTCGGGCCGTACAAGCCATGGGTAAGTCCCAGAAGATCGAGGAATCTGCGAAACCATCATCTGATTGGGAGCTGGCAATGTCGCTATACCGTCAGGATGGAATTGTTGAACTGACTGTCACAGGATATAACCGGGGAGGCTTGCTGGTCGGTGGGGAAGGGTTAACTGGCTTTGTACCATGTTCACATCTGGTGGACTTGCCTTTTCAACCCAACGAAGACCGCCGCGAAGATTGCCTTTCAGTCTATATCGGTCGGACGTTGCGGCTGAAAGTGATCGAGTGTGTGCCAGAAGAAGACCGCATGGTCTTTTCTGAACGCGCTGCTCGTGCGGAGGCTGGGAAACGACCGGCACTTTTCAACACCATCCAGCCAGGTCAGCATATAGCCGGCGAGGTGACCAATGTTACTGAGTTTGGGGTCTTTGTGGACCTGGGCGGCGTTGAGGGCCTTATCCACATTTCTGAACTTTCCTGGGGACGCGTCTCTCATCCCGGTCAGGTGTGCCGGGTCGGACAGCATGTCGAAGTCCAGGTGATGGATGTTGCACCGGAGCGCTGCCGGATTGCTCTTAGCTTGAAACGGTTATTGCCAAATCCCTGGGAATTTGCTCAGGAGCGATACCCGGTTAATGCGATTGTCCCGGCGGTAGTAACAGCACTTGCGTCGTTTGGCGTGTTTGCCCGCCTTGAAGAAGGCCTGGAAGGTTTAATCCACGCTTCGGAGATCCCGCTACCTCCCAACAAAACGATCAAAGATGTCCTTTCGCCCGGACAGAGTGTGCAGGTGCGGGTTCTTCAAGTGGAGTCCACGCGCCAACGCCTTGGTTTAAGTATGAAGATCAACTGATATGCCTTCTGCGCCACGCAAGTCCCAATCGCAACCTGAAGAAGACCGCTCCAGAGCATTCCGTTCCAATGACTGGGTGGATCGCCTTGCCAGGCTTGAAACCCACTTCGGGCGTTTTCTCTGGGATATTCTCGGTGTTTTCCTGTTGGCCTTTGCATTGATGACCCTCTTGGGGATTTTCGGTCTGTCAAAAGGCACGCTGCTTGAAAAATGGGTATTTCTGCTCGGGAACTGGCTGGGTTGGGGCAGCTTTCTGGTTATGCTCGCAACCGGAGCAATGGGCCTGTTGGCCTTTCGCCGCAACCGCCATACGCTGAAAGTGCGCTGGGGACAGGTGATTGCTCTGGAACTGGCAGCTTTTCTAACGCTTGCGGTACTGTCGGTTCTCAGTGGCAACCGGTTGACTGAAGGGAACATGTGGGGCGGACAAATTGGCTGGGGACTTTCAATGTTGGTGGCCCGGTACATCGGTCCGATTTGGGGCGGGTTGGTCATCTTCTTGTCCTGGGGACTGGCATTGATGGCCGCGTTCCGTCTCTGGCATCCCCTCGAAGTCTGGTTGTTAAAACTGTCTGGTGAGCCTCCCGTGCCTAACCCGGGAACTGCTGTACCGGAAATTCCGGTGGTTTCCCCACTCCTAATGGATAAACCTGCCTCAAGTACCGCCATCGGGGTCAGGAAACCCGCCCAGAAGCTGCCGCCGGAATTCCGCAAGTCGTTCAAAATTCCCCAAGAACAAGACAGCCGGCCTGCCTCGCCTCCACCGCGTGGAGAACGCTTGCCTCCGCTGAATGTATTGCTTGGTGAACAAACTACCCGCCCAGACGAACGGACAATCAACCAGACCGCGGGTCAGATCGAAAAGTCACTTTCGGAGTTTGGCATACCGGCCAAGGTCGTAGGCTTTCGCATTGGGCCGACGGTCACGCAGTTCGCTGTCCAGCCGGGGTTCATCAAAAAGGGTACAGAAGAAGATGCCCAACAGATGAAAGTCCGCGTAGCGCAGATCGCCAGTCTTCAAAAGGATCTGGCTTTGTCTCTCTCCGCTGAACGCCTGCGTATCGAGGCACCGGTACCAGGACGCGCATACGTGGGTATCGAAGTGCCGAACCCGCGTTCTTCGCAGGTGCGTCTGCGCCCGCTGTTGGAGACGGAAGCCTTCTACAAAGGCGGTTCACCGTTGACAATTGCGCTGGGTCGGGATGTCTCAGGTAATCCGCTTGTGGCAGACCTGGCACGTATGCCGCATCTGCTTATCGCCGGGACGACCGGTTCGGGCAAGTCGGTCTGTATTGCTGCGTTGGCGGTGTGCCTCGCCATGAATAATGCCCCCGAAGACCTGCGCATGGTTATGATTGACTCAAAAATGGTCGAATTGATCCGCTTCAACGGTCTGCCGCATCTGTATGGCAAAGTTGAGACGGATGTGCAGCGTATCCTGGGAGTGCTGCGCTGGGTGGTGGTGGAGATGGAACACCGTTACAAGTTGTTGGAGGCTGCCAAAGCCCGTGATGTAGATGCCTATAACCGCCAACTCCAACGCCGCAAGGATGTCCAGACGCTGCCGCGCATTGTCGTCCTGATAGACGAGATGGCTGACCTGATGATGTCGGCGCCCGACCAAACCGAACACAACCTGGTCCGCCTGGCGCAGATGGCGCGCGCCACCGGCATTCATCTGGTGGTTGCCACGCAGCGCCCCAGCACGGACGTGGTGACCGGTCTCATTAAAGCCAATTTCCCGGCGCGTTTGGCGTTTTCTGTGGCTTCGGGCGTTGATTCGCGCGTTATCCTGGATTTGCCCGGTGCTGAGACTTTACTCGGGCGAGGTGACATGCTCTTCCTGAATCCGGAAGTGGGTAACCCGGTACGCGCCCAAGGAGTGTTGGTCACCGACCAGGAGATCGAGCGCGTCATCTCCCACTGGCAGAAGACAGTGCCGCAGAAGGATGTCCGCCCACCGTGGGAGTCGATTCTGAGCGAAGTTGCCGACGAAGGCAGCGACGATGTATTGATTGAGAAGGCAATTACAGTTCTCAAGAAGGAGCAGCGCGCTAGCGCTTCCATGCTCCAACGGCGTCTGCGGATCGGGTATCCGCGGGCCGCGCGCCTGCTAGATCAGTTGGAGGAAACAGGGGTGGTGGGACCCTCCATGGGCGGAGGGCGCGACCGCGAGGTACTGCTCGAACCGGACGAAGATAATGGGAACGCACCCGCGGATGATAATACCTAGTGTGGTATGATAGCCCAGTTTTGATACCCGTCCTTAGAGGAAATCCATTGACTCAGCCTTCCGAACAAAAGAAAATGACATTTGCCGATAAGATGCGAGTTTGGTTCCGCTGGTATTTGAATCCGATTGCTGGTTTCTTTAACCGTCTCGGTATTCGGCCAAATACAGTCACCTTGTTTGGTCTCATGGGAACGATTGGCTGCGCCGTGCTGATTGCCTTCGGTCATATGACCTGGGCTGGTATCCTGCTGCTGTTCATGGGACCGGTGGATGCCATGGATGGAGCGCTGGCCCGCTTGCGTAACGAAGCCAGTGACTGGGGCGCGTTTGTGGATGCGGTTACTGACCGCTATTCGGAACTATTCCTCTTCCTCGGTTTCCTTATTTACTATATGCTCCAGGCAAATGCCACTGGTGTGATTTTGGCGTACCTGGCGGCTGCCGGGTCGGTGCTGGTATCATATGTGAAGGCGCGCGCCGATGCATCGAAACTGGATGCTAATGTTGGCCTGTTGACGCGCGTTGAACGTTATATCGTACTGATCCCCGGTTTGATCTTCAACTTGCCATTGCCTGTCTTGATTATTATTGCCATTCTGGCAAATTTCACAGCTCTGCAACGTATTCTGCGTGTGCGGCGAGATGCTCATCGTCGCTTATCCCAGTCTCAGGAGTAGATCATGCCACCCTTACCAAATGGTTTTGATATTCCCATCCCATTTCTCAACCAATCTTTTCACATTTACTTTTATGGGATTTTGATCACGCTCGGCGTGGTTGCTGCCGCTTTCCTGGGACAGGCCGAGGCGAAGCGCCGCGGTATGGATCCGGAATTCATTTGGGATGCGCTATTCTGGGTTGTCCTGGCCGGGATCATTGGGGCGCGTATCTGGCACATCCTGACACCTCCGCCTTCGATGGTCGCTCAAGGGATCACCACCAAGTGGTACTTGATGCATCCGCTGGATATGCTTAACATCCGCAACGGCGGGCTGGGAATCCCTGGTGCTGTGATTGGCGGGGCGTTGGCATTATGGATTTATTGCCGCAGGAAGAGAATCTCTTTCCTGACATGGGCGGATGTGGTTGCGCCGGGTGTGGCCCTGGCACAAGCCATCGGTCGTTGGGGTAATTTCTTCAATCAGGAAGTTTATGGTTTACCCACGAACCTCCCCTGGAAAATCTATATTGACCCTCTCCACCGCGTGGCGGGCTATCAAAATTACGAGTACTTCAACCCGCTGTTCTTCTATGAATCACTATGGAATGTGGTCAACATGGCGGTGTTGCTCTGGCTGGCGCGCCGCTTCGAGAAATGGCTTAAACCCGGCGACAGCTTCCTTATCTACATGATTATGTACTCCATTGGACGCTTCAGTCTCGATTTCCTGCGCCTCGACGCTGCGCAAGTGGGCGGTATTAACTTCAACCAAACGTTCGTTGTCATCGTGGCACTCGTTGCGGGCGTAATCATATTCCTGAACCACCGCCCCCGCCGTGCTTAAAATGCAATGATCCAGACCGAGGACCTGAGTAAACAATTCGGCGATTACTGGGCAGTGGATAGCGTCAATCTCGACGTTTATCCTGGGCAGGTGCTTGCACTCCTGGGCCAGAACGGAGCCGGGAAGACCACCACTGTTCGGATGCTGACCTCGGTGCTGACTCCCACCCGGGGCCGTGCGCGCATCGCCGGGTTCGACGTGGTCCAATCCCCGGAAATGGTGCGGGCTTCGGTCGGGGTTCTGACCGAACAACACGGCCTATACCTGCGCATGACCGGTCTGGAATACCTGGATTTTTTCGGAAAGCTCTATCGTCTGGATGCAGCGGCACGCCAGAAACGAAGTCGGGAGTGGATGGAATACTTTGGGCTGGCCGAAGTTGCCAAAAATCCCATCGGCCAATATTCGAAGGGTATGCGCCAGAAAATGGCGCTGGCGCGCGCATTGATCCACGAACCGCCCGTGCTTTTACTTGATGAGCCAACCTCGGCCATGGATCCCGAATCTGCGCAGTTGGTGCGGAATGCAATTGCCAGTCTGCGCACGGAACAGCGAACCATAATTATCTGTACGCACAACCTGGTCGAGGCAGAAATGCTGGCCAATAAAATCGCCATCATTTATCGCGGGCGAATTTTGACCAGCGGGACGGTCGAGGAGCTAAAAAGAAGCCTGCTGGGACCACCCGAGTACGAATTGCGGGTGCGTGGCAAATGGCCACCCAGGACCCTGAAACTGCCTCTGGGTGTCACTCCGCTCGAGGCTGGGGAGACCGGTCCCCGGTTCCGCGTCGAAGACCCGCAGGCTTCCAATCCTATTTTGCTCAAAGAGTTGATGAAACGCGGGGCGGAAGTGGTGGCGTTGCAGGAATTACCGCGCACGCTCGAACAGGTCTATCTGGCTGCCATGGCGCAGGTGAATAGTGTCTGAAGGTTGGAGCGACGATCTTCGAATGGTTTGGCTGGTGGCCTGGCGCGAACTGCGTGACCAATTACGCGACTGGCGCATCATCTTCCCGATGGTTGTGCTGACGCTGATCCTGCCTTTTTTGGCCGATTTGGGTGCACAGGCTGCTATTAACTTTACAACTACTTATGGGACACCGCTGATTGCCGAGCGGCTGGTGCCATTCCTGCTCATGGTGGTGGGATACTTCCCGATTACAGTTTCGCTGGTTATTGCGCTGGAGTCGTTCGTGGGCGAAAAAGAGCGCGGGACAATTGAACCGCTCCTGGTCAGCCCGCTAAAGGACTGGCAGCTTTTCACGGGTAAATTGATTGCCGGGACGGCTGCACCGCTGGTGACTTCTTACCTGGGTATCACGGTCTACATGATCGGTCTTTATTTTCAGCGTATCCCTTTCCCCGATCTCAATCGGATGATGCAGACGCTGATCCTGACCACCGTTCAGGCACTTTTGATGGTCAGTGGTGCCATTCTGATCTCTACGCAGGCCACTTCGGTGCGGGCGGCCAATCTGATGGCGTCTTTTATCGTTATCCCGATGGCATTGCTTATCCAAGGCGAGGCCATCATGTTGTTCTGGGGCAACGACCAGGTGCTCTGGCTTGCGGTGATCGGTGTGGTGGTCTTGACAGCACTACTGGCGCGTGTCGGCATTGCCCATTTCCAGCGCGAGGCCCTGCTGGGACGTGAAATTGATGTGCTCAATCTGCGCTGGATCGGACGGACTTTCTGGCGGGCGTTCAAAGGGGATGCCAGATCCTTGTGGGGCTGGTTCAGGTTCGAGGTACTGAAAACGGTACGGAAACAGATTCCATCCATAATCCTGACGGTTGTTATCGGTCTGATAACAGTCGTGGCAGGTTATGTTTGGGTGGCCTCGAATTCCACGAAAATGGTGGATCAATTTAAAGTGGGTGATTTTTCCACCCTTTTATCCTCCGGGATGGGCATACCGATTGCTAATGTTGGAATTTCCTTCCCGACGATTTGGGGGCATAATTTGCAGGCTATCGTGGTTATCCTTCTGTTGGGTTTGTTCTCTTTCGGCGTTTTGGGTGCATTGGTTTACCTTATGAATATGGGGATCATCGGGGCAGCACTGGCGTTGATCCGGGCAATGGGAGGATCGCCGTTGAAAGTGGGCGTGTATGGCATCCTCCCCCACGGTATCTTTGAGATTCCTGCCCTGATTCTTGCCAGCGCGGCAATTCTGTATATTGGGATTGTGCTGGTGACGCCGCGCCCTCAGCGGACTCTCGGGGAGGTGCTCATCGAAGCAATTGCCGATTGGACAAAGATTGGCTTGGGTCTGGTGTTGCCATTGTTGACCATTGCTGCGATTATCGAAACGTGGGTTACTCCTGTGCTATTGTCATCTGCCTTGAAATAGGGGTAGTATTACAGGGTACTGCGTAAATATTTGAACCCAAAACGTCCTGCCGAAGGTCCCCGCGCAGTACCCGCAGGGTGAAGGGGGCAGGTTCCCGTAATCCAGGCTCGTTTTTTGCACAAACCTGCGGTAGTCCCGGTTCCAGTACGGGGCGGGGCGGTGCGTAACATCAGTGATTAAAAGCAGAACGCCCAGTGTCGCTAAATACCGGGCGTTTGTATGGTTCTTTACCACCCATGGATGAATTGTTCCCATTCGGCGTTTTCCTCCAGATGTCGCCCGAAGATATAATAAGCACTGGCAGGGGGTTCCTTCGGGGCATGGTGCAGGGCCATCTGGGCTTCCTCCAGTTGCCGTCCGCCCTTGCGATGGTTGCAGGATGGACAGGCGGCTACCACATTCGTCCAGATATGTTCACCGCCCAGATGTTTAGGCCAGACATGATCAACGGTCAGGTCGCCGGAACGCCGTCCGCAATACTGGCAGGTGTATCTGTCACGGCGAAAAACCTCGCGGCGGGTCAGTTTGACCTGTAAACGCGGGCGGTGGATCATCTGCTCCAGGCGGATGACAGAGGGGATCGGAATAGTTTGTCTGACTGTCTGAATATAGCCGCGGCCATTCATGACCAGATCGGCTTTCCCCAAAAGGATCAGGCCAACAGCGCGGCGGGTGTTACAGACATTGATCGGCTCAAAATTAGCGTTGAGAACCAGAACTGGCGCATTCATAGCGCCTCCACATTGGCGTGTATTATACTCTACACCTGACAGGTTTTATGAAAGGAAAATATTATGCGTATAATCGTTGCCGGTGGCACCGGATTTATTGGAACGGCTTTGACGAAATATCTGCTGGCAGAGGGACATCGAGTCTGGATATTAACTCGCAATCTGCAGACGGCGCGGCTGGCCGAAGGAGCGCGGGGCGTTGGCTGGGATGGCCGGACGACCACCGAATGGGGGGAACTGGTCTCTCATGTGGATGCCGTAGTTAATTTGGCGGGAGAGAGCCTCGGGTCCGGACCCTGGACCGGGGCGCGAAAAAACCGGATATTGTCCAGTCGCGTGGAAGCCGGGAAGGCGATAAGCGCTGCCATCCGCCAGGCCAATCCGCGGCCAAAGGTGCTGATCCAAGCTTCGGCAGTTGGATTCTATGGTCCGCACGGCGATGAACCTGTGACCGAAGAATCTGCTCCCGGTCATGGTTTCCTGGCAGAGGTTTGCAGGGCATGGGAAGCCTCCAGCCAAGCGGTCGAAGAGTCAGGCGTGCGGTGGGTCGTTATCCGCACTGGTGTAGTGCTTTCAAGAGAGGAAGGCGCATTGCAGCGTATGATGCTGCCCTTCAGGTTATTTGCTGGCGGCCCATTGGGACATGGCAGGCAGGGCCTTCCCTGGATTCACCCTGCCGACGAGGTGGCAGGCATCCGCTTCTTGCTGGAAAATGAAAAAGCGCAGGGTGTTTTCAACTTATCCGCACCGGAACCACTCTCCAACACCGACTTTGGACGAATTCTGGCGAAAGTGATGAGACGCCCTTATTGGCTGCCTGTCCCGGCATTTGCTTTGCGACTGTTACTTGGGGAAATGTCTACTCTGGTGCTGGAGGGACAGTATGTGCTCCCTAAGCGACTGCAAGGGCTTGGATTCCGTTTCCGCTTTGAGACTGCCGAAGCTGCTTTAGGGGATATATTGATAGGATAATGATTCTTTTAAACGGGTTAAGCGCCCAACCCTAGACGGAATATATCTGGCATGGTAGAATACCGCCCGCTGGAATTGGGGGCTCGTCTAATGGCAGGACGACTGTCTCTGGAACAGTTAGTAGTGGTTCGAATCCATTGCCCCCAGCCTGAAACATGGCGGTAAGCCGCCGCATAGCCCCCATTATCGGGGGCTTTTTGTATTGAAAAAGCATTTCCTGATAACAACACGATTTTGGATCAAGTTATTTGGTGGAACCGGCTGCAGGTGTACCGGCAGTCGCTGGGGGAGGTGCCGCTGGGCTTGCTGGAGCTGGCGGTGCGGCGCACCCTGAGGGTCATTGTATAATATGTGGAGAGAAAGGGTCAAAAAAAGCTCAGCCATCCATCTTGGTTTAAATTAAAGAGATAATCGATGAGCAGCCCTAAAAAATTCTGGTTCATCCTGACCGCGGCTATCCTGGCCATGGTGCTCATTTCCTGCTCGTTCACAACGATCACGCCAACGCTGGCTTAGCCTGCTTCCCGTACTGCGACTGCTTCCGGGGCAGCCTTCGGACCTCGCTTCTGGGGCGCCAAACTTTCCAACCCACTCCGGGCGCGCTGCTGACGCCACTTGTAAATGATCTGCGAGTACAGCCCTTCACGACGCGGGATGGTGCCAATCTCTCCGGGTTCGGTCGCCCGGTCGATCTCATCCAGAATGCACTGCTTGTACTCAGTTGTGTATTGCCGCCGGACTGCTCTCAGTTCAACTTCTGGATCCGAAACCTCGGTGAAATACTTGCCATTTGGCTCGTGAGACATCCTTTTCTCCTTCCGCTCTCACCACTAAATTATGGGGAGGAGTTGTCTCACTATTATAGTCACAGAGGGGGCTGCTCCCTGAGGTGTGCTTATTGTTGAGATAGGGGACGCCATCCACAGTGTATTCATACTCGGCATCCAACATCAAACCGCGGTGTGCCCCATCGCTGTCGTGATGGGTGACCTCGTTGATTTGCGAAGAAACGATCTTGCCGGGGACGGACCGCCAATCCTTGCTTGCCGCAGCTTTCTTTTTATCAGACAGGCCCAGAAAGAGTGCATAACCACCGCCACCGCCAAAGAACAGAAGGACAAAGCCGAGTCTAATTAACAACAAGAACAGGGTCATGATAGTTTCATTGAACAGGGATTGCTCCTCACCGTGAAAACAGGTCTTGTTTTTGATCTTGTTTTCTTGTATAGTATACACAGTTGGCATATGTGCACGATCTGTAAGATAAAAGAGCAATTTTGCTTTCCATATTGGAAAGAGCGGCAGCCGAAATTCGGACCACGAGATTAAGTAAAGTAGCTGTCTGTTGTCAAGATCAACCAAAGGGAAAGGATGGTGTAAAGATGTTTCTAGAGCGACAAATTCAGCAGATCCGGCCTGGCAAGTGGACGGAGTTGGATGCACTTGACCAGAAGTTCAACACCATCGAGAGTCGGCTTGGGTTTCCTGCCAAGCGACGCTTCCGCTGCTACATTGGCGGCCACACGAACAGTACCCTCGTCATCGAGCGTGAATGGGAGAGTCTGGCGGCAATGGAAACGGCGTACATGAAGAGTTTTATGGATCCCGAATGGCAGGCATTGAATGGGCAGTTCGAAACCATCTCTGAGAGCATCCAGGTGGAGGTATATTTGGTGCTGTCGTGAAAATAGGACGGAGATGGGCCGCTGTGTCACCATGACAATCCTTGAATTGGGAAACCTGCCCGCCGCTTTGGTTTCCCAGGCCTTTGAAGAAGAAATATTGTCCAACTTCTGCATGTGACCATGTACACACCGCGCCCCAACTACAGTTTGCAGCGGACCCCAAATCACCCTATGGGTGCTTTCCCTTCGGCGATGATGTCGGGGGAATAATACTGCGGAGGCGACGTCGCAAACCGTGAGGTTGCCCGGTTAGATTACATCAGGGAGAAGCCTTATGACAGAGTCGATCAAGCTACCGTATCTACAAAAAGATGTAACACGCGGTGACTACCAGGTTTGGATAGTCGATGGCGCGTACGTCCGCGGGCACATCGATGAGGAGTTCACCAATTTCGGCCAACACTACCGGTATCCGTATATCCCTGAGAAGGAATTCTGGATCGACAAGGAAGCCGAGCACGATGAGCGCCCCTTCTTCATCGAACACTTGTTGGTGGAGCATGACCTCATGGCGAAGGGCGTATCCTATGGCGATGCGATCACACAGGCCGACCGGGTTGAGCGCAAAGAACGGCGGCGAGCTGGGGATGTCAGCAAGGTAACGCATCGAGGGCAAAAGCTGCCAGATGCCAGCGCAGTGCACGAACGCCTATGGAAAAAACTGGAGAATGGTGTGAGTGTGTGGATCGTGAATGGCCGGCTGGTGCGAAGCGCGTTCGACATTGACTTCACGGCCGGTGGTCATGACCACGTTTATGAATTCGTTCCTGAGGGTGAGGTCTGGATCGACGATGCCATTGTCGAGCAGGAAAGGGGGTTCGTGCTGCTGCACGAGTTGCACGAACGGAATCGCATGGCAGAAGGGATGTCTTACAGCAAAGCGCACGCCGATTCCAGCCGCCTGGAATTCCATTGCCGTCATCATCCTGATGAACTGCATGATGCCCTGGCTGCCGAAGGTTGGGCATGATTTCGAGCAGTCCAATAACTCCCTGACCCTGACCCGCCCAGCAATAGTTGGGGGGATCGTTTTATTCCTACAAAGATGTAAGGTTGCATCGAGGCAGTTCGAGGACAACAAAAAACTTCCGGGGCTGAACCTCGGAAGTTTTTGCGTTTAGATCGTCTCTGTTTTTGATTTGCGGCGAAACCAGTTACGCCACTCTTTGTTTTCCCAGACGACCAGCACCGGGGAGGCGTTGAAGATAGATGAATAGGTGCCGGAGAACACGCCAACTAGCAGGATGACCACAAAATGGCGGATGCTGGCGCCTCCAAAGAGAGCCAAAGCCAGCAATGTGAACATCACCGTCAACTGCGTGTTGATCGAGCGGTCCAGGGTCTGGACAATGGAATGGTTGACCACGGTCGTGAAGTCAATTCGGCGGTAAAGGTTCGAGTTCTCGCGGATGCGGTCGAAGACCACGATGTCATCGTGCACCGAGAATCCGATGATGGTCAGTAGAGCAGTCAGGAAGAGGGAATCAGCCTGCCAGCCGAGGAAGTGGCCCAGGATGGCCTCCGCTCCGAGTGTCACCAGGATATCGTGAATGGTGGCAATGATGGCAGCTGTGCCATA
>Ga0207931_1000389_pt1 | contig 16229 bp, 13 predicted proteins | sample NGESurdeep092012_2_FD_184478 | JGI IMG/M metagenome (GOLD analysis project Ga0207931, IMG submission 184478) | Arctic peat soil microbial communities from Barrow, Alaska - NGEE Surface sample 415-1 deep-092012 (SPAdes) | ecosystem: Environmental > Terrestrial > Soil > Wetlands > Peat ...
CCTGTTTATAGCCACATCGTGGCGACCTGTTTAAAGCCACATCGTGGCGACCTGTTTGTAGTCGTGGATAACAGTGAATTTTAGCCACATCGTGGCGACCTGTTTAAAGCCACATCGTGGCGACCTGTTTGTAGTCGTGGATAACAGTGAATGTTAGCCCCATAAGGGCGGCCTGTTTATAGCAAAGACGGGATAATAATGAATAATCAGCCCCATCGGGGCGGCCTGATTACAGCCCCGTCGTGGCGACCTGTTTAAAGCCACATCGTGGCGACCTGTTTGTAGTCGTGGATAACAGTGAGTGTTAGCCCCATCGGGGCGACCTGATTGTTTTTTATTCGATCCATTTAAAAAGATACCGTTCATCATAATCAATATCAAACCTCTTCAACAACTCCAAAAACTCATCCTTGAATGACATTTTCCTGTGATGCTCCTCCTGATTGTTAATATATTTAATTACTGTATCTATCTCAGATCTGGAATATGAAAATGCCCCATATCCTGCCTGCCATTCAAATTTTCCAAAAATCCACCGTCGGTCATTAATTAGTTTTGATGTGCCGGCTTTAATATCCCGAACTAAATCGGGAAGCATTTGTGCCGTATTATAACCGATGAAAATATGAGCATGGTCAGGCATAAAATTAATAGCCAGTAATTTATGTTTACGATTCTGAATTATGCCAGTCGAATACATTTGTAGTTCATCCTTGTGTTTTGGCAAGATCATGCTTGCCCTTCCCCAGGGGGAGAAGACAATCTGAATGAATAATTGTGTGTACGTGTTTGCCATTATTTTAATTTTTTTTAATCTGATCTACAAACAATTAAACACTACGTAGCTAAAGACAGGCAAGCCCTATGGACTTCTGGGTTTGTGGTTCATCTGATACAAATAATTGACTGCTATGCAGCCAGGAATTAATGAGACATCATGACCTACAATTTACAAAATATATTTCCTCCAAACAAAAGAATCAATCGCAGAAAAGGGAGCTGCTGGGCAGGCAGGGTCAGGCCGCCCCGATGGGGCTCATGGTTTTATTATCGTCATTATTACTACAAACAGTTGGCCGCTACGCGGCCATAACCAGGTTGCCACATCATGGCATTCTGTACACAGCCCCGTAGGGGCGGCCTGTTTATAGCCACATCGTGGCGATCTTTGATGTGCCGGCTTTAATATCCCGAACCAGACAGGCAAGCCCGATCATAATCCCGATAAGGGAAATAATGATCAAAGCAAAAACGATAAAGGGCCAGAAATAATATTTTGTTCCAACTTTATATTTTATTTTGTTGAACTTAATCAGTCACTTCAGTTTTGTCAGTTCTGTAAAATCGTGGTTAATGAAAATCTTTAATAAGAAAAATTCAATTTTAGCTTTCATTTTATATTCGTTATGCATTCAATTGAGCTATGCTGGTCCACCTTTTTTCACCGACGACCCACAACCTGTTGATTTTAGACATTGGGAATTCTACACCTCCTCGGTGAACATCTTTCGCTCTGATAACTGGTCAGGTACCAGTCCTCATATTGAAGTGAATTATGGATTAATCCGCGATCTTCAGTTACATCTTCTGTTACCTGTGAACTATAATTATATTCCGCATCAGGGCGCAGATTTTGGCTATGGGAATACGGAATTTGGTTTGAAGTACTGTTTTATCCATGAAACGGAAAAATCACCTCAGGTAGGCATTTTCCCTATTCTTGAGATACCTACAATAAAAAATCCCGAATTCAGTACCGGAAAAACTCAGATTTTTCTTCCTGTCTGGGCGCAAAAATCCTGGGGTAAATTAACCACATACGGAGGAGTTGGTTATTGTATAAATCCAGGTGTAACCAATAAAAACTGGATCTTTACCGGAGCGGAAATACAGTATGAATTATCACCAAAATTAATGCTTGGAGGAGAGTTGTATTACCATTCCGCCGATGCTGATGGAAGTAAATCAGTAACTGCTTGTAGTATAGGTGGATCAGTCAGTTTTTCTCAGAAATTCCACTTTATATTTTCAGCAGGGCATAGCATAATAAATGATAACTACACAAGCGCATATATTGGATTTCTATTGACTATATAATATTTATTCTGATAGTTCAATAACCTGGGAAAAGACGTAAACTACTAAGATGTAAAAGATGGCCAATAATTACTTTAAATTCAAACAGTTTACGGTTTATCAGGAGCATGCTCCGTTTAAAATCACCACCGACAGCGTGCTGCTCGGGGCATGGGCTAAGATTGAAGGGGCAAAGAAAATACTGGATATCGGCACAGGCACGGGGATACTGGCCCTGATGGCTGCACAACGCACTGATGCACAAATTATTGCAATTGAACCCAACCCCGGCTCGTACATGCAGGCCGGGCTGAACTTTACCGGCAGTCTATGGTATGACCGCATTACTTTGTTTAACAGCACAGTTCAGGAATATAAACCTGATACCGGTCTTCTTTTTGACGCAGTAATTACCAATCCCCCCTATTTCATTGACTCTCTTCCTAATCCTGATCCAGGAAAGGCAAGGGCAAGACACTCACTTACCCTGAGTTATCAGGAACTTCTTGAGGCAGTCCTGCGTCTCCTGACACCTTCAGGTACGCTGCATCTGGTGCTGCCGGTAAATGAGGCCAGCCGGTTTACGGATATGGCTTCTTCATCAGGCCTGTATTACTGCAGGAGACTCTATGTCAGACCGACAATGGCACTTCCTCCGGCGCGGGTGCTGATGACCCTGGCACATGAAAACAAAACCGCTGAAGAATCAACAATTGTGGTAGAAAAAGGAGGGAGACACAAATACTCTGACGAGTATGTCTCCCTCACAAAAGATTTTTATCTTAAATTCTGAATGCCTATTTGATCATCATATCAACTGGCAGGTTGTACTCTTCCTCCATCTTTATGCCGTTGAGGGCAAGCTCATCAAGGATGGGATTATAGATTTCAGGAAGAACAGGACGGTAGACACCGCGCAGTTTTATCCTGTCAGTCAGTATCATCTTAACCGCCATTGCAGCCGGCAGAGCGACAGTCCTGGCAATTGAGGTGTTCGTTGCCGGAGTACCGAAATCAAGCATCCTTGAACTCACGACTTCTTGCTTGCCATCAGGGTAGGAGGCCAGGAAAAGATGCTGCATGACAACCATATCGCGCTCATTTTCTTCAAGCCACATCATCTTTATCATCAGGTCAGAGGTGATCTCATACGGGGAGGTCACTCCATATCCCATCACCTTATCGTTGAATAGTCCCAGCCATTCGAGAGAGTCAAGCGCTGTTTTTGTAGGATTAAGACCGGGTTTGTTCTTAAATTCGCTGCGGAGGTCCTTACCAGTCAGTCCTGCACGCTCTGCTACAAACTGTTTGTAGGTTTTCCCGGTATAGTCATGATCTCCGTCATCAATCAGGTTGATGGCCTTCATGAGATCAAGGGTTTCGCACCATCCTTTGAATCTGTATGTGCCGCGGTACATCGTGCTGATACCCTTCAGCCCATAGATATCAACATAACTGACTGAATCCCGGTTCGGGTAGACTTCCATATCACCTACACCAGGGAAATAATGCGTGAACCTGTCCTTGAAGAGGTCAATGGGTTCGATATTGACGATCTTCCCGTGCTTAAGGTAAGTGGCGCCGTTGCGGCTGGCAAGTACAACGCCTTTCGGGCTCCAGGAGAATTTGTATCCCATTGGATTATTGCAGGCTTCCGGAGCAGGAAGGGCACCGCAGAGCGAATAAAACTCCTCGATCTTCCCGCCTTTGTTGTGGACATTGTCGATTATCCTCATAGCTGACATATGGTCAATACCGGGGTCCAGTCCTACCTCATTCAGGAATATTATGCCTGCCTTCCTGGCTTCAGCATCAAGTTCCTGCATCTCAGGCTTAACATATGATGTGGTTACGAGATGTTTATGGTGTTTTAGACAAATTTTTGCAACATCAACATGATACCTATACGGCAGAAGGCTGACTGTCAGGTCACTGCCTCGCACCATGTCAGAAAGGCTATCCATGTCTTCGGTCATCCATCCGACAGTTTTACCGTTCGGATGTCCGTTAATGAGCTTGTCAGCTTTGTCTTTTGTACGAGTAGCAATAATAACCTCAAAACCTTCTTCAAGGAGATACTCAACCATGGGCTTTGATACCAGGCCGGCACCGAGAATGAGAACTTTTTTCATATTTTTCATGTTTGCTGAAGGACAAAAGTAAACAAACTCTTACGGAGTATTTATGATAAAAGTTATACTTAAGTGGAAGGAGAATCTTAATTTTGTTACCCGTAAAGTGGATAAATGATTGCACCCCGGATGTCTCAGATGCCGAAATATGTAGAAACCCCGCTTATGAAGCAGTATACCGCTGTCAAAGCGAAACACCCTGATGCAATATTGCTTTTCAGGGTAGGCGATTTCTATGAGACCTTCGGTGAAGATGCCATACGCGCTTCTGAGATCCTGGGAATTGTTCTCACGCGACGTGCCAATGGTGCTGCAAGCTATGTCGAGCTTGCCGGTTTCCCTTACCATGCCCTTGATACCTATCTGCCAAAGCTCGTCAGGGCAGGCCAGAGAGTGGCTATATGTGAACAGCTGGAAGACCCGAAGCTGGCGAAGAAGATTGTCAAAAGAGGGATAACCGAACTGATCACACCGGGAGTTTCATTCAGTGATAATGTGCTGAATAACAAGGAGAACAACTTCCTTGCAGCAGTACATATGGAAAAACAGGCTGTAGGGGTAGCTTTTCTGGATGTCTCTACGGGAGAGTTCTTTGTCACAGAGGGAGATACTGCGCATGTTGAGCAGATAATGAACAATTTCCAGCCAAGAGAGGTCCTCTTTGAAAAGCGCAAGTCAGATCTGTTCCGCGAGAGGTTTGGGAGCAGATTTTATACGTATAAGCTTGATGACTGGATCTTCACTTCCGAGGCAGCCGGTGACAGACTCCTTAAACAGTTTGGCACCACATCGCTGAAGGGCTTCGGCGTCCAGGGCATTCCAAACGGTGTAATTGCGGCCGGTGCCATCCTCTATTACCTCGACATGACCCGGCATGAGAATCTAGGACACATTAACCACATCGCACGGATCGAAGAAGAAAAATATGTATGGCTTGACAGGTTCACAGTTCGAAACCTTGAGCTTTTCCATTCGCCCTATGAAGGCGCTAAAACACTTATAGATATTGTTGACCGCACTCTTTCACCCATGGGCGGCAGGATGATGAAACGATGGATATCATTGCCGCTTAAGGAGATTGAGGTGCTTAATGCCAGGCTTGACATCGTTGATTTTCTTATGAGGAACAGCGGTGTCAGTGAAGAAATGGAAGGGCTGATAAGGGAGGTGGGCGATCTTGAACGTTTACTCAGTAAAGCATCGGTGGGTCGGGTTACTCCGCGTGAGGTGGCTCAGATGCGGAGGGCGCTTACAGCTATCGGTGAACTGAAGAAATTGTGTTCAGAGACTGATTGTCAGCCCCTTGTATCACTTGCTTCCGGCTTCGACCCCTGTCCCGAACTGGCCGAAAAGATAGGCCGTACACTGACTTCGGACCCTCCGGTAGCCGTAAACAAAGGTCATGTAATAGCTGAGGGTATATCACCAGAGCTTGATGAGCTGCGGAAAATATTCTACAGCGGAAAAGACTACCTGAACGACCTGCAGCAGAGAGAGAGCATCAGGACAGGCATCAGCTCACTCAAGATCAGTTATAACAATGTCTTCGGTTATTATATCGAAGTAAGGAATACACATAAGGACAAGGTCCCTGCTGACTGGATACGCAAGCAGACACTGGTCAGCGCTGAGAGGTACATCACTGAAGAGCTGAAGGAATATGAGAGCAAGATACTTGGCGCCGGTGAGAAGATACTTACTCTTGAGACAAAACTCTTCAATGAGCTTGTGTCGTCACTCACTCCGTTCATTGCGCTTTTGCAGGCTGATGCTGCATCTGTTGGCAGGCTCGACTGCCTTCGTTCATTTGCCGTTGTCTCTGAAGAGAATGATTACACCAGGCCTTTCCTCGACGACAGTCATGTGCTGGATATAAAGGACGGGCGTCATCCGGTGATTGAAAAGCAGCTTCCTCCGGATGAACCTTATGTGCCCAATGATGTATGGCTTGACAACGATGAACAACAGGTTATCATCCTTACGGGGCCAAATATGTCAGGTAAATCAGCCTTGCTCAGGCAGACTGCACTTATAGTTATCATGGCGCAGGCCGGTTGTTTTGTTCCTGCGAAGGAAGCCCGCATCGGCATCATTGACAAGATCTTCACCAGGGTGGGCGCATCGGATAACCTCTCCCTCGGAGAATCGACCTTCATGGTTGAAATGAACGAAGCTGCCAGCATACTCAATAACCTCTCTGACCGCAGTCTGATTCTTCTGGATGAAATAGGTCGCGGTACAAGTACTTATGACGGTATTTCCATTGCATGGGCGATGGTCGAGTATATCCATGAAAACCGTCACCGGGCAAAAACCCTCTTTGCCACTCACTACCACGAGCTGAATGAGATGGAGAACACATTTGCGAGGGTGAAGAACTATAATGTCTCAATCAGGGAGCTTGATAACAGGGTTATTTTTCTCAGGAAGCTGAAGAGAGGAGGCAGCGAGCACAGCTTCGGCATTCATGTGGCAAGGATGGCTGGCATGCCGAAGAGCGTTGTCGGCAGGGCTGATGAGATACTGAAGATGCTGGAAGATGGCCGTGGCGGAAATACCCTCGGGAAGCCTGTCAATGAGTTAGCAGTCAATCGCGAAGGTTATCAGCTAAGCATTTACCAGCTTGATGACCCGGTTCTGAAACAGATTCGTGATGAGCTGCTGGGCCTCGATATTGACAACCTGACCCCCATGGAGGCCCTGAACAAATTGTACAACATTCGCAAATTGCTGAAATAAAAATATTTCAGGATAATTTATATTCAATTGGGGTCGATTTCGGCAGGAGGGGTTGTAATTTTGGAAAAATTACTATTTTTGCACTCACAAATGCGGGAATAGCTCAGTTGGTAGAGCACGACCTTGCCAAGGTCGGGGTCGCGAGTCCGAGTCTCGTTTCCCGCTCTGATGAGAAAAAAGAAAAAACGCCCCTGTCGGGCGTTTTTTCTACGTAGCGATGATTATTTTGCGGGACCCCACTCGATAAGGATATTATCCCTGAAATAGAGATATTTCTTTGAATAGATCCACTCCTCGTCGACGCTCTGATCAACAAACATACGGTTTATCTGCTTGGGTTTACCCCAGCTGTCAATAGCCATGTCAGCAGTGACGCCCTTCCATACTTTATGCTGGTAGAGGCGTTTTCCGATGTCGTCGCCGTATTTGGCTACCAATGCATCATACCTGTCAACAGGCTGCCCGGCAGGTTCCACTGCAACCTGTGGCTGCTGCGATTGTGCAGCGTAAACCGGTTGGTCAACCGGCGCGACAGCTGCAACTGCAACTGGCAGCAGAGCGCCCAGCCTGTCTGATTTGACATACCCCTCAAGATTCCCGAAACGTACAAGGCTGTACAAACTGTCTTGTTTAATTACTTCCACCGCGCTCCCGTCGGGAATAAGCTGAATGACACTGGTGATATCATCCTTGTCACTGAAGAGTCTGGCGGTTCCCTTTATTGATGCTTTCTGCAGCTCCTGTGCAGATACTGTAATGCCCATAAACAGTATGAGCATTGCCATTATAACTTTTTTCATGATTTGTTTATTTATTCCTTATGAGTGCTCAAAAATCATACCACCATTATTTCTTCCTGATAATCATCAATCCGTCTCTGAGTGGAAGCACTATCTTTTCGACGCGATGATCTTTGCGGACCATCTCATTGAACATCACAACTCCTTTTGTCTGAGGGTCTTTCAGGGCCTCCTCGCCTTCAATCTTGCCTCCCCACAGAACATTGTCTGCGATAATAAAACCTCCCTTGCGGACCTTTTCAAAGACAAGGTTAAAGTATTCACAATATTCGCGTTTATCGCCATCAATAAATACCAGGTCAAAAGTATATTTCATCCCGGGGATAACATCCTGGGCCCTGCCGGTATGCAATGTAACTCTGTCAGCCACGCCGGCGAGTGCAAAATAATGAGTGCTCATCTCATTGAGCTCATCATTGATCTCAATGGTATGAAGCTGTCCGCCTGATTTAAGTCCCCGGGCCAGGCATATAGCTGAATAGCCGGTGTATGTTCCTATCTCAAGGATCCTTGAAGGGTGGATCATATACGAGAGCATCTCGAGGAACTTGCCCTGGATGTGTCCGGCAGCCATATTGGGATTTACAACATAAAGATGTGTCTGGCGGTAGAGTTCCTCAAGGACTTTATCCTCAGGAGTACTGTGCTCCCTGATATATTTGTCAAGTTCTTTCTCCATTCTGTCTGTATATTAAAGTTGAAAGTGATGATCTGTCAAAGACATTATTTGCAGTGTCTGTCAGTTCTGCAGCGGTGACTGCATCAATCTTACGGAATACTTCACTCATGGGGTCTATGCGGTCAAAGATAAGCAGGCTCTTTCCCAGGCTAAGCATCAGGCTCTCATGGTTCTCGTATGCTCTGGCAAGATAACCCTTGATCTGATTCTTTGCCTTTGACAGCTGGTTGATGCCCAGGGGCTGGCGCTTCAGCCTCTCCAGCTCATTAATGGTAAGTTGAATACTCTTCTCAAGGTTGCGCTTGTCAGTACCGAAGTATATGGTTATCAGTCCTGTGTCAGTATACGGATTATACATTGACTCGACATTGTAAGCGTATCCTCTCTTTTCACGGAGCGACAGGTTCAGTCGGGAATTAAGTCCCTCACCACCAAGAATGTTATTCAGAATAAAGAGCCCCATGCGTTTGTCATGGTGCAGGTCATAGGCTATATTCCCGATAATGCAGTGGTTCTGGTAGGTGTCCATTTTCTTTTCGGTCGTGACAGGGGTGTACCTGTAATTTGCCCTGACCCTGGGAGCGCCATTGCCGGTCCCAATATGACCGAAGTTCTTCTCAAAAAGATAGATGATATTCATAGGATTGACAGCACCGACAGAGCAGAAAACCATCTGTCCGGTCGAAAAGTTACGCCTGATAAATCTGCGGATGCTTTCGCCGGTTATAGATCTCACTGTCTCAGGTTTTCCAAGAATATTCCTCCCGATAGGCTGGCCTGGAAAAACCAGTTCCTCAAACTCATCAAAAATGTATTCAGCCGGGTTGTCAAGATATGAGTTTATCTCCTCCATGACCACTTCTTTCTCTTTTTCTATCTCTGCAGGAGGGAAGGTGGAAGAGAAAAGGAGGTCTGCAATCAGTTCGACCGCGCGAGGGTAGTATTCTTTCAGGAAGGACGCATGTATGGCTGTCTCCTCCTTTGTTGTATAAGCATTCAACTCGCCTCCCACGTCCTCGAGGCGACTGAGTATGTGATACGCTTTGCGGTGGGCGGTACCTTTAAAAAGCATATGTTCTATAAAATGAGCTATACCGTGTTCATCAGCCTGTTCATCACGGGAGCCGGTATTGATGATGATACCGCAGTGTGCCACCTCGCTTGCTGTCGGGTAGTGTACTAGTCGTATGCCGTTGGGAAGAGTGTGAAAAGTGAGATCCATGCCTGATTAAAGATCTGACAAAGATAATACTGTTGGAAGCATATTGCACTCATTAAAAAAGTGATAGAGCCCACTTGCACAAAAAAGAAAAAGCAATATATTTGCAGTCCGATTTGGTACCATAGCTCAGTTGGTAGAGCAACGGACTGAAAATCCGTGTGTCCCTGGTTCGATTCCCGGTGGTACCACAAAGATAAATCCGGATGAGTTGATAATCAGTTCATTCGGATTTTGTTTTTTATTGTTGTGCCAACGATGATCCATACCTCACAATTGTCTCTTTACCCGCTATTATAACGATACATATTATCTGTTTTTTTGAACCAATGCAGCCTTAAATTAGTAGATTAACTAATATTATATATGCGATTTTATTCATAAATTTCAGTTTGATTTTACTGTAAAATTATACCGTATGTTCTCTGTCAGACACTTCCAAAGACCTTAATAAAATAATGATCCGATAGATATGGTAATAAAACAAACAATTGCAAAGTATAAGTATGCGATAGCCATGTTGCTTTCATTTGTTCTGATTGAGAATGTCGCATGGATCATTGAACCGACCTTCTTTGGCAAACTCCTTGATAAACTTATCGAGCACTTTTATGACCATGAAAATGTTAGTTTTTCATTGCCTCTGATTACATGGGTTTCAGTCTATTTATTGAATGTTGTGGGAGGTGCACTCCACAGGTATTTTAATGGCGGAACTTATTCAAAGATGTATGCTGACCTTGCCACAAACGTAATCTCTGAATCAAAATCTCGTGGCGATCTTTATTCAAAAATGATGGTGAGGACTGAGCTTGTCAAAGAGTATGTAACATTCTTCCGGGAACGCCTGCCTGAAATGTTATGGCAGTTATCAGCATCCTTAGGAGCTATCATTGCCCTGTTTTTTTATGATTACCGTATCGGACTTGTATGCCTGGCGGTCATAGGGCCGGTAGGATATATTAATAACGTAAACAGGAAAAAGGCAACAGTCCTGCAGAAGGAAATTCATGACAATCAGGAAGAACTGTATAAACTCCTGGAAAATCGTGATACCACAAGAATACATCAGTTTTTCAGTAGCATGATTATTCCCAGATCCAGGATTGCCAGATGGAATTCTTTTACATACACTTCTGTAAAGGTATTGCTGGTAATTATTTTTGTAGTTGTTTTATTCATTTGCGTGGATGTTGATAAATTCACCACCGGGAAAATCTATTCAGTTATCGCGTATTTATGGACTTTCATCGGACAGACTGATTATCTGCCTGACCTGATGGAAAACCTGGGCTCAATTAAAGACCTGAACCTAAGGTTTGACCAGGACGCTAAATTAAACCCGGATATTCAGAGCACAGAAAACTGACTGGTTTCAGAGCCGTTTCTTCTGTTCTCTGCGTTCAAGCCAGTGTATAAACAGGAAGTTCATTATACCCATCAAAACCATAGCTCCTCCAAAAATAAGGAAGGAATACCTGATATTGGCTTCGCCGCCGGTCAACACTGTCCACTCACTCATACCGAATATGCCGGCAATCAGTGTCAGAGGCATGAAGATGGTAGTTATAAAGGTAAGTCGTCTTACCGTAGAGTTTGTCTGGTTTGAATCACGTGCCATCTGATTGTTGAGCATTGAGGCATATAGTTCCATGAGGCTGGTTACATTGTCGCGATTGCTCTCCGTCATTTCGAGAAAGTTTGAAAGATGATCAAAGACATCGCGGTAGTGAATTGTAGCTTTTTCAGGTACCCACTCACAGTCATTGCGGCTGATCTTGATCAGTATCTCGCGCTCGTGGAACAGGCTCTTGCGGAGAGATAAGAGGTTACGGCGCTGATAAATAAGTTTGGAGGGATCGAAGGCACGCGGTGAAGCAAGGATCTCTTCCTCCGCCTGGTCAATATCAGCCTCGGCTTTTTCAACCGCATCAACCATCCTGTCAACGATATAATCAATTACTAAATGCATCAGCCATGCCGGCCCATGCTTTGCGACAGAAATATTTCTTTGAATTATTGCATATATACCTTCAATGGGAAACCGCGTGGCCTCCGAATAACCGCTCACGGTTACCACGAAGTTTTTCCCTAAAAACAGATCCACTTCATCTGACAAAAGTTCTTCATTATCATAAAGCAGAGCATTGAATACAATGAAGGTGTATGACGGAAATTCGTCCATCTTCGGCACCTGGTTCTCATCGGTGCAGTCCTCCAGGGAAAGAGGATGGATCCCGAGAGGGTTGATGAGTTCCGCCAGGTCGTCACGCGTGGCTTTCTGGTAGTTGAACCATACGTAACCATCATTTCCGAGAGCTGTCACTGCTTCGCTGAAGGAATTCAGCTTTTCTAATTCGCCTGATGGCGGGACTCTGTAAAATTCCGAGGTGCTCATGATTGATGGATGATTTAAAATGATCTTTTAAATGATATGTGAAATTATTCAAAATTTGATCATTGTAGAATATCGGGTCATTATCATTCACTAAAATATAATTTCTTAATCCCCTCCGGGGAATTGCTGTGGGAACCCCTCGTGGCTGCTACAATACCTGAACCTCTACGAGGTACTCATGTGGTTCCAATCGGTACTGGAAAGACTGATACCACTGTTATTCGATGGTCTACGACCATCTTAATTTTTCTATATTCGATTTTCTACAATAATTTGATGATCTACGATCATCTTAATTTTTATATATTCGATTTTCTACAGTAATTTGATGGTCTACGACCATCTTAATTTTTCTATATTCGATTTTCTATAGTAATTTGATGGTCTACGACCATCTTAAATTATTATGTATTCTATTTTCTACGGTAATTTGATGGTCTACGACCATCTTAATTTTTCTGTATTCGATTTTCTACAATAATTTGATGGTCTACGACCATCTTAATTATTATGTATTCTATTTTCTACGGTAATTTGATGATCTTCGATCATCTTAATTTTTCTATATTCGATTTTCTACAGTAATTTGATGGTCTACGACCATCTTAAATTATTATGTATTCTATTTTCTACGGTAATTTGATGATCTACGACCATCTTAATTTTTTTGTATACGATTTTCTACAGTAATTTGATGGTCTACGACCATCTTAATTTTCTATATTCGATTTTCTACAGCAATTCGATGATCTACGATCATCTTAATTTTTTTGTATACGATTTTCTACAATAATTTGATGATCTACGAACATCTTAATTTTCTATATTCGATTTTTTACAGCAATTTGATGGTCTACGACCATCTTAATTTTTCCGTATTCGATTTTCTACAGTAATTTGATGGTCTACGACCATCTTAATTTTCTATATTCGATTTTCTACGGTAATTTGATGATCTACGACCATCTTAATTTTTATGTATTCGATTTTCTACGGTAATTTGATGATCTACGATCATCTATTTGTGGGATTAAAATTATATCACTGATTTAGATCGATTAACGGTGATCTTCGTAGAAGATCAAATTATTGTAGAATAATATGCGAACATTAGCTATTGATGGTCGTAGACCATCGAATAATTCTTTGCAGGTACAATAAAATTCCTGTATGTTTCCAGTATTGCAGCAACATCTTTATAATCAATATTATAACCTTCATTGTGAAGGGACGTGACAAACTCGCTGTGCTTCCGTTTCTGCCTGTAATCAGGCTCACGCACAGGATGTTTCAGGTATCTTTCAAAAACTTCCGGATCCTCACAGATGTTCAGCACAGCATGATATACAAGCCTCCGCTCTCTCCGGTGCATGGATGAACCCAGTATTTTCCTGCTGCCTAATGTTATATCAGAAATGCCCTGCGTCCCGTAGTTTTTCACACCAAGATCAGCAAGCACATCCAGGATCATCCCGTTGATCACTCTGAAGAAATCCTTTGAGGCTGTCATTTCCCTGAATTCCCGTGCAACTGTTATCGCTGCCATCCCAGGAGTCAGTACAACGGCCTCCCCACCGGTCGGGCGTTTGAGGACAGTTATGTTGTCGGCCTCGACATTCTCAATTATCAAAGATCTCTCCGGCGTATTACTCTGCCCAAGAACGATTACTATTTTGTCAGGCTGCCACACAAGCATGCCGTCGCCTGTGCCGCTGAACAATGCCGCATCCGGGAGATCATATGGTCTTATCAGAACTGACATTCTGAATTTTCAGGCTTTATGTACCGGCGTGCCCGCTGCATCCGATCCCGCTTCAAGGAAGACCTCGGAAACGGTCGGGTGGGCATGCATGGTACGGGCAACATCCCATACTGTACTCTCGACTGCCATATAAGCTGCAGCCTCACTGATCATGTCTGTGGCATTATGTGCAATGATCTGTACACCCAGCACCTCACCGTACTTTGGCTCTGAGATTATTCTCATGATGCCTTCTGCATTGCCCTCCGTCAGGGCCTTGCCGTTGGCTGACAGAGGAAACTCATTGACCTTGTATTCTTCACCTGCAGCTGCAAGCTCCTGCTCCGTCTTTCCTATCTGGGCTATCTCGGGATCAGTGTAAATTGTCAGAGGGACACGACTTGTCTCCATAGTCTCAGTTATGCCCAGGATATGGTTCACTGCAGCCAGTGCCTGTGCTGATGCCGCATGCGCATAGATGCTCCTGCCGTTCACATCACCTACTGCATATACTCCGGCAACGCTTGTCATAAAGTGCTCATCGGTGACATAGAAACCGTCAGCCGTCTCAGGTTTAAGAGACCCGACAGGTCTGATGGCTTTACGTGGCATACAGTTCACAATGCCTTCATAATCATCAATATTCAGTGTGCCATAGCCTGCACTGCCTTCAATGATCTTTATCTTCATCGACTCAAATCTTCGCATGATGTACGTGTTCAGGTAATCATCAAGCAGGGGGAATATCTTTTCTGCTGTCTTCACCAATGTTACATCCTTTCCGATCAGGGAAAGCAACTGTGAGATTTCTGCTGACACCGGGCCTGAACCAACCACCAGAAGCTTGTGAGGTATCTCCTTCATTGAAAAGAAGCTCTCGAGGTTGAGAATCTTCTTGTCGTTGACCTTGAATGGCAAAGCTCCAGGGTATGAGCCGGTGGCAATAATTATATTCTTCGTTGTCAGGCTGCGGTTGTCCACCACCACGATTTCTGCTCCCTCAATTGATGCAGTTCCGGTAATGACCTCAACATTGTTTTTCTTCAGGAGGTATTCAACTCCTTTTATCAACCTGCGTACTATGCGCTCAGAACGCTTTACGCCCGTTTCCCAGTTGAAGGTGAGTGTCTTAACATCAATGCCTTCTACGCCGAAATCAGCCGCCATCGACAATCTTGAAAAGTATTTGGCACTTTCAAGCATTGCTTTTGAGGGTATACACCCCCAGTTAAGACACATGCCTCCTACATTTTTCTTCTCAATCAGCGCGGTCTTCAGTCCTGCCTGTCCTGCCCTTATAGCAGCTACATATCCTGCCGGCCCTGCGCCAACAATTATAAGATCATAATCCATCTCAGTCGTTTTAAATTATTGTCTCATTATAAGTGACAGAGGATCAGCAATGCCTGCAGCTACATCATTCAGGAACTCCGTTGCCTCAGCCCCGTCAACCATCCTGTGGTCAACCGAGAGCGAAAGCGGCATTACATTCCCGACCTTGATCTCGCCGTCAACAACCAGGGGTTTCTGGTTAACACGACCAATACCCAGGATCCCAACCTGCGGGTAGTTTATCACCGGTACCCCGAACCATCCTCCCAGAGCACCATAATTGGTGATTGTAAATGTTCCGTCTTTCATCTCATCAAAAGTCAGTTTGCGGTCACGCGCTTTTACAGCGATCTCTGCAACAACCTTGCTCAGCTCTCTGATGCTCAGCCTGTCGGCATCCTTTATCACTGGAACCAAAAGTCCGTCAGGAGTGCTGACTGCAATACCTATATTGTAATAATTCTTGTATATGATATTTCCTTTTTCAAAATCCATCTCAGCATTCAGCTCGCGGTGCTGTTTAAGTGCGGCAACTACAGCCTTGATTACAAAGGGGAGAAAGGTAAGGTTGATATCTTCCTTTTTGTACTCTTCCTTATACTTTGCCCGGGCTGCTACGAGGGCTGATACTTCCGGCTCACCGAAGAGTGTCATGTGTGCTGTGCTCTGTTTTGAAAGAAGCATGTTCTTAGCCATCGACTTCCTTATCTGGCTCATTTGAACGACTTCAATGAGTTCTTTCGCGACAGGTCTGTCAGCCTGACCAACTGTACTCTTGCCTGCCGTCGCGGAAGCGTGGAAATTCTGTATATCGCTCTTCATCACCCTGCCAGCAGGGCCGGTACCGGTTACAAGGTTAATGTCGATGTTCATCTCACGCGCCATTGCCCTTGCCACAGGAGTGGCGAGTACCTTTCGGCGTGCGGCACCCGCAGCAGCTGGCCTGGCTTCAGTTCCTTCATCGCTGGCAGGGAGGAAGGCGTTGTTGGAAGCCACCTCAATAGTGCCCACCACGCCGGCACCTTTCTCATCAACCATCTCGCTGTCAGTCTTCTGTGCTTCAGCGGCAGCCTCACCGGCTATATCAATCTCGACCAGAGTCTCACCAACATG
>Ga0207931_1000391_pt1 | contig 16164 bp, 17 predicted proteins | sample NGESurdeep092012_2_FD_184478 | JGI IMG/M metagenome (GOLD analysis project Ga0207931, IMG submission 184478) | Arctic peat soil microbial communities from Barrow, Alaska - NGEE Surface sample 415-1 deep-092012 (SPAdes) | ecosystem: Environmental > Terrestrial > Soil > Wetlands > Peat ...
TAGGCTAGGAGGGTACGGTCCGGGCGAAGAGCCGCTGCGTTCACTCAAGAAGGAGGAGCGATGCTGAAGGTTGGTCAAAAGGTGCCGGCGGTCACGGGCACGTCATACGACGGCACCACATACGACATCGGCGCGCCCGGCAAGCGCACCGTCCTTTACTTCTATCCCAAAGCCAGCACGCCGGGCTGAATCGTCGAAGCCGTTGAGTTCAACGGCCTCCTGGACGACTTTGCGTCACTCGGCGCGCAAGTCATCGGTTGCAGCGTCGACCCGGTCAACGCCAACGCCAAGTTCGCAGATAAGCAGAAGTTGAGGTTCCCGCTCATCTGCGACACCGACTACACGATCGCGACGGCGTTCGGGGTGGCGCGCAGGTTGGTCGGCGTCGCCAAGCGTACGACTTTCGTGATCGACGCCGACGGGACGCTGCGCGAGCAGTTCCTCAAAGTGACGCCGCGCGGCCACGCCGCCGAGGTGCTGGCCGCGGTCAAGGAGATCTGGGGGCGGTGATGCGCGAAGAGCACGATGCGCTCGGCCGCAAACAGGTGCCCGACGAAGCACTGTACGGCATTCAGACGGTGCGCGCGATCGAGAATTTCCCGATCTCCGGGCTGCCGCCGCGGCCGGAGCTCGTCGCCGGCATCGTGCTCGTCAAGAAGGCGGCGGCGCTCGTCAACGCCGAGCTCGGTGTGCTCGACGCGAAGAAGGCGGAGGCGATCGTGCGCGCCGCCGACGAAGTGCTCGGCGGCGCGCACACCGACCAGTTCCGCGTCGACCCCTTCCAGGCCGGCGCCGGCACGTCGCACAACATGAACGCGAACGAGATGCTCGCCAACCGCGCCAATGAGTTGCTCGGCGGCAAGCGCGGCGCGTACGCGCCGGTGCACCCCAACGACGACGTCAACAAGGCGCAATCTTCGAACGACGCGATCCCGACCGCCATCCGCATCGCCTTGCAGGGGCCCGGCGCGCGACTGCTCGACGAGCTTGCGCGCCTGCAGACGGCGCTCAGAGCGAAGGGCCGCGAGTTCGACCACGTGCTCAAGAGCGCGCGCACGCACTTGCAGGACGCCGTTCCCATACGTCTCGGCCAGGAGTTCCGTGCGTACGCGGTGAGCGTCGGCAAGGCGCGCAAGCGCGTCGACCGGGCGCTCGACGACACGCGCGCCCTCTCGGTCGGCGGCACCGCCGCCGGCACCGGCCTCAATGCCGACCGGCGCTTCGCCGGGTTGATGGTCGAACGGTTGAGCTCGCTCGGCGGCGTGCGCTTCCGCCGCGCCGCCGACCTCGTGCAGGCCACGCAGAGCCTCGACGACTTCGTCGCCTTCTCGGCGGCTCTGCGCGCGGCGGCGCTGAGCCTCATCCAGATCGCCAACGATCTGCGGCTGCTCAGCAGCGGGCCGCGCACCGGCCTTGCCGAGATCACCTTGCCGGCGGTGCAGCCGGGGTCCTCGATCATGCCCGGCAAGGTCAACCCGGTGATGGCGGAGATGCTCGACATGGCGTGCTTCCACGTCGTCGGCGCCGACGCCGTCATCGCGCTCGCCGCTCAGGCCGGGCAGCTCGAACTCAACGTGATGACGCCGCTCGTCGCCTACGAACTGCTCTTCGCGCTCGAAGTGCTCGCCAACGCGCTGGCTGCGTTCACCGACCGTTGCGTGAGCGGCATCGAGGCGAACGAAGAGCAGTGCGGGCTGTGGGTCGAGCGCAGCCTGGGGCTGGCGACGGCGCTCAATCCGTTGATCGGCTACGAGAAGGCGGCCGAAGTCGCCACGGAGGCTTTCCGCAGCGGCAAGACCGTGCGCGAGGTCGTGCGTGAGCAGGGCATCCTCACCGAGGCGGAGCTCGCCGAGCGGCTCGATCCGGCGGCGCTTACCGAGCCGCGGCCGCCGGCAGACGAGAAGCAGCGGTAGACGCGGCGGGCCGCAGGCGCCGTCGCCGCGCCTCGGCGGACCCCGCCGGCTAGCGACGCATACGCGAGTACGACCACCAGAGTCGCACGGCGAGTGCGAGGGCGATCACGGCGAGAACGATCTTGATGACCATTGGTGTCTCCCGTCGCGCGGGCCGGCGCTGCCGAGCCCGCGCTTTATCGATCTACTCGTCGCCTGGTGACCCGGCGCTTGCGGACGGCGCGTCGTCGCTGCCGTTGCCGAGGTAGGCGAAGTTGCCGAGCATGCCGACCCACGCCGACCAGCGGTCGCCGCTGGGCGCATGGCGTTCGGCCTCGTCGATGGCGCCGACGCGCGCCGTCATGTCGTCGCAGAAATGAACGATGACCGCCTCACGCGTGGCGGGGATGACCGGGCTGCCCTTCTCCTTTTCGCCGTGGTGACTGACGATGATGTGCCGCAGGCGCGAACCGAGCTCCACTGGGAAACCCGGTACCTCCTCGGTGAGCCCGCGCACGATGTCGTGGCCGATGACGATCTCGCCGTGCAGGCGGCCGGCGTCGGTGAAGCCGGGCGCCATCATGTTGGTGGAGTACGACTGGGTCTTGCCGATGTCGTGCAGCAAAGCGCCGGCGATGACGAGGCCGCGGTCGACCTCGGCGAAGTTGGCGGCCACGCCGCCGGCGACCTCGGCGACGATGATCGAGTGCTCGAGTAGACCGCGCAGGTAGGCATGGTGGTTCTTGACCGCAGCCGGGGCGATCGCGAACGCGGCGCCAGGCTCGCGCGACGGGTCGAAAGTGAGCTCGAGGAGCGCATGCAGGTGCGGTTCGTCGACAGCGTCGATGAGCTTAGTGAGTCGCTCGGCGAGCTCGGCGCTGTCGACCGGCGAGACGGGGACGAGGAGGCCCTCGTCGTATTCGTCCGGCTCCATGATGCGCAGCCGTTTGACCTGGAACTGCGGCCCGTACTGCGGATGTACCGAGTACGTGCCGCCGACTTTGACGACGTCGCCGGGCGCAAGCGCGGCGACGACATCCTCAGCGGGGTCGAAGTGGATCGCCTTGATCTCGCCCGAGGCGTCGCGCAGCTTGAAGCGCAAGTAAGCCTTGCCGTTGCGGTCGGTGGCGACCTCTTTCTCCGTGCAGAGGAAGTAGGTGACGACCTCCCGGCCCTCGGGCAGGTCGGTGATCAGGATCTTGTCTGTCGTTTCGGCCGGGGACTCGGTCGGGTTCATCGCATCTCCTTGGTCGGCTCAAGCGTAGCAGACCGGCGAGACGGCAGGGAACCGCGACCCCGGTTGGATGATGCTTATCCCAGCGACGCCTCGTCAAACTCGTCGGGCGCCAGCTTGCGCAGCCCGTCGAGGTTGATCTGTGGGCCGTAGATCGGGCTGTCGTTGACCGTGCCGCTGATGGCCACCACGTCGCCGACCGCGAACGATGCCGTGAGGTCGGCGCTGGGGTTCCAGTGGACGGCGCTCACCTGTCCCGTGCGATCGCGCAACGTGGTGCGGAAATACATCCCTTCGCCGTCGCGGCGTGGCTGCACCGACTTGTCGACGCAGAGGAAGTACGTCGCCACGTGGGCGCCGGGACGCAGGTCCTTGGCCAGCGCCTTCTCCGTGCCGGACCCGCCGGGTTCCGGCCTCATCGCGCGAATTCTCGCGGCACGTGGACCGTGGCCTAGTCCTCGGTCGGGGCGGCCGTCTCGGCCGGCGCGCCGGCGCCGGCGGCCTTGGCCGCCTCGCCCTCGGCACGCAGCGCCGCGATCTCGGCTTCTTTCTCCGCGACCTTGGCCTGAGCGTCGCGTATCTTGGCGATCGCTTCGTCGAATGCGGGGTTGCTCAACTCGCCCTTGTCGATGAGCTCGTAGGCGGCGGCGCCGAGCTCGCCCTTGGCCTTGTCGACGTCACCCTGCAGCGACTTGACCTTCATCTGCGCCTGGGCGATCTTGCTCGCCCGCGCGGTGTCGCTGGCGACCTCGCCGGCCTTCTCTTTCACCTTGTCGAAGAATCCCATGCCTGGCTCCTTTCTGTTGTGGCGCCCGTGGGCGACCGGTGAACGCGAATCATACTTCTAGTCGGGCGCGGCGGCGACATGTCGCCCGCTGCGCCTCGTCGTCGCCGCGATCATGACGATGAGCGCCAGACCCAAGCCGATGACCACGACGAAGGGGAGCTGATAGCGCTGGCGGTAGAGGAACCCGCCGAGCAGCCCGCCGATGACTGAGGGTATACCCATTATCGAGTCAAAGATGGCATAGCCCCACGCCAGCGGAACGTCGCCGAACGACTTGGCGATGATGCCGTTGGTGATGAACCGGAAGGTGTCGAAGGCGCCGTAGCAGAGCATCGCGGCGCCCCAGACGACCGGATGCGCGCCCGTGATCAGCAGGGTGGCGCCGGCGACGAGGAAGCCGAGCACGGCGCCGGTGCCGAGGCGCGGCCCGAAGCGGTCCGTCGCCTGCCCCATCAGCGGACACATCACGGCCGCGCCGAGCGCCGCCAGCGCCGCGTAAATGCCGAGCGCAGTGTAGCCCTGGCCGTGGACCTGCTTGAGGAACGGTGTCAGGAACGGCTGCCCCAGGTAGACGGCGAGGAATCCGACGAAGAAGAAGACGACGTAGCGGCGGAACAACCGGTTGGCGTACAGAGACGCCAGCGTCCAGCGGCTCTCGGCGGTGTGGTAGGGCGTGTCCTCGATCAGCGTGATGACCGTCGATGACGCCGCGTACAGCACGATGCTGATCGCGAACACCCAGCGCATGCCGATGCGATCGGCCAGATAGCCGCCGAGCAACGGTGCGAAGATGAGCCCGATGGGGTAGGCGCCGAAGATGTACGCCATGTTGCGCGCCACCCGGGCGGGCTCGGACTTCAGGTAGATGTAGCTCTTAAAGGCCGGGTTGTTGGCCATGTAGAAGCCGGAGAGCACGAAACCGGGGATGAGCCACGGCCAGCTCGGCGCGAGCGCGAAGCACGTGGCGGCCGGCACCGTCAGCCACCAGACTCCGGCGATCACGGGCTTGAGACGAAAGCGCTTGGCCGCCCACGCACCAGGAATGAAACCGATCGCCGTGCACGCCAGCCAGACGGCCTGCAGCACGCCGATCGTGAAGCGTGAGGCACCGAGGCCGAGCGCGTAGACGAAGATGAGCTGGTAGTAGAGCCCGAGTCCGAGCGCGAAGAGGATCTGGGCGGCGATGATCAGTCGAAAACTGCGGTCGAACCGGCGCACTCCACAACCTCCTCACGCGTCGGCGCGGGCCGGGCGTCAATCCTATCGCCTCGGCGCGGCGGCGCGAAACCGGGCGGCGGGGCGGGGCGGCGGGCGCCGCCGCCCCGCCCCGCCGCCACGCTTCCGTTTGTCTCGCGTATGCTGCATAATCATGCGCTTCACCAGCAGGCCGCGACGAATCGTGAGGTAATCAGATTGGAACTGCGACGCATCGACCGGCTACCGCCGTATGTCCTCAGTGTCGTCACCGACATGAAGGCAGAGGCGCGCCGTCGCGGCGAGGACATCATCGACCTCGGCATGGGCAACCCCGACCTGCCGACGCCGCAGCCCATCGTCGACAAGCTCATCGAGGCGGCGCAAAACGCGCGCAACCACCGCTACTCGGCGTCGCGCGGGATCACCAAGTTACGCCTCGCGCTGAGCGGTTGGTACGAGCGCCGCTTCGCGGTCGAGATCGACCCCGACCGCGAAGCGATCGTCACGATCGGCGCCAAGGAGGGCATCGCTCACCTCGCCTGGGTGCTGCTCGGCTCGGGCGACACGGTGCTCGTGCCCGAGCCGTCCTACCCGATCCACCAGTTCAGCGCGATCTTCTCTGGCGCCGAGGTCAACAGCGTGCCGCTCTCGCATGACACGGCCGACTTCTTCGCCGACCTGACGCAGGCGTACGAGCGCACCTGGCCGCGGCCGCGAGTGATCCTCGTGAGCTTCCCGCACAACCCCACCGGCCACTGCGTGGAGCTCGATTTCTTCGACCGACTCGTACGCTTCGCTAAAGACAACGACGTGTTCATCATCCACGACTTCGCCTATGCCGAGATCGCCTTCGACGGTTACAAGCCGCCGAGCATCTTTCAGGTGCCTGGAGCCAAGGATGTGGCGGTCGAGTTCGTGTCGCTGTCGAAGAGCCACAGCATGGCGGGCTGGCGACTGGGATTCTGCGCCGGCAACGCGCAAGTGATCACCGGCCTGCAGCGGCTGAAGAGCTATCTCGACTACGGCGTGTTCCAGCCGATCCAGATCGCCGCGATCATCGCGCTGAACGAGTGCGACGACGTGCCGCCGGCGATCGCCGGCGTGTATCAGAGCCGCCGCGACGTGCTCTGCGACGGTCTCGACCGCGCCGGCTGGCACGTCGACAAGCCGAAGGCGACGATGTTCGTCTGGGCGCCGATCCCCGAGCGCTTTCGCACGATCGGTTCGCTCGAGTTCTCCAAGCTGCTGCTGAACGAAGCCAAAGTCGCCGTGTCGCCGGGCAACGGGTTCGGCGCCGCCGGCGAGGGCTTCGTGCGCTTCGCGCTCGTCGAGAACGAAGCGCGCATCCGCCAGGCCGTGCGCGGCATCCGCAAGGTGCTGGAGACGTAGGGAATGTGAGGGGGGCGGGCGCGCCAGCGGCGCGCCCGCCCCCCTCACGGGTTCATCGGGCAGAAGCGGCTCTCAGCAGCTCGAGCTGCACTTGCAGAACATGACCGCCTTGCCCTTCGCCACCTTCTTGATCGTCATCCGACCACCTCCTTCGTGCAGGCGTGCAGGACTCCATACCGGTGGCACTGCACCGGGTCCGGATCGGGTGAGTCGAGACCACCGCCGCGATAGCGGCAGCCGCCGCGGCACTCCTCGAGATGGAGGCAGCTTCGGCAGGGCTCGCCGAGGCCGTCGAGCGAGCGGTGCGGCAGTGCCCGCCAGGCGGCGCGCAGGCCGCGCTCGAGCGTCCCGCCGCGGATGTCGCCGAAGAGTCCGCACTTGACGACGGCGCCGTCGGGCATCACCGCCGCCATGTGCGCGCCGCAGAGCTGACCTTCGTTGTCGCCGTGGTTGCCGGCGGGCATCGCCAGCTCGAGCGCCGCGGCGGCGCGGTCGAGCGGCGCAGCGAGCTCGGGGTTGGCGACCATCGCGCCGGCAACGGCGGGGACGTCGATCGTCCACTGCCATACGTCGAGCTCGGCGACGATCTCGGCCAGCGCTTCGAAGTCATCGACGTTGAGCGCGTTGACGGTCGACGCGACGGAGACGGTCAGGCCGACCGCGCGGGCCGCCTCGAGGCCGGCGAGAGCGCGCCGGAAGGCGCCCGGCCCGCGCAGCCTATCGTGACTCTCCTCGAGACCGTCAAGGCTCGCTTGCACCTCGTGCACGTTGAGCAGGGCGGCGCTGCGTCGGTCGAGCAATGTGCCGTTGGTGAGCAGCACGACGCGGATGTCGAAGGCGGGCAACAGGTCGTTGAGTTGCCAGAAGTAGGGGTAGAGGAGCGGCTCGCCGCCCGACAGGAGGAGCCGCAAGCCGCCACCATCTTCGAACTCCTCGAGCATGCGCCGGTGGCTGAACGCGGAGAGATCGCCTTTCTTGGCGCCGGCGCGGTAGCAGTGCCGGCAGCCGAGGTTGCAGCGATCGGTGAGGTGTACGAGCAGGTAGCGCAGTGAGGGCCGGTCGCCGGTGCGCGGCGGCCGGTGAGAGACCGTCTCCGGCCGCCGCTCCAGCAGGCCCTCGTCCAGGCATGTGCGCAGGAACTCGTCGTCGGCCTCCGCCACCGGCGCCCCGCCGGCGCAGCGGTCGAGGAAGCGAAACGCCTCCTCGCTGACCTCGAAGAGGTCGTCGGTGACCCGGTTGTAGACGTACGGCGCTTCGAGGCGCTTCAGTGAGGCGTCGGGCGCGAGGTACACTCTAGCCACAGGCATCGATGATGTCGGCCGGGGCGATGCGGCCTTCGTCGAGCAGTCGGCGGAGAATGCGAAAGCTGCCGCATTCGAGCGCCTCTTCGCGCTCGGGGTGGTAGAAGGGGCAGTCGCTACAGAGCAGCTCGACAGCCTCCGGCACGGAGAGCGGCGTGGACAGGCGGGAGAGTCTGTCGAAGTGGTCGGCGAGATACGGAAACGTGTCCACATGCCCCTTCGGTGAAGACACGGCGCCGATCGACGTCGGTGCTCGCCGCTGATATTACGCCGCGGCGGGAATGATGACTAACGTTGGCCACTCGGCCGGCGTGAGACGCGAACGAAAGGTGGCGACGGTGCAGATCGGCGGCATGGCTCTGCGTGACGGTGTGCTCCTGCAGAGCGAGCGTTACTGGGCGGCGGCGCTGACGACACCCGGCGGAGAGCTCGAGATCGTGTCCGGCAAGAAACGCCTGCTGCCGGGGCACGAGGCCGCGCTCAAGGTGCCGGTCGTGCGCGGCCTCGCGCGCATCGTCGAATCGGCCGGCATGCTGCCGGCGTTGCGGCGGCGGGCCGGCCGCGCCGTGCTGCCGCTTGAGGATCCGCGGCTGATCGCTGCTACGGCCGGCAGCACTGCCGCGGCGCTGTTGCTGCGGCGGTCGCGCAAGGGCTCGCCGCTGGCGCGCGAGGCGGCGATCGCCGCCGCCTCGCTGGCGCCGGCGCTGCTGGCGCTGCGCGGCTCCGAGCTCTCACGCTACCACGGCGCCGAGCACAAGAGCGTCGCCGCCTACGAAACGGGTGCGTCCGCCGATGCGGCCGCTAAGGAGCACGATCGCTGTGGCTCGAACCTCGTCGCCCCGCTCGTGCTCACCAATCTCCTCACGGGTCTGGTGCTGCGTGGCTCGGGTCGCGAGCGGCGGCCGCTGGCGGTTCTGCTCGCGGGGCTTGTCAGTATCGGATCGGCGGTGGAGCTCTTCTCGTGGATGGCCCAGCACAAGGGACACCCCGTGGCCGACATGCTGCGGGCGCCGGGCATCGAGCTGCAGCACCTGTTCACGACGCGCGAACCGACGGATGAGCAGCTCGACGTGGCGCACGCCGCGTTGCAGGAGCTGCTGAGGCTCGAAGGGGCGGCGTCGACGACCGTGGCGCCGGCCGGCGTCTAGCGCGCGAACGGAGTCAGTCGCGCGGTTCGCGCGCGGCCAGGCGCAGGCGGCGACGCTCGGCCGCCTCGGCATGCCGGCGACGCTCGGCGGCCGTCGCCGGCGCGAACTGCGGCACTCTGATCGGCTTGCGTTTCTCGTCGAGTGCGACGAACACGAGGTACGCTGAGTTGGTATGCGTGATTGCGCCCGTGTTCAGGTCCTCCGCCTCCACCCGCACACCGACCTCGAGCGAGGTCGAACCGGCGTAGTTGATCGCCGCCTTGAGCACGACGAGGTTGCCGACCTGCACCGGGTAGTGGAAGTCGATGCGGTCGATGGCGGCCGTGACCACGCGCGTGCGGCAGAACTGGTACGCGCAGGTACCGGCCGCCTCGTCGATGAGCTTCATGATCACGCCGCCGTGGATGTTGCCCATGAAGTTGGCGTCGGCGGGCTGCATGAGCTGAGAGAGCACGACGCTCGTCTGGCTGGCGCGGGGCGTGGGTTTTGGCACTGCCGCTAGACCCCGAGCGTGCCGGGAGCGCGCGGCCGGCGGCGGTCGCGGCGCGCGCGCTCGCCACCGCCGGTGTGATTCTTGCGGCGTTCGCTTGCGCGGCGGTCCATGATGACCGAGACGTTGGGATTGCCTTTGTAGTGCTCGGAGAGCCGCCGGAAGGCCTCTTCTCCGAGCTCCGGCGGCACGACGCAGTAGATCATCACGCCTCCTATCGCACACGCACTGTAGCAAAGGCGACTGGGCGCCGCCAGTGCAACGGCGGTTCGGTCGTCGGGGCGGAGGAGGCGAAAGGGAGCGGGCCGGACCACACGCCGCGCTGCTACTCACTGATCCGTGTGGCCCGGCCCGCTTGAAGGGGGTACCGAAAACCGTTATCGGCAGCCGGTCGAGATGCTTTAGCCCCCCGGCTGCCCAACGCGCGAGATTGTCGGAATCGGCGGCGCGGCGCCAGGACAGCGGAAGCTTGGGAGCTGCGGCCGCCTCCGTCGGAACCGCGCCGTCCGCGCGGTCACACCCGGATCGGACTTGCGCCGGCCGGGGGGCGTGTCGGCAAGCTCATGATGCCGTCCGTTGCGGTCGATGCACTCAGGGATGCGGGAGTGATGATGGAGAACGCACAGAAGAGCATCCTGTCGATGATCAGCGAGGTCGGCGCGGCGATCACGTCGAGCCTCGTCCTCGAAGAGGTGCTGTCGACGATCGCGCAGACTATCGCCGAGGCGCTGGACGTGTGGGAGTGCGATCTCTACGAGTGGGTGCCGGAGCGCGACGAGCTCGTCGCCAATGCCGACAAGGCGTTGTACCTGGCAAAGCGCCTGGGCCGCAACTGTGTGCAGGTGTTCCACTAGACAAGTATGCTGTAGCGGCTATGCGCGCTCGCAGGTGCGAGCGCGCACTCGGGGGTGAAAGTGCCGAAGGCGATCGACAGAAAGTTCGCGGCGCTGGCATGCGAGGTGAACGAGGCAGTCACCTCGAGCCTAGTGCTCGAGGACGTCCTGCTCGCCGTCTCGGAACGCATCGCCGGCGCCCTCGACATATGGGAGTGCGACCTCTACGAGTACTACCCGGAGAGCGGCTCGATCGTGTTCTCTGCTTGGTGGTGCCCCGACATGGAGAACGAGGCAGGCGATCAACAAGTGGGGACAATCGTCGCCCATGCAGATCGGTCAAATTACTGGCCGGTGCTCGATGAGGGCAAGGTGCTGCAGTTCCACATCGACGACGCGACGCTCGACCCCGACCAGCGGCGCTTGATGGAGAAGTGGGGCGAGAAGTCATTGCTCGCCGTGCCGCTGGTCAACAAGGGCAGCGTCATCGGGTGTGTGCTGCTCACCGAGAAACGCGCCGTGCGCAAGTTCACGCGAGCCGATGTCGAGCTCGCCAAGATGCTCACGGTGCCGGCGGCGATCGCGATCACCAACGCGCGCATGTATCGCCACCAGGAGGAGCAGAGCCGCCAGCTCGACGCGCTCCTCGACTCCACGCGCGCTCTCACGTCGCTCGTCGACCAGGACGAGGTGCTGGACGTCGTCTGTCGCAAGACGGCCGAGGCCCTCGGCTCCGATGAGTGTGTCATCCACGAGTACGACCCGGCAGCAGATGCACTCGTGTTCCGCGCCATCTACGAGCGATCCGGCCTGAACGCGGTCGCCAGTCTCATCGGCGACGTCTACCCGCTGGACGAGTACCCCAACGACCGTGCGGGTCTCCTCGGCGATGCCCCGTTTGAGGAGCGGCTGTCCGATCCGGCGCTCCCCGAAGCGGTCCGTGCCGGCATGGAGAAGTGGAGCGAGAAGAGCTGCCTGAGTGTGCCGCTCGCGTTCGGTGGCGAGCCGGTCGGGTTGCTCATGCTGATCGAGACGAGTCGCGACCGACACTTCACGGCCGAGGAGGTCGAGCTCGCGTGCGGCCTCGGCGAGCAGGCCTCGGTGGCGATCCACCGGACCAAGCTGTTCCGCGAGCAGGCGGAGCACAACAAGCGGCTCGTCGGTCTCTTCGAGACGAGCCGCTCGCTCGTCTCGCAGCTCGATGCCCACCAGGTGCTCGACCGGGTGCGGTGGGAGGTCGCCGACCTGCTCGGCTTGAACGACGCGGCGGTGCAGGTCCGGCTGCGCGCCGAGCACGACAGCTACGTCTCGCCGGCGGTCGCGCTCGGCAGCGGCGAGACGGAGCTCGGCGCCGACGTCGGGGCAGCGGAAGGGCCGCCGCACAAGCTCGCCCGACAGGCGATCGCCGGGCTCGAGACCGTGCAAGGCATTGTCAGAGGCAAGTCAAGATTGGTCGTGCCCCTGGTGCTCAAGGGTCGGTCGGAGGGATACCTGGACATCAGCGGCACCGGCGCGCGCGCGTTCACCCCGTCTGAGTGCGAGCTGGTGCAGATCCTCGCCAGCCAGGCCGCGGTCGCCGTCGAGAACGCGCGCCTCTACCAGATGATCGAGCTGCAGGCGATCACCGACGGTCTCACCGGCCTGTACAACCACCGCACCTTCTACGAGCGCCTGGCGCAGGAGTTCGCACGCGCCCAACGCTACGGCGTGCCGCTCTCCCTGTTGATGCTCGACATCGACGACTTCAAGCGGTTCAACGACACTTACGGTCACCCGCTGGGCGACGACGTGCTCGCCGCCGTCGGCGACGTTCTGCGCTCGCAACTGCGTAACAACATCGACTTCGCCGCCCGCTATGGCGGCGAGGAATTCGCGGTGTTACTTCCGAATACGCCGCGCGTCGGTGCCGAGGCTGTCGGCGAGCGACTCAGTCGCGAGGTCTCGAAGCTGCTGGCAGGAGACGCCGACGAGGCCGTGCCGCCGGCGCGTCGCGACGGTGCCTTTGTGGTCGGCGAGCGCATCCGGCTGGCGGTAGAGGAAGCGATGGTCGTCAGCGGCAAGGAGGGGCCGCCGGCCCACGTGACGGTGAGTGTGGGAGCGGCGGTCTACCCTGACGCGGCGAGCAATGCGGACGAGCTCGTGCAGAACGCCGACAAGGCCCTCTATCTGGCGAAGTACCTGGGCAAGAACCGCGTCGAAGTCTTCGTGAGCTGACGTGGCGAACCAACCCAAGAAGCCCGTGGCGCGCGACCCCAATCTGGTCGTCTTCGAGATCGGTCAGACGCTCACGTCGAGCCTCGTGCTCGAAGAGGTCCTGGCGACGGTCGCGCGCCAGATCGGCGAGGCGACGGACGTGTGGTCGGTCGACATCCACAACTACGAACCTGAGAGCGATACATTGGTCTACGAGGCGTGCTGGAACCGTGACGGGATAACCGCTGAGGATCTGGCGTATGTCGGCACGAGGGTGAGCCTGAAGGAGCGCCCCGACTGGCGCCGCGTCACCGACCAGAAACTCCTCGTGGAGTCTCACATCGACGACCCCGACCTGCCGGTGGAAGAGCGCGAGGCGCTTGCCCGGTGGGGCTACAAGTCGGCGCTCGACGCGCCGCTGATGTACGGCGACGAGGTCTTCGGCGTGATCGGCGTCACCGAGACTCGATACGTGCGCTGCTTCACTGCTGAGGAGCTGGAGCTCTTCGCCAAGCTCTGTCGGCTGGCGGCGGTCGCCATCCACCATGCCAAGATGTTCCGTGCCCAGGAGGAGAGCAACCGCCGCATGGCCGCGCTGCTCGACGCGAGCCGCGCGATCACTTCGACGGTCGAACTCGAGGAGACCCTCGATCTCGTCGCCAGCGAAGCGCTTAAGGTGGTCGGCGCGACGCAGAGCGCGATCTACGCGTTCGACCGCGAGGCGGATGCGCTGGTCTACCGCGCACGATGCGTCGGCGAGGGTGGCCAGCAGCACGATGCCTTGGGTTCGGTGTATCCGCTCGCCGAGTACGCCGGCGAGCGGACGATCCTCGAGGGCGCCGTCATCGTCGAGGAGCACCTTTCCCAGACGGACCTCGACCCCGGTCGGCGCGCCTCCATGGAACGCTTCGGCGAGCAGACCTGTCTCAGCGTGCCGCTGGCCTCGGACGACGAACCGGTGGGCACGCTGCGTCTCTACGTGATGGACCAAGAGCGGCACTTCGACGATGCCGAGTGCGAGCTGCTCGGGGGGCTTGCCGAGCTCGCGGGGGCGGCGATCGCCAACGCCCGGCTCTACCGGCGCCAGCACGAGCAGAGCCGGCAACTGGTGACGCTGTTCGAGACGAGCTCGTTGATCGCCGGTTCCTTCGACGTGAACACCGTCATGGAGCACCTCGAAGCCGAAGTCCTGCGCCTGGTCGGAGGCGAGGGCGGCGCGGCCGAAGTCCGGTTGCGCGACGTTGCCGGCGCCTACCTTCCGCTGCAGCAGGCGCTCGGCGATGCCGGGGCGGAGCCGCCCGCTGGCATCGCCGAGCCCGACGACCTCGCGGTGCGCGCCGTCACAGATCTCGCCACGGTGTGCGAACAGCGCGATGGTCACTGGTGCCTGGCGGTACCGTTCGCGGTCAAGGGCAGGGCGGAGGGCTACATCGAGACCTGCTGCACACGCCGGTCCGGCTTTCGTCGCGACGAGCTCGAGCTGATCGAGATCCTTGCGAACCAGGCGGCGGTGGCCGTCGAGAACGCCGCCCTCTATCGCAAGATCGAGCTGCAGGCGGTCACCGACGGTCTCACTAGCCTCTACAATCACCGCTTCTTCTACGAGCGCCTCTTCCAGGAGGTCGCGCGCGCCCACCGCTACAAGATCCCGCTCTCGGTGCTGTTGCTTGACATCGATGACTTCAAGCAGTTCAACGACACCTACGGCCACCCTCTCGGCGATCAGGTGCTGCGCGACGTCGGCGAGATCCTCGGCAACGGCATCCGGCGCGGCATCGACATCGCCGCCCGCTACGGTGGCGAGGAGTTCGCGATCATCCTGCCGCACACACCGGTGACGGGCGCCCAGCGCGTCGGTAGTCGGCTCAAGAAGAAGGTCGAGTCCACAGTCGCCGAAGAGGTCGGGCTACCGCCGGCGGGCACCGGAGCGGCAATCGTCGGCGAACGCTTGCGACAGAGCATCGAAGAGGCGCTCTTCCCGGGTCCCGGCGGGCGCCGCCGGATCCACGTCACGATCAGCATGGGCATCGCCGACCTCGGCAGGGAGTCGCACACCGGCGAAGAGCTGGTGCGCAACGCGGACAAGGCGCTCTATCTCGCCAAACGCAAGGGCAAGAACCGGATCGAGGTCTTCTGACTTTGAGCGCGAGCAGCGAGAACCCGCTTCAACCTATCCTCGACGTGGGGGCGGCGCTCGCCGCGCACCTCAGTCTCGACGGCGCGCTCGCCGCCGTCGCCGAGAAGATCGGCGAGCTCCTGCAGGCGACGTCGATCAGCGTGTGGACGTACACGCGCGATGTCGAGCCGGCGAAACGGCTGGCGTTGTGGACAAGCGACACCGCCGCCGCGGAGGACGCCGGGACCGGGTCCGGAGCGCCGGACGAGCTTGTTCGCGAGGCGCTCGATGGGCGCTGCGTGGCGCAGACGGACGCCAAGGGTGGCCGCTCGCGGCTCGTCGTGCCGTTGATCATCGAGAACGAAGCGACCGGCTACATCGACGTGAGCGACGGCTCGTCCGGACGGCTTGATGGCGACGCCGTCAGGGCCGTGCAGATCATCGCCAATCAGGCGGCGCTGGCGGTCGAGATCGCGCGATTACGCGAAGCGGCCAGCCATCACGGAGCGACCGATGCCGTGAGCGGTCTCTACAACCGCTGGTACTTCTACGAGCGCCTGTACTCCGAGACCAAGCGCGCGGAGCGCTATCGCCAGCCGCTCTCGCTGATCATGGCCGAGCTCGACGGTTTTGCGGAGTTCGCGCAGGAGCGCGGGCAGACGGCAGGCGGCCAGCTCCTGCGGGCAGTCGGCCGCCTGCTCGATGTGAACCTGCGCCGCAAGGTCGACGTAGCCTGCCGTCACGAGGCCGGCACGTTTGCGATACTGCTTCCCAACACGCCGTGCAGGAAGCTCGGCGCACTGCTCGTCGCCGAGCGCATGCGCGAGGCGATCGAAGTGACCGAGTTCCGAAATGAAGACAACGTCTTGCTCGGCCGCTTCACCTTGAGTATCGGAGTCGCAGGTTACCCCGGCCACGTCGAAGACGCCGACGAGCTCGCCGAGGCGGCGGCGAAGGCTCTCAAGACCGCCGCCGACGGCAAGAACAAGGTCGTCGTCTACAGCTCGTCCTAGCTGAGGGCGCGACTAGGCGTCGCGGCTGAGGGCGGCGAGCGCATCGATCGTCCCCGCGTCGCTTGCCAGCACGGCCGCCGCGTTGCCCTCGACGCGCGCTGTCATGCCGGCGACGAAGTACTCCGCGACGAGCAGCTTGCGCGCGTCGTGCTGCGCGTCGCGGAGCAACAGGTACGCACAGACGAGGTCGATCGCCATCTCCACGAGCCGCCGCGCGTGGAAGTCGCGGAACATCGTGTCGCCGACCGCGCGCACGTGCGCGACGGCCGCCGCCCAGCGCCCGCGCATCGTGCGCACGCGGGTGAGAAGCTCGGGCGTCGCCAGGAGATCTGCGGCGTCGTACTCGTCGAGCCGCTCGGCCATGGTGCCGGAGAGCACGCCGCCGATCGCCGCCACCACCTGCAGTTGCGTGGTGCCCTCGTAGATGTTCGTGATCCGCGCATCGCGCGCGTGGCGCTCGACGGCGAAGTCGCGCATGTAGCCCGAGCCGCCGTGGATCTGCAGTGACTGGTAGGCAACGGTGTTGGCCATCTCCGTGGCGCAGGCTTTGGCGATCGGCGTGTAGAGGGCG
>Ga0207931_1000393_pt1 | contig 16135 bp, 17 predicted proteins | sample NGESurdeep092012_2_FD_184478 | JGI IMG/M metagenome (GOLD analysis project Ga0207931, IMG submission 184478) | Arctic peat soil microbial communities from Barrow, Alaska - NGEE Surface sample 415-1 deep-092012 (SPAdes) | ecosystem: Environmental > Terrestrial > Soil > Wetlands > Peat ...
CCGTTGCGCAGTAATGCCCAGGTGTCCCGTGTCGCGATAGCTCTCAACGACCCCCTCGCTGCTCTTGCCACTGATGTTTGCAATTACTTTGACGAGCGTCTTGCCAGCCACTCCGATATCGCGCGTGTCCCACGCCGGAAATATTCGACCGGTCAGAAATGTGCACACGATTTCGATATCGTCTTCAGAAGCTCCAGTCAAAAAACCAGCTATGATTTCAGCCTTCTTGAGCCTCGATGAGTAGGCGCTTAGTTCATCGAACAGGGAGACAAGCTCCTTGAAATACATCGCATAGTCAATACGGCCTCGAGTGCTTAATAATAGCGGCGCGCGGTGCGACAGGCTTGGCCGAATGGCCAAAGCGGAGCTTTGACTCAGTTGCGCTATTTGGTGCATACCGGTCGAGGCAAAAAAAGCCCCTGCCGCGCAAGCCAAAATTGAAACGCCAAACCCGCTAACAGCGATCGAAACCTTCGTTCATAGGAGAAGCGACGAGCACCCTCCACGTGCCCAGCGTTTAATGCGATAGCTAGCAGATGCCGCCGCCGGCTTGCGCGAACGGTGAACTGGCTCTACCGACTTCTAATTATCAGCACCGGAACCTTAGCGCCCCGCACGACCTTGTCAGCCACACTGCCGATCAGCAGACGGTCTAAACCTTTTCTCCCGTGCGATCCGATGACGATGAGGTCAATATCATGACTCCCGGCGTACGTGTCCAGTTCCTCGGCCGGGTGTCCGTCGAGCACTGCGGTAACGATCCGGTCTTCATTTACACCGCGCGAAGCCAGGTCTTTTTTGGCGTTCGCGATGATATTCTTTCCCTCAACGAGGAGGACGTCGTACATGTTTTCCCACGATGAGTCGACGGGGTAGGCGGTAAACCCAGCGATGTCGAGGACGTACGCGATGTGGACGGTCGCATCGGTCAGTCGCGCGAAATAGGCCGCGTTATCATACACGGGGGCCATCAGGTCCCCACCATCGGTTCCGATCAGGATGTTTTTGTATTCCATCGTATCACCAACGATCATACAGCTGCAGCTGCCTCTTTGACGGGCTCATAGCCTCTATCTCTCCCGCTCGGCTCGTAACGAATGGCGTCACAAGCATCCCCGCGAGTGAGATGCCCAGCGCAGTGAGAAAGATGTCGGTAAACGCCGTTGCATTAGGTAAGCGTGGGCCGGGAACGGGACCTCGTGGCGTCTGAATCGTGAGCGGCGAAAGGTATTCTGCGAGGGGACACTTGCGATAGTCGATCCTACGACACCACCAGTAGTTCTGAACCTTGTGTTCGTCGCCGTCGCCATACCCGTTTCCCTCTAGAGCACAAACTGAATAATAATGTTTATTATCGACACCATCTTAAAGCCCATGCCAACCGGAGCAAATTTGACTGGCTCACGCATTGTCTCTTAAAATTCGTCTGGACAGCTCTAACAACCGTTGCGCAGCGTATTGAGCCAAACCTCGTGCATTAGACTGATATATCATTAAATGGTATATCAGAATTTTATATAACAGCAATTGTTATATATAAAAATGGCGCATGCTTCAATAATGATCGAACGAAAACCGCCTGAGCGACACGCTCTAACCGTGTACTCGCTCTTCGCGCTTTACTTTCTGCTTACCGAAGGCCCTATGAGCGGTTACGATCTGGCGCAGCTCATCAAGGAACGCGCCCCTGGGCACTTCCGGGCGACTGCCGGCAATGTGTACCCACGTCTTCATGAACTGAAAGAGGCGGGCGACGTACGCGCTGGGGAGCCGACGGGGGGGCGCGAAAAGATCGTTTACGAGATCACCGAGCAAGGAAGGCAGACGCTCCGGAAAGGGGCGCTCGACCGGCGGCAGCGCGTCGAAAATTTGCTCAAAACGATCGATCACGTGCTGGCCATTACTGCGCCTGCAAAACCTTTTTCATAAGCACCAGCACCCACATCTCTGCCCCGTGCATAGTTCAGCGACGACTGCAGTGCGAAACGCGTCAACCTCTGCGGATGATAATCGGCGTTGGTGTGGAGGTCGGCGTTGCTGTGGGGACGGAGGTCGGCGTTGCTGTGGGGACGGAGGTCGGCGTTGCTGTGGGAAACGGTGTGGCTGTGGGGACGAACGGCGTTGGTGTGGGGACGAACGGCGTTGGTGTGGGAACGAACGGCGTTGGTGTGGGGCTCGGAGACGGCGTCGGAGTTGCTGAAGCGACCGCTATCGGTGTGGATTGAGGTCTTTGACTAAGGACGACTGCCGCCGCTACAACCAGAAGCACAGCGACGACTACGCCTATGATGATGAGTCTCCTTCCCGTGAGCGCGCCACCTAATCGTTCCACCAGTAGCGGATTCTCATCCTCGAGCGGCGGTTCGTAAGGTGGCGCGTGGGCAGGAGCAGCACGATCCGTGACGGGTTCTCCGCACATAGGGCAATATCGAAACTCGCCTGGGAGAATCAACTTACAAGACGTGCACAGTTTCTTCCTTGCATCCATCCGGCTGCCTCTTCATCGCGCTGTCGTTCTTCAGTTCCACAAATCTACGTACATTAAGCAATATAAAGTTAAGTAATACAGACTTTAACTTGCCGGTCTCAATGTCTAGCAGTCACCACTGACTACTAATAGACGCTTTCGGCATTCTTGTGCGGGGGATAGACGTGAGCAAGACCGAGTACTATCGAACGACACTGCGTTCACTGGCTGACTGGGATGAGTTTCTGCTAAAAGAATCGGGATTGCCAGGCCCACGAGGAAATCTAGAGCTGGTAAGTGTGGTTGCCGATGAAGGAACTGAAGCCCAGTTTAAGCACTTTTTGACGTTTGACGCAGAGAGGTTCCCTACCAACACACAGGGCGAGTTTTTAGCCGTATGCGGCGCGGTGGGGCTGGGGCGGCTTCTTGCGCAAGGGGATTGCACCGTCTTTGAAACGCTCCGAAAATGTGCTTCTGATTCGCGATGGCGCGTCCGCGAAGGTGTGGCGATGGCCCTTCAACGCCTCGGCGACACACACATGAGCCGGCTTCTGCGCGAAATGGAGCGTTGGAGTGATGGCAACTTTCTTGAGATGCGAGCCGCAGCCGCTTCGCTTTGTGAACCTCGGCTGCTGAAGCAAAAAGAATGCGCAAAACAGACGCTCGTGCTGCTAGATCAGATTACCGCGTCGATTTTGAGCGCGAACGATCGCAAAACCGACGAGTTCAGAGCCCTAAAGAAGGGCATGGGCTACTGTTGGAGCGTGGCGGTCGCTGCGAATCCCGCCGCCGGGATGCCTTTGATGGAACACTGGTTTTCGACTACCGACAAGGATATACGCTGGATAATGAGGGAAAATCTCAAAAAGAAACGGCTCGAGCGAATGAATGTAGGGTGGGTGCGGCATTCACGGCTGCAACTCGAGCGCAGCACACTTTAGCTGGTACTGTGGCGACGTTTTCATAGCTGTTGCACCGAAAAAGAGGGCGGGGGAACTCCCTTTTTGCTTTTTTTGACGTTGATTTTTCCCGCTGAGCGCTTTGTCATTCTCGACGTCACGGGCCCGACTACGCGCCAGCGGGTGGCTACGACATCAAAAACGGAGTATTTACTCATATGATCGGTATTTTTTTGGTATTTTTCTGACTGATGGCCAAATTCTTTGGTATTCTTCCGAAAATCATATAAATGTTGAGTATGTTACTCAAGTTTACGTATGACGGAAGAAGCAGACTCTGAAATGGATGAGACCGATTTAGCGATTCTTCACTCCCTTGTGAAGAATGCGCGGATCACGATATCGAAGATGTCACAAGAAATCGATGTGCCCGATGCGACCATCTCTCACCGGCTCAAGCGGCTTGAGCAAGCGGTGATCAAGGGCTACACGGTGATCCTCGACCCCCCCACGATGGGCCTCGAGATGACGGCGATTATCATCATCCAGACAGAGACCGAAAAGCACGGCGCGGTGAAAATCGCGCTCTCGAAACTTGAAGAAGTTTCAGAGGTGTACAGCGTGTCAGGAGAGTACGATCTTCTGATAAAGCTCTGGGCCCACGACATGGAGGAGCTCAATCACGTCATAAACAGTAAGATACGCTCGATTGACGGCGTCGAGGACCTGACCGAGATGATCGTCATGGAGCGCGTGAAGGAGGAGATAGTCCCACTGATAGAGTAGCGGAGGAGAGATCGATGCCCTTTCTAAGCGAGATGATAAAAAAGCCGGTAGTCGACAACACGGGAAAAGTGGTCGGAAAGCTCATTGACGTTATCGTATCAACCGACCGCCCCTATCCGAAGGTTAAGGCACTCAGTGTCCGTACCGCCAAAGACACGACCATCGCCATCCCGTGGGAACAGGTGAAACGCTTAGAAAAGGAAATGACCCTGAAAGTCGCGGCGAGTGAAGTCGCCGCTTATGAGAAAGAGGAGCACGAGGTGCAGCTTGCGACCGATGTCCTCGATCGGCAGGTGGTCGACGTTGAGGGAAAGAAGCTGCGCCGCGTCAACGACCTGCAGCTCGCGCCGACGAATGGATCGTACCGCCTCATCAGCGTGGATATAGGCGTGACGGGGCTTCTGCGCAGGCTCGGAATTGAGCGCGTCACCGAGCGCGTGGGAATTCACCCAGAGGAGAACTACATCGCCTGGACCGATGTCGACTCAATACGGAGCGACCCCATGAGCGTCAAGTTGACCGTGCCGAAGTACGGCATCACGAAGCTCCACCCCGCCGATATCGCCGAGATCGTCGATCAGCTCAATGTCCAGGAGGGGTTAACACTCATCAACAGCCTCGATGAAGAAGCAGCGGCCGACACGCTCGAAGAGACGAGCGAAGAGCGGCAAGTCTCGCTCATCGCAGGCATGGACGCCGAGCGCGCCGCCGATATCCTGGAAGAGATGTCGCCAGATGACGCCGCCGATCTGCTGGGGGATCTTCCCACCGACCGTGCCGAGGCCATCTTGAAACTCATGGAGCCGGACGAGTCGGAGGATATAAAAGAGCTCCTGGAGTACCCCGAGGATACGGCCGGCGGCATTATGACGAATGAATTCATCGCCGTGAACAAAGAGCAGACCGCCCAGCAGGCGCTTGACGAGGTCCGGAAAGCCGCAAAATCGGTCGAGAGTATTTACTACATCTACGTTACCTCCGACAGTGATGATCTCGTCGGCGTCGCCTCGCTTCGCGAGATCTTGGTAGCGCCGGCTGACAAGAGGCTCTCCGCGCTGATGCACACCCATATTATCACCGCCGATGTCCGAGAGGATCAACACGAAGTCGCACGAAAGATTGCGAAGTACAACCTGCTGGCGCTTCCCGTCGTCGAGAAGGAGTCCAAACTTAAAGGCATCGTCACCGTCGACGATGCGATTGACATTGTTTTGCCCACTGCGTGGAAGAAAAAGGTGCCCAAGATGTTTGGCTGATCTATGAGGCCAGCCCATGGATTACAACATCTTACTCCGGCACCTGCGGGACCTGCGGGGACCCACGCTGACCAGAATTATAATATTTCTGTCGATAATGGGTCCCGGCATTATCACGGCAAGCGTCGATAATGACGCGGGCGGGATCACGACCTATTCGCTGGCCGGTTCACAGTTTGGCTACTTGTTGCTGTGGACGTTCATTCCTATGACGATAGCGCTCGCTGTCGTTCAAGAAATGGGCGTTCGGATGGGGGTCGTCTCAGGAAAGGGCCTGGCCGCCCTCATTCGGGAACGAGCAGGCGTACGCATCACTTTTTTGCTAATGATCGCGCTGTTGGCGACCAACTTAGGCAATACCCTTGCTGAGTTCTCAGGCATCGCCGTTAGCGCGGGGATCTTTGGCGTACCTCGCTTGATCGCGCTCCCGTTAGCGGCGGCCTTCGTCTGGGGTCTCGTGATTAAGGGCAGTTATAAGAGCGTGGAAAAGGTGTTCTTGCTGGCGTCGCTTCTCTACGTCTCGTACATAATATCCGGGTTCCTGGCGCAGCCTGACTGGCATCAAGCAGCGCTACGCTCCGCGTTGCCGCAGCTCAGCTTTAGCCAGGCATACCTGACCATAATTGTCGGCTTAGTGGGGACGACGATCGCGCCGTGGATGCAGTTCTATATCCAGTCATCAATTGTCGAAAAAGGCGTACCCGTTAGGGATCTCATTTATTCGCGAATCGATGCCATCAGCGGCGCGGCGGTAACCAATATCGTCGCTTTTTTCATTGTCGTCGCGTGCGCGGCAACGATCTACGCTCGCGGCATCCAAGTGAATAACGTAGCCGATGTCTCCGCGGCGTTGCTACCGTTGGCAGGGCAGTATGCGAGCGTTCTTTTTGCGTTCGGTTTTCTCAACGCTTCTTTGTTTGCCGCAAGCATTTTGCCTCTTTCGACGGCGTACGTCGTCAGCGAGGGGCTGGGTCTCGAGGCGGGAGTCTCAAAAAGTTTCCGCGAAGCGCCTGTGTTTCACGGCCTATACTTGGGGCTCATTATAGTCGGTGCGCTCGTGATAATGATCCCCAACGCCCCGTTGCTCTCTATTCTCTACTTCTCTCAGGTGGTTAACGGCATTCTTCTGCCCATCGTCCTGATATTCATGCTCGTTATCATCAACGATAAGAGCGTAATGGGGGAGCACGTCAATTCGCGGATTTACAACTATATTACAACCGCCACGGCCATCATCATGATCGGATTAAGCGCAGGCCTCATCGCTGCTACGTTCCTATGAACGGCGCGACCATTCGCGAGTATCACTTCGCGACGTGTGAAAAAGGGAGGGCTAATGGGCAGAAGTAGTGGGGCGCGGCCTTTCTGACCTTGCCTTGTAGCTAGGGAGGTGAATCAAGCAAGAAGCAGGCAGGTGTAAGGAAATGAGGCAACCATGCAACAGATGTGCACGCTACGCCCAACCGAGGTATTGCCCATTAGCATGTGCATATAATAGCACTCATATTTAATATAATTATCCAATAATATTTATCCGAGGATATTAAGCGACGTTCTTGTATGGGCTCAGAGCTGTCGTGACGTCTGGAACTCGTGTCTCGAGGTAGGTGCGTGGATACTCTGAGACGTAATTCATAGACTATCGTTCGACACTTCGTTACAACAGAGAGACTCAGGACACAGCAAAACTGATACGCTCGAGAGCGCACATTACGCGCTGTGAACGACCATCACGGGAACCGACGCTGTACGGATGACCTTGTCAGTTACATTGCCAATGAGCAATCGATCTAAGCCTTTTCTGCGGTGCGTTCCGACGACGATGAGGTCAATCGCGTGGCTCCTCGCATACGCATCAAGTTCTTCGGCCGGGTGCCCCTCAAGCAAAACGTCGATGATTGAGGCTTCGGCCACCCCCCTCTTTTTTAGCGCCTCTTTCGCTGCGTCAAGAATCCGCCTCGCTTCTGCTTTGATAATCACGTACATTTCTTCCCACGACGCGTCAATGGGCTGGGCCCCAAAGCCCGTTATGTCCAAAACGTACGCGACGTGGATCGTCGCCCCTGTCAGCTGTGCGAGATACACACATTCGTCAAAAACTGCTTCCATAAGCGACGAACCGTCGGATCCGACTAAGATGTTCGCGAAGTCCATCCATCTCCCCTCCTTCAATCTTGTTTCTTAGCCTCGCTGACTCGGTATTTTGTTCGCGCGTGATCACGAGTACCGAATATGCTGCAATCTTTTTGCGTTACCACAGTTCAATCACCTTGGCCCAACATGCCGGCCTATTGGCTTCAGAGATCTGTCCAATTGTCTTCTGTGTAACGCAGCTCAGAGATTAAAGCGTTCCTATCTGATGTGAATGAAGCGAAGAATAGCGCTGTGCTGCGTCGAACAAGTCACGCGGTCGGGCGCGTGATCTGAGCGCAGCGGCATCTTAAAACGCGCCCGACGGATTCATCGCGTGAATAATCCGGCGTAGTTACGACAAACAGGCAAACCACGCTTCAGGCGCACGCTGCCAGAGAGGCGCGCCGGACACCGTCAAGAATACGTAGGTATGCGCGGTAATCTGTGAGACAACGGAGATAGGCCAAACACAAGGGCGAGGGTGGACGACCTGAAATTCGCAGCTCAGACCGACAAGGGAAACAGAAGAGAGAAAAACGAAGACGCACTTCGCGTAAATGAGCGTCTCAGATTCGTCGCGGTAGCCGATGGCGTCGGAGGCGAACCGGCAGGCGAAATAGCTAGCCGTTTGGCCGTTGAACAGATTGAAGCCTACATAACGTCGCACATCGGTGAGGCCCCCCCGCTCTCGACCCTCGCCGCCGCCGCGACGCTAGCAAACGAAGTCATCTTCCAGCAGGGCCGCGAAGACCAGCCACTGGAGGGCATGGCAACGACGGTTGTCGCGTGTCTCTTAACCAACGAGCGCGTTTTTGTCGCCCACGTGGGAGATAGTCGCGGCTACCTCATAACGCCTGACGAGATCACGCAGCTAACCAGAGATCATTCGCTGGTTGCAGAACTTGTCGCCTCAGGCCGCATCAGTTCTGAAGAAGCGCGAGAACACCCGTATCGACACGTGATTACCCGTGCGCTTGGCCTTGCGGTCCGCACAAACGTGGAGCTTGGTTCTTTTTCATGGAACCGGGGGGATTATGTTCTGCTCTGCACCGACGGGCTTACCGATGCGCTCGTCGATCAAGCGATCTACGTGGTGATTTCAGATACCGCCACGGAGCTGCACAACAAGTGCGCTCGACTCATTGAGCTCGCAAAAGGGCGGGGCGGCCTTGACAACATCACCGTGGTCTTAGCCGAGCAGACCTGACATCTGGCAGAACCGACCGAAAAGACTACCTGTGTCCACTTAGCAGGAGATCTGGGGAGGTGTGACTACGTGCCGGAACACAAACGAACGCACCTAATTCAAACTATTGATTGTACGCCCCCGTTTGATTTCGCATTGAGCGCATACATTCTCGCTGACGGTGATCCTCAAATTGCGAAATACGACGGGACCATGTATCGACAAGTGCTGCGAGTCGGCGGCAAGTTACTGCTTGCGACTGTTGCATCCGTAGGAACGATAGACTCTCCACAACTGCGTGCAACCTTTACGAGTGATCGCCCACTCACTGACCACGACGCGAGCGCGGCGCACGCTGTCATCAGTTCTGTGTTTAACGCGCATCTCGATGTCAAACCCTTTTATCATGGGATCCAGAATGATCCCGTTATGGCCGAGCTCAGCGGCAAGCTCCGCGGACTGAAAAATCCGGCGACTCCCACGGTCTTTCAGGCGCTCTTCGATTCGATCATCGAACAACAGATAGCACTCAACGTGGCGCACGTTCTGCAACGCCGGGTGATAAAGGCGTTTGGCGACGTTTTGGTCGTAGACAGGAATACGTATTACGCATTCCCAACGCCAGAGCGAATGGCCCTCGCTTCGGTTGACAGCCTACGGCGCTGTGGGTTGAGCCGAAGAAAGGCAGAGTATATTACGGGCATAGCTACACGCATCGCCGCGCACGCAGTCGATTTGGAAGGGTTTAGACGGTACGGAGAGACACAGATGATCCTAGATAACTTGTGCTCATTGCGCGGTGTCGGCGTGTGGACCGCCGAGTTCACCGCTTTACGCGGCCTTAATCGACTAGACGTCTTTCCGGCCGATGATCTCGGGTTGCGAAGATTGATCGCCCACTACTACTGCAGCGAAAGAACCATCACAAGCGCGCAGGCTAGGGGCATTGCAGAGCAGTGGGGGAAATGGAAAGGCTTAGCCGGCTACTATTTGGTGGTCGCAGGCCTTCTCAAAATCGTCACGAAAGCACCGAATGCGACGTGAGGGGCGCGTTGAAGAACACTCATCGCCGTATGTGCGTGCTGAATGGAGACGAACCCGGCCCCAACGCTTCTCCGCGGGTCGCTGACGTGCGCGACCGCACGAGGAAGGAGACGCGGTCTTATCTATGAAGACGGATTAACTTCGTTAGTATGGCAAACAGCGATTGGAGTTCGGTCGAAGAAGTCGATGTGTCCGTCAAGGCGATCGTTACAATCATGAAGCGAAAGCGAAAGCTGCCGACCCCCCTGGTCGAAGCGTACAAGCACGCTCTCGACACAAGCACGCGAGAGCTCACGCGGAGATTCTACGAACAGCTGACGACCCGCTGTCCGGAGGCACTCGACTACTTTATGGACTAAACGCCATCAGGGATTAATGGACGTGATTACACCAAAAACCGTTTTTTAGAAGCAATTAAAGCGGTTGGGCGGTGACAGCGGGAGGTGTGAAACCACTGCGGAGGCTGATCGCGAGTGGCTAGTTACCTGTTTTTTACCATCGTTTCTGGATTAAGACCGTAGCTTAACCCAGAATGCCACGCAAGAGCGCACCCGTTTCGTTTCAGTGCTTCACACATCCCGTAAGGCGTACGTCCTTAGGTGGGTTGCACGCTATGTACTTTTTTCGAAACTTCCAGGGAAACCTTTGCAAAAACCGGAAGAAAAGTGGCGTACATTCGTGATATGCGCTGTTCTTACAACTGCTCTTTTTATACGCGTTTAAAGACGTAAAGGCAGCGCGCAGCCTGACTTGACTGTACTTAAGCACCTGGCCCGACCCCTTTGTGCGCCTCCACGCTTTGGTTACAAGAACAGTCGTTGCGTGGTAAAGACACGCCAGCAGCAACGGACGCAACAGACGAACATGCGCCGCAAGCGCCAAAATCGTCAAGTTTAAGTGAGTAACTGACTAACAGTCCTCAAAGCTGCGGGTTTCTTCGACCGCCGTTTTCCAATCCAGGGCAACGTTGCTATCGGACACAAGCACAATATGGGTGTGTCAACGCTGGGGGTGAGTGCAGACGGCCACTGACGTGGGAGATGAGTTACTAGGCGCACGCCTATCACCGCTGGCACGCCTTCTAGTCATCGCAGCAAGCATCGTCATCATCCTCGCCGGCCTAAAGGCGGCAGCCGAAATTGCAGCACCTATTCTTTTTGCGATCTTCCTCGCGACGCTCGCGAGTCCGTTGCTCCAAGGTCTCGAAAATCGGGGGCTTTCCACTGCCCGCGCTTTGGCAGTGATGATTGCTGGAACGTTAGCGCTTGGCGGCGGCTTTGTCGCACTAATTTACCTCTCGGTTCGCCAGATTCTCATTCTGCCGTCGGCCGCGAACGCTGGCGCGCTTGGAGCTGCGCGCTCGTCGCTCGCAGGCCTCGGACTTAACGGAACTCTGGAACCGGCGAATATCCTCAGCGACAGGTTCGTGCTGCAAGCGAGCGGTGCTATCCTGCACGCCGTCAGCAGTGCGGTCCTGCAACTAGTCATCCTGATCACGCTGTTCGTCTTTTTCTTGCTCGCATTTCCGAGGTTCCGTTCTACAGAGCTCGCGGACCACGTCGACTCGAGCCCCCTATTTGCTCCGTTGCTGGCGGTCAGGCAAGACCTATGGAGCTTCCTCGTCATTCGCACTAAGGTGAACGCCTTTATGGCAATTCCCGCCACGATCTTCCTCGTCGCAGCGGGCATCGACTTCGCCTTGCTATGGGGAGTCTTGCTCTTTGTCTTCAGCTTTATCCCATACATCGGGTTCGCGTTGGCGACGATTCCACCCGCGTTGTTAGGGTGGATAGAGTACGGGCCTATCGGGGCGATCGCGGTCGTCCTCGTTTTTGTCATACTCAACATCATCGCCGAATACGTGCTCTTCCCTCGATACGCAGGCAAAGGGCTCAACATCCCGCCGTGGGTCGTGCTTGTTTCGGTGTTTTTCTGGGGCTGGCTTCTTGGCGCGCTGGGCACGCTTATTGCCGTGCCCATCACGTTGTTGATTCGAGTTTTGCTGAGCAATTATACGGAGGCGCGCTGGCTTGTGGATGTTCTTGGGGGCGACGCCACCAACATCAGGTCCGATGATTCACCGGATCCGGCAATCGCGTCAAAGTAGTAGATGCGTTCGGCTTTTCCCGTCTCGAAAAGAGAATCCTAACCATTGGCTTGCTTAGAATGCCTCCGAAACTCGATTCCGCGATATCGATTCGCTCCACGAAAACGGCTTCACTAGCCGCCCCCATACGCGCTGTTGCGCCACTCCCAAAAAGCCCTGCCACAGACGCGTGGCTTAGATCTGAATCCAGGTCGTGGCCAAGTGCTATCGAAGTGTGCACAGGTGCAAATCCACTGTTTTAGACCCATCGAAAAATAAGGAGGAATTCTTTTAGAGGATCCGACAGTTCTGAGGGGGTCAAGCGAAGTCACAGGACTATAGGTTCAGCATACACTTTGCGTACGTCTTCTTCATTTAATAAACAGCTGAGCCTGCGGAGTCGGAACTTCATGTCTAGTAGACATTTTTTGCAAACTGGTTCAGCCCCCTTATACGTGTTCTCGCAAAATTCGCACACTTTGGAGGCAGGATCTTCTTCTATTCTCGTCTTGATGTCATAGCGAACAATATAAGCGTTAATTGCCTGCATTGACGCCATAAGTTCTTTCTTGCATATGGATATGCACTGGTCGTCGTCGGTCCAATCAGCCCAATCCGTCTGCAGCTTCTTGTGAATTTGCTCGAGATCCGTCGTGTCCATTAGATCACTTTACCGCTGTATAATCAACGTCCTTTATTAGTCTGTCTATTTGGACGTCTTGAGCGCCAGTGAGGCTAAAAATTGCTTAAGTTGCACCCGCCCGAGCCGTTCGCTCGTGTTTGATTATAAGTGTCAGGCAGCAACCGCGTGCAAGTATCTACGTCCTCAGTTGTGCACGGGTGCCGGGGGACTAGCACACCGGAGGCGAGCTAACGGGCGCGTAAGTCGCTAGCTTTGACGTAATATCTACGTGCAGCGATTCCGATAATAATGACGACAGCGCCGCGAGATCACAGCGTACCTAATCAGCAGAGGCCTTACCGGCTGCAAAAAAAGAGAGGAGGCAGCGCCACATATTCAAACTTCTCCTTTGGGGCAGTGCTACCAAACTGAGGTCATGGTTCGTTTTAAGAACACTTTCGAAGGAAGCAACATCACGTGTGGCGCTGCAACAAGACCGCCTAAGGCGGTCTTGGCACATCATTTGTTGCGCGAACCGCTATAAGAACGTTTGTTACACATGCGTGTGTGACTTGAGATCGCTGCATTGTACGCAAGCGCAGCGAGGGCAGTTGCTACGGATGAGCCGGTCTCACGCCTGCGTCTGCACGTTGTGCTGGGGGTTGATGCTGCCAAAAAGCCCCCGACCGCTTCAGAAATGGGTTGTATTGCTGAAAGGCCACGCAAACATAAAACTGCCAAATAGGAAGCGATATAAACACGACGACACAAACAACATCGCGAATCTTAAAAACGTAAAAGGAGGTGTAATATAAACATGGCTGAAAAAACTACCCCAATGTGGGCGCGTCTCCTCGAGGTCATTCTCGGGATAATTGTTCTCGTCCTCGCAGTATACGTCCTTTTCAATACCGGTGTTGCTGTCAATACACTCAGATGGTTACTCGGAATCGGAGTTCTCATCCTGGGCCTCATTATGCTGATACGCGGAGCTACCTCAGACGTCCTCTCAGGAACTGGCAGAGTAGTGAACGTCATATTGGGGATTATTTTTCTGGCAGTAGGCGCTTCAGCGATATACTATCCCAACTTTGGCACAACGTTAGTTATACTCATTTTTGCCTTCGGATTGTTGCTGAACGCGATAGGAAGGCTTGAATTTGCAGGCTATTCTATGGCAACCGGGATGCCGCCCTCCGTTCGTTGGGCGAACATAATTCTCGGTGTCATAGCGTTCATACTCGCTATAGTCGCTTTCGTGGACGCCGATTTTGCCAGCGCATTTCTTGGGCTCCTAGTGGCGCTAGTGCTGTTCCTCTTCGGGATCCAGCTCGTCATCGCAGGAGCAGGCAGCCGCGGCTAAAACGCCGCTTGCCTTTTCTTTTTTTTCGCAGTAGGCACAAATTCTTTGCGCAATACGCCTGGTTGTTCCGTATGCATGAGCCGGTGGCTAGTCTGTGGCACCAAGCGAACCGCGAAGAGAGCAGCGCAAAGCAGGAACTACGCGCCGTGCGGTGCAAACCGGAACCAATATAAGCACGGCAACCCATAAACTAGCGTTTGAATTACCAAAAAAAACGTTAAAGGAGGTGAAAATTGAAATGGCTGATGAAAAAAAGAGTTTTATCTGGCTGCGAATCCTTGAAATCATCGCAGGTCTTATCATCCTTGTCCTGGCCGGCTACGTCATCGCATATCCAGGAGTGGCAATAGCAACGCTCATAGCCTTCCTATCAATCGCGCTGATTATCCTCGGAGTTGCATATTTCATACGAGTATTTGCAAAAGGCATTTCCGGATGGCGACGACTGCTCAACCTGATTATGTCGGTGCTGCTGGTCATAATCGCCGCCTTAGTAATCGACAATCCGTTCATTTACGGATCACTGACGCTCGTCTATCTGCTCGGCTTAGCATTGTTGTTCGCCGGGATAGCGAGTGCCGCGCGCGGCACCATAGGAGGAATCGTCGTCGGGATACTCGGAATTATCATAGGCTTTGTCGTGATAATCTTCCCGGGTCTCGGCTTAGCAACGCTCGTGTTCCTGCTGGCAGTGTTCCTGGTAATCTTCGGATTAGAGTCGATAATCTCCGGGATCATGGGGAGATGGGTCTAACCCATCCCCTCCTCCTGCGCGAGCGACGCACTTAAACGTCCGCATCGACGCCTTGAACTACCATATGAGCGGAGCTTAGATATCATTAAGCGGAACGCATGGAAACGCGAATAGTCCGGAAATACGCCTCGCACGTGGGCGACGCGCTAGAATCAAACGGATAGTTCGGCCTCGCAGAAGACAATCTTCGCTAGAATCGCGACGCTTATTGCTGTAGCAGTGCTTACGCTCGTGGCGGAGACGTATAGGGTTCCAAGAAAATTGGCGCGTTAGACCTTTATAACGTGTCGCCCGGCGCCAAAATTACTAGGCGCGTCTTCGTAGCGTCTAAGGGGCAGGGGTACGCCCCAAACTCTCAAGCTCCTTGAGGTATTTTCGCCGCCTTGCCTCGTACGCCGTGCGATTCTCACCAAAGGGCACATATTCCGAGACGAGCCACCCCTCTTGGGCCATCGCGACCTTCGTACGATCAGCGAGACCTTTGAGGAAGCCAAACTCGATTAAGTCCTTCTTCCCTTCCATCTTCGTGGTCATCCACTCGATGAGGTCTGGATCGTGTGTTCCAACGGTAAAAAAAGTCACCTTCGCGCACAGGATCTTTGACAGCTGCTTGAAACGCTTCTGAATATCAGCAAAATCCGTGGTTGATCCCACGTACGCTCCCTTAACAATCCGTGCAATGATACCGGACTTCGACGCGCGCACAACGTCATTACGTGAGCGGTCAAGGTATGCCTGCAGCGCGAGGCTCACACGCCCCTCTTTTGCGCACGCCGCAGCAACGTCGATTGTGTATGCGACGAGGCCATGTCCTTCCATATCGATTTCGAATCCGACGCCGCAGCGCGCCGCTTCTTGGGCGATTGTCTGCACGTTTTGCCGACAGCGTTCTTGGTCAAAGAGGGCCCCCAACGCACTCAGCTTGATGGTTAACGATGCATCTAGTCCACTGTCAGCAATAGACTTCGCAGCAGCTATATACGCCTCAACCGAGCCAGCGGCCTGGCTTTCTTCGCGCGCGTATTCCCCGAGCACGTCGATGATGCACCGGATGTTCTGAGCGTTCCTCCGCGAACACCAAGCAACCGCGCTTTGCAAGTCGGGTAACGCCCATCGACTCTCACGTTCGTTCATCTTTTGCGTTGCACAGCATTGCGAGTGTTTCTATTAAACAGTTTACCGTCGGTGGCGAAGCGGACTGCCGTTGTCTGGAGTGACGTGCTGGTAACCAACCACGACTCCGTTCGTTGTCTGGGGGCTAACGCTACGTCGGTCTGTGCGCATAGGCTTATAATGGGTCAAAACGTATCGCGGAACAGTGGTTTTTTGGAACCGAGCGCAGTAAGAGAGAATGGCCTCGTTGCTAACTTCCACCGGCCATCAACGTCTGGCACGCACCCGGGAATCCTCGTCATCGGTGGCGCGGGCGGCGGCTTGGGCAGTCCGAGCGCTGTCGGTTCGCTTCTCGCAGAGCAGGGATATGCGGCGCTCGCGCTCGCGTACTTTGGACTCGAACACCTGCCCGCTCGGCTTCAGGAG
>Ga0207931_1000394_pt1 | contig 16092 bp, 18 predicted proteins | sample NGESurdeep092012_2_FD_184478 | JGI IMG/M metagenome (GOLD analysis project Ga0207931, IMG submission 184478) | Arctic peat soil microbial communities from Barrow, Alaska - NGEE Surface sample 415-1 deep-092012 (SPAdes) | ecosystem: Environmental > Terrestrial > Soil > Wetlands > Peat ...
AGGATTGGTCTTTGGCTCAATATTTTAATCTGATTATTTAGCAGATGTTATTATTTCAAACTTTGGGGGATTATTGATTGTCTTTTTTACTGCGCATAGTTCAGCAGTAATTACTTTGCCGCCATCAAAGGTTATTTCCATTTTGTTTATTATTAATTAGTTAATTTTATTGCGCCTGGCAACCAACAGGAAGATTTCAAAGTGTTTTATTTCGGTATCGGATATTTTTTTTGTCATAACGAAGCATTTCCTGTGTTTGATACCCGCAAATCCCTGCTCTTTGACCTGGCTTGATAAAACCTCAATATCGAATCCTTTATGCCCGGTAAATCCATCACCGTGAAATGAACCGTCTTCAGGGTAAAGATCTGCAATCGCTATGTACCCGCCCGGATTTAGCAGGTCGTGGAATTTTCTTAAAATATTCCTGATATCATTAATATGATGTAGGGCCATCTGGGTGAATATGAAGTCAAACTTCGCCTCCGTATAATCAGAATGTTCCAGATCAAGGTTCAGAGCTCTTAGATTTTTGGCGTCGGTCTTCTTTATCTTTTCATTCATTACCCTCACCATTCCGGAGGAACTGTCCATCATTGTGATTTCTTTCAGATAATCTTTTAGAAGGAAACTGGTAATCCCTGTTCCGGCGCCAAATTCCATGGCGGTCATCTCTTTTTTTAAAGGTATGAGTTCCTTTATTCGATCAGCAACGGCCGCTGAACGATCCCAATGCATCGGATTATTGTCCCATTCCTGCGCTTTTATATCAAACTCTGTCCCCATTGTGGCCTGGCGGCTGTCCTTCCTGATGGAAGTTTTATTAAAATACTTTTAAATATTAAATCAAAGCTTATAATCATTATTTATATACAATTGGTTTGTAAATTTGTTCATATTTCAATTATCAGATCAAGAATAGGAATTTAAACTAACCGGTAATATGGATATCTATAGCTTCCTGATGCTGTTATTGATAGGGCTTATCGCAGGCATCCTGGGTGGCCTTCTCGGTTTGGGCGGTGGAATAATAATGATCCCTGCCATGGTTTTTCTATTGGGGTTTTCCCAGCATCAGGCTATAGGTACAAGCCTGGCAGTAATGCTTCCTCCGATAGGGATGTTTGCAGCATACAATTATTATAAAGCCGGTGATGTAAATCTGGTATACGCATTGATAATTGCCGTCGCTTTTATGGCGGGCAGCTGGCTCTCGTCAAAATTTGCTTTATCAATCCCGGAGAATATTCTGAAGAAAATTTTCAGCATTCTCCTGGTTCTGGTAGCCATTAAAATGTTCTTTTCAAAATAGCTGCTGCATTCATACAGACAGTAAGTTATGTTACCGCGAGATCCTGGTCACCTCCATCGATCCGCTCTTGCGGGGGCCCCATGCTCCGAACAGGGTAACCGAACCCGGGCAGGCACCACACAAACTACCTCAATGGCAACAATGCCTTGATTTTTAAACCGACACCAATTTGACACTGTGGTCACTCTGACCTCCGGCAATTTTGGGATCATGTCTGAAAAGGGTTTTAAATACTTGTCGGATGAAATTATTTTAATGGTTCGTAATCTATTTCAAGAAAATCCCTGACTTCGTGTATCCAGAAAGTCTGAACAAACGCTGTATGATCAGGATGCTGATTGTAATCCTCATATGCTTTTGCGGTTCCAAACTCCATTGATAAACCATAGTCATAATTATTTTTCTTGCCGGTTTGCTTTAAGAGTTCAAATTTTTGAACTCCGGGAATAGTTGACAGTTTCTTAATTGCATCCAGAAACACTTTTTCTTCAGTAGAATCTTTGGGGTGGATCAATTTAAAAACAACAGTATGTCGTATCATATCTGTATTATTTGATTTTCTTTGCGGGCCAAGTTGGGCACGAACCAGATCAAGGTCAGATATTTCAAACTCCGGGTCCGCAATAATTATAGCTAATATAATTTTTTCGTTTTATCAATCGACCAGCCTGTTTTCAAACCTATCACAAATAATGCAAGTGCCATAGCTCCTATAGAAAATACAACATCTCCGATAATTCTCATCCATCGTAGAGTCAGTATTGTCGAACCCTGCATAAATTCAGCTGAACGGGCATACCACATTCCGTGTTTTATACTTGCAATTGTTTGTAATACTCCGACTGGAAGAAGGCTGATCAACAGCATCAACATCAATCCGGCATTTATTGACCAGAATGCAACGCTGAGTAATTTAGTCTTCCACACATATTTGATAGTAAGCCCCTTAACCACAAAGAGCATAAGTCCTATTGCCAGCATTCCGAAAACACCAAAAAGTGCGGCATGGCCATGAAGAGGAGTTGTGTTCAGTCCCTGCATATAGTACAATGCTATTGGTGGATTGATAAGGAAACCGAATAATCCGGCACCGACAAGATTCCAGAAGCTTACCGAGATGATGAAATATATTGGCCATTTGTACGATTTTACCCAGGCCGTTGCCTTGCTGAGTTGTAGGTTATGATAAGCTTCAAATCCCATGAATACGAGGGGAACAACTTCCAGGGCACTGAAAGATGCCCCTAGAGCGATGATAGCAGTAGGTGTTCCGGCAAAATATAGATGATGAAATGTTCCAATAACCCCGCCGAACAAATAGACCACAGTAGCAAAAAGAACCCCGGTTGTAGCATATTTTATGTTGAGCAACCCCATTCTAACAAAGAGGAATGCAGCTATAACCGTGGCAAATACTTCGAAAAAACCTTCGACCCAGAGATGGACCACCCACCATCGCCAGTATTCAGCTATTGATAAATGCGTCTGTCGTCCCCACATTAACCCGGCGCCATAAAAACCTGCAATTGCGACTGAGGCTATAATAAACAATATCAATAACTGACGGCTTTCAGATGGTTTGATAAGTGCCGGCCATAATGCGCGGAACATTAAAAAGAGCCAAATAAAAAAACCCGCAAAAAGAAATATCTGCCAGAATCTTCCAAGATCCACATATTCATAACCCTGGTGTCCAAACCAGAAATTCTGAACTAATCCGAGTTTTTGCATTACACCCATCCATTCACCGGCAGTTGAACCGATTACAATTACAAGGAGGGCAACGAACAGTACATTTACTCCCAGCCGCTGGTACTTTGGCTCAGTTCCGGATACTGCCGGAGCTATATAAAGTCCGGCTGCAAGCCACGAGGTGGCTATCCAGAAAAGAGCAAGCTGTACATGCCACGTTCGTGAGATCGAATAGGGCAGGATAGAATCTAAGTTCAATCCATAGAACCCTTTACCTTCCACCCCATAATGAGCAGTTATCACACCAAAAAGTATCTGTAACAGAATCAGGCCAACCACTACCAAATAATATTTGAGGACAGCTTTCATTGAGGGGGTAGGATTCAAACCTCCGAGCGGATCATTTTGAGGCAATAATGATTTATCAAGCACATCCGAACGGTTTCTGGCATTATAATATGCCAGTAATCCAACACCTACAAGCAGCATTATGACACTGAATCCTGTCCAGAGAACAATTCCTGCTGATGGCGTATTACCCAGGACCTGGTCAGGAGGCCAGTTATTTGTATAAGTTATATCTGATCCGGGTCTTTCTGTTATACATGCCCATGCAGCCCAGAAGAAAAAGGCATTCATAAACTGCATGCGGGCCGTATCTTTAATTGAATTTGCAGGAATGGCATAAGAAACTCTATCCTTATCCAAAGATGGGTCATCCATAAAAAGTCCTTTGTAATAATTGCTGTTGCTTAGGATCGCCTCTGCTCTTTCGTCTGATACAGTCAGAATATCTGTTTTACTATCGTATGTGTTAGTTCGCATAGCTTTCTGAAGCCTGACTTTAAGCATAGCCTGTTGCTCAGCATCAAGACTATTGAATGACAGGCCAAACTCTTTCTGTGACCATTTGTTCAGCAAAAAGAGGCTCTCCTTATGAAGCCAGTCAGCTGACCAGTCAGGTGCTACATAGGCGCCATGTCCCCATACAGAACCAACTTCCTGTCCGCCTATTGACTGCCAGACATTCTGACCGTCCTTAATCTGCTGCGATGTGAAAAGCACAACACCACTTTTGGTAATAACCTTTTCAGGAATCGGTGGTTTTTGTCTGTAAATCTCATGCCCGAAAAATCCAAGAACCGTAAAACAGGCCAGAGTAATAATTGCAAAACCAATCCAGAGCGTTTTTGCTTTCATTTATATATGGTTTAATGTTTCTGTTTGTTTTTAAATTCTGAAGGAGTTAAACCGGTAGCCTTTTTAAAATATCTGTTAAAGGTCGTTTCCGAATTGAACTCGCAATCAAACGCGATAAACAGTAAAGAGTAATTCCTGAACCTGGGATCAGGTAGTCGGAGGATAAATTCGTTAATCTTGTAGTGGTTTATAAAATCGAAAAAATTTTGATCCATGTATAATAAAGGACTGATTAATTATTATCTTCTTCCATTTCAGAATCCAACTCCTTCCTTTAAAATGATCCTTTCGGCCTGCCTGGCCACTTTTTCCGCTATCATCTTGCAGGTGGTTACAGAACCCTTCTCGATATACAGGTGTACATTCTCTAAAGAACAGAAGTCACACTGTGTGACTTCACGGCATAAGGTGCTTCCGAACTCTTTAGAGAACCACTTCGACATCCTTTTGCCGATGTTCAGAAGCCTGTTGAACTTGTTCATATGGTCGGCTAAGGCATTGCCGCCAACGATCATGGTCGCTAACATCCGGGTGACCCGAAGGTAACTGTCCTCAATCTCGCCAAGTTTCAGGCCGACGGCCATCAGGCCGGCGGTAAAAGCACTGCAGGTCAGGCCTTTGAACGCCGTTCCACCGATAAAACCGCTAGTTCCATCCAGTAGTTCAGGGGTTACGGGAATAGTGTCACCTAGTTGTTTCAGGACGGCGTGAGCACAGTGAAAACCATTGGCGGACATGTGAGAATATAAAAGGTGAAAGGCTTCACTGGTCTCACCTGATATAGCCTCGGTGTTGTCTTTGCATTCGGTTTGTATGTAAAGTTCAGGAGCATGACGGGCGACTTTTATGCATGGCAGAGGAACTCGCCGGTCGCCGAGGATATCCTGGCATAAGAGTGAGTTGTTGCATTTCCGGAATCGCTGGAGATAGTCGTGTCCTGCGTAGATGACCGTAGGCAGTCCGTCATGCTTTGCACTTAAACCATACTCCAACCCCAATTGAATCAGCGGAGATGTAATCCCGCCACATTCGAATCCGGTATTGCCTATTCCACCCGGCAGTCCGGCAGTCATCCTGACCAGCCATTCTTCCTTAGTATTTCCCAGGTCCAGAAGAGTCTGCATGACGGTCGGAGCACAATGGCCCATCTTCAGGAGGTTGTTCAGGCCGCGACGACGATACATCCTTTTGGTCCTGTAACTCAGGACAGTGATGACTGGTGCTGATTTTTCAGGTCTTACCTGTGATGTTGTTTCTGTCGTTCTCACGACTAATTCCTCCTTTAGGATTAATTGTTTAATAATTAATTCATTGCCATGCACCCAGGATAAAGCCAGAAATACCCATTCCAATGAATTGATTCCCGATTCGGATCAGGAATAATCTGAAGGGTATTTTTTCCCAGATTAATTCCCCTATTTCCAGTGGAACAACAAAACCTATCCAGCCAAGGAGTCCGACAAGCAAACCACCCAAGCCGTTGTCTATATTTGCCAATTTAATGATAATGACTAATACTAAAACCATTGCCAGATGGCCAACAAGTCCAGGAATAAGCCATTTTTTAGCAGGTTGGAGTTCTTTTCCTGTCAGTTTTGACCATTCATTTCCAAAGAGCTTAGGTCGGAACCATAATAATCCTGAGGCGGTATGTATTATCCATGCAACAAAGACCGCATAAAAGTTAATGTCTGTAAAATGTAAATTATTCATAATCTTATAAGTTTTTACCTTTTAAATAAGCGATTTCAAGATACTTTTTGCGTGTTTCATTATCCACTGCCAGTATAGAATGGAAGTAGATATGATCGACAGTTTGAATTCCGGGGTATTTCAGGCTCCAGTTATCAATAATTTTTTCCATGGACTCTTTGAATCCCTTTTCCCTATACACTGTTTCGTTGAAGAAAGTAGGATGCATTATTATAGCTTTCTTAATTTTCAATAATGGAATTCTACCATCCGGATCACCATGCCATCCGCTTTCATTCAAACTGTATGCAAATCCGTAGGAAAAAACCCGTTCCAGCCACCCTTTCATTATCGCGGGAAAGTGCATCCAGATCACCTGTGTTATGAATACGAGCACATCCGCCTCTGCTACTTTCTTTTGCTGTGCCAGCACATCCCTCGGTTTTTGAGAACTGATAAGCTCACGCAAATCATCATCACTCTTGTTCTTAATATATAATTTTGCAACCAGCCTTCTTAAAGGCCCGCCGGCAAGCCCGATTATCATCTTCCTCATGTCCATTTGTCTGAAAATCCATTCAGGCAGATCTTTATCCACAAAAAAAGCATAATCCTTATCCTGTAAAACGGGGTTGAACTTAATCTTGTACAAATCGACAATTTCATATTGATGTCCGGCCTCGTTGAGGCCTCTTACAAAGTTATCAAGGATGGCATGAGTAAATGACATCGGATTTGGATGAGCATAAATAATTAATACTTTCATTTTTGTTGTTTTTCTGTCGATGCTGATGAAGATGTCGTAATTATATCCTTTCAAGAATGTTTGATCACTGAGGGTTATTTGTTTGGATATCAAAATTACACTATGTAGTAACCAAAGTCAACTATATTGTTCGGAAGTAGCATTCCTGATATTATGTGAAGCTCCGTTGAAAAAGGCAATCCCCGATATTCATTGCCTGCTTATCGCAGATGGGTTTTATGAGGTGAGGGGCTGACTGGGATTCAAACCGTTGCAGGACAGATAATTTTGTTTGTGATTTTAAGAATTGGTAACTTTAGGGAAGAAAAACCTTTGTTTAAATAAGAAGAATACCGGCATTTAAATGAAGATAAAATCTCTTACTGTGCCTTCCTTTTTTATCGATTCCTTACCTGATATACCACATACTGATTGCAGAGAACTGCTTCGTTGTATTGAAATACATGCAAATACGACTGATATTTTTGTGTGGTTAAAACAGTTGCGCATTGCACCTTACAGCTATGATTTTATTGACAACAAGGGCAGAAAATCACCAGACTATATTATTGAAAACCTGCCTCCGCTGAAAGTCAATACACACTACCTGCTGGCGTTTCATATTTTGGAATTTGAGGAAAATTCTTTTATAGTATGCCGTTTCTGCGAACCGATCAATCCACCTGTTGGCTTATACATGAAGAGTATGTATCTTGAATACAGGATTGTAAATCAAGGAACTCAATCACAACTATGGTGCAAGATTAAAGGCTACATCAATAAGGACATATCTTCAAAAGGGTTCTTTTATATTTTTTCTTTTATGAATAAAGTGATGGCGGCAAAGCAGCTGAAGAACATTAAAAAGTTGTCAGAGCTTTTGGCTTCCGGAAAGATTGAGACTAAAAAGTACGACTTATCAAATTACTTTTCTAAATCAGGATTACACTGGTGGATATTTTGCCGTCGCCATAATTGTAAAGGATTAATGACATAAAATTGGCGGCTTCGGAGATGAAATGGTTGAGAAATTCAGTCTTTCAGAGGAAAGCATCAGGTATCTGTTAAGCAGACTGACTGATAAAAATTTAAAGGACTGCAAAGCATAGCAAGGGTTTAATTTCTTATTTTAGTATTTATGAACAAAGTGAAAATTAAACCCTTTAATGTTGTCGATCAAACTGATCTGCCGGAAATAACAGTTGATCAGGTTCCGGTCGGTGGAGATCCCCTGGAAATTGAAAGGGAAATGTACTATGTCTGTGAAACGAAACACAAGGAAAAGGATGGTCTTCAGGAGATCGGGGTGATTCCCCTGATCGTAAAAAATCCGGATAAGGTTACAAATATTAAGGACTACATTAAGTGTTTATCAATAGCTCACAGAAGGATACAATTCAGGAAGGAGAAAAATATCTGTGACCTCAATGACTGTGATGAAATGATTATATCCTAAATTGCATCAGGAGAAGAGTATTTAATATATGATTTTGTGCCCGGGGATAATGCTCTTAATCTGAACCCATCACCCCAAACGGCAAATGTAATTGCTAATGTTCATGCCTGTGATGCAGGTCAGGATAATGTTTATGCGTGTGTTTAATTCCTCTGTGTTCATGAAGATGTGAATGCTTCAGACTTTTGTCGTCATTCCCCTCATGAATATGGTTATGATGACCGTCATTATGACTATGCAAATGAATATGTACCATACCTTTATGGTTATGCTCATGTCCATGAGAGGCTACATTAGTAAAAACTATCCCTAAGACCAATATTGAAAATGAAATCAAAACTACAAGGGTTATAGGCTCTGCAAGGAATACCCAGGCTGCAAATATTCCCCAGAATGGAGCTGTGCTAAATAGTATCTGACTTCTTGTTGCCCCCAGGTTTTGGGCTGAGGTAACATAGAGAAATATACTGATACCATATGAAAAAACACCAATTAAAAGAGCTGCTGGAATATAGTTTAGTTGAATTTGCCAGTTACTTATAAACATACCTATCGTTAAATTTGTAATACCTCCAACGGCACCCTTGACAAATGTTATAGTCTGAGGTGATACCCCGTCTATTATTGCAGAAAAATGATTGTCAAATCCCCAGCAGATGCATGCAAGAAGTATGAAAATTGCGGAAACTATTCCGCTGGTCGATTCCTGAGAGGAAATAATAATTCCCGCACACAGAGTTAATAATATTCCAATTATTGCATAGCGATCCAAATGATCTTTAAAAAGCAAAACCCCTATGATTGCTGTAGCTACAAGTTCCATATTCAGCCATATGGAAACAGACATAGCGTTGGCTGTTTTTAAGCCAATCATTAAAAACAGAGGACCCAGGATTCCACCTAAAAGGATAACTCCGCCCAGGTACTTCTTCTTACCTGTTTGTCTTAATGCTTTAAATTCAGTTTTTCTGTTTTTTATCACATATGGAAGGAAAGCTAATGCTGCACCCATGTATAACAACCCTGCTAACTGGAAACTATTGAGTTGAGATAATATGATTTTACTTAACGGAGTTGCAATACCAAAAAGTAATCCTGCAAGTAATCCAATTAAAACCGAGCTTATTTTCATACTACTTCGTTTCGCGCAACTCCCATCCTGTTTTAATCCATAGAACCACGAAATTAGGATAAAATTCTGTTCAAATTTATCCTGGTTTAACTCTAAGAATTAAAAAAGGAGGATAAAAAAATCGAACGATTATTTAATGGTCGGAACTCAGGGTAAAAAAGCCAGTGCACTTACTGCAAAGAATATTTTTTTTGCGAGGCTCAAGTCTATTTTATTTCTTCTATAACTGAGCCGCTGGTGGGCATTGCTTTACCCATATATGGATTTTTAATTTCCTTCGTTTCGCTTAACCAAAAAGCGCCTTTCCCTTTATTAAACATTGGATCAAAATCTTTATATAAGACCTGTCCACCGCCAAATGCTTTTACCAAATCGTAAATGTCTTTACTCAAAAGTTCAAAATGCTCCCTTTGATGTTCAATATTCCCCCCATTAGCACCTATGTGTTCCGCATGTTCTATTGCATCGGCCTCTACATCTTCATAAGTTTTCTTTTGAGCCGCGGTTAGAGTGGATTTATTGAAATTTTTAAATGCCGCTTCCAGTTTTTTCCCAGCGCTGGCAGCACCGGTGGAATTGTCTTCAGTGAAGGCATTTTTCATTTGTAAGTAATTGTTTATAATTTCTTTAACTGAAACAGCGCTTTTTGCGTCTGCAACTGATGAGGTTATTACTGATGTATTATTTATAGTGGACTTTAACTGCAAATCCTCATTCCTTTTCAGGTTTTCAGTTGATTTGTTGTTGCTATTGCAGAATGCTAAAGTTGTGGTCACTATTGTCAAACCAAGAATTATTTTTTTCATTTTGATATTATTGTTTATAAAAATTAAATGCTTATGCTAATTATTTAGCTATAGCTCGTTTTCATTTTGTGCGGTTACTTTTCCATTCCATATCCGGCTGAAAAATGAATTGCGATGAAAAGTCCCTGTTTGTTGTGACCGGTTGTTGATAACCTATCCCCAGCACGAAATTTTCATTAAGCTTTATCTTAGCCCCTCCCACAAGGTTAATTATGGCTTGTTCATGCGGCATTTTCTCGCCTAAAACTTCAGCAATAAGAAATACTCTTTTGCCCGCTTTAAAAACCAGCGAAGCTTCACCTTCAACCATGTCATTATATGGATTATAATGAAATGCCTGATTAAAAGCAAGATGTGACCCGACAATTGCGGTGGAGAAACCAACAAGGGTATTTATTCTGGTTGCACCTTTCTTTGTGGGAATTTCAAACTCTATGACTGGAGAAAAACCACTCATCCCATCTTTGCTTTTTATTGCTGCAAACTGGAACATTACTTCCGTATGGGATTCCTGTAAAAATCTATCGTTTCTTATATGCAACCCTATGAATTTTGAAAGACCGGTTTCAAAGTGGAATGCAAAATCACCTTTTGTTTTACCATCTATTCGGGTTGCCAATGCAGAGAGTCGTAAGCTATAGGTGCCTACTTCATGAGGCATGCCCATGTGTGAAAAGAATGGATGAGCCAAATCTTTATCATTGCTCATCTGGCCCATTTTATCACTTGCATTCCGAGATTTAACTTTTGTGGAATCAGCGTTCATTTTCGACATTTGCTGACTGTATGCGGAAAATGTGCTAACGCTGAAAATAAAAAATGAAAACAAAGAAAAATTAATGAACCTGCTAATTGAATTTAAGTTTTTCATCACTGCTTTTTTATAATACTTCTTTACTACTCAATATTATAATCCTACAAATGGTCAATTACTTTTTTCAGTCTGGCCCCTATTTCCGTTGCAATAGCTTGCAAATCTTTATTTTCTATTGAAAGCATGGAGGCTGATGGATCGACAGCAGATACCTCTACCTGTCCTTTTACTTTCTCCTGAATAATGACATTACAGGGTAACATTGTCCCGATTTTGTCTTCTGTCAGTAAGGCTTTATAGGCAAAGGGTGGATTGCAGGCACCTAGAATTTTATAGTTGTAAAATTCCGCATCAATTTTTTTCTTTAATGTTGCTTTTACATCAATTTCCGTCAATATCCCAAAACCTTCAGATTTGAGCGCTTCGGTAACTCTTTGAATTGCATTGTCGAAACTTTCGTCAACTGTTTTGCTAAAATAGTATTCCATAATCCTTTTGATTTGGAGTTAACATAGTGAATAAATTTCAACTTTTTAAATGTAAGTTCAATAGTATTTGGAATCGTTACACAATTCCTTGACAGTTTTATATAATTCACATATTTTATGATATGTAGATGTAAAGTCCGTCCGAAACTGACCACTTCAAAGCGGAAAGTCTTTCCTGCACAAAGATTGGTTTTGGATAAATCGACTTATTCCATAACCTGATGTAACCGGTTGCTAAAAATTTATTAACACGGATTGAATTATTTCAGAAATTTGATATTTCAACAAACTAGAATGGAGGAATTGTTATGAACGCACTTTTTATTGTCTATCTGATAGTTGAAGCAATATTCGGTATTGGCTTTCTCTTTGTTCCAGGTCTAATGATGGGTCCCATGGGTGTGACCCTTGATGAAACATCAGCAACCTTTGCCAGGTTGTTTGGTTCGCTGATAATCAGTATCCCTGTATTATTGTTTTTCGTTCGCAAATCAGCCAGCCCGGAGTTCAGAAGAGGTGTAGTATATTCTGTTTTTACATACTTGCTTTTGAGCACAATTATCCTCCTGGTTACTCAATTAAATGGGCTGATGAATACAATGGGCTGGGGCATTGTGATTCTACATTTTGTGTTCATGCTTTGGTTCGGCTATTACCTGATACAGAGAAAAGGGATTTAGCCTGATAACTGCAAAAGCCAGTGCCCATGACCACCTTTCGCCGGAATGTATTGACCCTCGATGGCCGGAGCTAAATAACTGATGTACAAATAAATATAATTAAGTTGTTATAATCTTTTACGGTATAATGGCTTTAAAGAATGATTTTAAATCAGAATAGTTCTCAGCAATACGGTAAACTTTACATTCCCTGCAATTAGTATTCTTACAGAGCGTACCCTTTTCTGATGCTTCCCAGCAGGGATATGTAACACTCTGGAAAGCCTGGCATTTCTCACGCTCCTCATCAGAGCATTGCCTTATTGCCCAGCAAGGAATAAGAGCCAGTAAAGTCCTGATCCCTGAAATGTTTAAGCCATCTTCAGTCAGTAATTTATGTATATATTTTAGCCTCAAAATATCTATTTGAGAAAATAAATTACGACTTGATTCTTTCTTGAATGGGATTATCAACCCCTTGTCAATGTATTGCCTTATTGAATGAACAGGGATCCCTGAAAGATCTGCTGTAACACTCAGGGTATAAACCGGAGTAGTGCTTGCGACTGAGGTATTTTTCATGATTCTTAATAATTCTAAAATTATTTTTCACTTAAATATAAAATTTTCTGACACCTTATGAAAATCGAAAATAAAATTCACCAAAATCGCCTTCACCCCTTAAAGTATTCAACTGTAGTAACTTAAAAAGCTCATTCTAACTATTTATAAGAGAGGACTATTCCAGTGATTCTGTTGTTAATTTATTAACAACATGATTTTAAGGAATTTATAACATAATCTGTGTCTTAAATAGAAAATATTACTATACATTTACAAATATATGAATTTACCAGTACATAAAACAAGAGTCAGATAATTCTTTTTACCTACCAGCATATTTCCAGAACAATATTTTTCTGTAAAAAGAATCACCAAAAGGAGGCATCCGAAAATCCTTTACCAGAGTAGGTCAATCATAAAATTATTAAGCATGTCTTATGAAAACAAAATTTTCTTTTGTTCTGGCAACATTCCTGATATTATCGGGAAGTGCAAAATCTGAAAATTTACGGACTGTTTCTACTCAAGACTCCATCAGGAGCGATGCAAATTCTGAGTATCATAAGTTAGCACGAGATATTTTCAAGGAGCTGATTGAAATAAACACTACGTACAAATATGGCAGTACTAAAGCCGCTGAAGCCATGGCTGCCAGGCTTAGGTCTGCCGGATTTCCTGATAGTGATATTCAGGTTATCGGGCCTGACCTGCAACATGAGAACCTGGTATTTCGTTTCCGGGGGGAAGGAAAACTTAAGCCTGTCTTGTTCATTTGTCATTTGGACGTAGTTGAAGCGCTCCGTAATGACTGGTCTGTTGATCCATTCACGTTTCTTGAAAAGGACGGATATTTCTATGGCCGGGGCACAACTGATGTTAAAAACGATGATGCCAGCCTGATAGCAAATGTTATACGACTTAAAAAAGAAGGATATATACCAGACCGTGATATTATCATAGCCCTCACTGCAAATGAAGAAATGGGAAAAGACACCGGAGTCGACTGGCTTATTACAAATCACAAGGAATTAATTGATGCAGATTTCTGTATAAATCCCGACGGGGGTGAAGGAGATATAAAGAACGGGAAGCCTGTCACAATGGGGATTCAAACCACTGAAAAGATATTTGTTACCTACAGGCTCGAGGTTAAAAACAAAGGAGGCCATAGTTCTCTGCCAGTGAAGGACAACGCCATTTATACACTTGCATCTGGTCTTACTCGTCTGGCAACATATGATTTTCCGGTCAGACTCAACGTAACAACACGGAATTTTTTTGAAATAAATGCTTCCACTGAATCAGGTCAGGTTAAATCTGATATTTTCGCTATTCTCAGGACCCCTCCCGATTCTGCTGCGGTAAAAAGACTCTCTGCTTCATCAGCCTACTATAATGCAATGATGCGTACAACATGTGTAGCTACGATGATGAGTGCAGGACATGCTGTGAATGCACTGCCGCAAACCTCGCAGGCGATCATAAACTGCCGGTTGCTCCCTGATGATAGTCCGGACAATGTAATGTCGGTTCTGAAAGCTGTCCTGGCTGACAGCAAGATATCAGTCACCTGCATTGATTCATCATTCCGTGCCCCCTTATCGCCGTTAAGAGAAGATGTCACCGGACCCGTTGTTCAAATTACCTCCTCCATGTGGCCGGGTGCTAATGTGACCCCGATAATGTCTACAGGCGCTTCCGATGGTATTTACTTACGCATTCATGGAATGCCTGTCTATGGTATATCAGGGATGTTCAGTGATATAGATGATGTCCGTGCTCATGGGAAAGATGAAAGGATGGGGGTAAAAGAATTCTACGACGGAGTTGATTTCATGTATCGGTTTATAAAGGCCGTGTCATTAGAAAAAAAACTTTGAAGAAATTCTTGACAAAACTGAATTTTGTCAATCCTTATACAACCAGAGAAAAGCACCCGCTGAGCAAACCTTACCGGATGCTTTATAAGGCTCCTTGAAAAAATGTTTCATAATTAGTAATTGTAATCAGTGAATATCTCCAATATCATACAGATTGTCCTTTTTCTGCTTGTACTAATTTCATGGGTTTTCTCTTTCTATTTTTTTTCAGCTTTGCCAAGGTTAATAATATTCTCTTCCAAGAATCAATCCTGTCGAGTTATTCGTCCCGCGTAGAATAAGCTTATATCCGAAGTTCAGATGGTAATCCTGAAATAAGTTCTCAATCAAGTGATTTAGATAGTTCCTTTAATGAAATTAAATAACCAATGGGAACAACTAAATCTGAATTTCTACCAGGTTTTGTGATTAGATTCATTTCACTGGTATAGGTCGTTTTTATATCGTCAGAAGTTAAGGTGAAGGTATTTGTCTGAAAGCTTACATCCTGAATCAGGCTTCTTAACATGAATCTTAACAAATCATTCTTTTTTGCAACCTCAGAAGCGCTTTTATTAATGATATTAACATTATTCAAATTAAGAAGCTTTTCTGCCAGAATACTAACCAGAATAATGTTCTGATTAACATCCAGGATGAGTACAGGTTCATCCATCCTTCTTATAATAGATTCTGCAAGCTCTTTCCTTTCAATTAGAATTTCTGTTTCAAATTTATTATATTCTTCCAGACTGATTGCTATATCATTAAATCCTTTTGAAATTTGCCCAAATTCATCATTTGTATTGAACGCCATTCTTACCTTGAAATTCTTGTTTGCAATTTCATTGACATTTTTTGCAAGAATTTCAATTGGGTCTGCAATATATTTCGGAAAGCCGAAGATAAAAGCGAAGAACACAAGGAAAAAAATAGTAGCAATAATTGAAAGAACAATGTACGAATGTCCGGCAGTGTCATTAGCAGTCTGATTTTTTCTTATAATGGCGTTCATATTGACATCAGAAATCGCAAATAATGCAAATTTGATTTCGTTTACAGTTGGTAATAGAATTGTATAATAATATCCTGATTTATCCTCAATAGAACTCCTGACAGAATCAGACATTAATGATTTTAATTTTTCAAAATTTTCACGAACAGACTGTGCCAATTCCTTTTCTCCCGTTTCTGTAATATTGTTTTCTTCATTTACCAGGTTATTTTCAAAATTGGTTAAGAAAAGCGATAATTCCTTTCTGTCAGGTATAAAATGGCGATTAAATATTGATGATGAATTGAAATCATTAATCTTGTCCATGGATTGAAGCATATTTTCAGAATAGCTGATAGAAAGATTATTATTCTTAGTTATCAGATTGTTTTGCTGGGAGATTTTAAAAATAAAATAAAGACTGAATAAGCTAATACACGAAAACTCAACCAACAAAAACACGAATGCCAGAATAAGCTTTATTTTTATTTTCATAATATCCTTGTTTTAACTATCATAAATTAACCTTTAAAGAATGATGTGATGCCAGCTTTAGACATTTAATTGTCCTGTTTTTCCACTTTGTCCATTTCAGAACTCTTAACCGGGATCTTAATTGTGAATATGGCTCCCCCGTTCTTCCTGTTTTCTGCAATTACCGTACCTCCATGTGCTTCTA
>Ga0207931_1000395_pt1 | contig 16081 bp, 12 predicted proteins | sample NGESurdeep092012_2_FD_184478 | JGI IMG/M metagenome (GOLD analysis project Ga0207931, IMG submission 184478) | Arctic peat soil microbial communities from Barrow, Alaska - NGEE Surface sample 415-1 deep-092012 (SPAdes) | ecosystem: Environmental > Terrestrial > Soil > Wetlands > Peat ...
GGGGTTTGCCAGCCACCACCTTGGGCCCGCCGCCGTGCATCTTGAGGGCGCGCACCGTGGCGACCAGCACCACCACCTGCGGGATCAAGCCGGAGTAGCGGCATTTAATATCGAAAAATTTCTCCATGCCAATATCGGCGCCAAAACCAGACTCGGTGATGACGTAACCTTCGGGGCCGACCAGCTTGAGAGCGATGCGGTCGGCAATGATGGACGACTGTCCGTGGGCAATGTTGGCAAACGGCCCGGCGTGGACGAAAACTGGAGTTCCCTCGAGAGTCTGCATCAAGTTGGGCTTGATGGCGTCCTTCATCAGGACGGTCAGAGCACCAGCCACGCCAAGGTCTTCGGCGGTGACGGCGCCCCCCTTGCGATCGGTGCCGATGACCATCCGCCCCAACCGTTCGCGCATGTCGCGCAGGTCGGTGGTTAGGGCCAGGATGGCCATGATCTCGCTGGCGACGGTGATGTCGAACCCGGTCCGGCGGGTTTTGCCTTTTTCTTCGGGGCCAAGGCCGACTTCAATTTCGCGCAGGAAACGGTCGTTGGTGTCGATGGTGCGGCGCCAGGTGATGGAATCCGGGTCGATGTCAAGACGGGAGAAGCGGCTGCGCTCCTCAAGGGTCAGTTCGTTCGGATCAGACTTGGTAATACCCAGTTTCTTCAAGCGCCGCAGCATGGAAGGTGAGAACGAGCGCTGGCCTTTTTTGTCAGGCGGGCAGAGGGCGTTGAAGAGTTTTTCGTCATCCTGCTCGCCCTCATGAAACATGCGAGCCTCAATGGCAGCAGCACACAGGTTGTTGGCGGCGGTGATGGCATGAATGTCGCCGGTAAGGTGCAGGTTGAAATCCTCCATCGGAATGACCTGCGAATAACCGCCCCCGGCAGCGCCACCTTTAATGCCAAAGGTGGGACCCTGCGAGGGCTGACGGATAGCGGTGAAGACTTTCTTTCCGAGGTGGGCACCCAGGGCCTGCGAAAGCCCCACGGTGGTGGTGGTCTTGCCCTCCCCCAGCGGGGTGGGGGTGATGGCGGTCACGTCAACATACTTGCCATTGGGGATGTCCTTCAGGCGTTCAAGGATCTCCAGTTTCACCTTGGCCTTATAAGGGCCATAAAATTCCAATTCTTCGGGCAGGATGCCTATTTCTTCAGCAACCTGTGCAATCGGCTTGATATCCGAGGCCTGGGCGATGTCGATATCCGATGGCACCGGGCGGATTAGTTTCAGTTTTGTGGGAATGAATTTTTTTGTCATTTGGTCTCCTAATTATCTCCTTGGAATCCCTTTGGATGAAGTTTTTACACCCTAGGGCTAAATATCACGCCAGAAAAAAGAGTACCGATTTTTAACTCCGATGAGGGATATCCCTCCACCCCGTTTTCAAACCGCACCGGTCTCTTCGTTCACATCGGGAGGGTAGACATCAAGCGTGGCAATTTGGGGATCAAGCATTAGGACGAAGAGAGCGAAAAAGCAACGTTGGAGACAGAATGAACAGGATTAACCCTCCCAGGGGGCTTGTGGTTCTAACCCTGCCAATGTAAGACAGACTAGGATTCGGCCACCACCAGGTCGGCGTAGGTTTCGCGGCGGCGAATCGAACGAAAGGTTTTGCCCTCCACTAACACTTCAGCAGGTCGAGGCTGGGAGTTGTAGTTCGAAGCCATGCTGAAGCCGTAGGCCCCGGTGTCGAGTACAGCGAGGCAATCACCCGGGGCGAGGGGTGGGAGAGTGCGGTCGCGGGCCAACACGTCGGATGATTCGCAGATCGGGCCCACTATAGAGGTCAGGCGCTGAAGGTCAGTGTTCAGAAGGCTGGTGAGAGGCACAATGCGGTGATAGGCATTGTAGAGTGCCGGACGCAGGAGAGCGTTTATACCGCCATCCACGACGAGCACACAATGCCCTTCCACTTCTTTCCTATACAGGACGGACAGTATTAATGCGCCGGCGTCTGCGGCGAGGTAGCGGCCTGGCTCGATGGCAAATTTAAGATTAGCATTCAGAGGTCGGAGGCGTGAGACGATCGGCGCGGCGAAATCGTTAATCGATGAGACCGCTTCACCATCGCGATACGGAATTGGGAAGCCACCCCCAAGGTTAAGCAGAGGCACAACTCCTCGCGCCCTTGTTGATTCCCCCAAGCCTGCAACGGTGATGAAGTCGAGAGAAACGTCAATGGCAGCCAGCGTGGCGGCGGGATTAGCGAGCTGGGAACCAATGTGGATGTGGACGCCGCCCAAATTTAGGTGTGGAAAATCAGCCGCGCGCTGGATCAGGGAGAGGCCCTCGGCCGGGCTCATCCCGAATTTGGACGAAGCAGCGCCAGTGACGAGGTAGGGGTGCCCCCCGGCTTCCACACCAGGCCGCAGCCGAAGCGCGACGTTCGCCACTTCACCCTGCGCGCCAGCCACGTTATTCAGACGTTCCGCCTCCCGGATTGATTCGACGTTGAACCACCCGACCTGGCTATGAACGGCAAACTCCAACTCGTCCTGTGTCTTTCCCACGCCTGCGAATACGATCCGTTCCGGCGGGACGCCGGCTTTCAAGGTGCGGTACAGTTCGCCACCGGATACGATGTCGAAGCCACTGCCTTCCTCATTCAGTAAGCGCAGGATGGCAAGGTTGGTGTTGGCTTTGACTGAGTAGCAAATACGGGGGTGCAGGGGCGCGAAAGCCGCGGCGAAGCGGTGGTAATTCTGATGCAGACGGGCAGCCGAATACAGATAGAACGGCGTACCCTCTGCGGCGACGATGCGTGAGACGGGTACACGATCACAATGGAGCTCACCGAGGTGGTAGTGAAACGGCGAGGTGTCTTTCATTTTGCGTCCAGTTTACTGACGCGGAAGGCCTGAAAGCAGGCATGGCACCTCTCGTCCCGCCCGGCCAACCTGCCAGCATCCACATCCAGCATCTGCGCACCACAACTCACCTGGTGGCGAGCCAATGTGATAATTGCCTCGGCGCCGTGGGCAACAACGGCCTGTCCCAGCTTAGGGATAACATTATTAAGGGTTTCACCGATGACCAACATAGCCACCTGCATCTTTCCCTGTGAATATTTCTTTTACCGCTTTGATCTCTGCTCCGCTCGCTTCACGATAGCATTGACTTTGTCCCGGATATCCTCGGGCAACAGCTCAGGTTTATGCTCAGCCAAAATTTCGCTCACGCGTTCGGCCGCCCGCTCGGCCAGGGACTTCCCCCCATGGGCCAGCCAGTTGTCATAATTATCCCGCTCGAAGACGCGTGGATACCAGCGCTCACGAAAGTGGGTGAGGGTGTGTTCGGAATCCAGGTATTGACCGTCAGGCGTCATCTTGTCAATGAGGTCGAGGGCCAGGGTCTCGTCGTTAATCTCGATGCCGGCCATGAAGTGCTCGATCCAGCTAACGATCTCGTCGCAGAATACAAGCTGTACAAGCGAAAAGGTCATTCCCGATTCCAGGTAGCCCAAATCGTGAATCAAGTTCGCTCCAGCCAGAGTCTCCGTTAGCAAGGTCAGCACTGCCTCCGCACCGGCCTGCGTGTCGACCAGTTTCGATTCGCTGACGCCGGCATAGCCAAAGGCGGGCAGATTGTAGTAGTGAGCCAGGTCCATTGCCATACCCCGAAGATCGGGCGCGCAATACGGCCCGACCATCGTTCGCATGTCCAGGGCCTCGCCACCCCAGCCGGGCATAATAAACGGCGCTCCTTCCCGCTTGAGTTGAGAAAGGACAAGCCCCGTAAGGACGCCCGCGTTTACCATAGCCATGTCCCCGGCCAGCGTGACCGGTCCGGTCATGCCACCGGAGACCACCGGGACGTAGATCGCGGGTAAGCCCTTACCAGCCAGATAGAGCAGCTTCTGTAGCGCATCGGCGTTGTGCTTCAGCCCTGTGGTAACGTTAATGTAACAAGCCACCATGGGATTTTGCCGGAGCGCTTCTGGTCCCCCCACGACCGCCTCAGCCATCTCGACGGCGTCCACGCAGCCCTCGAAATCGTAAGTCACAAAAACAACCGGCTTGGTCGTATATGACAGCATCGCCTCCATCTGGTAGCGTTCTGCGATGGCCTGGTTGACATCCCCAGGTAAAACCAACGACATGACAAAGTCAATGTGCGGCAATGCATCACAGACGGTGATGCCATCGACGACGTCCTGGAGGACAGGTTGGCGGCGCACTCCTGTTCGATGATCCATGAGGTGGAGGCAATCGGAGCCAGGGCCATAGAAGGAGCGGTGATCTTCCAGGAAAATCACCCGTTCGCCATGGCGGTTGCAGAGGACGACCCGCCTGGGCACAGTGTTGAATGCTTTCTCGACCAAGCCGGATGGGATACGCACGCGGTTGCCTTCGGCGACGAAAGCCCCGGCTTTTCGCAGCATCTCCACCGCTTCGGGTTCGAAAAGGCGGACCCCGGTACGTTCCAGGATTTCGAGGCTGGCGTTGTGAAGTTTTTCGCACTGCTGCGGAGAGAGCTTGCCAAAGTGCGGGCTCCCGAAACTGGTGTCATTAGCTCGAATGTTGTTCATTGATGCTTTCATTGATACTATCCTCTCTTTCTGTAGATCTGCTTGTCACGCTAAGATAAACATCCCATACGGTAGAGCTATGACACCTCGCGCATCCAACTCTTTTCCAATGCATCCAACTCAGTCACGAGTTCTTCCCGGAGTGGCTTTGGCTTGTGCTCTTCCAGGATCTGGCGCACGCGTTGATTGGCCTTGTCTCCCAAAGACAATCCCCCCGCAGTCGCCCACTGCTGATAGTTGTCGCGGTTTAATAACCTGGGGAACCAGTTCCTACGGAAATTATGCAACGTGTGCGCCTCGGTTAAGTAGCTTCCGCCAGGCCCCACCTGAGCCATCACATCCAGGGCCAACGTCTCGGGTGTAATCTCGATTCCTTTCATAATGCAGTTCACCATGCTAATGAACTCGTCGGTAGCAACGATTAACTCAAGTGAAGCGGAGTTTGCCGCCTCGGTGAAACCCACATCGTGCACCAAGTTCGCGCCGCTCAGGGCTGCCATGAGGCACGAGATGGACGATTCCGCCGCCGCTTGTTGATCGAAAACCACCGCATCCGTGCATCCCGCCGTGCTGAACATCGGCAAATGCAAGTAGTGGGCCATCTCGGTCAACGCGGCCGCCCACAGGCTTAACTCCGGCGCTCCGTAGGAAACCATCATGCTCTTCATGTCCATGATGGTCGGCACACCGCCAAAGATGAACGGTGCCCCGCGTCGTTTCAGCTGTGCGATCACCAGTCCACTCAGCGACTCGGCCATACAGGCCACCAGGTTGCCGGCTGCCGTCACCGGAGCCGAACTCCCGGCCACAGTCATTGGTGTGTAGATCACTGGAATACCGTGCTCGACACAGAAGAGAAGCTTGGCGACGCCTTCGTCTGTATGCATGAAGGGCGAGAAGGGCTCTGCATAGTGCACATAGTATGGCCGCCGGGCCAGCGCCTCCCAGCCGCCCACCACCAGCGCCGCCATCTCAGCGATGGCCTTCAGACTGGCGAAGTCCCCCGTGCCGTGCATCAGAGGCTTGGTGCAGTTCTTGACCGTTTCCTTATGGCCAATCCGAATTGCGATATTACCGGGAACGTCGCTATAGATCGACGAGAACGAAACCAAGTCAATGTTTGGCAGCGCATCGCAAAGCACAGCTCCCAACCGGGCGTCATCCCGGATAGAGGGGCGGCGGGTGCGGTTGAACGGGTCGAAAAAGTAAGTCGAGTCCACCTGGCTGCTAAAGTAGACTTGCCCATCCTGCAACAACGCGGCCGGATCGCCGTCCCGACTATAGATGGCAATGCTCCGAGGCGCGCTGGCCAGTGCATCTTCCACCATGTATGAAGGGATATGGACGCGCCGTTGCGGGCCGACACGCGCGCCTGCTCCGCTGAGCAATTCCAGACCCTCGTCGTTGTCCACCCTTACCCCAGTGCCATCCAGAACACCCAATGCGCTTAGAAAAAGTGTCTCTTTCTGGTCTTCGGTAAGTATTTGTAGTCGAGGTGTGATCAACGTTGTGGAACCAGCTTTCATCATTGGAAATCTCCTCATTCTTTTGTCTCAGAATCGGTCAGGAAGAAGCCGTGTGGAAAAGGATCGTCAGGATCAAGGACGAACTGGTGCATACCGGTCAAGTGGGCTCGCCCCGCCACCCGTGGAAGGATGGCTTTAAATTCGCCGACATGCGTTTCACCCACGATCCGACCCGTAAAACGGGTGCCGATGATGCTCTCGCTGACGAACTCCTCGCCCAACTTCAATTCTCCCCTGGCGCGCAGCACAGCCATCCTGGCGCACGTCCCAGTCCCACAGGGAGAGCGGTCTACAGTCCGGTTGCCAAGAATTACGGTATTGCGCACGTGCAGAGCGCCATCCGCCTGGCGCTCTGCCGGACCACAAAACTCCACAGTATCGATGAGATTCGTGAAAGGCAGCTCCGGGTGTCGAACCGAAAGCTGGGATTGTGCCGCGTCGCGAATACGGATTCCCATGTCGAGCAAGGCTTCCACATTTGCGGGGACTAACTCCAGTCCGGTCCGTTGGGCCTTGACCAGCGCGAAAAAACCACCACTGTAAACAATATCTGCCAGCACATCCCCCAGATCCGGGACCGAGAGGCGAGCGTCAAGTTGATAAGCGAAAACCGGCGTGTTGTCGAAAGATACCTCACGCACGCGGCCCGCCTCAATTTGTATCCGAGTGCGAACCAAGCCTACGGGGGTATCAAATGTCACAGTCGTCTCCGGTTCGACCGCCTCAACCATGCCGATTTCCACCAGGGTCGTAGCAGCGCCTATGACGGCGTGACCACACATCGTGGTGTACTGCTGGGTGTTCATGAAGATCAAGCCGAAGTCGGCCTGCGGGTCAGTGGGGGTTGTGAGGACTGCGCCATACATGTCCTGGCGGCCGCGCGGTTCGAGGAGCAGTAAGCGGCGCAGGTCATCCAGTTTATTGCGCGCATATGTCATTTTCTCCGCCATCGTCGCTCCCGGCAGGGATGGCAGGCCGCTGACCACCAAGCGGGTCGGTTCGCCAGCGGTGTGTGAGTCTACAGTTGAAATGATGTGTTTGAATTGGACCATCTTCTTGTACTCCTATACTTTACGCAACGTCTCGAGCGGGATGTGGCAAGAGAGGCGATGTCCGTCGCCGGCATCCTGCCAGGGCGGCACATCCGTCTCGCAGATGGCGCCCAGTTTGCGCTGGCAGCGGGTATTGAAGGGGCAACCGCTGGGTGGGTGGATGGGGCTGGGGACCTCTCCCTCCAGGATGATCTTCCTGGTCTCTTGGCCGGGTTTTACGGAAGGGATCGCCGAAAACAGGGCCTGACTATAAGGGTGCAAAGGGCCATCTGAAATATCCTGAGCCCTGCCTATCTCTACGATTTTCCCCAAATACATAATGGCGATGCTGTCGCTTATATACTTTACTATATGAAGGTCGTGCGAGATCCAGAAGTAGGTTAACTTGAATTCATCCTGCAAATCCTGCATTAAATCGAGAATTGCAGCCGCGATAGAGACGTCCAGGCCGGAGGTGAGCTCATCAGCAACGATGAATTGCGGGCGGAGTACCAGCGCTCTGGCTATTCCAATCCGTCTGGCCTGTCCTCCACTAAATTCATGGGGGTATTTATCAGCATCATCGCCAGACAATCTCACCGTTTCGAGCAGCCGGGCGACCTCATCCTGAATCTCATCTTCGTACTTTATCATCCGATGGATCCTAAGCGGTTCCGCAATGATCTCCCCAGCTGTCATGCGCGGATTAAGCGAGGAACGTGGATCTTGCATTACTATCTGCGCCTTGCGCCTAAACTTCTGCATTTCTCTTTTGCTGAACTCCAATAAGTTTTGACCTTCGAAGAGAATCTTGCCATCTGATGGCTCAACCAAACGCAGGATACTCCTGCCAACGGTGCTCTTTCCACAACCGGTCTCCCCTACCAAGCTGAAGTTCTTCCCTGCCTCAATGGTAAAGCTCACATCGTCCACAGCATGTACAATCCTCAGACCCTTGCCAAACACCTTAGATAATATGCCTCTCCCCTTGTAGAAATAAGTCTTCAACCCCTGCACTTGTAGCAAAGGTACTCTATCTGTTTTCTTTTTCATATTTCACGCGCGAAGCAGGCCACTGAATGTCCCGAAGCTATCTCCAACAACTTCGGTGGCCTTTCCTTGCAGATATCCATTACATATGGACATCTCGGATTAAATTTACATCCTTTGGGCCTTTCGGTAAGTTCTGGCACACGCCCTGGAATAGAACCGAGCCGATTGCCCCGAGCCTCTGATCCGGGGAGACACCGCAGCAGAGCCTCTGTATAAGGATGCTGGGGGTTTTCGAATAATAGTGCGGTGTCAGCATACTCTACGATATTACCAGCGTACATGACAGCGACTCGATCACTTATCTCGGAGATCACTCCCAGATCGTGAGAAATATAAAGGACTGAAGCCCCATTTCTCTTTACCAGGCTCTTTAACAACTCAAGGATCTGTGCCTCGATAGTGACATCCAACGCAGTCGTTGGCTCATCGGCAATCAAGAGGGAGGGATTACAGCTGAACGCCATAGCGACCATGACCCTTTGGATCATCCCACCACTAAATTGAAACGGGTAATCGGTCAGTCTTTCCGCGGGATCAGCGATTCCCACCTCCTCCAGCATTTTGGCAGCTTCACTCTTGAGTTGAACTTGCTTCCCATGAGGGTCAAACCGCCGATCTTTATGAAAACGCAACACATCTGTTATCTGAGTCCGAATCGTGAAAACAGGATTCAATGCGTGCATGGGATCCTGGATGATCATTGCAATCTCTCTCCCCCTTATCTCCTTATTCATTATTCTCTCAGGGAGATCGAGCAGGTTCCTTCCTTTGAGCAGGATCTCACCTTTCACGATCTTCCCAAACCGCGGCAAAAGCTTCATGATCGAGAGCCCCAAAGTGGTTTTGCCGCAACCACTCTCCCCAACCAAGCCCAATACTTCCCCCTCCCGAATATCAAGGTTTACATTATCGAGGGCGAGACCAATCCCCTTGCGCGTCGAATACTCGACGGTCAAGTCGCTCACCCTTAACAGTCTTTCATTCATCTGGTTCACGCTCCATGGGGTTGAGAGCGACCCGCAGTGCTTCAGCGAAAAGGGAGCATCCTAACATCGTAGTTATCAAGACGATCGCGGGCCAGATGATCATCAAAGGAGCGGTCTCTATATATGTGTATCCTTGTTTCAGCATAATACCCCATGAGGCCGTCGGCGGCTGCACGCCCAATCCCAAAAATGAGAGGGCCGATTCCCACATGATCATGACTGCCAGATCCATACCAGCCAGCACAATAATCGGTGACAGAATATTAGGAGTGATGTGACTGAGGAGAATCCGGCCGGTGGTAGCACCAAGAGATCTTGCTCCTATAATATACTCCTCTTCCTTAACAGAGAGTGTTTGGGCTCTGGCTACCCTTCCGTATGCAGGAAAGGACGTAAATGCCAAGATAAGGATAATATTAAGAAGAGAAGGTCCGAAGATAGCCGCCAGGACCAAGATCATGATAACCGATGGGAATGACCTGATAACATCGAATATCAGAATCACTATATAGTCAACTGCTCCGCCATTATAAGCAGCAACAGCTCCCAGGGGGACTCCAACGAGTACTGCAATTCCTATGGAGCCTATCGATACAACTGCAGCGACTCTAGCTCCGTAGATGAGCCTGGATAAGATATCCCTGCCAATATAATCCGTTCCCAGCAAATGCTCTGGGGACGATCCTGCAAAGCGATTCGCTATATCTTGTTCATTTGGATCAAACGGCGCAATCCAAGGAGAGAAGAGGGCGCAGACAAATATTACTGCGATAATGGAAGCCCCGATTACCCCCCGAGGCTGCCGCCTGAACGCCCGGATTATTTGGGCTATTTTTTTGATCCGTAGATGAGATTTCCTCTTGTAACTATCCCATCTGCGCGGGAGTTTCAAAGAGACCTTTTCCTGAGTCATTTCTATTTATCTCTCCCTTATTCGTACCGTATCCGCGGATCAAAGTAAGCATAAGAAAGATCCGCGACTAGATTAGCCAGGATGAATAGAAGCGCTGCGATAAGAACCCCTCCCTGTACCACAGGCAAATCCCGGGCAAAGACCGCATCTGTAATTACCTTCCCGATTCCCGGTCGATTGAAAATCAGCTCCACAAAGACAGCGCCCCCCAGCAGCTTACCCACTCCCAAACCGATAGTCGCAACAACGGGAATGATCGCATTCTTCAGAGCATATTTATAAGCGATATATCTCCTGGGCGCGCCGAACGATCTTATTACCTTTATATAGTCCATATCAAGTACTTCAAGTGTAGTGTCCCTTACCAGCCTGGCGATGTACCCCAGCCAACCCAATGCAAGTGCAATAACCGGCAGGATCAAATGACGTATCTGATCTGCAATGTTTCCTGCTGCTCCTCCTCCTATAACCGGAAAGAAGCGAAAACGTACCGCAAAAATCAGCAACAACAGACAAGCCGCAACGAAATCCGGTATTGAAACAGCGATGAGCGAGAGCACAGTAACCAAATGATCAACTATGGTTTTTGCATTGATCGCCGCCAGAACTCCCAGGATTATCCCGAGAAAGGCTGCCAGTCCCATGCTGGAAAGAGTTAATACTATGGTGTAGGGTAAGGCTGACGTTATTAGTGAAGAAACTGAGTGTCCAGACCAAACAGATTCACCCAGGTCCCCGTGCAAAATACCCCAAATGTAGTGCCACAGCCGAACATATACAGGTTGATCAAGGCCTAAACTTTTGTTCAAAGCTGCGACCATGGCAGGCGTAGCCCTGGGTCCAAGCATTACTGATGCCGGATCTCCAGGGAGAAGGTAGATCAGACTGAATAAGAAGAGTAGCACACATAATAGCGTTGGAATTATACCGAGACCGCGTTTAAAAAAATACTTTAACACGATATGCCTACCTGAATATAATTACGTATAAGTCCCATGATATTAGAAAAAGCCTGCCGGTAAAATTGGAGAGGCGCCCCGCTTTGGGCGAAAAAAGACTGATTTAACAGGAAAATACAAGGGAAAATGGTCACAACATGGCATTCCGGCTCATTATTTGAACCGTTAACACCTTCTTTCAAGAGACTCATGGATCTAATCTATAAAATGCGCGACTTTATTCAAAACAGATTTGTAAAAAGGAGACGTCAAACCAAGCCTTGACTATTACACGTTCCTTAGCTGACGTCTCCTTCCATCCATGACGCACTTCTTTGCTTACTTATTTAATCGACTCATTAGTGAGCTGCCACATCCATCTGCCAAGGAGCTAGTCGACCATTGGGGAAGATCTCTCCTGGTATAACATATTTCTGCATAGCAGTAGCCACGACATCATTAGTAAGCCAGATTGCCCACGCATCCTGGTCGATTATTTTCTGCATCTGGACATACAGGGCCGCTCGTTTCACGGGATCCATTTCTGCGTCCGCCTGCTTCCAGAGCGCGTCATATTGTGGATTGCACCACTGACTGGGATTCCAAGTTTGCCCACATTGAAACCATTCAGTAGTATATCCCGGATCCACAGTCGTCGTATAAAATTGAATGTAAAAGTTGTTGTCTTTCCCTGCATTCGTTGCATCGTTGAAAGCTCCTACCTCTTCCGACACAACGTTCACAGTTATTCCTATCTGTTCCAGCTGCGATTTAACTACTTCACCTATAATTGTATTCGTTTGGTCTGTCCACATTAGGAAGGTGACTACAAGCCCCTTCCCATCTGGATAACCAGCCTCTGTAAGCAGTGCTTTAGCTTTAACCAGGTCCGGTTGATAGGCGGGGGCGTCTTCCCAACGACCCAGCATCCCTGGCGGGAACATCGTAGTTGCTCTCTGTGGGATTCCATTAAACGCGGCTTTAAGAATTGCATCAACGTCTATCGCGTTTCTGACTGCTTCTCTAACCTGCAAGTTATCAAATGGTGGTTTATTCATCGTAAATCCTATCCACCAGTACTTGAGGCCTGGTTTCAAGAATACCTGCATGTCCGGATTCTGTTGGTATGCCGCAATGTTAATAAGCGAGATCCCGGCAACATCGACCTCACCTGTTTTAACGGCCATTTCTGCAGTCCCGATTTCCGGGATAGGGATAAAGGTGAGTTTTGCTATCTTCGGAGGCACTCCAAAGTAGTCCTTAAACGCCGTTAGCACTGTCTCCTGCCCAGGAGTCCAGTGGTCAAATTCGTAGGGGCCCGTTCCTACTGGACTGAGGCCGAAGGCTACGTTCCCTAATGCTTCTACAGCCTTCTTGGAAACGATTAAACCCGCATTTAGAGGTAAAGTTGAGGTGAAAAGCTTGGCGGATGGCGCATTAAGGACAAGCTTAACCGTGTAATCATCAATTATCTCTACGTGATCCAAGGCTCCCCATGAAGATGCCTCAGGAGATGCCTGAGCTGGATCAATAATTCTTTCGAAGGAGAATTTGACATCCGCGGCAGTTAACTCCCCATACCCTTTTTGAAATTGAACACCCTTCTGTAAATGGAAGGTTATTTCCTTGTTATCCGTCGAAATATCCCAACTAGTGGCTAAATCCGACACGACATCCCATGTACCTTCCTTATATTTAACAAGCCCGCTGAATATACAGTTCATTATAGTGAACTCTCTCTCTACGCTAGTCAGAAAGGCGGGGTCCAAAGTGTTTATATCTCCCCAGTTCGCTATCTTCAGCTCTCCTTTGCTCACCGGTGTTGCGGTGGGTGTGGGTAGTGCCACGGTGGGTGTGGGTGTAGGTTGTGCCACTATGGGAGTGGGTGTTCCCGTCGCTGGTGCACAGCTTACAAGCAAGACCACAACCAACATGGCTGACATCATACGAAAGAATACTACTGGTCCTTTGCCTATCATTACTGCCTCCTTTGTGTTTTCATTATGATAGTACTGCAAGGTAATGGAATATACTTTTGTCTGGTGCGAATAGCGTCAAAATACTCATCCGCCAACATCACTTAGGGAGACCTCCTTTCTATGGACTAGCGATCTCGCACTTCATGAATAGCCGTTACCTGGGCCTGCTTCCATGCTCATTCGTAGTGTATAAAGTGAGGTGACGAGATGCATCGGATCATTTCTTTCCCAACCCGACCAGAGTCCGGGCTACATCCACGGCACTGGCCGCGTCGGGCGCATAGGCATCAGCCCCAATCTGCGCAGCAAAATTCGCGGTTACTGGCGCACCGCCAATCATAACCTTGACCGAGTCCCTAAGCCCGGCCGTAGTAATAGCTTCAATAATGGTTTTCATAAAGACCATTGTTGTTGTAAGCATGGCGCTCAATGCTAGCAGTTTAGGTTGATGTTGGCGTATTGCCGCCACGAACGCCTCGGGACTTACATCCGTTCCCAGGTCGACCATCTCAAACCCAGCGCCCTCCAACAGCATCTTGACTAGATTCTTTCCAATATCGTGAAGATCTCCCTTGACAGTACCAATGAGGCACTTGTCGGAGCTAAAGCCTGACCCACTTTGCACCAGCAATGGTCGTAGAACCCCCATACCGGCATTCATGGCGCGGGCTGTTCGTAATACCTCCGGCACAAACAGCACACCCGTTTTAAAGTCCTTGCCAACCCGGTCCATACCGGCAATCAAGCCAGCGGATAGGATCTCCTGGGGGGGTATCCCGTTATCCAATGCCTGCTGGACCAGACCGGCTACCTCTTTGTCTTCGCCTTCATACAAACTTGTAGCGATTTTCTGAAATACATCTTCCATCGTCATCTCAAACCTCCAAGGTCTGTCGTCTGCTGGTTTCAAAGTCTCTTATTTGCCAGGAATCTCCCTGTTCTTCCATAACACGGGCTAAGACAAAATCGCGAGTTGCGCATATCTCGTCAATTATTGCTTTCAACACGGTTTCCGCATCACGCGCCCGGAGCGCCTCAATGATGCAAGCGTGAGTCTTATCCTGAGTCTTGACAGTTTGACGGAATGCCAGGAACATGAAACGCGCCAACTGGTCATGCACACGACCCATCATTTGCACCAGCTCCTCGTTGCCAGAAGCCTTTGCAATCAGGCAGTGGAAGCGTCTATTCTCATCGATATAACGATCATAGGATTCATCATCGTAGCCGGTGTAGTCATGGGTCAGTTGCTCGATCTGCTCATCTGTAATTCTCTCCACTGCGCGCTGGATGGCTGCCGTTTCGAGAATTTCACGCACCTCGAACAAGTCAATTAGCTGCCGGACTGTAATTTGGCAAACGAAGTAACCCGAGCGTGGTTTGATTGTGACCAAACCCTCCTGACTTAACAGACTGAGCGCTTCGCGAATGGGCGTGATGCTGGTCTGGTAATGTTTGGCCAGTTTCACTATGTCCAGTCTCTCGCCGGGATTGAGATATCCCCTAGTAATTGAGCGACGCAATTCTTTGTGGATCTTACTTTTGATCGTTTCTTCTAGTTCAGAAATAACCATCGGCGCGCCTACATGCTAAAACGGAAAATCCTGTATCAATTTGTTTTTACAATGGAATTGCAGAGAGGCTTAGCGGATGCCATCCTCAGATTGACGACTAACGAGTAACCGGGTCGACCTTCCATCAGGATCGAATCCAAGATCAATTCCTTTCCAGTGACGGCTCCGGGCGGATCAGTTGCGCTACCACGGCCAAGAAAATAAACAGCAAAAAGGAAGGATGCCCGCATCTTAACTGATTCACCGGATGAGTCAATCTAATAAAGTTCTGTTGGAGAGTTTCCTGTTACTGTACAAAGTGCAGTCGAGGAGGTAAAGACAAGACGGGGTTACCCAAAGGCTACCTTACACACGATAACTGATATATTTGTTTTATTACATGATATATTTCTTATATCATATGATATATTAATTGTCAACTTCTGATATTTCATGTCAGGCCTGCCGAATAGGGTTTTTCATGCAACTGGGGGAAGTCTTTATTCAACGCTGGGAGATGGAAAATCTGACCAGACGACTTGTTTCGCAAAGCAGGCTAGTGGGCTGCCGAATCCCATACTCACAACATCTGCCATCGATTTAATTCCCGGTGATGTAAATGGTGGAGGGCCTGAAAATACTTTAAGATTGAAAGCGCATAGTTCAACAATGACTTATGTTGATAGATCAGAATGTAATCTATTGGATTAGCGATGAAATACTGATCGAAAAACATATTTGCTTTTCAAAAATCAGGATTAGTCAGGTCTTATTCATTAGTGGAAGCACTTATCCGATTTTTATTTAGAAAACCCCCTTAATTTCGAACCAGTTGATTTTGGGAAATAGTTTTCCCAATTTTTGATGTTTTGCTACAGCTACCTTACAGCTACCAGAATGGAAGGCATGGAAGACATGGGAAATATAGACATTTTTACCCCCATATATGGGACAGGTTAGACAGGTAACCCCCATATATACTGGATAGAAGGATTCATTTCCAACTCATAATCGCTTGGTCGCAGGTCCGACTCCTGCCGGGCCCACTTATCTTAAAAAAATCCCTCGAGGGATTTTTTTATTCCTGCGTAACTAGGTGAAAAGATTTCTCCCCTTAGTCTTTCCAGTACAATCTGCACTTTCTTTTCTGGCTAGTATTTCTTGCGCGTTATTCGCTGGCTATTTTCCACAGTTGTTTCTATCGGTTGTAATCGCGGCTTTCTCCTTTCCCGGAAACACTATCAGCGTTCACTTCCCATCCATGCGGTGAAAACTGGGGGTCAGTGCAGTATAAAATCCGCGATAAACAGAGTAGGATTGCCCGTACGTACTCATCCAAGCTGACTCAGGAGTCGTGGTACTGGTGATTTTTATAGCCTCCCGGCATGCAGCTGGCACATCTTCCCAGACTTTTTTTCTACTGCCCCCAGGTCGATGGCAGCGCCATGCATCCGATCCATGGTGGCTGCTTCCAGACTCATGGCGTAGGCTCTGCCAGCCAGCGCCGTGTTATCTCAAGCACCATTTGGGTCATGTTGCGAGCCTTATTCCAGAATAGAAGGGTTCCTTT
>Ga0207931_1000396_pt1 | contig 16080 bp, 10 predicted proteins | sample NGESurdeep092012_2_FD_184478 | JGI IMG/M metagenome (GOLD analysis project Ga0207931, IMG submission 184478) | Arctic peat soil microbial communities from Barrow, Alaska - NGEE Surface sample 415-1 deep-092012 (SPAdes) | ecosystem: Environmental > Terrestrial > Soil > Wetlands > Peat ...
GCGCGTTTTTGGTTCTGCGGGAGATCCTCCACGCCGAACTTTCCGAACAGTGTGCGTAGGTGATTCTTGACACTGTCGACGCTGAGGAAGATTTCGTCTGCGATCTGCTGGTTCGTCGCCGGCGTCGCGTAGGGCGCGCCAACCGTGTAGGGGCGGCACAGCGCCTGTATGACCTGCCGTTGGGTCGGCGTCAGAGACAGCACGGTGACCACGTTTTGGGCGATTCTGGTCTCCGGCGATGGGGGGATGCGATCCGCGCGGAAGGACAATGTCGTGGAGCCGACCAGGATCACATCGCCGTCGCGTAACCTATGCCGGGCGATCAGCCGCTCACCGTTGACGTACGTGCCGTTGCTGGACAGCCCGTCATCGACCAAGATCCAGTCGCTGCCGACCTGCTCGAGTTGCGCGTGCAATCTGGACACCTCGTTGTCCCAGGGAAGATGCAGATCGGAGCCTGGGCCGCGACCGATGGTCAGCCTGGCGGCGGCCGAATGCAGAATGCTCATCTGTTGTCGGCCGGCCCCGTCACGGAAGAAGAGGCAGGGATCGCTCGTCTCGTTGTCGGCGCCCATGACATCACTCCGTTCGAGGTGGGTTGAGCCAGTCTCCGTACTCGTTCCGTACTGCGGCGCCATCGTCGACGACGACGCCGGACAGATGCCGCAAATCTCCCGCGCATTATCCACTGATGGACGTTTGCCAGCATGGCTCCGGACGGTGATGATGGTTGCGATATTGGGTGAGTCATCTGCCACCATTGGTAACCGTTTGTCGCCGGAGGACTACTGTGAGTTATGGCGCGCTCGGGTTTGGGGACCGCGGGTCGGGCTTCAGCCTGAGCCCCCGGTCCTGCGGGCCTCGATCGCCGTCCATTGTGGATTCTTTCGTGGTTTCACAAGATCTCGATCCTTCTTGTCGGGGTGACCAGGGGTGACCGATGATCCTTCCACTTTGCGAACTGGACGAGGCACTTCGCCTTACATTCCGGTGGGCGCCGAGATCGGCCCCTATCGCGTCGAGGCCTATGTGGACCGCGGTGGGATGGCATCCGTCTATGAGGCCACCGATCTGCGGCTGAACCGCACGGTCGCATTAAAGGTGCTGGCGCCGGAAATCTCGGAGAGTGCGGATTTTCGCGAGCGGTTCATCCGCGAGTCCCGTTTTGCCGCGTCGCTGGATCATCCAAATATCGTCCCAATCTACGAGGCCGGCGAGGCGGACGGGCGCCTCTATATCGCGATGCGTTACGTGCGGGGCGCCAACCTCGCCGAGTTGCTGCGCAACCACGGCGCACTCGACCCGAAACGCGCGCTGGGCATCCTGGGATCGGTGGCGGACGCTCTGGACACCGCCCACGACGCAGGGCTGGTCCACCGTGATGTGAAGCCGGCCAACATTCTGCTGACCTCGGTCCTCGGACACGAAGGGCACGGGCACGTTTACCTCACGGATTTCGGCCTGACGAAGCGCGCGTCAGCGCTCACCAAGCTGACAGCGACTGGGGACTTCATCGGCACCATGGCCTACATTTCACCTGAACAGATCCGCGGTGAGCCGCTGGATGCACGGACCGATTTGTACGCCTTGGGCTGCGTTGCCTACGAGTGCCTGACCGGCGTCCCTCCCTTTGTGCGGGATGACCAGGCCGCGCTGTTGTGGGCGCACCTTAACGATCCGCCCGCAGCTGTGTCCGTGCACAAGCACGACCTGCTGCCGGCGGATCCGGTCGTTGCGAAGGCGCTCTCGAAGGACCCTCTGGATCGCTATGAGAGCTGCGAGGAGTTCACCCAGTCCCTGAGCGATGCGCTGCTCACCGGCCGCCACAGCGCGGTGAACCTGCTCACCACGGCCAGCAGCCTGGATGAGTGGAGTTCGGCGTGGGCGAGATCCCCTGCGGGTGAAGCCGAGGTGGTCACGACACCAGTGATCGAGGATGGTCAGCAGGCGGTACAGGGTGGCGAGGACAGTCCGCTTGTACCCTCGAGCGCCCACCCCTCGATGGCGGAGCCGTCGCCGCCGGGTGGATCCGACAGTCCTTCGTCGCAGCCACCATCCCTGGCCGACGGTCGACCGCCGGACGAGGGACCCGAACACAGCACTCAGGAGCCGCCGGATGTTCCCGTCTCGAGCGCTGGGCCGATTTCTCCGCCGGTGGTTGGACCGCCACCGATGATCCGACGCCGGCGGCGTTCTCGGCGCCTGACGGTGCTCACCGTGGTCGCCGCGGTGCTGGCTGTCGCGGCGATCATCGCCGTTGCCGTGGTGGTCAGGCCGACGACCCAGACCGTGGAGGGCACTGGGCGACCAGCGGGCGTGCCGGTGACCACTGAAGCGACCGGTTCACCGAGCGGAACGAGCGCGACGTCAACCGATGCGTCAGCGGCCGTTGACACGGCGACGCAGCAAGTTGCCCCGCCACCGCCGGCCACGACGTCGTTCCAACCTGCCTCTCCGGTTCCGTCCGTCGTTCCCGCTCCGTCGCTGGCAATTCCCACCGTCGACGGGAATCCCGTGGCCGTCGGAGGGACACCCGGATTCGTCGCCATCTCGCCGGATGGACGTCTTGCCTATATTGCCCGTCGAGCGGCTGGCGTCGTCACAGTCCTGGACACCTCGATCAACAAGGTCGTCGCAGATGTACCGATACCGGCGGGGCCCCCGCAGTTCATCGCCTTTGCACCGGATGGCAGCCGTGCGTACGTCAGCGTCTACAACGCCGACCTGACCATCAATGCCGTCGCCGTGTTGGACACTCGTACCACTAAATTGGTGGAAACTATTCCGGTCAATAAGAAACCCTATGCACTGGCAGTGTCGCCGGATCAGAAATTCGTATACGTCCCCAGCCATGACGCGGCGGTGATCGACATCATCGACATCGCCGCGAACAAGGTGGTGCAGAGCGTTCCCGTCGCCCCGAACCCACATTGGGTGACCTTTGACGCTGATGGCACATTCGCGTACATCGCCAATCACGACTCGAACCTGGTCTCGGTCATGGAAACCGCGTCCAACACGGTGATCGATACGATCGACGTCGGGATCAGTCCGCACAGCATTGCCGTCTCGCCTGACGGTAAACAGGTGGCTGTTGTCTGTTTCGACAGCAATGACGTCTACTTCATCGATACGCAGACCCATGGGGTATTGGGCATCGTGCCGGTCGGCAAGAATCCCCAGGACCTCACCTACTCGCCGGACGGGCGGTATGTGTACACCGCGAATGTGGACGCGGGCACGGTTTCGGTCATCGATACCGAGAGCAGGACTGTCACCGCGAACATCCCGACCGACTCCCCGACCAGCATCGGGATGCTCCCGAACGGCCGAAAGGCATATGTCACCAACCTCAACGCCGGAACGCTGACCATCCTGAACACCGGTGGGTAGTGGGCAACGTGCACGCCACCGCGACCGTCGCCGCGGACAAACCCGACGGTGTGTCAGCGCTGCCGGGCGATCGCTGGGAGAACGGGCCCGGTCGGCACGACGAGGACGGGTTCACGGTCGAGCGGAGTTGAGTGGGCCATCAGTATCCCGGCGGCGTCGTACACGCCGAAGGACACGTGAGTCGTGGTCATAACGGCAACGGCTCCCGCGTAGCCGTCGAGGTGAATGTCGGACATCCGGCAAGCGACATCCGTGCTGCGGTCCATCGAACCGAGGGAGGGACGAGCGCCCGGCGGCGTGACCTCGATGCTGGTCATACTTCGTGCCAAGCCCTCACCCGTCGCCTTGAGCACGGCCTCCTTCCGTGTCCAGTAGGCGTAGAAATCGGTCGCGGTGCCGACGTGCCGCTGCTCGGATCCGGTGCACACGGTCGACACCAGGTCGGCGTGGTCGGCGGCTCCGACCTGCTCGATGTCCACGCCAACCGGTCCGGCCTGCGTGACGGCGACGGCGACGACATCACCGCTGTGTGAGATCGACGCTTCGAGGTGGGTTCCGGGCAGGCGAGGACGGCCGTGCGGATCGCCGCAGGTAGCGCAGGTCCGGTCGACCACGACGGCCGATGCGTTGACGCCGGTCGCCCGGCCGGTGACGGCGCGCAGCAGGACCGTGGCCAAGGTGAAGCGGTCACGGTCGGCGTCGAATCGGTACCGACTGCGTCGCCTCGTTTCGAGGCCGTCCAAAAGCGTCCTGTGCCTGTCCTGCAGGTACCGCCGGTGTGCGACGTACACCTCGCAGCGCGGCGACCCGGAGACGTCGGACGGCCAGGATCCCCATCCCGGGTGAATGGGCGGAGGTGACCCCGTGTGCGCGACCACTATTCGGCTCAGGCAGCCGGGGAATCGGTGACCAGCTCGTCGGGGGTCAGGACGTCCTCGCCGTAGATGTCCACGAGCCAATTGGTCTGGTAGATGGTGTCGAGATAGCGCTCACCGAGGTCCGGGGCGATGGCCACGGCGGTGAGCTGCCGGGTGTCGTGCTGCGCCAGCCAACGTGTCGCGCCGCTGACGACCGTGCCGGTGGAGCCACCGAACAGGAATCCGCTTCTGGCCATTCGATGGCAGGCACGAATGGTGTCCGCTTCCTCGACGTGGACCACCTCATCCACGTAGGACTGGTCGAGCAGGGGCGGGCGGGTGCTCATGCCCAGCCCGGGAATCATCCGGGGCCCCGGCGCCGTTCCGAACGTCACCGAGCCGACGGTGTCCACCGCGATGATCCGCACCGGTTTGTGCCACCTGCGGAAGTACCGCGCGCAGCCCATCAGGGTCCCGGTCGTCCCTGCCCCGACGAAAAGGACGTCCAGTTGGGGGAACTGGCGTGCGATCGCCGGGGCGGTCCTGCGGTAATGGGCGATCCAGTTGCTCGGGTTCGAGTACTGGTTGAGCCAGACGTAGCGGTTGTCGGCCGCGCACGCTGCGCGGACGTAGTTGATTCGGGCGCCGACGAAGCCGCTGACGGGATCCGGTTGGTCGATGATGTGGACCCGGCTGCCCAAAGCTTCCATCATCAGCCTGGTCGTGAGGTTGCAGCGGCGGTCCGTCACGCACAGGAAGCGGTAGCCCTTGCTGGCCGCGATCATGCTCAGGGCCACGCCCAGGTTTCCGGACGAAGACTCGACCAGGACGGAATCCGGCCTCAGGGTCCCGTCCCGTTCGGCGGCCTCCACCATCTCGGTTGCGGCCTTGATCTTGATCGAGCCGGCGAAGTTGAAGCCTTCACACTTGAGGAACAGCGGGTGCCCGAAGGCCTGCCGCAGGTCCACGTAGAGCTGGTCCTCGTTGTAGCCGTGGGGAGCGGATACGACTGGCACGATGGCCTCCTAGTTCTGTGGCTGGCACCCGGGCGGTCATCCGTACCGGCGCATTCGTGGGATGTGTTGTTGTTGACGGCAGTTCGCCGGAGCAGAAGCGGCGCTTCGACCTCGATGGGGAGCTGCCCCGCACTCACACCGCAATCTCCATCTGGAACGCGATTTCGGCTTCGACTACGGTTCGGTATTACATGTTCAGCATGATGTGCGGAGCCATGTGGAAGAAGGGATCCAAGAGGTGCTTGTCGTCCGGTCGAGGGTGAAGACTTTTACCCCATTGGTGAGGGCGTGGCGATCGCGAAAGGGCGCTGATGCCGGGCGGTGACCGCGACGACACAGTCACCGCCCGAAGGGGAAAACGGCGTACTCACCGCATGGGTCGAAGACCGGTTGAACGCCCACGCACCCGCCGCGCGGCTGACCGTTGCCGGCGGTGCCCCCGCTCGGCACGGTCATGGGAAGATGCTGCCGGCCGGTACCGGTGGCGTTCGTGGAAGAAATCGTCGATGACCTTCAACTCGCCGGAGCGGACGATCTCGTCGTAAACGAATTTGCCGACCGCGAGGTCGAGCACCCCCAGACCGAAGGGCGAGAACACCACCGTCCGATCTGCGGGCACGGTCACTCGCCCGGCGATCACGTCGTTCAGCGTTCCGTCCAGGAAGTCCCGGCTTCCGGTGTTCTGTTCGGCCAGGTGCGTCGACGTATTGGCTTTCTGGCAGTGTTCGACGTCGTCGACGATGTTGGTTGCGGTGAGCAGGATCTCCGGTGCGAGGTCGCGCAGGGACACGTGCAGGACCACTGGATGGTGATCGAACCACGACGGGTCGGTGACATGGGGCTCGGCTGCGACGGTGGCGAGAACGACCAGATCGCTGGAGCGGATCAGCTCCTCGGCAGTGTCGTACACGGTGATGTCGCCGCCGCCGCCGGACTGTTCCAGGTAACCGCGAAAGCCCGCCGCGCTGTCGGCGGAAAGATCGTGCACTCCGATCTCGTCGAACGACCAACCGGTACCGTTCAGGAAGGTGTGGATGTACCGGGCGATAAGGCCCACCCCGAGAAACCCCACCCTTCTCGGCCGCGGCCGGCCGCGGCTGAGCCGATCAGCTGCCAGTGCTGCCGAGGCGGCCGTCCGGGTCGCGCTGACGATCGAGCTTTCCAGGCAGGCGAACGGGTAGCCGGTGTCGTGGTCGTTGAGGATCAACACCGCGGAGGCCCTGGGCACCCCGGCCGCCACATTCCCCGGGAAGCTGGAGATCCACTTCAGGCCGTCCACCCGCACCTGCCCGCCGATCGAAGCGGGCAGCGCAATGATGCGTGACGACGGGCGGTCGGGGAAGCGTAGAAAATATGACGGCGGGTTCACCGATTCACCGTCGCCGTGCAGCCGGTAAATAGTCTCGACGAGTTCCATGACCTGCGTTTCCCTACCCCGCAGAGCCGCTTGAACCTGGGCCCCTGAAATGACGGAAAACTGCGGCACGGAAAGGGATTCCGTCACGGCGGTCGCGGCGGGCAACGATCGGGCGGTGGTCATCGGGCGCTCATCCCAACGACCACGTCACGTGGTCCGGTGAAAGGCTCTCTGCTGTGTGCGGTGCGCACGTTGTCGACGACCAGCAGGTCACCGGCCTGCCACGGCTCGCGCACGGTGTTCGCCTCGTAGGCGTCGTTCAGCAATTGCACGACGTCCTCATCGATCGGGTCGCCGTTGCCGAACCGGGTGTTGAAGGGCAGCCCATCGGCGCCGTAGACATCGACCAGGTACTCGTGCACCTCGGGGGCCATCGTCCATTCGTTGAGGAATCCGATTTGGTTGAACCAGCAGGGTCGGCCGGTGATCGGATGCCGGACAATGGCGCGGCGGCGCTGCCAGGTGCGCAGTCCACCATCACGTTGCCACTCGAAATCGATACTGTTTGCGCGGCAGTAGGTCTCAACGGTACCGCGGTCGTCGGTGCCGAACGCATCGGCGAATGACGCCCCGAGCTCGTCGTTGTAGCTGCGGGTGAGCAGCCAGCCCTGCTGTTCGAATCGCTCGACCAGCCGGGTTGGTAGCGCGTCGAGCACGGCCGTCGAGTCGGCCACCGCGGTTGCTCCGCCGGTGGTGGGGGCGCTGAGGCAGGCGAACATCATCAGGCTCGGCGGTTGGAGCAGGTAGCTCAACTCGTGATGCATGCACATCGGCTGGTTCGGCGGCCATTTCGACGACGAGTACACGCCGTCCGAGTAAGTCTGCCGGGACGCGAAGGCCTCCCTTTCGATCATCAAGCCCGCGGGAGCCAACTGCCGAAAAGCGGCACCGGCCGCCGCTGCGTCGCGCAGCCCGAGGCCACGGATAATGACGGATCCCTGTTCGGTGACCGTGGCGCGAATCGCGTCCCGGTTATCCGCGGCCCAGCGCTGCGCATCGCGGATGCCGTCGACGCGCAGAACGGGAAGTCCACCGGATCGCAGGTCGAGTTGTGTTGCCAGGGCTGAGTGCAGCATTTCCAGGTCCTCTCAGGTTGGTGGGCACGGCAGATGTCGAAAATGCAAAGGCTGGCCGTCTGGAGCACGACGTCCGCCGCCTCGGAGGGGCGGCTGCGGAGGAATTTGTGACCGCCGTCGGCCACGACATGTAGGTCGACAGGCTCGCAGGACGTCCCATTCACCTTCACCGTGCCGCGCGCGAATTCGGCCGTGCTCTTGTCCTCCGCGGCAACGACATTTCGGCATCGATCCCGGTTCGGTATTGCCTGTTCAGCATGATGTGCTGCACAGAGTTCCGTAAGGGCTCCGAGTGGTGCTTCTGGTGCGGTCCAGGGTGAAGGCTTTTACCCCATTGGTGTGGGTATCGCGATCACACTTGCACGATGGCACGATGAGGCTGGGCGGTGACCATGACGACACGGTCACCGCCCGCGGGTGAGAAAGGCCGTTGTGGGCGCATGGGTCGAACGGTGGCGTTCGTGGAAGAAATCGTCGATGACCTTCAACTCGCCGGAGCGGACGATCTCGCCGTCAACGAATTTGCCGACGGCGAGGTCGGCCCTGGGGGACGGTCACCCGCCCGGCGATCACGTCGTTCAGCGTGCCGTCCGGGAGATCCCGGCTTCCGGTGTTCTGTTCGGCGAGCTGGGTCGACGTATCGGCTTTCTTGTTCGATGTCGTACCGGTCGCGTAACCCGAAGGCCACTCCCGCGGTCCGGTGAAGGGTTCTGTGCTGTGTGCGGTACGGACGGTGTCGACGACCGGCAGATCACCGGCCTGGCAGGGTTCGCGCGGTGTTCGCCTCGTACACGTTGTTCAGCGACGGCACGACGTCCTCACCGATCGGGTCGGCGTTGCCGAAGCGAGTGTTGAAGGGCCGCCATCGGCGCCGTCGATTTCTACGGGATAAGTGGCATCTCCGCGTCCTGTCAAGTCGTGGGTGCCGCAGATGTCAAACGCGGGCAGGTCGGCCGGTTGAGGCACGACGTGCGATGTTTCGGAGGTTCGTCCGTCGACCAGTGCCGCGAGATCGGCGAGAATTGGGTGCCGGGTGACGTCGGTGAGGGACACGGCCCGTTCTAGGGTGATGGCCAGCTTCACCGCCGACAGCGACGTGCCGCCGCAGTCGAAGAAGAAGTGATCGCGCCGGCCGATGTGGTCTTGGGGCGTGCCCAGCACCTTGGCCCAGGCAGCAGCCAATCGGCGCTCGGTCGGGGTGGTGGGGGCGTCGGTGTTCTCCTCGGCGACGTCCAATGTGCCGGCGAGTGCGGTCAACGCCTTTCTGTCGATCTTGCTGTTGGCGGTCAGCGGCAGACGGTCGCGCCAATGGAAGGCTGACGGCACCATGTATTCGGGCAGCGAACCGGCCAGCCGGTCGCGGAGCAGGTCGATGGCAAGTGGTCGGTGACCGGAATAGAAGGCCACCAGGTGTTTGCTGTGGTCGGCTCGCTCGGCGACCACGACGGCTGCGTCACGCACACCGGGTACCTGCAGCAGAGTGTTGTCGATCTCGCCGATCTCGATGCGGAATCCGCGGATCTTGACCTGGCTGTCGCGGCGGCCGAGGAACTCCAGCTTCCCGTCGGGCAGCCAGCGGCCGTAGTCGCCGGCCTGGTAGAGCCGCTCACCTTCGTGGTAGGGATCGGCCATGAACGCCAGCCGGGTGCGCTCGGGATCGTTGATATAGCCGCGGCCAACACAGATTCCGGAAAAGACGATGGCCCCGGGAGCACCCAGCGGTACCGGCGCGAGATGTTCGTCCACCAGGTAGATCCGGACGTTGTTCACCGGGCGCCCGAGTGGGACTCGTTCGCCGTCGGGCACCTTGTCCATGACTTCGTGGTTGGTGTCATCCGAAGTCTCGGTCAGTCCGTAGGCGTTGACCAGCTTGATGCTCGGCGCAGCAGCGAACCAGCGCTGGGTGAGCTCCCGCTTCAGCGCCTCGCCGGTGACCGAAACGTATCGCAGGTCCGGTAGTTCCCGCGGGTGCTGTTCCAGGAAGGTGAGCACGACTTCGAGATAGGACGGCACAAGCTGCAGTACCGTGACCCGGCTGTCAGTGATGGTGTCGATGAAGCGCTCGACGTCCAGGATCACCTCCTGTTCGATCAGCAGGGTCCGGGCACCAACCAGGAGCGCCGACACCAGTTGCCACAGCGAGATGTCGAAGCACTGCGGCGCGGTTTGGGCGACCACCTGCCCTTCAGCGATTTCGAGATCGTCGATCTTGGCGTAGAGGTGGTTGAGCATGCCCGCGTGTTCGCACATCGCGCCCTTCGGCTCGCCGGTGGAGCCGGACGTGAAGTAGATGTAGGCCAGCTGATCGGGCGTGACGACGATGCCGAGGTCGCCGTCGGCATGGTCCTCGTTCAAGGCCGCGCTGACCGACAACGTCTGAATGCCCGGAAGGGAGTCGAGAGACTGGTCGAGGTTGGTGCGACTGCCGGCTTCGGTCAGCACCAGTCGGCAGTCGGCTCGGGTGAGCGTGGTCGCGATGCGATCGGCCGGGAAATGCGGCTCGATGGGGAGGTACACGCCCCCGGCCTTGAACACCGCAAGAACGGCGGCCATCCAATTCAGATTGCGTTCGGTCACCACCGCGACGACGCCCTCACGGCGCAGTCCCCGAGCCAGGAGTGCGCGACCCAGCCGGTTGGCGCGGGCGTTGAGTTCGCGATAGGTCCACTGTCGATCGCCCTGTACGACCGCGATGGCGTCCGGGTGCGCCCGGACCCGCTGCTCGAAGAGCTCGTGGAACCGGCCGTCGGGTAGCGTCCGGCGCGGCCCCCGCAAGCTCTCCAGTTGGAAGTCGAGCTCTTCCGTGGACAACAGGCTCTGGTGTTCGTGCTCTGCATCCGGGTCGGCAGCAATCAATCCGAGCGCCGTCAGGTGGTATCCGGCGATCCGGGCGGCAAAATCCGCGTCGAGGACGTCCGTCCGGTATCGCACCCGCAGCGCGAGCCGGTCGTCCTGGCCGGAGATCGCCACCCACAGCGCGGTGCCCTCGTCGAGTTCGCCGCCCACGCCGTTCGGATCGACAACAGTCTCGAACAATGGCTGCGTCGAACCCAGCTCCCGGCGGAGATCATCGACCGGAAAGTCCTTGTGCGCCAGCAGTTGCGACTCGCGTCGATACGTGTCGATGAGTAGTTCCCGCCACGACGCTGCAGCAGTCCGCAGCGTGCACTTCACCGGTTGGTAGCCCGGTGCGGGGACGTAGCCGGCCGCGACCTCCCTTTCCCCGGACAGGGCGGAGAGAACCTTGGCGTGCGCTGCCAGCAGCACCGAGCTCATCGGGACCGCAAGCTCGTCCGCCCGGCGACACAAGGCAGCCGCCAGGTCGTTCGAGATCGGTGCCTTGTGTTCGCCGACGCCCGCCGCTGGCGAAACGGTCCACCGCGGGATGGCGGTGAACCCGCCGGTCATCAGCACGCCGCGCCAGAACTCCCGGCCGGCATCCAATTGCGTTCCCATCGACAATTCCCTTCGCTGACCGGTGGTCACGGTTACTTGGCGCCGACCAGATCGACGCCGCGGATGGCATTGCGCGGTAGCACCACTGTTTTGTGGTGCCGTCCACGCTGTTCGGAACCCGCGTCGAGCAACTCCTGTCCGAATGTTGGTGCCGGTGCCGGTGCTGGTGCGGGTGCTGGTGCGGGTGCGGGTGCTGGTGCTGGTGCGGGTGCTGGTGCGGGTGCCGGTGCGGGGGTCGGCGTTGGTGCTGGGACCCGGGTCGGGGTCGGGGTCGGGGTCGGGGTCGGTGTCGGGCTGTCCCCGTCATCGCTGCGATGGCGGCCCCCGGGGCGAATGACCGGCAACGCGGGCAGCGGGTCGTTCGCGCCGATGACATGGTGGGCCACAACGGCTGTCGCGGGATTTCCGCCCCAGCGGGCAGCGGGCGGAACGTTCTCACCCTTCATCAGAAAGGAATCGGGATCGAGTACCGCGCCGTCGCCCATCGTTACGCCGTAATGGACGAAGGCACCGACCCCGAGGGTGCAGTCGTCACCGACCATCGTGCGGCCGGACTTGAACGCGCCGTCCTCCTGCGAGTGGCACTGAACCTTGCTGCCCGCATTCAACACGGCATGGTCTCCGATCGAGACCAGAGTCCGCTCCGTCAGATAACAGCCATCGTCGAAGACCCCGCGTCCGAGCCGGACACCCAGCAGGCGCCAGATCAAATTCTTGAACGGGGTGCCGTTGAAGACCTGAAGATACGCGTCGGACGGCACCTTCCAGAGGCGTTCGTGCCACCAGAAGTATGGGTCGTAATACGAACACAGACGCGGCTGCAGCCGCCGGAATGCCGTGAAGCACCGCTCGACCAAGACATAATAAGTCGCGCTGAGCACGACGCTGAGGGCGAAGAACGCGCCGACCACGGCATGGTCCAGCACATCGTAGAGATCGGCCGCGGCCATGCCGAGCAGGGTGACCAGGAAGAGGTGCAACCACCGAACGAACAGGAAAACACCCATGGTTCGGAGGTTGTACCGCTTCTTCGCGGCCAGGCTGCGGCGCAGTTCCTCGCCGGTCCGGAGGTGATCGAATTGGCTGTCACGCTCGACCGACCGAGGGATCTCGAAGGACGGTGAGCCGAGTAGTCCCACTCCTTCGCGAATCGGCCCGTCGAGCGGGACCATGACTTTCGTTGCCAGCAAGCAGTTGGCGCCGGTCCTGCCCTGCGGGGGATAGGCAATGTTGTTGCCGAGGAAGTTGCGGGAGCCGATGGACACCCGAGACACCCGCATGGACGAACTTGAGTACTCGGCGTTGATCATCGACAACCCGTCCGCAACCACTGTGCCCCGGCCGACGGAGCACAGGTAGGGGTTGTCGTGGGCCACTTCGTCACCGAAATTGGATCCCGTCTGCTGCACCCTGAAGAGCTGATAGCCCAGTTTGCGTAGGTAGGAGACGCTGTAGGCGCTGTTCCCGAAGAGCTGCGTGAAGAATTTGATGTTGGTCATGCGCGTGATCGCGTGGGTGACCCTGTAATGCAGTCCGTAAAGGGGGTAAACCTTCTCGGGTGTGAGAACCAAGTTCATGACCCGGGGGACCGTCGTCACGAACAACAGACCGAGCAGCAGACTGCCGCCGAAGAGCACCACCGATATGACCGCTGCGTCGATATAGAACTGTCGCGTACCGATGAAGTCTTGGCCCGGCTCGACCAATGCGGTGACCGACGGCATCGCGGAGAGCAGCATCTCCACGCCCCCCTGGGCCAACGGCATGGCAATGAAAAACACCTCGAGCAAAGTGAGGATGGCGGCGCTGGTGCGGCGGAAGGCGCCGCAGCGTGCCGGCGGAACCCTCAGGTAATCCACCGCGGTGCGTTGCGCGGGAGATCCATGCCAGCGTTCGCCGGCCGGTACCGTCCCGCCGCTGTGCAGGCTGGAGGCGTGTCCGAGCTGCGCTCCGTCACCCATTGCCGTGTTGATGTCGAGCACGGTCTTCTCGCCGATGAACACGTCCCGGCCGAGGGTGACCGCGCCGGTCTGGATCCGACCCGCGTGCGCCCGGTACCCCTGGAAGAACGACTCTTTGCGGATGACCGTTCCCGACCCAATGGTCAGCAGGTCGGTGCACACGGGCACGTGTTTGGACAGTATGACGACACGGCGGCCGATCTTCGCCCCCAACAATCGGAGGTAGAGCACGTACAGCGGCGATCCGACAAAGATCGCCATCGGGTTCGCGCGGATCATGGTCTTGACGATCCAGAAGCGGACGTACCCGATACTCCAGATGCGGATCTGTTGTGGTTTCCAGCGGCCGATGAGTACCCACTTGGCCACGATGGGCAGTGTGCAGGTGCCGACGAACAGCGCGCCGCCGAACAATGCCGACCGCAGGTAGGTGTCGGCCAGGCCGGAACCGGCGGAAATCCACCCGAACCCCAGGGCGGCGACGAATGCCGCGAGGTAGGAGTATGCGAGGAAAATCAAGAGCTGCAGCACTCCGCAGAGAATCATTTGCAGCGTTCCGGCCGGTGCCGCCACCTCGACCGCCGCCGGCGTCGACGACTCGTGCTGGTCCGGTGCGGCCGGCGCCAGCGCGGTGGCCAGGGCGGTGATGGTGGGGTGCTGGTAGACGTCCTTCATGGACACCGACGGAAGGTCGGGGCGTTTTCTGACCCGGGCGCAGAATTGGGCCATCATCAGGGAGTCGGCGCCCAAGTCGTCGAAGAAATGGCTGTCGACCGGCACACCGTCGACGTGCAGGATGTTGGCCAGAACCTCGGCGAACGTCTTCTCGGTCGCCGTTCGCGGTTCGGCGGAGTTCGTCCGGTCGATCGGATCGTCATCCACAGAGGCGGTCAAGACGCCGGCTGATCTTGCTACCACGTGAATCTCCTTGGATACTGACAAATCAACGGCCGGATCGGGAAGGTGCTGTCTGTCATCGGGGGCCCGCCTGATGAAAGGGCAGGTCATCAAGCATGGCGGCCTCACCGTTGTGCGGGAAGGCATCTCAGAGGTGTCTGTCGGCCTACCAGGGTGAGTGTTTTGCACCCATGGTGTGGGCATCGATCCAGACGCGCTGCGGGGCCGGAACCCGCTGCCGCCGACTCACATCGGGAAGGCCACCTCGTAATCACCGCTCGCCGGACCACCGGCTTGGGCCGTCTCGTCGTCGCCGGTCACCACGCCGTCCACCGATTTTCCGGAACCGGCGATGTGCAGGCTGCATCGAAATGCGCTGCCGGCCTTGACCGTGACATCCGCCGGGCACACCACGTCCGTCGCGTCGGTGAGGCCGTAGCCGGCCGGCGGTGATCCGTTGATCACAGCGGCGACGCCGGCTGTCAGCTGTTGCTGGTCGAACACTGCCACGGGATCGTGGAGCCGAAGAAAGGCCCCCACCCCGAGAGCGAACGCCATACCCACCGCCAGCGTGCAGATGGGGATGATAATCGCCGACGTTTTCAGGTGCCTGGGCTTCATCTGGTCCACTCCTGGTGGTGAGTCGATGGGTCGACGCGGGCAGCCGAGGGCATGGCAGGGTGGACGCGCCTGACGGTCGGTGATTCGGGGTGCTCACTCGCGGCTCCAGCCGCCGAGTTCGCATGCTCGATCGAAACGCTCGGTTCGAACGGGCCCTTCGATACGCTGGATCTCACCGTCGCCGGCAGTCGGGCGTCGACCACCTCAGGGCGACGGCATAAGCCGCATAAACCTGGGCCGGATGGTCGGGCGTCGACCACCTTTGTCACGTTGTTCGGAGTGCTGCAGCTCCTCCTGATGGCATTCATCCTGTCGCCGGGCGCCGCCCGACGCTAGGGAGCCCAGAGTGATTCCCGCTCCCTGCGAGGTGCAGCTCCACCACCCCTAGGTGCGGCCCCCGAGGCGCGCGCTGCTGCCGCAAGCCGTACCGGCCGCGCAGGTTCTTGATCTGGTTCGGGCTGATCATCACCACGGTGAAACCCGCACTGAGCAGCGCCTCGACGACCGGGCCGTCCGGCCGTTCGATGGCCACCTCACGCACCCCCAGCTTCCGCAGCCGGCGGATCAAGGCGAGCAACGCGGCCGCGGTGTGTTCGATGGTGAACCGGTGAACCTCCCGCCCGTCGATGTCGACCACGGACACCGCGTGGTCGTCGCGAGCCCAGTTCAGCCCGCTGGTCAGGCCGCCTTCGGGTATGCGCGGCAGGGCATCTGGGCAGAGTGCATAACAGCCTCCTCGCTGCCAGAGGGCTGAAGCGGCGAAGCCGTGAATTGTGAGCCAAATTCCGCTGAGTCGGCTTCGGTGGCTAGGCGGCGAGACCTGTTGTGTGAGTGAGGGTGTCGATCGCGTGTTGGTAGGCGCGGTCGGCGGCTTTGAGTGGTCGGGGTGGGCCTGGTTCGGTGAGGTGGGACAGGCCGGTGGGTAGCAGTCGGTCGTGGATCGCGGAGAGGAACCGCGCGGTACTCAGGCCGGTGTCGGTGACTTGGTAGCGGTGGGTGTGCGCCATCCTGGTGATGAGGCCGTGCGGGCTAGCCGACGTGAGTTAGGCCATCGGGCGAGGTGCCAGCTTGTGCTGGTCCTGCTCCCAATGGCCCCCTCCCGAACCGGACATGATCGTTTCCGATCATCCAGCTCTCCAGTGACTACTCCGTGTTGGATGTCACGGAGGACACCCAGCACCGTTTCGGCGTTCTGCCGGGTAGCCCCAATGCATTGCTGCACCGGGGCCCCTCAGGCTCAGCCTGGATGCACCGCCGCCGCCGCCGGGTCACCGCCGCCCAGGTCGACAAGCTGGGCGGGCATTCGCTGCGCGCCGGGTTCGTCACCGAGGCCTTCCGGGCCGGCGCCGACGCCCACGCGATCATGCGGCAGACCGGGCACCGCTC
>Ga0207931_1000398_pt1 | contig 16063 bp, 22 predicted proteins | sample NGESurdeep092012_2_FD_184478 | JGI IMG/M metagenome (GOLD analysis project Ga0207931, IMG submission 184478) | Arctic peat soil microbial communities from Barrow, Alaska - NGEE Surface sample 415-1 deep-092012 (SPAdes) | ecosystem: Environmental > Terrestrial > Soil > Wetlands > Peat ...
CATTTGTTATTGATGCAGCATTTTGCGCCCGGGCTAAAGAAAATCCTGCAAAAAACAGGAGAAGCAATATGGAGGTGATATATCGCATCCTCATTAGAGCTGAAGGGTGTAAAATTCTTTCCATACTCAATAGGACTTAGGTTTTAGAAGGTCTTTCAATTGATGACATTTTAAGAACCTACAATTACATTTAACGCTTTTGGTATAATTTTAACATTTACCGGGGCTATCCCTAAAACCTCGCCATCAACCTGAATCTGCATTTTATGATGAGAGTAAATATCTGCTGTTTACCTTATCAGCTATTTCATATTCCCCGGCATAATATTTTATGTTTGCCATGGTTAATGAAAAATGTTTCAGTAATTCTTACAAGTGGTCAGGACCGTCCAGCTTTTGCAGGCTGGCAATCACTGTATTTCTTTAAATTATAAAAAAATTATTATTATGAATTTTGGCCGGAGTTCTGTTCTTTTCAGTTGTTGTTATTTCTTCTTTGCCTTTGAGTAAGCTATCGCTACAGCTTGTTTTTGGGCCTGTTTCATCGATTTTGGGTGGCTTGTTCCTATTGTTCCATCCTCCTTATAATTGTGAAGTAACTCCTCTATGTTTGAGCTGATCACTTTCTTTGACTTTCCCTTTTTTAATGGCATCTTTTAAAAGTTTTAATGATTTATATTCAGTAACCCCCTGTTTAAACCAGCATTAGTAAACTACTAAATATAACCTGCACCCGTCAAAAGTCCAATAATGATTCTCACTTTTTTACCGGTACGGTTTATCTTGGATTGTTGTTTCGATCTACAATTTTAACTAATGACAAAATAAAAGCAACAAGAACGAAAAAACCTATAATCCAACCTAATACCATTACCCAAACATTATTCATTCCTTCCAACATTATATAAGATTTAATTCTTAAGGTTTTGAAAAATGCGATTTATTATAAGCTTACTTTTCTTTTTATTATCCACTCATTTCAACGGTATAAATTTAAGTCCTTTAGTGCAGAGAATCTTTACACAATTCCCTGACAGATTTACATAATTTACATATTCTATGATTTGGGGTGACTGGAATTTTAAAACCCTCCAATTTGTTCGAAAGCCTTTTGAAAAATGGATACCCGGCCATCAGGCGACTGTCAAGAATAGAATATTAGATAAACTAGTATATTAATCATATTTTCATATATTGTTGTATATTTGGGCTATGCCCAAAATGAACCTCATTAATTAATTGATTGAAACTCTATATTAAAAATATGGTATGCATCCGGTGCCAGATGGCAGTTAAATCTGAGCTGGGAAAATTCGGTTTGCATCACACCAGAGTTGAATTAGGGGAGACTGAAATCATGGAGGACCTTTCGGCAGAGCAACTGGATAATCTGAACACTTCCCTGAAACAGATCGGGCTTGAATTATTGTATGATAAGAGATACATTATGGTTGAGAAAATAAAAACCATTATCATTGAACTGGTACACTTTAATGAAGATCAGATCAAAACAAACCTTTCCGATTACCTGTGCGAAAAACTCAATCACAACTATACATACCTTTCAAATCTTTTTTCCGAAATCAAAGGGACTTCCATTGAGAATTTCTACCTGTCCAATAAAATAGAAAAGGTAAAAGAACTGCTGATATATGATGAGCTCAATCTTACAGAAATTGCATATAAACTTCATTACAGCAGTGTGGCTCATCTGTCAAACCAGTTTAAGAAAATGACAGGGCTTACCCCGTCACACTTCAAAAAGCTCAAGAATAATAGGTCTTACGATTTGGGGGACGTGTGAATTATGTAACTTTTTTGAAAAGTTGTATAACACTTTTCCAGGCAGAGGTGACGACCTTTACCGTGTGAAAATTAATTCACAATCTAATGCAAATAAAATGAAAAAAGTAATTTTTTTCGTCGCTTTAACAATACCTCTCATGGCAGGAATAATTTTCACCGGCTATTGGTCATCAACTCAAAAACAAAAAGCTGCCCGGACTAAAATGTTGTATGCTAAAGGAGATTTGATTGCAGCTCAGGAGGATGCAAATGCAGCAACTCAGGTAGTGGCAACTCCTGAAGAGTGGAAAACATTCAGGAGCGAGTCTGAACTGAAAATCAGGGACAATGAAATCCGGATTATTGAATTAAATGTAAAATTGAAAAAACCGGGAGAAACATTTGATGCACGTAACGAAAAAAAGATTGCTATTCTGGAACTACAAAATAAGGACATGAAGGCCAGGTTGGAAGCTTATGAGAAGATCCAAAGCAATTGGGAAACATTTAAGCGCGAATTTAATCATGACATGGTTGCTATTGGAGATGAATTGAAGGACTTAACGGTTGACAACAAAAAGTAGACAATTAAGCCAGCTTTTAGTGGTTAGTTTACTTCTGCTTTTGCTTTAGTTTTAGCTTTAATTCTGCTTCGGCCAGCTCATATTTGGTAATTCCTTTAGCCAGTTTTTTATTAGTAATCCTTAACTTATTTATTTCTACTTCATTATCAATCTTTTTATCGATAAGTTCCATGCGCAAACGCTGTATCACATCTAGTTTTTGTTCCAATATACGGTGTAATTCAAGAAGTTTTTTTTCTTCTTCCTTAATTTCTGATATGTCAGTTGCTACAAGTATGCAATAATCCCCTTGCAGATAAGCAGGTAAAAGCTGAATGGATAGTTTCAGATATAATGAGTTGACTAAGGATATTATCAGATCATTATTTTTATTATGGGTCTGTTGAACAAGCAATTTATCAAATTTTGATTTATCATTTGGAACTATGAAACGCTTAAAGTATGAACCAATAACACGCTCAATTGGTTCATGCACAAGTTCAGCAAATCTCTTATTACAATAGATAATTATACCTTCTTTGGAAAGAGTAACTGCTCCTTCGTTCATTTCTTCTATGAAAGTACGATATGGTGTTTCAGCAGAACTAATGGAATAGACTTGTTCTCCTTTAGTACCAGAAACCACAATCGCATCCACCTCTCCGCTTCGAATTGCTATAAGCGCTTCTTCAGTTTCATCCAGGCGAGAATGTAATTCTTCATTCTCAATAATGAGTTGTTCTTTTGTTTTGGTCATTGATATCATTATAATAAATCAAATGTGTTAAAATACCTGAAAATCTTATAAGCCTTTTACCTTTTTTAAGTCTAATCCCAGAAGTATTTTTTCTACGTTTGACATATCTCCAATAATACGACGGGATGGAAGCGGCAGTTTCTTAATCAATGTCGGGGCCGCAATTATCTGTTCATCTTTTGCTAAACTTGGCATTTTATACAGGTCAATCACTTCAAGTTCGTATCTCCCTTCAAGATATTCTTCGCAAATCTTTTTCAGGTTTGCTATGGCTAAAACTGATCGTTTCGTTGCACCGGTTATGTATAAACGTAAAATATATTTATCCTTGCTCAATTCAGACATAGTCAAATTAAACTTTTCAGTTGAGTTTTTTACTTTTGTTTTTTTCTCTTTCATTATTATGTCTGATAAATATTGTATTTATAAATCAGCTACCTGGTAATAAATCCAATCCGACAAGAACACGTTCTGCATTTGAGAGATCACCGATTATCTTACGAACCGGTGCCGGAAATTTTCTTACTAATGCTGGCAAGGCAAGGATCTGGTCCTCGCCACCTAGCTGTGGATTTATCATAAGGTCAATTACTTCAATAGAGTATTTACCCTTTAATTGTTCTTCAAAAATCTTTTTCAGATTTGTAAATGCAGTTAGCGCTTTTGGTGTTTGTCCGGCAGCATATAAACGAAGTACCCACTTATCATTTACCGTACTTTCTGGGTTTTCTTCTTTAATTCTTTTAACTGATTTCTCTATCTTCGATTTCATTGAATCCTTCTTTAAATTATTTTTTCAAGTTTTTATTTGTAATATTTTCATCGTCAGTTGTTCTGCTTTCTCTCATTTCTATTTTATCCCGTTCCAGTTGTTTAATCATATCTTGTTCTGTTTCTATCATTTTAACAGCTTCGGATTCTTCCGACTCAAAATCGGCATGCAAAGCTGCAATCTGAACTTCTAACGTTCTACGTTTTCGTTCTATTTCTCGTTTTTTTCGTTCAATATCATGCTTACGAGTCAACAGTTTGGCATTTTCATTAGCCTCTTGCGCGATACGAGCTGAGCCCGTTAAGACTCCACTGGTACCAATATAAACCTCACGTAATTCTACACCATGGTCAGTTAAAATGAATTCACGAATCTGGTTAGAGTGAGCCATACCGCGCGATTTAAGAACGTACATTACCCTGTTTCGTTCACCGCTTAATTCTATATCACGAAGTAATAACCAGGTATCTATCAGGGATGATATTCCAACATCAGTATACTCTAATGTGCCTTCGTTTGCAGTTAAGCTGGTAAACAATGCAGTTATCTGATTCGATTTAAGATAATCAACAATGCGCATTAACATCGTTTTTATTCCGATCTCTTGGTCACCAATGACGAAAGTATTTATCGGATCCATAATAACAATATGAGGTTTGAAACTATGGACAGCTTTGTGAGTTGCAGCCAGATGCATTTCCAGCCCATAATTAGTTGGACGGGTTGCCTGGAATTGTAATAGTCCTTTCTTCACCCAGGTCTCTAGTTTTATGCCGATAGAAAGCATATTACGCATTAGCTGGCTTGGAGATTCTTCGAAACAGAAATAAAGAACACGTTCACCACGTTTACATGCCGCCTCTGCAAAATGAGATGCGATGCTAGTTTTTCCTACTCCGGCAGTACCGGAAACCAGTACAGTGCTACCGCAGAAATAACCTTTTCCTTCAAGCATTTTATCAAGTGCAGTTATCCCACTTGAGATTCTTTCATTTGATATAATGTGTTTTAATCCCAAGGAAGTTATCGGTAATATGGAAAAGCCATTTTCATCAATCAGAAACGGATACTCATTGGTACCGTGCATTGAACCACGATACTTTACTACCCGTAAACGACGTGTAGAAGTTTGTTCGGTTACCCGATGGTCGAGCATAATAACACAATCTGAAATATATTCTTCCAATCCATGTCTGGTTAATGTTTCTTCTCCACGTTCGCCTGTTATGATTGCAGTAACACCTTTATCTTTTAACCAGCGGAATAAACGCCGCAGTTCAGCGCGTAAAATAAGTTGGTTCGGCAATCCGGCAAACAGTGATTCAATCGTGTCTAAAACAACACGCTTTGCCCCTATAGAATCAATAGCATAATTAAGGCGTATGAATAAACCTTCCAGATCGTATTCCCCGGTTTCTTCTATTTCACTCCGCTCAATATGAACGTGGTCAAGTGCAATTTTTTTATGTTTAATAAGGTCATCCAGATCAAAACCGAGTGAAGCAACATTTTTTATTAATTCTTCATTGGTTTCTTCAAATGACATAAATACACCCGGTTCGTTAAACTGAGTTGTGCCACGTACCAGAAACTCCATTCCAAAAAGTGTCTTTCCGCATCCTGCACCACCACATACGAGGGTGGGTCTGCCTTTTGGTAATCCACCGCCAGTTATTTCATCAAACCCCTGAATTCCCGTCGGAGATTTGGGAAGAGTTTTGTTTAAAAATTTATGCTCTGTTTTTTTCATTGATTTTCAGATAGATATAGTTTTAAAGGTATAATGGTACAAGATTTAGTTCGTAAATTTTAATTTATTATTCAGGTTTTTTAATTCTTCATATTTTAATTTTAAAATTTTGGTCTAATTTATTCTACTATCCAAGATTAAAAATAATATTACTGAAATCAAATTTTTTATAACTCCCAAATCCCCTGATAGATAAATATATATTGACAATTCACTCACACATTCCCCAAAGCATTGCGCTTTTTGTGTTTAGTATTCCGGAGTACTCGGGATGACCGGCCAATTACTCATTGGTTTTTACTTTACTACTACTATCCTTTTATCTTCATATAAACAGGAATGAAACCCATAATATTTAATTTCCATCTCAGCAATCGTTCTTGGTAATTTTTTCCAATGCTGAATATCAGACAAATGAAGTAAAAGCTGATAATCGGAAGGTATTTGCCAGTCATTCTTTATATGTTTCATTTTTCTATTTTAAGGGATCACTCAATACTTCATTAACCTCATTGATCAGCCATTTTGAGTCATTTTTGTCATTAACTCCAGGTATGTTTTTTCAATCACAATCCGGAGAGTCCGTTCAGCTTATTTCCCTGCAAATTTGATCAGCTCTGAATTAAACTTCTGAGTTTCCTCCAGAAACAAACTATGGCCGCTGTTCTCAAAAGGAACGATGTATGAATTTGAGATTCCGGCTTTCATTTGTTCCGCCAGATCAAAAGAACATATTTTGTCTTTTTTGCCATGCATAATCACTGTCGGGATTGATATTTTTGCCATATCACTTCTCAGGTCCGTATCACGCAAAGCGATCAGACATTGAGCCGTCGCATAAGAAGAAGCACTTAAACAAATCCCATTTAACCAGCTGCCGATCCCATCATTTAATGAAGTTTCAGCAGCAGAGAATATTTTTGCGAAATTGGATAAAAGCTTCGGCCGGTCCTTATAGTTCAATTCAATTAAATCATCAACCGCACTCTTTGGAAGATTGTATGGAAAATCATTGCGTTGTGTCCAGATCGGTGCTGCCGCACTGAACAAAGCCAGCCTGGAAACATGGGCCCCTTTATCTGCTGCAGCATAATGAAGCGCAATGGCCCCGCCCATGGAAAAACCACCCAAAACAGCATCTTTTATTTCCAGTTTACCTAAAACCCTTTTTATATCCAACACATGTACATCATAATTGTAATCTCCGTAAGGTTTATCGGATTTGCCAAAACCTCTTAAAGTAATACCAATTACGCGGAAATGTTTATTTATCAAATCGTTGTACTGGTATTCAAACATTTCATCACTTAACGGCCAACCGTGTACTAACACCACAGTTCTGCCTTCGCCTGCATCCGTAATATGAAGGCGTACATTGGGTTCTACTTCAATATATTCTGCCCTGGCCAATTCCGCCATTCCTCTATTTTGTATTTTTTCCATTTCTATTTGTCCCGGCTTTATCACTTTTACTGATTGTTCCAGTCTCATTGTCATGTCAGACAGGCCTTTATTAAGGAGCTTAACTTCAAATGAAACCATTACCTCATCATTTATCATTAAACCTCCGGTTCCCGTTGCCAAATTTAAGCACCTATTAACAGACAAATGTTATATAACTTAATAAAAGAGTTACATAATTCACGCATTTTCAAATGCGTTGTATCTTAAGGAAATGACAGGGTTTATTACACCGCACTTCAAAAATCTTACACGCAAAAGACGCTCTGTTTTGAGGCATCTGTGAATTATGTAAGAATTGTCGGGAATTGTGTAACTCTTCCGTTCCTCCTTACTCATACCTTTACAAACAATTATTCATTTAAAAAGTAAGTGAAAATTACTTCTACTGGTCTTCGTTAATTGGGATGCCATAAATGGAGAGTCAGGGAATAATTGATACTTATAATAAAAACAAACTCTTTGAAGCTGTACATCAGATACATGGTAAGCATGCGCTGCAAAATGGTGGTAAAAGAAGAGTTAAAGAAACTTGGTCTTCACTTCATTATTGTCGATTTGGGCGTAGTAGATATCATGGAAAATATTACTGATGAGCAACATGAGCAAATAAGAATTGCATTGCACAAATCAGGACTGGAACTGATGGACGACAAGAAAGCGTTGCTAGTTGAAAAGATAAAAAATGTAATTATTGAAATGGTCTATTCTGCAGATGAGCTGCCCAGGAAAAACTTTTCCGATTATTTAAGTGAAAGGTTGAATCACAGCTATCCCTATATGGCAGGCTTGTTCACAGAAATTCAGGGGACCACTATTGAGAAATTCATTATTTCTCACAAAATTGAACGGGTAAAAGAGCTTATAATTTATGATGAACTCGACCTTACAGAAATTGCCTTGAAGCTTTACTACAGCAGTGTTGCGCATTTATCCAATCAGTTTAAGAAAGTAACGGGGCTTACTCCTTCTCATTTTAAGAAACTAAACAACAAAAAACGAGAATTAATTGAAGAAGTCAGAAATAATTGACGCGTGACCGATGACAAATGAAGAATATTTAGTGATTACCAATAAAACAAATAAGCACTACACTATTAAACAAATAGAATGGAAACAATTAGCATACGGGATTCTCAATATGCAAGAAGCCTGATAGAAGCAAGTCTTGATCCACTGTTTACAATTAGTCCTGAAGGAAAAATTACAGATATCAACAATGCTTCCATAGACATGACAGAAGTAACCCGCGAGGATTTGATCGGTACAGATTTCTTTGAATATTTTACAGAACCTGATAAAGCGCGTGAAATTTACAAACAGGTGTTTGCTGAAGGTTTTGTAGCCGATTTTCCTCTAACCATACGCGATGCCAAGCTAACTGAAGTTTTGTTTAATGGCTCAGTGTATAAAGATGAGTATGGGAAGGTGATTGGTGTAGTTGTGGTGGCAAGAGATATTACTGACCATAAGAGAATTGAAAAAGAATTGAAGGATGCCAGAATGAATGCCGAGTCGGCCACAATAATTGCCGAAGAAGCAAAAGACAAAGCTGAAAGCGCCACAAAAATTGCTGAAAATGCTGTAAGATCCAAGCAACAGTTTTTGTCAAACATGAGCCATGAGATCCGCACACCGATGAATGCAATTATAGGGTTTACCAAGGTGTTGCTCAAATCAGATTTAAATCCAAAACAAAAAGAATATTTAAATGCCATTAAATTGAGCGGAGATGCTTTAACAGTTTTGATAAACGACATACTCGATCTGGCGAAAGTGGATGCCGGGAAAATGGTATTTGAACAAACGCCTTTCAAACCTGCTGCGTCAATGTCTGCCATGATTCATTTATTTGAAACAAAAATTCAGGAAAAAAATCTGCTGTTGATAAAAAAATATGACGATAAGATTCCAAGGGTATTGATTGGTGACCCTGTTCGTCTGCATCAGATTATTTTAAACCTTGTCAGCAATGCAGTAAAGTTCACATCAAAAGGGGAAATTACGATAAGTGCCAGGTTACTGAATGAGAATGAAGAGAAAGCAAACATTGAATTTTCAGTTACAGATACCGGAATCGGGATTCCGGAAGACAGGATGGAACATATTTTTGAGAACTTTCAGCAGGCAACCAGCGAAACTGCAAGGTTGTATGGAGGTACAGGCCTTGGACTTGCAATTTCTAAACAATTGGTAGAATCACAGGGTGGGACTATAACTGCAAAAAGTAAACTGGAAGAAGGCTCTGTTTTTAGCTTTGTTATACCTTTTCAGAAAACAAATGCTGAGGTCGAATTGGAAAAAGTGATTAATATATTGACCACTAAAGTTCAGAATGTAAAAGTACTGGTGGTTGAAGATATTGCGCTCAATCAATTACTGATGAAAACACTCCTGGACGATTTTGGATTTGAGCATGATATTGCTGACAATGGGAAAATAGCTATAGAAAAACTACAGAATAAATCATTTGATATTATTTTAATGGATCTGCACATGCCTGAAATGAACGGGTTTGAAGCTACCGAATACATCCGCAACAACATGAATTCTGAAATTCCCATAATCGCTTTAACTGCCGATGTAACTACTGCTGATTTAAACAAATGCACAGCCGTAGGAATGAATGATTACATCTCAAAACCTCTTGACGAAATGCTGCTTTATAACAAAATAATTGATTTATTAAAGAACCGCATACTGATACAAGATACCCCCCTGCCCGCTGGCAAATCAAAATATGTTGATTTAACATTTTTAAACAAGCGTACAAAGGATAATCCGGAATTGATGACGGAAATGATTGAACTTTATCTGAAACAAACTCCGCCTTTGATTAAACAAATGAAACAGGGTCTGCATGATAAAGATTGGGATTCAGTTTACACTGCAGCTCATAAACTGATCCCTTCATTTTCTATAATGGGCATACACCAGGATTTTGAAGTGGCTGCAAAAAAAATCCAGGAATATTCAGGCACTCAAAAACATCTTGAAGAAATACAAGAATTGGTTTTACAGGTTGAAAATGTTTGTTCCAAAGCCTGCAAAGAACTGGAAGAAGAACTAAATCAGATTAAAAAATCAAAATGATGGTAGACGAAAACAAAATTCTGCTTTTTCTGGTTGATGATGATGCTTTGTTCCTTAAGTCATTAGAGATTGAATTTACTGACAAAACTGAATCGATTATAAAAACATTTCCGACAGGAGAACTCTGTCTCGAAAATATATCTCAAAGCCCTGATGTTGTTATTTTGGATTACTGCCTCAACAGTATTGATAAAAATGCAATCAACGGGCTCGAAACGCTCGACAGAATAAAAACAGCCAATCAGACGATCCCTGTTGTAATGCTCTCCTCACAGGATAAAATAGAGGTGGCCGTGAATTGTATGAAGCACCAGGCCTTTGATTATATTGTCAAAAGTGAAACTGCTTTTATCCGGCTGCAAAAAACCATTACCACCATTTTTCATTATCAGAAATTAGAAAAAGCATTGAGCTGGTATATGGAGAAGATGTGACAACCGGTTGCGCAAATGTGCCTTAAACATATTTCAATATTTCTTTTTGTTTTTGCTTTATTTTCAATATGTGATTCTGCCTCAGCACAGAAAGATAGTGTCAAAACAGATTCAACTCAACTGTATAAAAACATTGAATCCTATTCGAAGCGAAGCAGGTTTAATGAGTTTATTTACCGGTTGATTTTTAAACCGGTTACTCCTGACTCAAAAAATAAACCATTAAAAAAGAAAGCATATAAAAAACTGATACAAAAACCATACAGCACATTTGAAGGAAAAATCATCCGGAATATCGACGTTGTTACCCTCGATCCTTTTGGTTACTCAGCCACTGACACTGCTGTTAGAAAACAGAATTTTTTATATAAAGCAGGGAACGGGATGCATATTAAAACACAAGGCATCACTATCCGGAACCTGTTGCTAATCCATAGAAATCAACCTTTCAATTCTCTGCTCGTAAAAGAATCTGAACGTTTGATCCGTAACCAGAAATATGTGCATGAGGTTTCTTTTTCTGTTGTGGCTTCAAGGCTAAAATCCGATTCAGTTGATATCCTTATTCGTGAACTGGATAATTGGAGCATCATTCCGAAAGGATCAATTTCTGCTTCAAGAATCAATGTCGGTCTGACTGATAAAAATTTTTTAGGGACCGGTCATGAATTTCAAAATGCCTTTTCAAGAAATTTTACCAGAGGAATTAATTCCTTCAATACAAACTATTCTGTGCCAAACTTTCGGAATTCCTACATCAGTGCAAAATTTCATCTGGGAATTGACGGATATGGAAATTTCAGCAGGAGCTTTGATGTTAACCGTCCGTTTTTTTCTCCTCTTGCAAAGTGGGCTGCAGGGGTATCTTTTGCTTCTCAAACTAAGAAAGATTCCCTGATGGACATAAATTCTGTTTACGTTCCTGTGAATTTGAAATTCCGGACACAGGATTACTGGGCAGGCAAAGCACTGCAGCTTTTTAAAGGCAACACAGAAGATGTGCTTATAACCAATTTAATTTTGGCGGCACGGTATCTGCATATAAGATATTTTGAAAAACCATCCGAATTTTTAGATCCGTTTCATAATTATTCCAGCGAAAACTTTTATTTAGCTACAGTTGGAATTTCTACAAGGAGATATGTTCAGGATAAATACATATTTAAATACGGTGTTATAGAAGATGTGCCGGTTGGAAGCGTATATTCGCTGACAGGCGGTTACCAGATAAAAAATAACTCGGGGCGGCTGTATTTAGGCATGCGGGTATACTTTGGTAACTATAATGAATGGGGATACCTTAGTTCCAACTTCGAATACGGCACATTCTTTCATGCATCACATTCTGAACAGGGTGTTCTGACTGTAGGTGTAAATTATTTTACCGGACTATTTGAGATCGGGAAATGGAAATTCAGGCAATTTGTAAAACCGCAGATGACTATTGGCATAAACAGGTTCTCTTCCGATAGTTTAACTCTTAATGATAGCTATGGCCTGGATGGATTTAACAGTCCTACATTGTCGGGTACCAACCGCCTTTTATTTACACTGCAAACACAATCATACGCCCCGTGGAATATTTTCGGGTTCCGGCTCGGACCTTATCTTACTTATTCTCTTGGTATGCTTAGCGATGCTTTAACAGGATTTAAAAACAGCAAAGTTTATTCACAGATAGGGCTGGGAGTTTTAATTAAAAATGAAAACCTGGTCTTTAATACATTTCAAGTATCAATCTCATTCTATCCATTGATTCCCGGAACCGGACAGGATGTTTTTAAAATGAACTCATTCAGGACAACTGATTTTGGTTTCAGGGATTTTGAAATTGAAAAACCTGCTGGAATGATATATCAGTAAGCCGTTATTTTAAACGCGTGAATTATGTAACTTTTTCCGTAAATTATGTAACAATTCGCGGATTAGAGAAACATACCTTTGTTAATGAATAATTTACATATAAACAAAAAATTGATGCCAATGAATATTATTTCCAATAAGAAACATATATCCAATCGAGTATCAATTATAATTATAGTGGATCTATTATTAATTAAAATCAATTAAAATGAAAAAGATCGTTCTTGGTGTAATGATGGTATTTTTGTCCCTGGCTTTTCTCCCGCTCCAATCAAAAGCTGCAACAACTGAAGAGCCTTCCTCTTTGCCTGCTCCCAAGCCTGCCGAATCAGCAGAAGCTAAAACCTTATTGCTAAGGTTAGATGAAATTAAGGCAATGGATATGTCAAAACTGAAGTCCGAAGAAAAGAAGAATCTAAGAAAAGAAGTAAAGTCAATCAAACATAATCTTAGAGATTTAGGTCCCGGCGTTTATCTTTCAGGTGCTGCAGTTTTAATTATTGTAATTCTGCTGATAGTTTTATTGTAATCAATAATAAACAAAAATCATGGGAAATTTACTTTATGTCGTAGCAGTTGTTCTCATTATCGCATGGGCAATCGGATTTGTGGGTTTTCATGTCGGAGGCATCATCCACCTTCTTCTAGTTATTGCAATTATTGCGGTATTACTCAGGGTAATTTCAGGTAGAAAAGTCATTTAACCTGATTAATTCATGAATTAATCAGATTAAAATCAACGCTTTTATAACAAACATGAGTCCATTCTAAAAAGTCATTGCGAAGTAGCAAAGCAACCAAATCGATGACTATTCTGAATGGACTTATCATTTAAAAACATAAATTATGAACTCAGGAAAAGTATTATTAAGCTTACTTGCCGGCGTCGCTGCCGGTGCATTGCTGGGGATTTTATTTGCCCCGGAAAAAGGTTCCGTTACCCGCAAAAAAATGTCTAAAAAGGCAGAAGAATATGGGGATGGATTAAAAGAAAAATTCAATGAATTTGTTGACGATATCTCAGAAAAATTTGAAGAGGTAAAGGACGATATTTCAGAATTTAAAGAACCGAAAAAGTCCAGATCAGAGTCAACTAAAAAAGACGTAGAAACTGCCACGGGCTGAAGCCATGGAAGACAATGCAAAGCTTATTGAATCCCTGCTGGAAAGAACTGCTGAATATGGCAAGGCGAGCTTTGAACTGGTAAAGCTTAAAGCTCTTGATAAAACGTCAGACGCTGTTTCCTCATTAATACCTCATTCTGTTGTACTGGTATTAGTTGCAGTATTCATGCTTTTCCTCAATCTGGGATTAGCTTTCTGGCTTGGAGAAATTTTGGGAAGGACCTTTTACGGATTTTTTGTAGTTGCTGCTTTTTATGGAATAGTAGCGATTATGATACATTTTTTTATGCATGAACGGCTTAAAAGGATAATCGGAAATTATTTCATTAAACATGTGTTAAAATAAAATCACATGCAAAATATAACGTCCATCGCAGAGCTTAAAAATGCAATTCAGTTATCAGAAGTTGAACAAGCTGATAAGGGACAACTTTTAAAAGAGCAATTCTTCCTTATTTACGAAAGTTTCAAGCCTGCCAATCTTATTGCGAACACTTTGAATGATATTGGGAAATCTCCATATCTTATTGAAAATATTTTAGGTGCTGCCATGGGTCTGGTAACCGGGTTCTACTCAAACAAATTAATCTTTAACCCACGGGGCAATAAATTAAAAAAGCTTATTGGAGTTGTTTTGCAGTTTGGGGTCACAAACCTGGTTGCTAAACACCAGGGCACTATCAGATCAATTGGTCAGGTCATATTTAAACATCTTGCCAGTAAAAAAAGAATGAATTCTATAAAGCCGTGACAGATGAGAAATTGAAATTGCCGCTTTACGCAAAAGCATCTATTTTAGTCATCGGCTTATGTGCCTTAACAGCGATCCTGTACATCGCGAAGGGTATTATTGTTCCGGTCGTTTTCGCCGTCATTATTGCTATAGTACTCCACCCGGTTGTGAATTTTTTCGTTCGGAAAAAAATAAACAGGGTAGTTGGCATTTCAATCACTATACTCATTACCTTTTTGGTAGTTGCCGCGTTGGGGGTTCTTATAATCTCGCAGGTAGGCCGGTTTACTGAATCATTGCCTGTACTGATCGATAAATTTACCGGAATGATCGACCAGGCAATCAACTGGGCTTCCGGCTATTTCGACATAAAACCACATAAGATCCAGGAATGGATCACAAAAACCCAGGGTGATCTTATAAACACCAGTAGCGCTGCGATCGGGCAAACTCTGGTCATCGTTGGCAGCGGGTTAGTGGTATTGTTCTTGCTTCCTGTTTACATCTTTTTGATACTATTCTACCATCCTATCTTAATTGAATTTATTCGCAGGGTATTCGGTACTAGCAACCAAATCCAGGTTAACAAAATAATAACCCAGACTAAAAATGTCATTCAACGCTATCTTATAGGACTGTCTATTGAGGCAGTAATTATGGCAACACTTGAAACCGGTACCCTTTTGATTCTTGGGATTGAATATGCTCTTTTGCTTGGCATTATTGGTGCATTGCTCAACATTATACCATATATAGGCGGTCTGGTGGCAGTAGCATTGCCCATGATAGTTGCATTGGTCACCAAATCATCAGCATGGTATGCTTTTTACGTTTTGGCAGCCTTTTATGTCATCCAACTGATAGACAATAACTTTATAGTTCCCAAAATAGTTGCCTCCAAAGTAAAAATCAATGCCCTTTTTTCAATAATAGTTGTATTTGCAGGGAATGCTTTATGGGGTATACCCGGTATGTTTCTTTCCATACCGCTCCTTGCCATAGTAAAACTCGTTTGCGACAATATCGAACCATTAAAACCATGGGGATTTTTATTAGGCGACACTATGCCTCCACTAATAAAGATTAAACCACTATTTAAGAAAAAATTAAATACATCTGCATGATATCGGTTAAGAAAGAAGGCATTATATTATATAAGACCCAGTTAGAATTTGAAAACGAAGGAGTTCTAAATCCCGCAGCAATACGTGAAGGTGACAGCGTTCATCTTTTTTACCGGGCTGTACGAAAAGGAAATCATTCAAGCATTGGCTATTGCAGGCTGGATGGTCCGCTTACAGTTGCTGAACGGTGGGACAGGCCTTTCATGGTCCCGGAGTTCGAATATGAATCGCAGGGTGTTGAAGATGCCCGAATAGTCAAGATTGATGACACTTACTATCTGACATATACGGGATACGATGGGACAAATGCGCGCGCGGCTTTAGCTACTTCAAAAGATTTAAAAAATTTTACGAAAAAGGGGATCATTGTTCCTCCCATCACCTATTCAGAATTTGTATCCCTTGCTGAATCTGATGGTAAAATAAATGAAAATTATTGTCGTAATCAAAAGTTTTACTTACAGAAAGCAGATCCTGAAAAAAAAATAATGTTGTGGGACAAAGATGTAGTTTTCTTTCCCCGGAGAATCAATGGCAAACTGGTATTTCTTCACAGGATAAGACCAGGCATTCAGATTGTTTCTGTAAACAGTTTAAGGGAAC
>Ga0207931_1000399_pt1 | contig 16028 bp, 9 predicted proteins | sample NGESurdeep092012_2_FD_184478 | JGI IMG/M metagenome (GOLD analysis project Ga0207931, IMG submission 184478) | Arctic peat soil microbial communities from Barrow, Alaska - NGEE Surface sample 415-1 deep-092012 (SPAdes) | ecosystem: Environmental > Terrestrial > Soil > Wetlands > Peat ...
CAGTCGCACGAGGACTAGCACGGATGATCCAGTCGCACGAGGACTAGTGCGGATGATCCACAGTCGCACGAGGACTAGTGCGGATGATCTGGCTGCTCTGCACAGCCAGATCATCCGCAACGACATCCTGCCGCCCTTGAACCCGCCTGACCACGATCAATGCGGATGATTCGGCTGCCCTACGCGGCCACATCATCCGCAGCAACGCCGGATTGGGGAGTTCCTCGGGCAGCCTCGCGACGCTGTCTCGCACACAAAGCGGGCGCCCACAGCCCACGCCACGCCGCGCCACCGCCACCGCCACCGCCACCGCCCTGACAAGCGCCGTAGCCGAGAACGCCGAACGGGCCAGTCCCACAGGGGAGACCGGCCCGTTCGAAACCACTGCACGAAACCAGCAGCGCTAGCTCAGCGCCATCACGCCTCAGCGCCATCACGCCTCAGCGCCGTCACGCCTCAGCGCCGTCACGCCTCAGCGCCGTCAACCTCAGCGCCGTCACGCCTCAGCGGTAGTCGCGGCCCATGTCGTAATCGTCCAGCGGCACCGCGGCCCCGGCGGAGACCCCGAAGGTGTCCGCGCCGTAGTAGGTGTCGTCGAACGTCGGCAGGGCGTAGGCCGCGGCCCGTGCCTCTTCGGTGGGCTGCACCGTGATGTCCCGGTATCGCGCGATCCCGGTGCCGGCCGGGATCAGCTTGCCGATGATCACGTTCTCCTTCAGCCCGACCAGGCGATCGCTCTTGGCGTTGATCGCCGCGTCGGTGAGCACCCGGGTGGTCTCCTGGAAGGAGGCGGCCGAGAGCCACGACTCGGTGGCCAGCGATGCCTTGGTGATGCCCATCAGCGCGGGGCGGCCGGCGGCCGGCTCCCCACCCTCGGCGAGCACCCGGCGGTTGGACGCCTCGAACTCCTTGCGCTCGATCACCGCGCCCGGCAGGAACTCCGTGGAGCCCGAATCGATGATGGTCACCCGGCGGAGCATCTGCCGGATGATCACCTCGATGTGCTTGTCGTGGATGGACACACCCTGCGAGCGGTACACGTTCTGCACCTCGCGGACCAGGTGCAGCTGCACCTGACGGGGGCCCATCACACGGAGCACCTCGTGCGGATCCGGGTTGCCTTCCAGCAACTGCTGGCCGACCTGCACGGTGTCGCCGTCCACCAGCAGCCGCTCGGAGCCGTCGACGGTGATGGTGGCGAGCCGCTGCGTCTTGGGCAGCTTGTCGTACACCAGCTCCTCGGAGCCGTCGTCGGGGACGATGACGATGCGGATGAACTTGTCAGCGTCCTCGATCCGGATCCGGCCGACGGCGTCGGCGATCGGCGCCTTGCCCTTGGGGATACGGGCCTCGAACAACTCCTGCACACGGGGCAGGCCCTGGGTGATGTCACTCGACCCGGAAGCAGCACCGGTGTGGAAGGTCCGCATCGTCAGCTGGGTACCGGGCTCGCCGATGGACTGCGCGGCGACGATACCGACCGCCTCGCCGACGTCGACCAGGTTCCCGGTCGCCAGCGACCTGCCGTAGCACACCGCGCAGGTACCGATGGCCGCCTCGCAGGTCAGCACCGAGCGCACCTTCGCGTGAGTCAGCCCGGCCTCGATCGCGTCGCGAACGTGCTGGTCCCGCATGTCGGTGCCGCGCGGAACGATCACCGTGCCATCGGGGGTGACCAGGTCGACCGCGAGAACACGGCCCTGCACCGAGGTCTCGATGTACTCGTTGACGTGCAGGCTGCCGTCCGCATAACGGTCGGCCATCGGCAGGTCGACGCCGCGCTCGGTGCCACAGTCCGACTCGCGGACGATGACATCCTGCGACACGTCCACCAGACGACGGGTCAGGTAACCCGACTCCGCCGTACGCAGCGCGGTGTCGGCCAGACCCTTGCGGGCCGAGTGGGTGTTGATGAAGTACTCCAGCACCGACAGGCCCTCGCGGAACGAGGAACGGATCGGCCGCGGGATCTGCTGGCCCTTCGAGTTGGCCACCACACCCTTCATCCCGGCCAGCGACCGGATCTGGATCCAGTTACCGGCAGCACCGGCGTTCACCAGCGTCGAGACCGGGTTGCCCTTCGGGTACGCCCGCGGCAGCGCGTCCTCGATCTCCCGGGTCGCGGCCTCCCAGATCTTCACCAGGTCGTCGTTGCGCTCCTCGTGCGACAGGTTGCCGCGCTGGTACGCCTTCTCGACCCGATCGGCCTCGATCTCGTGTCGCGCCAGGATCTCGTCCTTCTCCGGCGGGATGATCACGTCGCCGATGGCGACCGTCATGCCCGAGCGGGTGGCCCAGTGGAAGCCGGCCTCCTTCAGCTTGTCCAGCGTGGTGGCGACCAGCGACATCGGGTAGTGCTCGGCCAGATCGTTGACGATCAGCGCCTGCCGCTTCTTGGGCAGCTCGGAGTTCACGAACGGGTACCCGGTGGGCAGCAGCTCGTTGAACAGCACCCGGCCGAGGGTCGTCTGCGCGATCCAGGGGGTGCCCGGCTCGTGGTCCTCCGGCAGCACTTCCTCCGGTCCCGGCACGACCGAACCGGCCAGCCGGACCCGGATGGGCGAGCGGACCGAGATGAGACCGGCATCCAGCGCCATGATCGCCTCGGCGGCCGAGGAGAACACCGACCCGGCGCCCTTGCCGTCAGGATCCAGCCCGCACAGGTAGTACAGGCCGGTGACGAGGTCGAGCGACGGCATGGCCAGCGGCCGGCCGGAACCAGGCGACAGGATGTTGTTGCTGGAGAGCATCAGCACCCGCGCCTCGGCCTGGGCCTCGGCGGACAGCGGCACGTGCACGGCCATCTGGTCACCGTCGAAGTCGGCGTTGAACGCGGCGCAGACCAGCGGGTGCAGCTGGATGGCCTTGCCTTCCACCAGCTGCGGCTCGAAGGCCTGGATGCCCAGACGGTGCAGCGTCGGCGCGCGGTTGAGCAGCACCGGGTGCGCGGAGATGACCTCTTCGAGGACGTCCCACACCTGCGAGCGCTGCCGCTCGACCATCCGCTTGGCGGACTTGATGTTCTGCGCGTGGTTGAGATCGACCAGGCGCTTCATCACGAACGGCTTGAACAGCTCGAGCGCCATCAGCTTGGGCAGGCCGCACTGGTGCAGCTTGAGCTGCGGGCCGACCACGATGACCGAACGGCCCGAGTAGTCCACGCGCTTGCCGAGCAGGTTCTGCCGGAACCGGCCCTGCTTGCCCTTGAGCAGATCGGACAGCGACTTGAGCGGGCGGTTGCCAGGTCCGGTGACCGGACGGCCACGGCGGCCGTTGTCGAACAGCGCGTCGACGGCCTCCTGCAGCATCCGCTTCTCGTTGTTGACGATGATCTCGGGCGCGCCGAGGTCGATCAGTCGCTTCAGCCGGTTGTTCCGGTTGATCACCCGGCGGTACAGGTCGTTCAGGTCGGAGGTCGCGAAGCGGCCGCCGTCCAGCTGCACCATCGGCCGCAGCTCCGGCGGGATCACCGGGACGCAGTCCAGCACCATGCCCAGCGGCGAGTTCGTCGTCTGCTGGAACGCGGCGACGACCTTGAGCCGCTTGATGGCGCGGATCTTGCGCTGGCCCTTGCCGTTCTTGATGGTGTCGCGCAGGATCTCGGTCTCACGGTCGATGTCGAAGTCCGAGATGATCTGCTTGAGCGCCTCGGCGCCCATGCCGCCGTGGAAGTAGTCGCCGAAGCGGTCCTCCAGCTCGCGGTAGAGCACCTCGTCGATGATCAGGTCGCGGACCTTGAGCTTGCGGAAGGTGTCGAGCACCTCGTCCAGCCGGTCGATCGCACGCTGCGCGCGGTCGCGGATCTGCCGCTGCTCGCGCTCGCCGCCCTCGCGCACCTTGCGGCGCACATCGGACTTGGCACCCTCGGCCTCCAGCTCGGCCAGGTCTGCCTCGAGCTTCTTGGCACGCGTGTCGATGTCGGAGTCGCGGGTGTTCTCCAGGTTCTTGCGCTCGACCGAGATCTCCGCCTCGATGGTCGGCAGGTCATTGTGACGAGCCTCGTCATCGACGGAGGTGATCAGGTAGGCCGCGAAGTAGATGATCTTCTCGAGATCCTTCGGGGCCAGGTCGAGCAGGTAGCCCAGGCGCGACGGAACGCCCTTGAAGTACCAGATATGGGTGACCGGCGCGGCCAGCTCGATGTGCCCCATCCGCTCACGGCGCACCTTGGCGCGGGTGACCTCGACGCCGCAGCGCTCGCAGATGATTCCCTTGAACCGGACCCGCTTGTACTTGCCGCAGGCGCACTCCCAGTCCCGGGTCGGCCCGAAGATCTTCTCGCAGAAGAGCCCGTCCTTCTCCGGCTTGAGGGTGCGGTAGTTGATGGTTTCGGGCTTCTTGACCTCGCCGTGTGACCACGCACGGATGTCGTCCGCGGTGGCAAGACCGATACGCAACTCGTCGAAGAAGTTGACGTCGAGCACTGGTTGCACGTCCCTGTCTGTCGAAAAACGATGGTCTCCCTGGACGGCCGGTCAAGGCCGGCTCGGGGATTCCGGGGGGTGGAAGGGGCGAACCCTGGCGAGAGCAGCGCCGGTGCGAGGCCCGCGGGAGGTGGGTCCCGCACCGTGCACTGCTACTCGTCAGGTGGCTTCCTAATTCAAAGGATCAATTCACAGCTCTAATTCACGCTAATTGACCAAGTCGTCGACCGAGGCCGACTCATTGCGGGACAGGTTGATCCCGAGGTTGGCCGCGGCGCGCTCGAGATCGTCATCATCCGAATCACGCATCTCGATGGCCACACCATCGCTGGAGAGCACCTCGACGTTCAGGCAGAGCGCCTGGAGCTCCTTGAGCAACACCTTGAACGACTCCGGGATTCCCGGCTCGGGGATGTTCTCGCCCTTGACGATGGCCTCGTAGACCTTGACCCGGCCCACGATGTCGTCCGACTTGATGGTCAGCAGTTCCTGCAGGGTGTACGCAGCCCCGTAGGCCTGCATCGCCCAGCACTCCATCTCGCCGAACCGCTGGCCACCGAACTGCGCCTTACCACCCAGCGGCTGCTGGGTGATCATCGAGTACGGACCGGTCGACCGGGCGTGGATCTTGTCGTCCACCAGGTGCAACAGCTTGATGATGTACATGTAGCCGACCGCGACCGGGTACGGGAACGGCTCCCCGGTACGGCCGTCGAACAGGGTCGCCTTGCCATCTGTCTGAACCAGCCGGTCGCCGTCCCTGGTCGGGGTCGTCGAACCGAGCAGGCCCATGATCTCCGCCTCCGAGGCACCGGAGAACACCGGCGTCGCGGTCTTGGTGAACGGATCGGCCGACCGGTTGGACTCGTCCAGGCTGGCCGCCCACTCGGGCAGACCCTCCACGTTCCAGCCCTGCGCGGCGACCCACCCGAGGTGGGTCTCCAGGATCTGGCCGATGTTCATCCGGCGGGGCACACCGTGCGGGTTCAGCACGATGTCGACCGGGGTGCCGTCGGGCAGGAAGGGCATGTCCTCGACCGGCAGGATCTTGCCGATGACGCCCTTGTTGCCGTGCCGGCCAGCCAGCTTGTCGCCGTCCTGGATCTTGCGCTTCTGGGCCACGTAGACGCGGACCAGCTCGTTGACGCCCGGCGGCAGTTCCGCGCCGTCGTCCTCGCGGTTGAACACCCGGATGCCGATGACCTTGCCGGTCTCGCCGTGCGGCACCTTCAGCGAGGTGTCGCGGACCTCGCGGGCCTTCTCACCGAAGATCGCGCGCAGCAGCCGCTCCTCCGGGGTCAGCTCGGTCTCGCCCTTGGGGGTGACCTTTCCGACCAGGATGTCGCCGTCCTGCACCTCGGCACCGATCCGGATGATGCCGCGCTCGTCCAGGTCGGCCAGTACATCTTCAGAAACATTCGGGATGTCCCTGGTGATCTCCTCGGGGCCGAGCTTGGTGTCGCGAGCATCGATCTCGTGCTCTTCGATGTGGATCGAGGTCAGCACGTCGTCCTGCACGATGCGCTGGGACAGGATGATCGCGTCCTCGTAGTTGTGCCCCTCCCACGGCATGAAGGCGACCAGCATGTTCTTGCCGAGCGCCATCTCACCGCCGTCGGTGCACGGACCGTCGGCGATGACGTCGCCGGCTTCGACCCGCGTGCTCTCGTCGACGATCGGCCGCTGGTTGAAGCTCGTGCCCTGGTTGGAGCGACGGAACTTGTTCAACCGGTACGTGCGGTGGCTGCCGTCGTCGTTCATCACGGAGATGTAGTCGGCGGTGGCCTCCTCGACCACGCCCGCCTTCTCCGCGATGACGACGTCGCCGGCGTCCTTGGCCGCGCGGGCCTCCATGCCCGTGCCGACCAGCGGCGCCTCGCTGCGCAACAGCGGCACCGACTGGCGCTGCATGTTGGCGCCCATCAGCGCACGGTTGGCCTCGTCGTGCTCCAGGAACGGGATCATCGCGGTGGCGACCGAGACGGTCTGCCGCGGCGACACGTCCATGTACTCGACCTCGTCCGGCAGGACCTGGTCGACCTCGCCGGAACCCTTGCGGCGCACCAACACCCGGTGCTCGGTGAAGGCACCGGTCGCATCCAGCTTGGCGCTGGCCTGGGCGATGATGAACCGGTCCTCCTCGTCCGCGGTCAGGTACTGGATGTCGTCGCTGGCGACGCCGTCGTTGACCTTGCGGTACGGGGTCTCGATGAAGCCGAACGGGTTCACCCGGGCGAACGTCGCGAGCGAGCCGATCAGGCCGATGTTCGGGCCTTCCGGGGTCTCGATCGGGCACATCCGGCCGTAGTGGGACGGGTGCACGTCGCGGACCTCGAGCGACGCGCGGTCGCGGGACAGACCGCCCGGCCCGAGCGCCGACAGCCGGCGCTTGTGGGTCAGCCCGGCGAGCGGGTTGGTCTGGTCCATGAACTGCGAGAGCTGGCTGGTGCCGAAGAACTCCTTGATGGAGGCGACGACCGGCCGGATGTTGATCAGGGTCTGCGGCGTGATGGCCTCGACGTCCTGAGTCGTCATCCGCTCGCGGACCACGCGCTCCATGCGGGACAGGCCCACCCGGATCTGGTTCTGGATCAGCTCGCCGACCGTACGCAGCCGGCGGTTGCCGAAGTGGTCGATGTCGTCGGTCTCGACCGGCAGCACGCGGCCACCCTGGACGACCCACTCGCTCTGGCCCTCGTGCAGGCGCAGCAGGTACTCGACCGTGGAGACCAGGTCGTCCTCGGTCAGCGTGCCCACACTGGTCGGCGAGGTCTGGCCCAGCTTCTTGTTGATCTTGTATCGGCCGACCTTGGCCAGGTCGTAGCGCTTGTCCTTGAAGAACAGGTTGTCCAACAGGGCCTGCGCGCTCTCCTTCGTCGGCGGCTCGCCCGGGCGGAGCTTGCGGTAGATGTCCAGCAGCGCCTCGTCCTGCCCGGCGATGTGGTCCTTCTCCAGGGTCGCCAACAGCACCGGCGACCACTCGAACTTCTCGCGGATCCGCTCGGTGTCCCAGCCCAGCGCCTTCAGCAGCACGGTGACCGGCTGCCGGCGCTTGCGGTCGATGCGGACCCCGATGGTGTCGCGCTTGTCGATGTCGAACTCGAGCCAGGCGCCACGCGACGGGATGACCTTGACGGAGAAGACGTCCTTACCGGCCGTCTTGTCCAGGTTCTTGTCGAAGTAGACGCCCGGCGAACGCACGAGCTGGGACACCACGACACGCTCGGTGCCGTTGATGATGAAGGTGCCCTTGCTGGTCATCATCGGGAAGTCGCCCATGAAGACGGTCTGCGACTTGATCTCGCCGGTCTCGCCGTTCATGAACTCGGCGGTGACGAACAGCGGCGCCGAGTACGTCATGTCCTTGTCCCGGCACTCCTCCTCGGTCGCCTTGACCTCATCGAAACGAGGATCGGAGAAGGACAGCGAGAGGTTTCCGGAGAAGTCCTCGATCGGGGAGATCTCTTCCAGGATCTCGTCGAGGCCGCTCGGGGTTGGCTCGGCCTGACGAGCGCGCCACGCGGACGCGCCGATCAGCCATTCGAATGATTCAGTTTGTAGAGCGAGGAGATTTGGTACTTCGAGCGGTTCGCGGAGCTTGGCGAAGGAGACTCGCGGCTGGACTCCGGCGGTGGGCCTGGGCGTGCTCGTGACTGCCAAGATGCGTCCTTTCGAGGACTTGCACTGATCGACGCGGTATCTCGCTGGCCACCTGAAACCCGGCCTTCGCCGGGCGCCGGCGGACAGGGGACAGAGATCCCCGAATCCGGGCAGCAAAAAGTGGGCAGCGCAAACACCCAGCTTAGCAGCAAAGGGCAGGCCTGTCCAGACGTGCCCTTCGAGCGACAGCAACATCGGCGAGGGGGCGCTGTGCGTTCCTTCCGCTCAAGCCGATGAACCGTGTGTTTCGAAGAGACGCGGCCCTGCATATGACCGACGTCGCCCCCTAAGCGTGACCCCCCCAGTGCCATCCGTCAAGCGTTAACGGGCAAATCGCCATCCGCCACGGGCTCACGTGCACAGGTGCTGACCGGCCCAAAGAGCAACCCGAAGGAGCAACACAGTCGGCGTCCGCCGGCCGCTTCGAGCGCCGGCACGAGGCGCGCCGAGGTAGCAGAGGCAACAGGGCCGACGGGCCGCAGGATTCGCGATGCGACTGACGTACCCAGAAGTGAACGGGTCGTCACTCCAGCGCCGATGCCAATTTGTTACGTAGCGTCATCCGGTGTACCGGTAGCGTGACCGCTGCATCTGTGACTCCGGAGACGTCAGGGACGTCAGGGACGTCAGGGACAGAACGGCATGGCGTTGTCACCATGACCCACCTACCACCTGCGGCGCGGCGGCTCTCCGACCAGCGCTCCGTTCCTCCGTCGCGGACGCCGTTGTTCGGCCGCCAGGCGGAGGTAGCTGCGCTGATCGCGCTGATCAACGACGGTCCCAGCCTGGTGACGATTACCGGGACCGGGGGCATCGGCAAGACCCGGCTGGCGGTCGAGGTGTCCAGGCAGTTGCATCATCAGCCCGTGTTCGTGCAGCTGGCGGACACCGACCGCGCCGACGTGATGCTCACCCTGGCCCGAGCGATCGACATGGCCCGGGCATCAACGAGCCAGGCGGCCGGCAGGATCGGGCCGGGTGCTGGTCCCGCCGTGCTGGTGCTCGACACCTTCGACCGATTGCTCGGCGCCGATCACCCGGTCGAAGCCGCGGGGATCATCTGGGAAGCCTGGCAGCAGGCGCCGGACCTGGTGCTGATGGTGACCAGCAGGACCCGCCTCACCCTGCGCGACGAGCGGGTGATGCCGCTGTCCGGGCTGGGCCTCGACCCGGACGGTCCGGCGGTGGAGATGTTCCGAGAAAGGTCACTGGCGGTCGGCGGTGACCTGAGCGATCCGAGCCAGGACGACGCTATCGTCGCCATCTGCCGCCTGCTGCGCGGCGTTCCATTGGCGATCGAGCTGGCGGCCGCGAGGACCGTTCAGTTGCCGCCGCTGGCGCTGCTGGCCCGGCTTCGCTCCCCCGGCGCCGGCCACCTGCTCGGCGTGCTGGCCAGCGGGGCGATCGACGCTCCGATCCGGCAACGCAGCATGCGGGCCACCATGTCCTGGAGCTACCGGCTGCTGCACTCCACCCAGCAGGCGCTGTTCCGCAGGCTCGGGGTGTTCGTCGGCTCCTTCTCCCTGGAAGCCGCTGAATGGGTCTGCCCGGGCGTCAATCCCGAGGGCAGCACGCTGGCGCCGGGAGCCGTGCTCGACGGCATCGGCGCCCTGGTCGATCTGCACCTGCTGGAGCCGGCCAGGGGCGATCCGGAGTTTCCACGTTTCGCGCTGCTGGATGTGCCACGCGCGTACACCGTCGAGCTGCTCGAGATGTCCGGCGAGGCCGAGGAAGTCCGCGACCGGCTGCTGAGCTGGTGTCTGGACTTCGCCGGCCGGGCAGCTCGCGGGTTGACGTCCACTCGGGAGAGCAGGTGGCTCGACCTGATTGAGGAGGAGTTGCCGACGATTCGGACGGCGCTGGCCGCGTTCGCCGAGCGTAAGGATTCGATCAACGGGCTGACACTGATCACCGAATTGGTCCCGTTCTGGATTCATCGTGGACCCATCCGCGAGGTGTTGACGTGGCTGCGGACTTTCCCTGACATCGACCGGACCCGGGGTGCGCCGGACTCGCTGCTCGGCGACATCGGTGCCGGCTGGGTCCAGCGGCTACGCCTGGAATCGGCAGGCACGACGGATGTCGCCGAGCTGCGCCGGCTGCGCGCGGCGGTGGCGGCGCGGCGGCCTTCGGCGGGGCAATGGTTTCACTGCACCGATCACCTCGTCCTCGCGCTGCTGCGCGAGGGGCAGCTCGGCGAGTGCACGACGGTGATCGACAGCGGAATCGGCCGGGCGCTGGCAGTGGAAGATCCCCATCGGGACGACTCGCATTGGCTGAGTGTCTTCCTGTTTCGTCGGGCTCAGCTGCGCTGGACCGCAGCGCGTGGCATACGTGGCGACGAGGTGGTGCCGTACGCAGAAGAGGCGCTGGCGGTCGCCCGCGGCTCGGGCCACCGACTGATCGTCGCCTGGGCGGAGAACCTGCTCGGACTGTGCCATGTCGCCGAGCGCAACTGGGTGTCGGCCCGCAGCGCGATGACCGCGGCCCTCGGCCACTTCCGCGAGATCGGTGATCACTCCGCCGCGGCCGCATCGCTGCAGCATCTGGCGGCGATCGTGACCGAACTCGGCGGAACCGCGGAGGCCGCGCGCTGCCTGCGCGATGCGATCGTGGCCACCCGGCGTGTCGGCGACGCCACCGGCGAAATGCAATGCACATGGGCAATCGCCTTCGTGGCGGTGCACAGCGGCCGGCTGCTGGACGCCACACGCATGGATGACGCGCTCGCCGAATACCTGGGAGCCGTCGAGCGGGAGCTTCCGGCGGTGCTCCTTGATGACTACGAGACCGCGATGACGCAGGCCAGGTCGAGCCTGGGGATCGGTCCGCGGGCCTCCCGCGGGCACGGCTGGGGCTGGCTGCGCACTCGAGCCCTTGAGCTCGCCGGCACGGCAGCCACCGGCTTGCCCGTCCAGGGCGCGATGTCGCTGACCGTGAGCACGACGTCGGCGCCCGCCGTCGGGCTGGTGGTCAGCGCAGTGTCCGCGAACGGTGGGCCGGGTTCCGCGAACGGTGGGCCGGGTTCCGCGAACGGTGGGCCGGGTTCCACGCACGGTGGGCCGGGTTCCACGCACGGTGGGCCGCGTTCCGCGAACGGTGAGCCGGGTTCCACGCACGGTGGGCCGGGTTCCACGCACGGTGGGCCGGGTTCCACGCACGGTGGGCCGGGTTCCACGCACGGTGGGCCGGGTTCCACGAACGGTGGGGCCGGCCGATGACCGGGACGGTGATCCTGCTGGTCGCGCCGAATCAGCCGGGCCCGGCGCGAAGGGTTCCGATCGAGCCGGCCGGGGCCGAAGCTCGGCGACCCGCCCGGAATTGACCGCAAGTGAACTGGAAATCCTGGCCGCCATTGCCAGCGGCCAGACCAATGCGCAGATAGCGAAGGACCTCTTCCTGAGCGCCAAGACGGTCATGCACCACAGCACCAGCATCTACCGAAAGCTCGGAGTTCGCGGGCGGGCGGAGGCGGTCGCCTTGGCCTACACGTCGGGACTGCTGCAAGGCAACGGCCACCCGTGACCTGGGATCATCGGGGCCTGCATCCTCCCGGCACCCGGCGCCGGTTTTGAGGTCCGAGCGCCAACATATGTCGGAGCCCAGTGCATGAAACCGGCGCCGAGTGAGGGAGGGCCCGGCGGTGGGGACTCTCGAGTTGGTGTTCGTCTCTCCATGACCACGAGCCCGTTCACGGCTCCGAAATAGGGCGATCGCCCGATGCCGGCAGCGGACTGTGCTGGTGGGCTCATGCCCAGGCCGCCGGTGAGGTGCGGCCACCGCAGGCACTCGGTGTGACGGGGGTGATGGCAGTGGGCGCACCCGGCCAGTCGGCTCACCCCTTGTCGACCCCGGTCGGCACGACCCGCACCGTCACAACCGGTCGGTCTTTCGGCGTCGCGATCAGGACCGGCGGGTCGTTTTCGGCGGTCGCGATCGCCCTGTTCACGCTGGCGGGATGCGGTGTCGTATCCGGCTGGTTCGGCGACGACGAACCGAAACCCCAAGCGGTGTCGGTGTTCCAGGTCTCCGTTGGGCAGTGCTTCGCCACGCCGGAGAAGGTGCAGCAGGAGTTGGCGGACATCCAGTCCGTCCCGTGCGACGGTCCGCACCGGCAGGAGGCCTATGCCGTCGTGAACTATCAGGCGCCCATCGGAGTGCAGGGTGACGCCTACCCCGGTGACTCCGCATTGGCCGCCTACGCCGATGCGGCGTGTGCGCAGTCGTTCCAGGAGTACGTCGGGATCAGCTACCTGGATTCCTCGCTGTATTTCACCTACCTGCTGCCCTCGGCGCGTAGTTGGCAGGAATCGGGCGACCGCAGCGTCATCTGCTTCGCCACCACCACGGGCGAGGAACTGTCGTCGACCGTCAAGGGGACGCGATGGTGAGCAGCGGTGGGTAAGCCGTGCGCGGTCTCCGGAGCGATGATCATGTGCAGCTTCGGGCTGGCGCCGTCGACGTTCTCGGTCGTGGCCCCGCGGCCGATTGTCGAGGGCCGGCCGGTCGCGACCATCACCGATGTCGCGCCGGGCGCGAGCATCGCCCCGTTCGGTATGTGCCAGTCGCTGGCGAACCCCACCGTGGCGGCGGCGACCGCGGCCGCCCTCGGGGTACTGACCCCGATGCCCTGCGTTCCGGTGGTGCCGGCGCCGTGGATCCCGATGGCACCGCAAACGATGGCGGGCGGGGCACCGGTGCTTGTCGCCGGGTCAACCTGCGTCTGCGTCTACGGGGGTTCCATCTCGCTGGCCATGCCGGGCGCCGTCCGCACCACGGCAAGCTGACCGAGCATGCACCTCAACTGAACACCGACTGGAATACCCGCTGAACAGCAACACTTTTCGCACGACCCGGCAGTCCCGGCCCCAACGATAGGAGTGGAAATGCCCACCTACACAGCGCCAGGCGTGTACGTCGAAGAAGTCGTCTCGTCGCAGAAGGTGCTGTCCGGGCACCGACCGCGGTGGCCGCCTTCGTGGGGTTCACCGAGCGCTACCCGACGGACGATCCGGCGGATCCCGAGGGCCTGTCGCCGCGGCTGATCACCAGCTGGACCCAGTTCGAAAATCTCTACGGCAGTTTCACTCCCGGCGCGGTGCTGCCGCTGTCGGTGTACGGCTACTTCGCCAACGGCGGATCGCTGGCGTACGTGGTACGGGGTACGGGTACCCACTCCCGGAGTCATCACCCACCCCGCAGTCGCAGTCGTCGCTCACGGCGCTCCCTCAGTCATCACCCACCGAGCAGTCGCAGTCGTCGCTCACGGCGCAGCCGCCCTCGAATCGTGATCGAGTGCGTCATCGGGCGCTTCATGCGCTCGCGGACGAACTGCGGAAGCCGTGGTGCGCGATCTCGAGTTCCTCAGGCACCGCCGGGCCGGCCGGCAGCGCTGGTCCGGCAGCGGGCTGCCGACGAGCTCACTCGGTATATCCACCCGCTCACCGGCGGTGCCGACGGATCGGGTTGGCTGTTCGACGCCGATCTCAACGCCGCGGCCATCGCCCAGCTGCTGGAAACCGTGGCAGGCGTCAGCCGGGTCGACGAGGTCCAGCTGTTCGAGTTCGATCTGCGCACCGGGCATCGGATCGGCGCCGGTCGTGACGTGATCCTGCAGACGTTGGCGGGATGGATCGGGGTGGACGGGGTGGACGCCTCGCTGCCCCCACAGCTGCAGCGGCTGATCGTGGCGTCTTCGTCACGCTCGCTTGCCCACCGCGGAACGGTGCGCGGACTGCGGGAGTTCGTCGAGATGCTCTCCGGGGCGCCGGCCGATGTCATCGACGGGGGCGGCATCTGGCGGGAAGGCGACGCGCCCCGCGACGTCAGCTGGGTGCGGATCACCGTCGCCGGCACCGGTCACTTGTCGGAAGACGAGTTCGTCGCCATCCTGCGCGACGAGGTCCCCGCCCATGTCCGCATCGAGGTGTGGGTCGGCCCGCGCCGGGTGCTGTCCACCGTGGAGGAGGACCGATGACGGACTCCCGCGCCGCGGAGCCAAGAACCGGCCGACCGAGCACCGACTAGCCGCGCAGCAATCAGCCCGACCAGCCGGCGATCAAGTCGGGAGCCGGGATGCTCGCCGCAGCGCCGAAGGAGCCGGCCACCCAGGACATCGGGGTCCCGATACGGCCATTTCAGAGCAACCGGCGTGCCGTTGCCTCCGGGGCGCTCTCGTTCCCCGACGTGGGCGGTCCGACACGCGCCGCGTTGGCGACCGACCTGGTGACGTGCCCGGAGTGCGGTCCGATGGCGACAGTAGACATGGCGCGGCGGCAGGCAGAAGACTTCTGCACCAACTGCGACTACCCGTTGTTCTGGGCGCGGGGCACGGTGATCGCACCGTCCGGACAGGACACCGGCGCATCACTGCGGCGGCTGCCCGGAACAGTGGGACGGGCGGCCACCGCGTCGTTGCTGTGCCCGCACTGCGGCGAGCCGAACTCACCCACCGCCGAGATCTGCGTCCGGTGCGCGCTGAGCATGCATCCGGTCGAGATCCCCGAACCCGCGCCGCCGCCGATCGTCGTGCCGGAGCCCGAGCCGGAACCCGAGCCCGAGCCGGAGCCGGAACCGGGCTTCCCCTGGTGGTGGGTGGTGCTCATCGCGGTTTGCGTCATCATCATCGGGCTGATGATCGTCTGGGCGGTGACCCGGCAGCCGATGTGACGCGGTTCGCGCGAGCAGTCGAAGCGGAGCGTTAGGTTGGGCGTCATGGCTACCGCCCGCAAAGCGCCACCGGCAACGGAATTGGAGGTCGGCGGTAGGACAGTGCGGATCTCGAACCCGGACCGGGTCTACTTCTCGGCCAGGGGCGAGACGAAGCTCGACCTGGCGCGGTACTACCTCAGTGTCGGCGACGGGATCGTCCGGGCGTTGCGCGAGCGGCCGTGCATGATGCACCGCTTTCCCGACGGCGTGGACGGCGAGAAGGTGCACCAGAAAAGGCTTCCGCGGGGTGCGCCGCCCTGGGTGGAAACGGTGCGGGTGCATTTCCCGCGCTACAACCGGGACGCCGACGAGCTGTGCGTCACCGAATTGGCCAGCGTGATCTGGGCGGTGCAGATGTCCAGCGTGGAGTTCCATCCCTGGAACTCCAGGCGCGCCGACACCGAGAGGCCCGACGAATGGCGGATCGACCTCGACCCCATGCCGGACTGCCCGTTCGACCGCATTCGGCGGGTCGCGCACGTGGCACACGAGGTGCTCGACGAGTTGGGCGCCGTGGGCTGGCCGAAAACCTCCGGCGGAGCAGGACTGCACATCTACGTCCGGATCGAGCCCAGCTGGGGATTCGGCGATGTCCGCCGCGCCGCACTGGCTTTCGCCCGCGAGGTGGAGCGCCGGGCACCGGACGACGTCACCACCACCTGGTGGCGGAAGGACCGTGATCCGACGAAGGTGTTCGTGGACTACAACCAGAATGCCCGCGATCACACGATCGCCAGTGCCTACTCGGTCCGCGGCGTCCAGGAGGGCAGGGTGTCAACACCGATCGCCTGGGACGAGGTCGACACCGTGATTCCGGCGGACTGGACCATTGCCACGGTGCCCGCCCGCTTCGCCGAACTGGGCGACCTGCACGCGGGCATCGACAATGCGGTGTTCCGCATCGACCCGCTGATCGAATGGGCCGAGCGGGATGAGCAGCAAGGTGCGCCGGACCCGGGTGAACTGGACGACCTCTGAGCGGTCGGCGCGGTCCGTGCGGCGGTCATGGACGTTTCTTTCGCGTCAGGGCGGGTCCGTGGGGAATTCTTCGACGGGTAGTGGGTCGTCGTGGCTGGTGTACGTGTGCCCGGTTGGTGTTGTCCAAGTCGTCGTGTGCGGTCCGGTTCGCTCGGTCCGATGCCCGGCATGAGTCTTCGCGCGGTGATCTTTTCGGCAGCGCGCCTTGAGATTGCTGGCGGTGGTGGGTCCTTCGGGGACCGGGATGACGTGGTC
>Ga0207931_1000400_pt1 | contig 16014 bp, 13 predicted proteins | sample NGESurdeep092012_2_FD_184478 | JGI IMG/M metagenome (GOLD analysis project Ga0207931, IMG submission 184478) | Arctic peat soil microbial communities from Barrow, Alaska - NGEE Surface sample 415-1 deep-092012 (SPAdes) | ecosystem: Environmental > Terrestrial > Soil > Wetlands > Peat ...
GCTACGACCATCAGGTCCTCACAGGCTGTGCACGCCACGCCCGATCCCGCCGAGCGCCGCCTCTCCGACGGTCTCCGCCAGTGTCGGGTGAGCGTGGATGGTGGCCGCCACGTCGGCGAGCGTCAGGTCCGCATGCACGGCCAGCGCAAGCTCGTGCACCAGCTCGGTGGCGTGGGGGCCCACCAGGCTGGCGCCCAGCACGCGCCCACCGCCGGGCTCGCAGACGACGCGCACAAAGCCGTCCGCCTCGCCCTCGATCACTGCCTTGCTGTTGCCGTTGAAACGCACGCCGGCCACCTCGACCTCGCGGCCCTCGGCGGCAGCCTTGTCCTCCGTGAGGCCGCAACTGGCCACTTCCGGCGAGCTGAACACGCAGTTTGGAACGACGCTGCGGTCGCAGGCACGGCGTGAACCCTTCACGGCGTTCTCCGCCGCGACGGCGCCCTGATGATAGGCCCAGTGCGCGAGCAACGGCGGGCCGGCCACGTCGCCGGCGGCGAAGACGCCGGCGACACTGGTCCGCAGGGTGTCGTCGACGACCACGAAACCGTGATCGTCGACCGCGACTCCGGCTGCTTCGTAGCCCAGGCCGGCGCTGACGGGCCGGCGCCCCACGGCGACCAGCACGCGCGCAGCGACGAGATCGCGGCCGCCGGCCAGGCGCAGCGTCAGGCCGGAGGCCGACGCCTCGGCTGCCTCCACAGCCGTCTTCACAAGGACCTCGATGCCGGCCTTCTTGAAGGCCTGCTGCAGCGCGCGGCCCGTCCGCTTGTCCTCACCGGGCAGCAGCTGGTCGAGCATCTCGACGACCGCCACCTGTGTGCCCAGCCGCGCGAAGACCGAGGCGAACTCGCAGCCGATGACCCCGCCGCCGACGATGAGCAGGCTCTCCGGCACGTGATCGATGCGGAGCAGCTCGTCGCTGGTCATCACCCGAGGGTCGCTCCAGTCGAACATCCCCATGCGCACCGGCTCGGAGCCGCTGGCCAGGATGACGGCATCGCCCTCGAAGACGCTGCCGTCCTCGAGAGTCAGACGGCCGGGGCCGGCGAGCGTAGCCCGACCGGCCACCACCTCCACCTTGCGCGCCTTCAGGAGGTGGGCGACGCCGTCACGGAGCTGCGCCGTGACGGCATCCTTGCGGGCCATGAAGGCGGAGAAATCGAGCGTCACCTCGGCGGTACCGACGCCGAATGCCGGCGCCTCCTGCGCTGCGCGCAGGCGCGCCGCGCCGGCCACCATCGCCTTGGTGGGGACGCAGCCGCGATTGAGGCAGGTGCCGCCGATCTCGCGCGCCTCAACCAGCGTCACCTCGGCGCCGAGCTGTGCGGCGCGACCCGCCGCCACATAGCCGGCGGGGCCGCCGCCGAGCACCAGGACCTTGGTCATGCCTGCCTCCTCATTCCGCTCTCAACCTCCTCAGGCCAGCCTCGAGCCGCGCCAGCACACCGTTCCACAGCGTATCTCGTACCAGTACCTGCCCGGAGCCGGCGAGCCCCTCACCCTGCCAGGGCTCGCCGAGCTGCGCCTCGACGACCTGCACGAGCTCGTCCGGCGGCCGCCGCTCGAGAACGGACCCGTGCACGAGCACGCGACCCACGCGCCGCGCCTGGGCGATGGCGACGATCTTCTCGCCGCGCGAGAGCAGGTCGTAGCGCAAGGCGCCGACAAAACAGAGCGCCGAACGCTGGTAGGGCGCCTGGCGGCTGCCGTCCAGCGTCACACCCAGCTCGCCGAGCGCGGCGGCGAACGCCGCGGCCACGAGGCCGTAGGGCGTCGTCACGTCCACGCCGGCGCCCGGGCCGGTGCCCAGGCCTCCAGGCGGAAAGGCGACGGCGAACGACCACTCGAACTCCTCGCCATGAAGCACGGCGCGGCCGCCGGAAGGCCGCCGCACCACGTCGAACGGCATGCCGGGGACCGGCGCGTACTTCTGGAACTTGCCCAGCGAGAGAGCTGGCGGCGCCCACACATAGCGCCGCGCGATGACTTCGTCGGCGGTCTCCAGAAGCCCGGTGTCGAGGGCCATCTGCGCGCCGCCGGCGGCGCGCAGCTCGGGCAGGACCTTCACGACGCCCACCCGGAAGTCCCCGCGTTGCGGCGGCGCCTCAGGCGCCGTCGCCCTCGTCTTCGGGGTAGCGCTGGCGCAGCACCGGGTGGCGGGCGGCTTCGGCTTCGTCGAGCCGCTGCACCGGCATCGTGATGGGAGCCTCACGCAGCATGCCGGGTTGCGTCTCGGCCTCGCCGACGATCGCCCGCAGCGCCGCGATCATCGTGTCGAGGTCGTCGCGCGACTCCGTCTCGGTGGGCTCGAACATGAGCGCTTCGTCGACGATCTGCGGGAAGTACGTCGTGGGCGGATGCAGGCCGTAGTCGAGCATCCGCTTGGCCACGTCCAGAGCGCGGACCCCGTGCTGTTTCAGCGGCGACGCCGAGACCACGAACTCGTGCATGCATCGCCGCTCGAATGGGACGTCGAAGAGGTCGCGGATGCCCTCCAGCACGTAGTTGGCATTGAGCACCGCCATCTCGCTCACGCGGCGCAGGCCGTCCGGCCCGAGGCCACGGATGTACGTGTAGGCGCGCACCAGCACGCCGAAGTTGCCCACGAAGGTGCGCATCTTGCCGATGGACCGGGGGCGGTCGTACTCGAAGAAGAAGCGACCGTTCTCCGCCTTCTCCACCAGAGGCACCGGCAGGAAGGGCTCGAGGATGTCGCGCACGACGATGGGTCCGGCGCCCGGCCCACCGCCGCCGTGCGGCGTGCTGAAAGTCTTGTGGGGATTGAAATGCACGATGTCGAAGCCCATGTCGCCGGGGCGGCTGATCCCCAGCACCGCGTTGCTGTTGGCGCCGTCGTAGTACAGAAGACCGCCGGCCTCGTGCACGAGCCGCGCGATCTCGGTGATGTTCTCGTCGAAGAGCCCCAGGGTGTTGGGGTTGGTGAGCATGAGGCCGGCGATATCGACGTCGAGCAGCGCTTTCAGCGCCTCGATGTCGACGCCGCCACGAGCGTCGCTCGGCACCGCGACCGGCTCGTAGCCGGCGATGACCACGCTGGCGGGGTTGGTGCCGTGCGCGGTGTCGGGGATGAGAATGCGCTTCGGCGTCCGCCCCTGCGCCTCATGGTAGGCGCGCATGATGAGCAGGCCGGTGAGCTCGCCGTGGGCGCCGGCCGCCGGCTGCAGGGTGGTGCGTGCCAGGCCGGCGATCTCGGCCAGCCACTGCTCGAGCTCGTACATGAGCTCGAGGGCGCCCTGGGCGAGCGCCTCCGGCTGGTACGGGTGGAGGCCGGCGAAGCCCTCGAGCCGGCAGGCGACCTCGTTGACCTTGGGGTTGTACTTCATAGTGCAGGAACCCAACGGGTAGCTTCCCGTCTCGACCCCGAAGTTGAGCGTGGAGAGCTCCGTGAAGTGGCGCAGCAGCTCCACCTCGCTGACCTCCGGCAGGCGGGCGGCCGCGGCGCGGCGCAGGCCCGCCGGAACCAGTTCCTCCAGCGGGACCTCGGCCACGTCGAGGGCGGGCAGGCTGAACGCCCGCCGCCCGCAGCACGACTTCTCGTAGATCGTCCGGCGCTCGGCCTCAGCCACGGCCCACCTCCGCGCCCGCCATGTGGTGCGCGACGGCGGCCACGAAAGCGTCCATCTCGGCGCGCGTGCGCTTCTCGGTGGCGGCGATGAGGAGGACCCCGTCGAGGTCGGCGCCGGCGTCGAACTCCGCGGCGAAGCGACCCGCCGGCACACCGGCGAGAAAGCCCTGCGGCACCAGCGCCTCGACCAGCTCGGCGGCGGAGCCGGGCAGGCGAACGGCGAACTCGCGGAACACCGGGCCGGCGGTGAAGGCGTCGACGCCGGGCACCTCAAGCAGCCGGGCGCGCAGGTAGGCGGCCTTGCGTGCGCACAGCTCGGCCAGTTCGGGGAGCCCCTGCTTGCCGAGCCAGCTCAAGTGGACGAGCGCGGCGAGCGCGTTCAGGGCGTGGTTCGAGCAGATGTTGCTGGTCGCCTTTTGGCGGCGGATGTGCTGCTCGCGGGTCTGCAGAGTGAGCACGAAGCCGCGCTTGCCGCCGGCGTCGACGGTCTCACCCACGAGGCGCCCAGGGATGCGGCGCATCAGCTTTCTGGTGACGGCCATGTAGCCGAGGCCCGGGCCGCCGAAGGCCATCGCGTTGCCGAACGCCTGCGCCTCGCCGACGACGATGTCGGCGCCGAGCGCGCCCGGCGCCTCGAGCAGACCGAGCGACAGAGGGTCGGCGACGACCACGAAGAGCGCGCCCGCGGCATGGGCGACCTCGGCCACGGCGGCCAGGTCCTCGAGAGCGCCGAAGAAGTTGGGTTGCTGCAGCACCACGGCCGCCGTGTCGGCATCGACCGCGGCGGCGAGCGCCTGCGGATCGGTGGCCGCGCCCTCCGGCAGATCCACGACCTGCGGACGCGGTCCGTACCCCGCCGTCTCGGTGGCCAGGACCTGGCGGTACTCAGGGTGTACGCCGGCGCTGAGAACGATACTCCCGCGCCTGGTCTGCCCGCCGGCGAGCAGAGAAGCCTCGGCCAGCGCCGTGCCGGCGTCGTACATGCTGGCGTTGCTCACGTCCATGCCGGTGAGCTCGCAGATCGCCGTCTGATACTCGAAGATGGTCTGCAGCACGCCCTGGCTGCGTTCCGGCTGGTACGGCGTGTAGGCGGTGGCGAACTCGGAGCGGCTCACGATGGCGTCGACGACTGCCGGCACGTAGTGGTCGTACACGCCGGCGCCGAGGAAGCTGACCAGACTCGTCGCCGGCGTGTCCGCCGCCGCCAGGCGGCGCAGCTCGCCGAGGAGTTCGGCCTCGGAGACGGCGGCGGGCACCGCCAGCGGCTCCCGCCGGCGCACCTGCTCGGGGATCTCGGAGAAGAGGTCTTCGACGCCGCCTACACCGACAGCGGCAAGCATCTCCGCGACGTCGGCAGGGCTGTGAGGTACGTAGTCCATAGTCGGTCCCCGGTGCCTCAGGCTTCGTCGAGGAAGGTCTTGTAGGCGTCGGCGTCCAGGAGCTCGCCCAGCTGCCCGGGGGCGCTCATGCGCACGCGGATGAGCCAGCCCTCCCCGTAGCAGTCGTCGTTGACGTGCTGGGGCTCATCCTGGAGCAGCGCGTTGACGTCGACGACCTCGCCGGCGAGCGGTGCGATCAAGTCGCTGACCGCCTTGACCGACTCGAGCTCGCCGTAGGAGCTCCCCGCGGTCACCTCCGCGCCGACCTCCGGCAGGTCCACGTAGACGATCTCGCCAAGTGAGTCCTGGGCGAACCAGGTGATGCCGAAGACGGCGTCTTCGCCATCCACTCGCACCCAGTCGTGTTCCTTGTGGTACTGCAGGTCCTGTGGGTATGTCTCGTCGGCCATCGTGTCTCCTGTCGGCGCTGCCGTGGTCCGCTCACGAACGTGCCCGCGACGCGCGGCGCAGAAACGCGCGCGGGCCGAGAGCCGCCGCTCCCGACGCCGGCCAACAAGAAGACAGTGTGGATTCACCACCCTGTCTGACCGCCGGCGTCCACAGCGGCGGCGCCTTGTCATCCGGCGCCCCGTCCGGCCGCGCTCCGTTTGCCTGAGAGCTTCGGCGCCAGCAGCGCCTTGCCCCTTCGGCGCCCGTCTCGAGGGCGGGATCTCTCACGCAGCGTTCAACCGGGCTGCCTCGCCTGTCGGCTCGGCGCAGACACTGTAGCACCGTCGTCGTCGAAGGCACAACAGACCGGTGCAAGAGGAGAGTCGCGGGGGGTGCCGCCGGGGCACGAGAAAGGCGACTGGAGACGACGTTACGTCTCCGGCCGCCTTCTCTGCGATCCCCACCCCCCGATGGGACCGCATGTGGCGCTGAGCGCCGGCCTGTCTGCCGTCGGGGCGCTCGACAGGAGCGGCCCCGTCGCAGAGAGCGCTGGTGGGACGGGCGTCTCAGCCTCCCCCCTTCCAGTGGCGAATACGACGACACCACGTCCGGCGATGGTCGAGTATCTCCAACTTCTGACTTGCCAGCGCCATGCGGTGGGGCTACTCAGCCCCCCGAGCGTGAGGGCTGTCTGGATGACTGAAGAAGCATGTCAAACCTGTTCACTCGAGACGGATCCCAGCGCGAACGGCTGGACGCGCGCCGGCTTCAAAGGCGTCGTCGCCGCTGACGACACTCCACGGGACGCGCGCCGCGGATTGCGGCGGCAAACGGACTACTTCACGCTGAAGTGGCGCCAGCGGCCGGAAGTGCGGGCGTGCGCACCATCGGCAGCGTGCACGGCGCGCACGCGCCAGGACCCAGGCGTCGCGAACCGCACGAAGCGCCGGTAGCTCGAGCGCGCGCCATCGTCGTGGCACACGACCGCGCGCGCGGTCACCGTGGTCCAGGCAGCGTGCTCGAGACGCTGGAACATGAGGCTCACGCTGGTGGACCCCGCCGCGTGCCCCGGCGTGACCTGGCCGGTGACGGCGACGGTCTGGCCGCGGCTCACCACGGAGGGCACGACCGGGGTCGTGAGACGCACGTGCGGCGTGAGCGAGACCGACGCGCTCGCGGCGGTCAGGTAGGTCCGCGGGGCGGATCGAGCGGCCGGCGGCATGAACACCATGCGCAGCGCTGTGCACTGCGGCGGTACGTAGGCGAAAGTGACGCGGCCGCCGCTCGCGGTCCGAGCTGCGGCGACCCGCGTCCAGCCGGCCGCGCCGCGACGTTCGAGGCGCACGCGCCCGCCGGCGAAAGGCCCGCCGGCGGCGTTGGTCAGCACGCCTGAGAGGCGCCCGGCGGCGCCCCAGACCGGCGTCTCGTGCCGCGCGGCCGCGGTGATGACCGGCAGCCGGTCGCCCACGGCGAAGCCGATCTGCGGGCTCGGCAGTAGCCGCACCGGGTAGCGCGCAGCGTCGAACGGAGGCACGACTTCGTCAACTCTGAGCACGCTGCGCGTACTGCTCGCGAGGTCGAAGCGGAAGGTCACCGTGCCGGCGAGGCCCTCCTCGGTCCAGTAGGCCGCGCCGGCGGCCGCGCCACAGTCCAGGGGCGTGGTGGTGGTCGCAATAGCCGTCTGGGGTACCGGCGGCGGCACATAGGGGATCAGGCGCGGATGCGTCGTCAGGAACTTGACGGGGTCCACGAAGCCGCCGTGGTCACTCCAGCTCTTGGGCACATGGCCCGCGTACATGTTTCCGTCGCGATAGACAGTGCCGGGATGGATGCTGAAGTGCAGGTGGGAGCAACCGTTGACCTTGGCGATGAGGGCGCCGGCGGCGACCTTCTGCCCCTCCTTGTAGCGCCGACCGGAGATGTGGCCGTACAGAGCCCTGAACCGCTGCCCCGTCGCCGTGGTGTGCACGATGATCATGACGCCGCCGAGGCTGCCGCCCGGGCCGTACCCGCCGGCGTCGCCGCGCGACTTCCACACCACGCCGTCCCCGATCGCGTAGACGGCATGCCCGACTGAGGTCGGCATGTCCTGGGCGATGTGGTAGTAGGAGCCGCGGCTGTCGAGCCAGCCCGAGTAGCCGCCGAAGGTCTCCTTGCCCACCGGCCAGTACCAGCGGCCCGTACCAGGCTCGGGCGCGGCGAGCAGCGACGAAGCGGCGATGGATGCCGCCGGCGCACCGGGCGCCGGCGTCGCCACCGACTCGGGAAGCATCGTGGACACGCGCGGGCCGGAGGAAGTCGTGACCTCGTCCGCAGGGGCGGGCGCGGGGGCGACCGTGACCATGGCGGCGAGCACGACGGCGAACACGCTCACCAGTCTGCCCGGGCGCCGATCCGCGCGGAGACGCGAAGCGAAACGCCGGCTCTGCTTGCTCACGAGGAATCTCCCGTCGGCGATAGTGCCGCAGACCAAGGCGGCATTATCTCACGCCTCGTCTTCGGAAGCCCCCCGATCCCCCGCGCACGCGGGGTGCCGTCGAGGCGCCAAGCCCTGTCGCGCCGGGCAGGGTCCTGGAAGCGTTCGGCCCCTGGACCACCTTCGGCCATGCCCGCGGATCACGCGCCAGGCGCGGCGCCTGACACCACACCGGCGGTGCGCGTGTGGTCGTCGTTCTCGCGCAGCGCGCCTTCGGTCATCTCGACGTGCCTCGTTCCGAAGGCGACGAGCTGACGGGTGTGCGTGACCATCACCATGGTCAGGCCGCGTTCCGCGTGGACCTTGCTGGGTCGACAGGGTTGCCGTTCAGCGTCGCCGCATCCAGAGCGGCGAGCCCGAGCAGGTCGGTCACGAGCTGCGCGCCGACCTTCAGCTCCTCTTTGGCAGCGGCGATGTGCTCCTCGTGATCGCCGGTGCGCAAGGCAAGGTCCAGCTCCGAGTTGATCACCGTGAGCGGCGTGCGCAGCTCATGGCTCGCATCGTGGGTGAACTGCGTGAGGCGCTCGAACATGCGCTCCGCCGGGACGAGGCTGCGACGCGCGAACCACAGGCCCAAGGTGGCCGTGAGCACCGAGACGAGTACGGCTGCGATGAAGAACACCGCGATCTCGCCGGGAAGTTCGGCCGGCCCGATACGGTCCTGCCCGGCGAGCTGCAGGGTGACGTCGCCGGGTCCGGCGAGCTTGGTGGCCAGCACGCGGTACGAGCTACCGTCGGCGCGGACCGTGCTCAGAGCGGAGGCGTCGAGACCCACAGGCAGGCGTGAGAAGATGTCGCTCGCGTACAACACGCGCCCTTGGCGCGTCGCGATCTTCACGTTGAAAGCCTCCCGGTGAAGCCAGCGCGCCTGCTCGACGGTAATGGGAAGCCGGAGCTCCCGCTTGATCGCGACAGCCTGGCGCCGAAGTCGCTCGTCGAGCTGGCGATTGACGTCCGTGAACTCGACGGCAATGAACACGGCCCCCAGCACGAGCATCAGACCGAAGACCAGCGCGGTGAACTGGAGTGCGAGCTTGAAGCGAAGTCGGCGGAACATGGTGCTCAGGCGGGGATGAGGTAGCCCTTGCCGGGCACCGTGGTGATCAGGGTCTTGCCGAGTTTGCGCCGCAGATACGAGATGTGGACGTCCACCGTCTGCGAAAAGAGCAAGTCTTCGGACTCTCCCCACACCTGCTCGAGCAGGGTGAGCCTGTCCTGGACGACGCCCTTGTTGCGCAGAAGGTGCTCGAGCAGGTCGTACTCCCGCGGCGCGAGGCTCACTGGTGTACCGCGCTGGCGGACCTCGTGGCTGTTGGCGTCGAGGACGACGTCGCCGGACTGCAGCTTGGCGCTGCGCTCGGGCGTGGCGCGGCGCATGAGCGTGCGCACGCGCGCGAGGAGCTCGTCGAGGTCGAAGGGCTTGGCCAGATAGTCGTCGGCACCGGTGTCGAGGCCGAGTACGACGTCGCGCTTGGCGCTGCGCGCCGTGAGCATGAGGATCGGCACCGGCGCGGGGTCGTCCGCGCCGCGCAGCGCTTGGCAGACCGCGAGCCCATCGAGCTTCGGCAGGTTGAGGTCCAGGACGATGCAGTCGAACCGCTCCGAGAGGGCGCGGCGCAAGCCGTCTTCGCCGTCGTGCGCCACGGCCACGGCGTGCCCCTCCAGCTCGAGGAGGCGCCGCAGGTTCGCAGCCAGCTTCACATTGTCTTCTACGACGAGGATGGTCATCAGGTATCCCGCCCACGATAACCCAATCAGGTTAAGGCCGTCATAACGCGGCGCGAGGGGCGGCCGGCCATCCGCCGGCGGCGTGGCATCCGCTAACCGGCTCTTAAGGCAGCCTCGCACACACTGCTCACGACAAGCGCGTGAAGGAGGCTCCTCTCCCGGCACCTCCCAGCGCCACGACAAAGGAGGAAGCAATGAAGAAGCGCATCGCCGCGTTCGCCGTCGTCGCCGCCGTTCTCGCGGTCGCCGCACCTGCGAGCGTACTGGCGGCCGGAACGCAGTCGCCGGCCAAGGACCTACGCGCCGGCGTGTCCGGTATCCGCGCGGACGTGACGTATCACGATCCGTGCGACGACCCCTTCCAGCTCAGGGCGTGGGTGCAGGGCGCCAACGTTGGCGGCCTCAAAGTGAGGTTCTCCGTCAAGGGCCGCACCTTCGCCACCCGGTGCTCGAGCAGCGGCCGCGCCCACTACCACCCGGACATCAACCCTTCGCGCTACCCACAGGGCGTGGTCGTCAAGGTGAAGGCGTCCGTCACGCAGGGTGGCGTCATCAAGTCGGCTTCCACCTGGTTCAAGCCGAACTACAACTGACCGCGTCGAGCCTCAATGCTTGAGGCCGAGAGGGCGGCGCGCAACGTCTGTTGCCCGCCGCCCGAACGCGCTGGGAGAGGTTGGCCGGCCTGCGGGCGTCAGTCGCCGCTGGGCACGTTGCCGCCGTGGCAAGTGCAGTAGACCTTGGTGAAGTCGTTGCCGGGGTGGCACTGCGTGCACGCCATCGACTGCCAGCCGTCCATGCCCGTCGCGGGATGGTTGAAGGTCGACGGGCTCCAGCCGCTCGTGGTGTGGCACTGGGCGCAATTGGTGAGGCCGCCGTGATGCGCACCGTGACAGGTCACGCAGGCGCGGCCCGGGGCGTCGAGGCCGTTGGTGTGGCAGCGCTCGCAGGGGAAGCTCGCGTGCACGCCGCCGAGCGCGATCGGACGCGTGAAGTGGCTCGCCCACGACGACGTGGTGTGACAACGCAGACATTCCCCGCGGTCCGCATGGGGGCGCGTGTGGCACGTGCCGCAGCCCGTCTTCGGGTGCTTGAACGTGGACGGCTTCCAGTGTGAGGGCGCGTGGCACCTGGCGCACAGCACCGTCTTCACGTTCTTGTGCGTCTTGGCGTGGCAGGTAACGCAGCCGGCGGGGAAGGCCATCACCGCGTTCGTCGCCTTGGTGTGGCACTTCTCGCAGACGACCGTCTTGTGCTGCGCACCCAGCGGCACGGGGTGCGAGAACGTCGAGCTCCACGAGGCGAGGCTGTGGCACTTGGTGCAGGCGCCGCGCGGGGCGTGCGCCGGCTTGTGACAGGTCTCGCACGCCCCCGACGCCTGCTTGCCGTCGTGGCAGCGCAGGCAGTAGGCCATGGTGGTCGGGTCGAGGTACGGCTTGCCGGGGACGCTGCGGTGCACCACCTGGGAGTGGCATTCGATGCACAGCGGCACCTTGGCGTGCTGCGTGTGTGAGAACGCGACCGGCGGAGCTGAGCCGGCAGGGCTGGCGGCGGCGTTGGGCGACGCGACCGCGGAGGCCGACGGCAAGGTCACCGGGTCCTTGATCGTCCCCTGCGGATGGCAGCCGCTCTCCTGGCAGGTGGAGTCGGGAATGTGCTCGGTGACCGCGATGGGGGCCTTCCCCTGGCCGGTGAGGTGGACGTACACCTCGCGGAGCGCCGAGCCCTTGGCCTCCACGAACTCTACGGCGCCTGGCTTGATGTGGCACGTCACACAGGCGACGTCCTTGTGGGCGGACTTCTCCCAGGAGCGGCCGTAAGGACCCATCTCGTGGCAGGCGCTCTCGCAGAAGCTGCTGCGCTCGGTGTAGGCTGCGGCGGCGAACGAGGCGGCGACAAAGAGCAGGAAGGCTATGAAGGCGAACAATGCGATCCAGCGCAGTTTGCGCACCCGGCGGCGCTGAATCGAGCGCCGCTCATTGCGCCAGTCGGAGCCGCTCGGACGTCGGGGTTCCGCCGGACTCATTCAAACACCGTACACCCTCCGCCGGGGGTGTGCATCACGGGGAGCGGCGCGCGGGAGCGAGCGGCGCGCGGGCCTTCGGCGGCCGGCCCGCCCCATCGTCGACAGGAGCGGGCCCGCGACAAACGGCTCCGCAAGACTCGTCCGAGGACACGGTCTGCGATCACCGGAGTGGCGGTAGAGCAGCCCAGTCGAGTAGCCTGGCGACAGCATACTCCGCGGCGATCGGGCCGGCGGCAGTACGCCCACCGCGGGTCGCACAGGTGATCGAACGGCATCGCGAACATCCAGAGATGCCGGAGTCCGCCTTGGAGGGCGGCTCAAGCAGCAGCGCTACGGTGGCGAGCGTGATCGCCGCGGTCGCGGCGACCGCCGCCCTGGCCGCGTGGGCGATCTTCGCGTCGGTGGCTAGGCAGCCTATCGACTTCCGCGTCTACTACCTCGCCGCCGAGATCTGGTCTCACGGCGGCAGCCCGTACGCTATGTCGCGGGCGGCCTGGTTCGCCTACGGTCATCACGTCGGCCTGCATGACTTCGTCTGGCCATATCGCTACCCGCCGTACACGGGCGCGGTGCTGCGCCCGTTGATGCCTCTCGGCGAACCAGCGGTCCGCGCCGTCTGGCAAGCGACCAGTGTGGCATCTACGGTCGCGGCCGCGTGGCTCCTGGCCCGCGCCCTGGGCGGCCGCATCATGTACGTAGCCGCGTTTCTCCTGTTGCTCGGGCTCGCCCCGCCTACGACACGTTGCTGGTCGGGCAGATCAACGGCTTCCTTCTGCTGAGTCTCACGGTGGCCTTCTGGGCCATGGCGCATCGCCGTGAGCGCACTCTCGGCGCGGGCCTCGCGGTCGGCACCGCAATAAAGCTCGTGCCCGCCGCGCTGGTCATCTATCTTGTGGCGCGGCGGCGGTGGCGCGCCGTCGCCTGGTTCGCGATCGGCCTCGCCCTGTTGACCCTCAGCGCGGTGCCCCTCGTCGGTGCGCGCGCTGGGACGAGGGTTGTCAGCCGCCGCGCTGCTCGCCACGGCAGCGCTGTGTTGGCCTCGGCGCGATCGGCCTCACGACGACGCGCTGGCATTCGCCATGATCGTCGCCGTGCTGCCGCTCCTGCCGCCGTTCACGTGGTTCCACCAACTCCTCCTCTTGCTGCTGCCGTTGCTCGTCGTAGGACAACGGCTCTGGCGGGACGGGCGGCGCTGGGAGCTGACGCTACTCGCCGCCCTGCTGGCGGCGACCGACGCCATGTGGGTCTTCATCGACCCGGGGCACTGGTGGCGGCTCCAAGTTTCCGGTGTCTACTACACGCTCTCCTTCCCCACCTTGCTGTGCGTCGCGTTGTGGGCCTTGAGCGCGCATGAGATGTGGCTCGTCACGCGCCGCCCGGCCTGCAACGCGCGCGAGCGTGGCAGCGGTGAGCCGGATGGCCTTCGCGCGGCCGGCGCGCTGGCCTCGCGGAAGAAGCGCCTGCGATTGACCGATCAGGAGGACGACGCGCAGCCTCGCCGGAGACGGTCACAGGCCGTGGGCCTCTTTCGGTTGGGGGGTGTACGGAAGAGGCCGGTGCGGGGATGCTCTGGATGCAGTCAGGTCCAAACTGCCGATCGCGAAGATGGTCGCCGGGGGACCTGAGAGAGGGTGACTCCGAATGCGGCGAGCGATCAGTGCTCCACCGTCGTCCCCACCGGCCGCGTCGGGTCCGAGCGCCGGGAATGGCTCGCGGCCTGCACCGCGAGCCCGCGCCGGATCACGTCCACGCTCCTGGTCAGCGGCGCGGGAGCCGGGCTCCCGTCCTCGCCTGAGGCCGTCGCCCGGGGAGTGGACGCTGATCGCCTATCTCATCGTCGTCTGCGCCGTGACGATCATGGGTCGCATCGTCGGACATCCCGTCGTGCACGCGATGGCCTCCAGCCCTGACGATGTAGCCTCCGCACGAGTGTGGCCGCTGGTCACGAGCGGGTTGCTGGTGGAGGGCCCGTTCGTGCCTCAAGTGTTGGCCACGGCCGTCCTGGGGGTGACCGCCATCCGTCTGGCGGGCGGGCGCGTGTTCTGGAGCGCCGCGGTCCTGGCGCACATCCTCGGCACCCTCCTTGTCTACGCGGGCGTGTCGATCGCCGACGCCGTGAGTCAATCTGGCATGGCGACGCTGCTGCGCGAGGCCGACTTCGGCGTGTCGCTCGTGTGGTGCGCCGCGCTCGGCGTGTTGGCGGGGGTCGCGTGGTGGAAGACGCGGCCGCTGCCCCGCTGGGCTTGGTGGCTGCTGGCCGTGGGCCCACCAGGCGCGCTCCTCGGCGTCACGCTGGTCTCCAACGGCCTCGGATTCTACGAGCACGTCGTGGCCTTTGGCCTGGCCGCCGGTTTGGTCTACGCCGCTCGGCGCTGGAACTCAGTCGGCGACCGTCTCCGGCTCCTCGGGCTCTTCGACGACCGCACCCGCTGAGGTCTCCTCCGAGGAGAAGGCGGGGGACGCGGGGGGACCACCCGGCGACTTGTCCGCACGGCGTCCCCGCGACAGTAGGTTCTCAAGGTGCAGGACCACGAGGCCGACGGCCGGCACGTCGGCCCGGCTCTCGACGGCGAGGTAGCGCGGCACCCAGTCAGGCTCGAACTTGCGGTTAAAGGTCAGCAGGCGCTCGACCTGGAAGAACCGGTCGGTGTAGCGCAGGGCCCCGCGCGTGACGCGCGTACCCGGGCCGGAGCCCTCGTCGCGCAGCAGGCCGCCGAACACCGCGAAGTTGAGCGAGACGCGCTCGATGCCGCGCTCGCGCGCCCAGGAGAGCAGCGAGCTCACCAGGAACTCGTTGAAGCCGTTGGGCGTGTCGGGCAGCCGCCTCATGGCCGACAGGGAGAGGTCGCCGGTCGCCGGCACCGGCACGAAGTGCAGAAAGCCGGCGAGCCTGTCATCGGGACCGCGGCCGAGCACGAACAAAGTGTCTTCCAGGTCGGGGCTCCGCACATCGTCGAGCGCCATCGAGAAGCCGCGCTCTGGCTGGCCGTCGCGCCAGATCTCCGAGACCTCCACGACGGCGGCCAGCGTCTTGGCGTCCAGCTCATCGGCGCGACGCATCTCGACGCGGTACCCCAGACGTTCCAGGCGGTTCACCGACTGGCGCAGCTTGCGCACGGCGCGTCCCTCCAAAGAGAACGACGAGGGGCGCACGATGGCCTCGTCGCCCACGTAGATGGTCTTCAGGCCGACCTCTTCCCAGCGGGCGCGCATCTCGGCTCCCACTCCTATCGCCGCGACGCGCCACGCCTGTCTGCGGCAGTACGCCGTGAAGTGTCCGAGGAGCGCCGGCACGCCGGCTGCCTCCCCGACGGGGTCACCGGAGACGAGAGCGATGCCCGCCACGGCGCGATAGGCGAGAAACGCGGTGTGGCCATCGTCGAAGAAATAGCGCTTGTCGCGGCGAAGCGCGAAATAGGCGAGGGAATCGCTTCCCGCGGTCGCCACCAGGCGCTTCGCCTCGCGCCACTCACGGGTGCTGCTCGTGACGCCGCTCCGCGGCGGCCGTAGAAGGACCCAGGCGAGACCTGCCAGGATGAGCACGCTGCCCACCGTGAGCGCAACCACGATGTCCCGCGAGAAGTCGCTGCCCGGCATCGCGACATCCTGGCCGATCATGCCCCAACCCGCTTGACTCGTGACCCCCGTCCACGACCAGGAGAGATGCGCGCCCGTGGCCTGCCGGATCAGCGCGGCCACACCGTAGCCGAAGACGATAGCCAAGGCGGCCGCGGCGGCCGCGACTGCTCGGGCTGGCCGGCGCGCCGAGGCCGCGGCGTAGAATTCCGAGCGCCAGTGCCAGAGGGCGAACAGAAGCAGGCCTGCGATGAACGCCGCGGGCACGTCGATGTCCCGCAGCAGGAACAGCCCGGTGGCGGCGGCGCTGAGCGCGACGGCCGCCGCCCAGGCGCGGTGCTGCCTGCGGGCGAGGCTTCGTGACAGCAGCAGAAGGCCGATGGACACGCTCACGACGAGCCCACGGATCGCTCCCTGAGCGGCTCCTTCTGGAACGAGCGCCGCCTGCAGCCCAGCGGCCACTCCTCGCCACGGACCTGTGGTCGCCGCCACGAGGCCGAGGCACCCGAACGCGGCTACGGCCGTCGCGATGAGGGCCGGCGCGCGCGAGGCGCGCGCTGAAGCCAGCGGTGATACCGCAGCGGTGGACGCCGCCGGACCGCCCGGCTGCTCCGTCACGTCCGTCCCTCCATCAGCGCCGGCGCTGCTCTCACCGGGTCAACATGCCCGCGAGCCGACGCGACCACGCCGATGCCCGTCCGACAGCCGACGCGTCCGCGGCCGGCACACAGCACCAGCGCGGCACTCATCACTGCTGCAGCAGCGCCGCGGCGCCCTTGTAGGTGAACACGGCACCGACGAGACAGCAGAGGACGAGCACGATCACCCGCTCGTGACGGCCAAGCCACGCCTT
>Ga0207931_1000402_pt1 | contig 15982 bp, 14 predicted proteins | sample NGESurdeep092012_2_FD_184478 | JGI IMG/M metagenome (GOLD analysis project Ga0207931, IMG submission 184478) | Arctic peat soil microbial communities from Barrow, Alaska - NGEE Surface sample 415-1 deep-092012 (SPAdes) | ecosystem: Environmental > Terrestrial > Soil > Wetlands > Peat ...
CGGGCAATCTCGATCAAACCTAGTTCGTGTTTTTCAAAGACCAGTTGGTGGCTCTCGGCCAGGGTCAGCAGGCTCAGGTCCTCCACCAGCCGCGTTTGAAAATGCGGAAACCGTTTCGGACAACCTGGCAGGTTTGATTTCCTTCGCCTTTATATCATTCAGGAAGTCTTCCTCAACTGACATGATGTTTTTATCTTGTTCATTATTGATGTCGTAAACCGGAACCATACCTTCTCCTTGCGCAGCTAACTAGGTGCTCAGCCGTCGGTTTTCCAGCCGTGCCTGCTCCCAGGCGGCGAAATCCACAGGCGGATGGATGATCTCGGCCTCCGCCTTGCGCTCCAACTGGGCTGCCTGGTTGGGGCAGCCCGTGACGCACAATCCGCAGCCAATGCAGCGGGCCCGGTCCACCAGCGAGACGTCCTCCCCTGCGGAGATGGCATGAACCTGGCAGCGTTTGATGCAGTCACCGCAACCGGCGCAGATCTCGGGATCAATCACTGCAAAATAGTTGGCATAAGCCACCGAGTCCTCGATCCCCCAATCATTAATGCTGCGCAGGATGGCGCAGCAGCACCCACAACAATTGCAGACGTAGCCCACCCCCTGCATCACGTTGCTAACCGTATGCACCAGACCAACCTGCTCGCTCTTTTCCAAAATTGCCAGGGCCTCTTCCCGGGAAATATCCCCGGGGACGGCGGAGCGCTCAGCATCGGAGAAACCGAGGCACATATTGACTGGAAAATCGCACTTGCGGCTGCCAAGTTGATCCTGCTGGAGGCGGCAGATGCAATCACGGAGATGGAACGTCCTGGCCGAAAGCAAAATCGCCCGGACATCATCATATGGCAGCACCCATTCAGTCTTCACCGCACGCTGGGCCGGGACCACGCGGTGCAGGGCGGGCTGCGGTTTCATGATACCCTGCGCGCCGCCGTGCGCCAGATAATCTTCGACAAGATGGGCAAGTTCATGATCCATGAGTTCCAACTGTGTCTCGTAGATCCCGACGATGAAGGGCGCCAGCCGGACGCGTGGCCTTCCATTCCCTCTATCGAGCCAGACCATGCCGCGCCGCACCAGTTCGAAGAGTTGCTCCCCGGCTTGCTCGACAGACAACCCGATCCGTTTGGCAAACTCGTCTATCGGTTCAAAAGAGCCGCCAAGTTGACTCGCCAGCGCAGCCTCCTCGGAGGAGAAAATCTTCTTCAGGATCTTGATCTCGATCATCGAAGGTGTCCTGGGGAAACCGTTGGGAAGTTTATCCAGAGCGTCTGCCAGCTGCTCGAAAACAATATCGCTCATCCTGCCTCCTCCTTCAATTCACATGCTGCGCGACCCGGACAGCCTGCAAGGTTGTAACTGAATTGCCCTCAAAATGATTTTTCCTACCATTTGACATTCCAGCTCTTAACCTTCTTCAACCAGACCAGCAATTTTCAAGGCATAGGCTTCCTTTGCATCCATATCCGCCAGACGCGTGAGCATGATCCGCTGCGCCATTGGCGATCCGGCACCATGCATGGATTCGACCAGATAGCCCACTCCACCTGCCCCCAGAGTTATATTCTCAATCAACCGCAACAGGCGTTGCCGCCACTCCGTGGGGAATTCATCTGATCCAACCAGGTATTTCTGCAATAACGGCCCTATCTCTGGATGGTTGAAGTCCTTCTCTGAGGGCATCGTAACCAGTAAACCACCGGCAATATCCTGGGCGATCCTGGCAATTTCATAGGGGAAACGGGTGACATTTAATTTTGTGACATTAGCAAGAAGCGCATCGATCAGGTAAGTTCCAGATGATGATCTTATACCTTCGTACGAAGCTGCCAGGCCACAGGCATACAGGGTTTCATTGAGATGCACCATCTCGACGAGCTTGTCTCTAATATGGGAAGCCTGGTCTGTCCCTTGCACTCTGGCAATTGCCTGCACTGCGCCAATAAGCACGTCGCCCACACCCACCTTGCAGCCACCATAACTTGCCCGGTGGTGGGCTGCAAATAGTTCCACCAGATTGCCCGCATACTGGTATTCCCGGCACATAAAAACCCATTCCCAGGGGATAAAAACATCCTGGAAAATGATAACCGCTTCATGACCACCAAACTGGTAATTGCCGACATCGATCCTGCCGCCTTCCAATTTTCGGGTATCGCTCGCTTGACGACCAACCACATAGATGATTCCCTCCGCATCTGCAGGGACTGCGCAGGCAACAGCATAATCCTGATCCACTTCTTTCAGGCTGCGGGCGGGCATAACCAGGATTTCATGCGAATTGACCGCCCCAGTCTGGTGGACTTTGGCGCCACGGATAAAAATCCCGTCTTGATTCTCTTTGACGATGCGTACATGCAAATCGGGGTCAGCCTGCTGGGATGGAGATAATTTCCGGTTACCTTTCGGGTCCGTCATGGCGCCATCCACCACAAGGTTTTCCTGCTGCACATGGGTAAGATACTTCCGGAAACGCTGGTTGTAATTGGTGCCCAATTCCTGGTCCATCTGGTAAGTGACCACGTCAAGAGCATTGAAACTGTCCAGCCCAACACAGCGTTGGAAACAGCATGCCGTACAATGGCCAAGCAAACGCTGCATCTTGATCTTATTGACCAAATCTTGTGTGCTCTGATGCAGATGGGTAAAACGATTAACGCGCTGGCCAGTCAGGTTGGATTCTGCTGTCATCAACTCAACATGGGTTGGGTCATTGGCAAGCTCATAAGTCATTGCCACCGCGTTCAACGATGGGCGGATCATCGGATGGTCAACGTAGTTTTCGATCTCTTCCCCAAACATAAAAATCCGCTTCTTCATCCCCCTCAGGCTTTCCAGGTAATCTTCTTGAGTTGTTATCATCTTTTTATCCTTGACGGTAAAACTGCTTTGCGCAAATAAACGATCAGCATGCCACCATTGGCCTATATATATCATGAAAGGGAGAATGGATACAACGGCAAGGACAGAAAGCCTAACGGCAGCCTTCCTTGTTTTGCTTAGAAAAGGCAGAAACGAGGGTGATAAATAGGGTTCAAAACCGTTTTCAGGATATCGTATGTTGGTGGTTTCTTTGGATTTTGTGTCCCCAAGTGGATACGAATATCATCCCCTTGGGGATCGTTGTTTTTGGCTTGAGAAGATCGCATCATGGGTCATTAATTAATAAGGTATCCATACAGGCCTGTTACAAAAAGACGGTTAAAAAATACTACATACTGCCTTTTTGCAGTATGTAGTATTTTGGTGGGCCTGGCTGGACTCGCCGCGTGCGTCCCCGAAGGGGAAACCAGCGACCTGGCGGTTCCATGTTCAAATCCAATAAGAGTACATTTTTTACCGTTACTTTATCACAAACAGTATGGCGGCAGCGGTGGCCGGGCGAGACTCCTTCTCATGATCGCGCCAAATCCGGCAAATCGCGCCTACGCGCGAGCGGCTGAGCCGCTGCCTGCCCCAGCTCTTATGGGGTCCGATGGGGCTGTTGTTGGGCGGCCGGATGGTTTGACGTGTTGCCCATGCCACAACAGATCTGTACTCGTATTCAGACCAGAATAAGGGGCAGCCTGATTCCACCAGCTGGCGGCTCGAGTACCCGAAGCGTTTTGTGTTTACCGTTCGAGCAGGCGGTCGATCTCCTGCATCTGTTCGGTCGTTAGCGAACCGAACTGCATGGCTCCAGCGTTTTCTGTTACCTGTGCTACTGTGCGGAAGCCCGGGATCGGTAGCGTCTTTTGACTGCGCGCCCATAGCCAAGCCAGCGCACCCTGTGCTATGGAGCGCCCGTTGCTCGTCAGAATTTCGCGCACGGCATCACGCTTGCTCAACCATTCGGTGTTGGGCTTCCCGTCTTTGAAATATTTCATCCACCCCGGGCTTTTCTCGCCGCGCACGTCATCAGCGGAGGGTCTTGTTTCGGCAGTATATTTGTCGGTTAAGAGTCCCATCGCCAACGGGCCGCGATTGAGGGCTGCCAGGTCATATTTTTCACAAAGAGCAACTACTGCCGGGTTGTCATCCAAAACATTGAGTTGCAATTGAATGGCGGCACACTTTGGTCCCTGGGCAAATACTTCCACTCGCTCGGGATAGTCTGTGCTCCAGCCATAGGCGCGGATCTTACCTTCCTCCACCAACCGTTCGAGCGTCTCGCGCACCGGTTCAGCCTTGTCAGGGGGGAAGTCGTTGTCGTGGAACTGGTACAGATCGATGAAGTCGGTGTTAAGCCGGCGCAATGAGTCTTCGCACGCCGCACGGATGCCCGCCGGAGTTGTATCGCTGCCGGTTACCTGACGAGTGGTTTCATCGAAAACAGCATTGAACTTTGTGGCGATAACCACCCCTGAACGGATGCCAGCAAAAGCGCGTCCCAACACCCGTTCGCTGTGCCCTGCTCCGTAGATGTTAGCTGTATCGAAGAGGGTGACGCCTAAGTCGAGGGCAGCATGGATAGCGCGGATGGACTCCTCATCATCCACTTCGCCCCAGCCGAGCGGCGTCTCTCCGGCCCAGAATGGGCCGCCGATCGCCCAGCAGCCAAGCCCCATCGGGCTGACTTCGATACCAGACCTTCCCAGTTTGTGCGAATTGATTTTTGACATATTCTTTCCCTTTCGTAAGATAGATCGATCCAGATCCAGGCCGGGACGAAGTCCCAATTCCATAAGTGTCACTTTACTCTTTTGTTTTTTGTGACATGAGACTCCTTTGCTTAGACGCCCAATGGTTGGCGTTACCGGCAAAACCGGACTTGGCGGGAAACAGCCAAAAGGCCAAAAAAGCCGTTGGTGTGGATTCCCTAAAAGCGGACAGCATCCCGCGAAATCGTATCGTTGATCTCGACCCACGTCCCATAAGGGGCGAAGCGGATGCGGTAGGCATTGGCATTCTGGTCAAAGAAGACATTCGGCGTGGGAGTCAGCTCAAACGTGCTGGTGGGGATCAGTTTGGGGGTTGGGATACTGGTGTCGACGTTAGTTATGACTGGAGCGGAAGCGGCAATGAGCGGGGTGATCTGCGTCCAGGTCTGGCCGCCGTCGGCAGTGCGCAGCAGGCGGCCCGAATTCGTCCAGGCCCAGCCATCCTTTGCATCGATCATTTGCAGGCTGGCGATGGGCGGAGCAGGCGCTTCTGTGGCCGGAAGCGGGGTGACTGTATTTGTCACGGTGGAAGTGGCAGGCCGGGAGGTGACCGGCCGGAGCGGCCCGCAACCCGAGAACATCGGGAGCAAGATCCCGATCGCCAGAAAGAGTTTGAATTTGGATTGCATCAATTGCTCCAGTAAAAGCGAGTGACCGTATAACTCCCTACTCTAGACTTGGACCACCGTCTCAACGGTTTGGCTTTGCGAAGCATCCCGCCGAAGGCCCCCGAGGGGAAAGGTAAGCAAACCGGTAGTGTGCGGGAGATAACGGGGCTGGAGGGCGGAGCTCAGTTGGCCGCGGCAGGAAATTTGCTTTTAAAATTCATCGATTTTCGGCTGCGCGCTGTACGCAGATCGCCCACATCTGCACGTAGTCGTGGGCGGAGCGAAACAGAGGAGCAAGATCTTCAGCAGTCAGACCGCTGTTGCGCAGGTCCTGCAGAAAATCGGGCAGCATCCCGTAATGGGCCATTCCGTCCAGGTTGATGTCAAAATCCCGGTGCGCTCCTGCCGTGGAACGAACCAGCGGGCGGTTATCCCCTTGCATCTGCTCCCACTTTTCCAAAATGGCGTTGACTCTTGCCATGAGTTCTAATGTATGGTTGTCGTGATACGGCCCCGACTCCAAGATTCCCTTCCGTGCGAAGTATCCCGCCCTTTTTTCTTTCGGCCAACCGGCAAGTTCATCGTCATCCACTGATCTATCCTCGTCGGCTGCCCAAAACCCCTCGGTCATGCGGTCAACCCAAGGCTGATCCTGGTGCGCCTCGATCGCCTCCATAAACTGGTGCAGGTTGGGCTCCGGGAAATCGCTGGGGAGATGCGCTTGAACCGCCGGGTTGAAACCGGCCTTATATTGGGCAATGGCCTGCCAGATTCTACCCTCTTCCTCATCATAACCGCTGGTCCCGCTCGGGTCGAACCGGTACCAGCGATGATCGCGCAACGGCGTGTCGTAGGCTACGCCATTGGTTTGCCGGTCAATTTCTGTGCGCCGGTCCATTTCGCGGCGGGCATCGAGATGGGTGCCAAAAGCCGCGAAAGATCCGAACCGTGGTCCGGGTAGTGCAGCCGCCCCATTGATGTCAGTTCCGATCGCCACACCTCGCCCGTCCATTTTGTTCACTGCATAGAGGAAAGCTTGAGCCCAGGAGGTACTTGATCCAGCACATGGCTGCGGTATTTTGGCAGCCAGGTCGGGCAGGCAGCGGCGCAACCCGGCGATATCCCCTTGATTGATAATCGGTGCAACCACCCCCCCCAGGCGGCTGATGCGCCTGATCTGGTCTTCGCGCTTTCCGGCTTCATGGGCTACCTTGTGGACATCGCTCGTACCATAATCTTCCTTCTTTTGATGGTCAAATTCAACCTCACCGCTATACAGCATGTCTCGGAACCAGGTATGGGAACAGATCACAGGGTAATGATGTGCTTCAGCCAGATCCAGCGCAGCATCTGTGGATTTTTCCGACATGTGATCGACATCGATGATCATTCCCCGGGCCATCAGCTCCTCGAGCACCACGGTTCCGTAGCGGTTGAGGCCGAGCTTATTAGCGTGGCCTCCCTTGAGATTGGGCGCCTGGATCGCTTCGAACAGGTTGCGGATGCCGGGAATTTGGTCGATGAGCGTGCTGCGGTGCATGGCATGCAGACGGTGTCCGGAAATTATCGCTGTGCGTTTGAGATCTTCGACTGCGTCCTCGCTGTCCTGATCCACCCGATAACGCACCCCTGTGTCCCAACGATCCTCCACAGACCAGCGTTCACCAGTCAGAAATATATTCAGCATCTCCAACAACCGCATGTATATTGCTGTACCGCCGAAGGCGTTGTTTGTCAGGTGGATGGGCGTCACCTGGCGCACCCCCAGCCCATACAACCAATCCAGTTCCTCGGAAATCAGGCGCCGGGCCTGGTCGATGTCACCATGGCTCAGCTTATCCAGATCATCGAAAGTGTGCCAGTTGCCCAGCGAATCCACCTCGATGCCAAGGATGACCACCAGGTGGTTTTCGGCGATCAATTTGCGGGCCTCTTCCGGCGAATAGGCGATTTGCAGCCAGCCCTTACCAGGGCCGCCGCTTTGCGCCTCGACAAACGCAGCCATCTCTTTCATGGCCGCAATTTGCACCTCAATGGCGCTCTTGTCATCGTGAGGCAGATTCGGGCTAGTCTTGACTGCCAGCAACTCATTATTGACCGCCAGGCAGGTGACCAGGCGCAAACCGCCCTGGTAAGCGCGATACAGCCAGTCGATATAAGCTTGCTGGTGGACGAGGGTGGTAAATCGCGGCCAGATGACGAACTCCGGCCAGCCGCCGCCTGCTGGGTGTCCGAATTCCGGATTGATGTTGATCAAACCCCCGTGGATCGGCTCGCAGGAACTGAGGGCAAATTCCATACCCTCTGGACCCGGGTGCTCAGGATCATAGGGCCTGCCCCAGAACGCCCTGCCGCCAAAGGCCAGATGGGCCATCAAATGGGCATGCAGGTCGGCAAATCCCCATAAGGCTGTGCCTGGATCGGCTTCCCAATAATCACCCCCCAAAGGAACCCGGGGAGACAATGTGGAGCGTGTATCATCTGTGGACATGGATTTTCTCCTGATGGACTTGGGCCATCGCCACAATATGTGATTAGGGGGCACTCCCATTAGGGCACCCTGCTGCCGGGATGGCGAGATTCCAAACTCATGGTAGCACATTACTTGACAAATTGTCTAGGGATGTCGCCATGAGCAACGGAGCACCCCCGCGAAGTACCCATGCAGTACCTGCAGAGTGAAGGGTGAAAGGGGCGGAGCGAAGCGCAGGGGGCAGCCGTCAAGGCGCAATATGGCGGACCCGCCCACACGGCCCACAACAATTACCTGCAAGGGAGCATGACCTACATTTTTCCAGATAAAGGACTCGCCTTCCTGGCTGACCAAGCCATGGACGTGGTCTCCATCCAGGAATGCTTTATCCCCATGGCATTGGAAGATTACATGAAAACCTGGGGCAAATCTTTGCCCGCTGAAGACCCGTTTATCCAGTAAAGAACGCGGATAGTCCCAATTGTAGGTAATTTTCGTTCGTCCCTGTTGATTTCGCAAAGTGACCAGCCCCCAATGATTGTACCATCCGTGCAGGTTGAACTTCACCAGCGCATTGCGTATTGCGTCTTAACCATCTCCGGCGAGCCCCAGCGGCGCGGCGATCTGGCGGTTGTCATAGCCCCGGCAGACCAGCGCAGTAATAGCCTGCTCGCGCAGCGAGAGCGACTGCCAGCCTCTCCACATCTCCCTGTGCGTCTGCCATTGCGCCAGGGCCGCCGCCAGCAGACCGACCACAGAATAAAGCCCCGCGAGGGGCTTTTATTTCACCGTGAAAGCGATGCTTGCCTCGGCGGTATTCCCGGCGCGGTCAGCCGCCACCACGCGCAAGGTGTGGGTCCCCGTCTTCGCCTGCCAGAACACGCCGAAGGGCGCCACATCTGATTCCCCCACCAGAACATTATCCACATAAAATTCCACTTTTGCCAGGAAGGGATCGTTCACCTGCGCCTGGAGCGCCACCTGCGGTTCCTGGGCGGCGCTGATTTCCTGTCCGGCCTGCGGATAGGAGATGGCCACCTGCGGCGGGGTATTATCCAGGGTGACCTGCACCACGGCCTGTTCCACGCGCTGGTCAGAGCGCACCACCATCAGACGCAGGGCATATAACCCGTCCAGCCCGGCAGTGTCCCATATGCCCAACATGCTTTCTGTCAGCGGAGTGGTGCTGTCCGTGCCGATCTGCACCCAGGCTTGCGGGTAAAGTCCCTGGCCGTATTCCAGTCGATATGAGACGAAATCCGCGCCGGTCGCGCTGCCCAGGATCTCGATCCTGCCATGCCTATCGGCGAACATCCCAGGTGAGGTGATGTGCACATCCGGCAAAACCGGTGGAGTCTGGAGCGTGTCATAGGCTGTCGGCGGCCTGGCAATCCCGGCGCTTTGGGCCCATGCCCGCGCTTGGGGCGGCAGGACCATGTAGGTGCGCGTTTCCACCAGTTCCGGCGAGGTGAAGACAGTGGCCAGCAGGCCGGTCTCGCGGTTGACCTGGAAGGTCTGGAAGAGCGTATCGGCTTGCACCGGCTGGCGTCCATCCAGGAATACCTCGCTGACCACGTTCGGGCAGGCTGCGGTGGGCAGCAGGCCAGACGGGTCACAGACGCTCACCGTCACGATGCCGGAGGGCATCTCCCAACTCGCGGAGGCCAGGTCGCGCACAGCGTACTGCATCAGGGCGTGCCACAGGTCGGCGGAAAGACGCGGTGGCATAGACCCCTCGACTGTGATTGGGGCAAGCCCGGACCCTGCTCCCGCCAAATAGACAACGGTCACGCGCTGGGGCGTGTAGCCCACCGTCCACGCCGCGGACGAGTCCAGGGTCGGGGAGAGTTTCGCTCCGGCCGGGCGGCCGATCTCGAGCGGGTTGGGATGCCCGAGCAAAGGCCAGCGGGCAGTCTCGTCGCTCAAGACGTGGTTCATGAGATAGGCCAGTTGCGGGCTGAGCAGGGCCTGACTCTGCGGGATCGTCCAGTCGGCCCAGACGGAGTGGTCCACAGCGCTGACTTGCAGCACGGCGGCAGGCCGGAGCGCGGCGACCGTGAGGCTCTGCCCGGCCTGGGTGCCACTGTTGGCAAAGATACCGTAAGCCCCGGCCAGCGCAACGGGAGAGAGGTCGAAGTCATCCGTGAGCAGCCCGGAGGGGAGTTCCAGCCCGAAGGAGGCGGCGATGTTCTGGACGCTCTCGGTGCCCATCTGCGCCAGGACGTTTTGCGCGGGTGGGAGGTAATCGTTGGCGAGGGCTGTGCGTAAGCGGACGGGGCCGTGATAGACCTGGCCAAGGACCGGGATGCTGCCCCGTGCTGGAACCGGGACTACCACGCCGGGGATATCCCAGCCGAGCGAGGCCGGGTTGAGGCCGCGCGAGAAACCGGTCAAATAAATGAAGGGGGTGATGGTCGTCCCGGCAGGGTGGCTGGCGAGGGCAGTGCCCTGCAGATTGCCGGTCAGATCGCCGACCGCCGCCAGGATCTGCCCGGTCTGCGGGTCGAGGATCACTGCGCTGGCGGAAGCGCCCGGCAGAGACTCGCCCGGTAGGAGAGCCGGGAGCAGGCGGGCGGCTTCGCAGGCTGAACCGTCGGGGGCGGGGAATTCAGTGGCGTCGCCGGCCAGGCGCGCCAGATGGGTCTGGACTGCGCAAACGGCCTGCAGTTGCAGGTCGTAATCCAGGCTGGTCAGGATGACCAGCCCGCCGCGTTCCACCCGGCCTGCGCCAAAGCGGGCGTCGAGTTGGGAAAGGGCGAGACTGACGAAAGCCGGGGCGATGTCCCCCTCACCCGAGGGGGGAGAGGAAAGGGGTGAGGGCGGATTCGCAATCGCCTGGGAAGCCTGTTCTTCGGTCAGCAACCCCAGTCCCTGCATGACCATCAGGGTTTGAACGCGGCGCTGCCCGGCGGCCGAGGCTGCGTCAATGGGATTGAGCGCCGGAGCCTGGCCGACCGCCGCCAGCATTGCCGCTTCGCTCAGATCGAGCTGGGTCACAGACTTGCCAAAATACAACTGCGCGGCGGCCTCCGCTCCGTAGGCATAGTGACCGTAGTCAGCGCTGTTCAAGTACCACTCCAACACCTGCTGAGGCCCGTAGCGGGCCGTGACCTGGGCTGCCAGCATGCGTTCATGGATGCAGCGCAGGGTGGAGGCCGGTTGGTCCCACAACAACAGGTCGTAGACCAGTCCCTGCGCCAGGGTGGGGTGCGCCTGCGGGTCCTGCCAGCCTTTGACGGTGTAGCCGGGGGAGGTCCAGAAATCTGGCTCGGTGAGGGCCAGGGTGGCATCCACCAGCGCTTGAGGGAACTGGCCATAGAAGATATAGGTACGGGCAGAGTCTGTGGGGGAGAGCGTGCCGATCAGATGCTGACCGGTGCGGTCGTAGAGACGCGTCGGCTGGAGCAGTTGGCCGTCCTGCGGGTTCAGGAGCACGGGGACCTGCTCGAGCGGGGGCAGGCCGCGCGTCAAATAGGCGTATGCCAGGGCCGCGGCCAGTACGAGCGCCACCACTGCCGTACTTACGGTGAATCCGAACCCGAAGACCGTCCGCTGGGAACGCTGTTGTGCGCTGCTGCGGGTCTGGTCACGGCGGTGGCGCCGCTGGCGGATGATGGTGAGGATGGATGACATGGGAGCAGGATTTATCAAGAGTTCTAAGCGCCGAGCAGGTCTTCCAGCTCCTTCGACTTGAAGTGAAGGATGCCTTCCTTCAGGAGGTCGTTATCGTATTCTTCAGACATGTTTCCCCGCCCCGTCCCCCGTGCTGGAACCGGGACTACCTCGCGGGAACCGGGACTGCCACGGGCGGACGAGGGCATCCGTCATGCGCGCCACCCGCACCATGGCCTCAACATCATGGACGCGCACGATGTCTGCGCCGCGGGTGATGCCGACGGCTACGGCGGCAGCCGTCCCTTCCACGCGCTGGTCGGGAGGCAGGTTGAGGGTATAGCCGATGAAGGATTTGCGTGACGGTCCCAGCAGGATGGGGAATCCCAGCAGGCGGATCTCGTCCAGACGGTTGATCAATTCCAGGTTTTGCTCGACCGTTTTGCCGAAGCCGATCCCCGGGTCCAGAAGGATGCGCTCGTCGGGGATCCCGGCGGAACGAGCGATCTGGACCGAATCCATTAATTCGCGCTTGACATCTTCCAGTAAATTTTCATATTCCGCGCCAGCGTAGGCCTTGCCGAGCCCCGTGCCCCGTCCAGGAACCGGGACTATTACGCTGGAACCAGGGCTACCACGCCGTTCCCGGACCTCGACATTGGCAGGCTTTGACCGGTTGTGCATCAGTATCACCGGGGCTCTCGCACGGGCAGCAAGCGCGGCCAGCTCCGGGTCGGCGCGCAGACCCCAGACATCGTTGATGATATGGGCACCCGCTCTCAGGGCTTCTCCGGCGACTGCGGCCTTACAGGTGTCAATTGAGATCAAGGCGTCCGGGAACTCGGAGGCAATTGCCCGGATGACCGGAAGCACGCGCCGTTTCTCTTCTTCAGCATCCACCGGCAGGGAGCCGGGACGGGTGGATTCACCGCCGATATCGAGGATGTCCGCTCCCGCGGCGAGGAAGCGGCGGGCTTGGTTGAGTGCCTCACCCCCCACCTCCCTGCTCCCTCCCCCCTCTCCCGCAGGCGGGAGCCCCACGGGGGTTCCCTTCGGGGATGATATACCCTGCGGGTATGATATCCCCTCCGGGGAGGATGTGCTTCGCGAAGGGGACGGGGGTGATGGCAGAAGCCCATCCCCCGAAAAACTATCCGGGGTAATGTTCAAAATCCCCATCACGTAGGTCCGTTCGCCCCACGTCAGGGTGTGGCTGCCTATGGTCAGGGAGGACATGGTAGATCTTAAACTACACCATTTGATCCAACGGGCGGACGAGCCAGGCTTCGGCGACATCAATGTCGGTAAAGATCTTGATGGCTGCCGAGGTCTCAGGCACCACCGCGTAATAGATCTCGCGGACGGCATTGGCCAGTTTGTCATTGTTGACCACCACCGCCAGGCGGATGTTGCGCGCGGCCGGGTCGCTATTCACTTCCATTGCAGTGTGAATGGCTTTCTCGGGGATTTCCTTGATCTGGCGCAGGTCGTACAGGTTGCGAGTCAGACGGTCGGAGCTAAGCAGGTGCTCCAGGGCGAAGTCGTGCCAGTGTTGAATGGTGGCATCTGACAGGTCCGTGAAGGTGAGTGCCATGCCTCCGTCCGGGCGTCGGACGACGGTATAGCCAATGCCGGGTGCAGGTTTCCAGTAAAGGGGTTTGGGTTCGGTCATCGGGAGGCTCCTGATTGGGTTGTTTTGATTATAACCGGAATGGCATTCATACCCTGCCGGCGATGCGCAGTACATACAGCGCGTCGGCGGTAACGAAGGGGTTCATCTTCTTCGTGCTTGTCCCGCCCAAGCGGACCGGCGAGTAGCCGCTGAGACTTGGCCGCGAGGCTTGCGTATACGACTCCTCGGCTGGGAAGCCGCCATCCGGCAGGCGCTTCGACTCAAGCAGGTCGAGCGCATCCTTACAGCGAGGGTCGGAAATGAACCCGGCCTCGGCCATGACCTTCAGCCCAAAAAGGATGTTGTAATGCCAGTAGGGTGGATAACTCAGCAGGACGAAATGTTTGTCCATCACGGACCCGTCGCGCTGGCGTTTGAACAGATGGCGGCTGAGAAAGATTTCAGCGGCGCGTTCGGCAGTGGTCCTGACATTTGGATCTCCCGAAACCTGTGCGTACAATGCCAGCGCCCGCAGGGGAATGAGCGTTTCCATAAACGAAGAGGTGTCCGCTTCGGGACGCTTGTCGCAGTTCCAGCCGCCGTCCGGCCACTGCCATTGGAGCAGGCGGGAAACCAGTTCGTCGGCGCGCCCATCTGCCAGCCCCAGCCGCAGCGACGACCAGACAGCATTCCCTTCCTGCGAGGCGCAGCGGCGGATGCGACCATTTATCATCCTGATATGCTTTTCGTGCGCCTTGCTCAACCAGGTGTTGAATGTGTGTTCCATGAGCGGGCGGAGCGTTTCATTTCCCGCTGGATAGCCCAGGTCGCCCAGAATGGACAGGACCCAGTGCGCACCGTCCCACTTTTTGTAGGCGCTGCTCTGGCGGTCACACGTTGTGATCAACGCCCTTATCAGGGGCGCATCCCGGACCTCAGCGCGGGCACGGCTTGCCTCGGGAGAATCATCACCCTTACCGAGCACATTGACAGCCACCTTCCAGGCCAGAGCGGGTTCGGAATTCAATTGCTCAATCAGTTGGCTCATAGCGTTTCACTCCAGTCGTATCCACCACTGACAGTAACTCACGGACGGGCCTGCCCAAAACCGGATGGACGAGGTCAGGTTCCAGGTCTGCCAGCGGGACAAGGACGAAAGCGCGTTCGTGCAGGTGCGGGTGCGGGAGAATCAGTTCCGGGGTATCGAGGATCAGTCCATCATAGAACAGGATGTCCATGTCAATCCGGCGCGGACCGTAGCGAATGGAAGGAGTCCGTCCCAATTGGGTTTCCAAATGCTTTAAATGTGCCAAAAGAGCCAGAGGAACCAGATGCGTCTCTCCCTTGAGCGCCATATTCAAGAAGGCGGGCTGGTCGGTGAGACCCCAGGGCGGCGTCTCGTAGACCGGCGACTGCGCTATCACGCGGACGGCGGGCGGCAGGGCGTCAATGGCGGCCTGGAGATTGGCGAACCGGTCGCCGAGATTGGCGCCGAGGGCGAGGTAAATGATGGATGGCGGATTGACAGTCATGCTATCCTGGTCTCAGCGCTATTGTACTCCCTCACCATTAAGAGGTTGCCCCCAACCACTTGACTCGAACCCGGTATATTCTCTATACTGGTGATGATCCAGTTCTCATTTTGCGCCGCCTATAAGGAGTTTCCGGCCAAATAGCGGCTGGACACCTGATTAGTCCGCTCACCTGCCGTGGTATCGGTCACGGGAGAGTAAATGGACATCACCTTTCTGCTCAGAGGGCACGCCCCGGTGCATAAGGCGGCTTTTTCTTCCAGGGTCATATTTTGAAGGATCGATAATATGTCAGCCATATTTCCTCACTTTTATTACCAAGGGATACCCATCAGGATTGATAAATATCCTTAAGGAAATTCTTTAGAGCCGGCATATACCCATCAAAACGGGTACGGCGGATATCATGACTGGCGCCTTCCAGATGGACTACTTTGACCTTATCGTTTACATTTGCGGCTTGTTGAGCGACTTCTGTGGAGACGATCGACATTTTTTCTTTATCCCCGATGAATAACAAAACCGGTACGGTGATTTTCTTAAATACTTCAAACGGAGCGGCTATATCCATTTTCATGGAAGCCAACGAATTCAAGAAATTGAAGCTTGCACGTTTCTTGGAATTTACCCATGGGACGATTTCATCATCCGGATAGGTGGGGTTTCCCTTTTTTGCCAGGCGGATTGCTATGAACTTTGGTATGATTTTGAACATCCGCATGAATTTCGCCATCATCTTGCCGATGTCCTCCGCCTTGAGTTCCTGTTTCCCGTCCCCAAAAATCTCCCCGGGAAGGATAATGGGCGGGTCCTCCAGGAATATACCGCGGGTCCGATCCGGATGGACAGCCGCAAAATTCATGGCAGTGTCCGCGCCCATGGAGTGGCCACCGATTACCGGACGGTCTAATCTTAATGCCTCAATCAAACCAGCAAGATCCGCAACACGTTGCACAGTGGAATAGTCCCCTTTTCCGCTACCGGTTTTACCGTGGCCGCGTGCATCTATCATGATCACGTCGTAATCGTTTTCCAATTCCTTGACCACGCGCGTCCAGCATAAACCGTCATCTCCCGCCCCGTGGTTGAAGATCACCTTCGGTTTATCCCCGCCAGTACGATAAAAGTGGATTTTTAATCCATTTGAATTTACGTAACTGTCAGACCATTTAGACATATAGAGCTCTTTTTGTAGAGTACAAAAGAAATCACATGGCACTTTTGAATTGTACTCCCATACCATTCAGGAGGTTGTCCCAAACCCCTTGACTCGAACCCGGCATATTCTCTATACTGGTGGTGATCGAGTTCTCTTTTTGCACTGGCCATGGTAGTTATCCCGCCAAACGGCGGTTGGACACCTGGTTAGTCTGCTTCCCACCGTGATATTGGTCACGTGAGAATAAATGGACATCACCTTTCTGCTCAGAGGGCTCGCCATCGGCTTTTCGATCGCAGCGCCAGTGGGACCGATCGGCGTGTTGTGCATACGCCGCACA
>Ga0207931_1000406_pt1 | contig 15845 bp, 12 predicted proteins | sample NGESurdeep092012_2_FD_184478 | JGI IMG/M metagenome (GOLD analysis project Ga0207931, IMG submission 184478) | Arctic peat soil microbial communities from Barrow, Alaska - NGEE Surface sample 415-1 deep-092012 (SPAdes) | ecosystem: Environmental > Terrestrial > Soil > Wetlands > Peat ...
AAGACGCGAGCCTGGCGTCGAATGCCCCGGACGCGCGGCGAATCAAGGGCAAGGTCAACCTGACGGAGGCGCTGGGGTCGGAGATCGTCGTCCACTTCACCTTCTCCGGTCAGCCCGTCGTGACCGACGACACCAAGCTGATCGCCGAGGAGACGGGCGAAGGAGAGCTGCACATCGCGGCCGATGAAGGAGTCAAGTGGGTGGCATTCTTCGCGCCGCGTTCCCGCGTTCGCATGGGCGACGAGATCGAGATCGCCCTCGACGTGGAGCGTGCGCATTTCTTCGACCCGGAAACCTCGTAGGCCATCCGCACCTGAGCTGAGCGGTTACCACTCGCTGCGGGCGGGCACGGCCAGGCAGATCTGGGCGTGGCCGCCCGTTGCAGTTGGTTGTCATTGACGAGCGGGCGTGCGGTCCAATCTGAAAGGTAGTACGCGCGAATGAGTCTCATGACGGGCGGCGGTGACCCGTCAAACGCTGTCCCGGCCGCCGACCCGGGCGCGCATCACGACGGTTCAGAGCTCTATGTTCCGGCGCAGACCCCCAGCTCGGAGATGTCGTTCCGGTACGGATCCGAGTGCCGTCGGGAACCGGCGTTGGTTCGGTGTTCGTTCGGGTGGTCCGGGATGCCGAACCGATGTTCGTCGCGGCGGTCCCGGATGGCGGAAACGATTACGAGAGCTGGTTCACTGCAGAAATTCCCGTGCACAACCCGATTACCAGCTACCGCATTCTGCTGGATCGTGAGTCGGCCGGCTACTCGTGGCTGAACGGCACCGGCGAGTACTTCAGGGACATCGCCGATCTTCACGACTTCCGGCTCACGACATACCCGCCCGGACCCGAATGGGCGCTGGACTCCGTGATCTATCAGGTCTTTCCCGATCGGTTTGCGAAATCCGGAGCAGCCATTGATCTGCCGCGATGGGCCCTTGCCGCGGATTGGGACAACGAGGTCATCCATACCGGTCCGGATACGTCACGCCAACTATTCGGCGGCGACCTCGACGGCATCGGCCAGCATCTGGACCACCTTGTCGAGCTGGGCGCGAACGTGCTATACTTGACGCCGGTATTTCCCGCGAGGTCGAATCATCGTTACAACGCTTCGAGTTTCGCCCAGGTCGATCCGCTGCTGGGCGGTGACCAGGCACTGATCCGGCTGGCTCAAGATGTTCACCGACGCGGAATGCGGATCGTCGGTGACCTGACGACAGATCATTCAGGCGACGACCACCAGTGGTTCACCACCGCGCTCGGGAACCCGGACGCCGACGAACGACGGTTCTACTACGTCGCGGACGACGGAAGCTACGCCGCGTGGCTCGGTCATGAGTTTTTGCCGAAGTTCGATCTGGAATCCCCGGTTCTGCGGGAGATGATGTTCGGGCCGGGCGACTCGATCGTCGCGCGGTGGCTCCGCGAACCGTTCGACCTCGACGGCTCGCGGATCGACGTGGCGAACATGACCGGCCGCTACGGGCAATATGATCACGCGAATTCCGTCGCACGGGAGATCCGGGCGACCATGGACGCAGTCCGACCGGAATCGGTCCTCCTCGCCGAACACTGCCACGACGCCAGCGGTGATCTCACCGGCGACGGTTGGCAGGGCACGATGAACTACGCGGGGTTCACCCGGCCCGTCTGGTCGTGGCTGACGGCCTCGGACAACGGACTGGGTTTTCTCGGTATGCCGGTCGGCGTGCCCCGTCGGCCCGGCATGGCAACGATGTCGACGATGCGCGACTTCGCGGCATCGGTGCCGTGGAAGGTGGCGTGCCGGAACTGGAATCTGCTCGGCTCGCACGACACTCCGAGAATCCGGACGGTGACCGGCAGCCGGGAGTTGGTCACGGTCGGCGTGGGCCTGCTCATGACCTACGTTGGATCGCCGATGGTCTTCGCTGGTGAGGAATTGGGGTACGAGGGCGTCGACGGGGAGGACTCCCGGCGCCCGATCCAGTGGCAGCGCAGAGCCGGCTGGGATGACGAAACCTTCGCTGTGTTCAAGGATCTCATCGCGGTGCGGAGCGCGCATCCAGCGCTTCGCCGTGGCGGGCTGCGCTGGTTGATCGCCTTGGACGACGCGCTCGGGTACCTGCGGGAGACCGAGAACGAGCGGATCTTGGTGGTGGCCAGTCGGGCGCCGTGGTCCGGAGCGCTGCTGCCCGCCGCCTTGTGCGGCGACTCCGCGCCGCAGACCCTCTACGGGGGTGTCGATCTCCGAATCGCCGGCGGCGCAGTGGTCGTCCCCGGCGAGGGACCGGGAATCGGCATCTGGCGGTTGGCCTGGCGACTGCGTGGTGGTGATCGCGGCTGCCTGAGGCCAGATCGATACTCCAGGCCTCGACAGCAGATTGTCCGGTTGACCGCTGACCAACGTCGGGCTGGTTCTCGGGCGCCTTGACCCGCTGCCATCGCGACCTATTCTCCTTGTTTGGTTTTCCTAGGCTTCTTGGCCTTCTTCGCCCCGGCCACCTTGACGGTGGGGCTGGCATTCTCCACCGCCGTCACCGTGTGGGCCTCTTTGTCCTCGGCGGGGACACACAGCACCGGACGGGTCGACCAGTGCAGCAGCTTGTGCGGGGTAGACCCCAGAATCGCCCCGCGGAGCGGGCTTTCACCCCAGGTGCCAACCACGATCAGCCGCGCGTCGTACTTTTCCGCAGTGTCCAGCAGCGCCGCCGCGGGTTTCGCATCGACGAGTTCGACCGCAGTGGTGACACCGGCGGCCTCGGCCGCTTCGACGGCGCGGCCCAGAGCAGTTCGGCCCATCTCGGCGAGCGCGTCGAAGTGCGCCTTGAATTCCTCCCCCCGCACGCCGCCTGGCGGCTCATCCGCGTACACGAGCACCAGGGTGTCGCCGAGCAACCGGGCGAGATCGATGGAGTAGCCCAGCGCCCGGCGCGCCCCCGGTGATTCGTCGTAGCCCAGAACAATGCTCATGACCCGTCTCCTGCCCTGTCCTTCGAGTCGGCGCCGTGCATTTCGGCGAGCAGCGCGGGGTCCACCACGCTGGGCCGTTCCAGCCAGAACCTCCTGTCGTGAATCCGCCAGAAGATCATGAAGAGCACGCCGACAAGGAAGATGCCGACACCGATGACCAATGGCGGGCCTAGCCCGAACCAGGCCACCCCGGTGTAGGAGTTCTCCGGGTTGGACATGTCGATGATCGATTCGATCAGCAGCCAGAACAGCAGGATGGCCCCGATGACCGGCCCGGCGCCGATGAGCAGGAAGTTCTTGACGCTTTTGGTCAGTTCGCGCCGGTAATAGATCGCGCAGGCGAAGCCGGTGAGGCCGTAGTAGAAGGCGATCAACAGAGAGAGCGCGGTCAACGAGTCGAACAATGCGTTCTCGCTGATCGCATTGACCACCAGGTACCAACCGATCGCGATACCGGCCACCAGCCAGGTCGACACGTCGGGTGTCCGGAACCGGGGATGGATGTGGGCCAGCGATTTGGGCAGTGCGGCCCTGCGCGCCATCGACAACCCGGTCCGGGACGCCGGAATGATGGTGGTCTGCGTCGACGCGATCGCCGAGGTCGACACCGCAAGCAGCACCACCCACGACCAGCCGCCCATAACCTCGTCGGCCAGTCCGGCGAAGATCGCCTCCTCCTGATCTGCGTTCTCCACCAGGTAGTCGACGCCCGCGTAGGCCACGACCGCAACCGCGACGGAGACATAGGTGGCCAGCAGGACAACCGTCGACACGATGGCAGCCTTGCCCGGTGTCGACGAGGACCCCTCGGTCTCCTCGTTGAGGTTGACCGCGGATTCCCACCCCCAATACGCGAACACACCCAGCAGCAGGGCCGAGGTCAGGGCGGCACCGCCGGCGCCGAAAGGATTGAGCCAGGAGAATTCCGGGGTGGTGCCGTCCAACGAGCTGTCCCCGGACAGTGCCCGGAAGAGCGCGATCCCGGCGAAAGCCAGCAGCGCCAGCACCTGCGCGATGATCAGCACGTCCTGCACGTGCGCGGACAGTTCGGTGCCGATCACACAGATCGCCGTCATCAGCAGGATGAGCGCCACGGTCATGGCACGGACGGCGATGACGTTGTCGGCCAGATCGTCGGCGCCGATGGCGAGCAGGAAGTACTTGACTCCGACGTCGGCCAGCGATCCGACCACCAGCACGCCGGTCATGCCGATCGCCCATCCGGCTATCCAGCCGAACCACGGTCCCATCGCCCGCGTCACCCAGGAGAATGTCGTCCCGCAATCGGAATCAACCCGATTGAGGTAATAAAAGGCCGATGCGATGAGCAGCATCGGCACGAACGAGGCAAGCAGTGCACCAGGGGCGTAGATCCCGACGAGCGCCACGATCGGTCCGATGACCGCGGCCAGCGAGTACGCCGGTGAGGTCGAGGCCAGACCGATCACCATCGAGCTGACGAAGCCAATGGCGCCTGGCTTCAAAGTGGCGGCTGGTGCACTCTTTTCCGGGACCGATGTCATATGCCCTCCAAGTCGCGGCCCGTAACGGACGGTGCCGGTTCGAGTCGCGAACCCGCGCGCACGACAGCGTACGCAGCGTTACGCGGATCGATTCTCCTACCCGGGCGTCGGTCCGAGCTTGGGCTCATACTGTCACTAGATCGGCGCAATCGCCGTATCGGTTGTGTCTCTGAGTGAGAATTCCTGCGAAAGGGTGCTTCCATGCGAGTCCTACTTGTCGGAGCCGGAGGTGTTGGCGGCTCGATCGCGTTGATCGCGGCACGGCGGACCTTCTTCGAGGCGATGGTCGTCGCCGATTACGACACGTCACGGGCCGTGCGGGTCGCGGAGTCCGTCTCCGACCCGCGTTTCATCGCAGCGCATGTCGACGCCTCCGACACCGCAGCCGTGGTGCAACTCCTGGTCGAGCATCGGTGCGACGTTCTCGTCAATGCCACAGATCCCCGTTTCGTCATGCCGCTGTTCCGGGCCGCTCTGGAGGCAGGCGCGCACTACCAGGACATGGCGATGTCGCTCTCCCGCCCACATCCGGACGAGCCCTATTCGAAGACCGGCGTGAAGCTGGGTGACGAGCAGTTCGAGCTGGCCGAAGAATGGGAGAAATCGGGCAAACTCGCCCTTGTCGGCATTGGGATCGAACCCGGAATGGCCGATGTTTTCGCCCGATATGCCGCAGATGATTTGTTTTCCGAGATCACCGAATGCGGCGTGCGGGATGGCGGGAACCTGACCGTCTCCGGCTACGACTTCGCGCCGAGCTTTTCGATCTGGACCACCATCGAGGAGTGCCTCAACCCGCCGGTGATCTACGAGAAGGACCGTGGATGGTTCACCACACCGCCGTTCAGCGAGCCCGAGGTCTTCGAGTTCCCGGAGGGCATCGGCCCGGTCGAATGCGTGAACGTCGAGCACGAGGAAGTGCTCCTGATCCCGCGGTGGGTCGACGCCGGCCGGGTGACCTTCAAATACGGGCTGGGTGAGGAATTCATCAATGTCCTCAAGGTGCTGCACACGATCGGGCTCGACCGCACCGATCCGGTCACTGTTCGCGGAGTTCAGGTGTCGCCCCGTGATGTGGTGGCCGCGTGCCTGCCCGACCCGGCGCAGTTGGGCGACCGGATGTCCGGCAAGACCTGCGCGGGTCTGTGGGTGAAGGGCGTCGGCAAGGATGGCGAGCCTCGCGAGGTGTACCTGTATCACGTGGTCGACAACGACTGGTCGATGCGTGAGTACGGCGCGCAGGCCGTGGTGTGGCAGACGGCGCTGAACCCGGTGGTGGCGCTCGAATTGATGGCGTCCGGCGCCTGGGGCGGTGCCGGGGTGCTCGGCCCGGAGGCCATGCCGCCCAAGCCTTTCCTGGACCTGGTCAACGAGTACGGTTCGCCGTGGGGGATGCGCGAGGACTGATCCTGCCTGCCAATCCGTGGGCCCTCTTCACTGGCAGGGTTGTGCACCTTCCCGTAGCGGTGCAGGAGGGCGTCAGACTGCGGTAGCGGCCTGGCGTGGATGACGGACGCCACCTCGCTCGCCCTGCGCGCCTTCCCGTCGTCGGCGACCGGGCGTCGGCTGGCGGGTGCGGTGCGGGTGCGTGCGGTTCGCGGGCGGCGGGTGGTTCGCGGTTGCCGGTTGGCGGGTGACGGTTCACGGGTGGCGGTTTGCGGTCCGCGGCAGGCGCCGGACGTGACGATATGGCTGCGATGCCGCATGATCATCCCGTGAACGTCATCGTCTTCGGGGCATCCGGCATGGTCGGTCAAGCGGTGCTGCGGGAGGTGCTGGCGGACCGCCGGATCGAAAGGGTCCTCGTGGTGGGCCGCACACTGCTGCCGGATCGCCCCGATCGAGTGCAGGAGATCGTGCACGGGGATTTCTACGACTTCTCGGCGCTCGCCGGAGACATGACAGGCTACGACGCGTGCTTCTTCTGTCTCGGGGTTTCCTCGACCGGGAAGAAGGAGCCGGAGTACCGGCGGATCACCTACGACATCACCATGGCCGCCGCGACCGTCCTCGCCCGGGTCGACCCGACCATGGCCTTTCTGTACGTGTCCGGGATGGGCACGGACAGTTCGCAACGAGGGCGGCTGATGTGGGCACGGGTGAAGGGTGCCACCGAGAATGCGTTGCTGAGCCTGCCATTTCGGGCGTACGGCATCCGGCCCGGCTTCATCCTGCCCGTGCACGGAGTGCGCACAAAGACGCGGCTCTATTCCGCGGCCTATCAGGTCACCGGTTGGATGTACCCAGTGCTGAGGCGAATCGCGCCCGGATATGTGATGACCTCCGAGGAACTCGGCCGGGCCATGATCGTGGTGGCCGTGGACCGTCCCGACCAGCGGTTGCTGGCCACGAAGGATCTCAAGGCGCTTCTCGACGCGGTGTGACACGTGCACCAGACCCTGTCATGGGCGGCGCCGGCCGGCGCGATGCGTCTTCGGGTGGATCTGGATCATCGCCCGACCACCGCCCGGCCCTCGACGCGCAAACAGCATGGACCGAACCCACGGCGCCGATCGCCCAAGGGTGTGCTCGTGGAATTGCCCCTGCCAGCGACGAGGCCCGACCGTGCCTCGTCGTGCGGATACCCGGCGATATGTTCACGCGTCCGACACCCGCGCCGTCGGCCGACCGCCTGCTCGTACTCACCAGAGATGCCTGCACCATCTCCCGCAGCTCCGGGTCGACCCCGGCTTGCAGGCCGCGCATGGTGGACACCCCGGTGCGGATCTGCTCCACGCCGACGGTGCCAGCGTCCACCGCGGCCCGCAGCTCCGGCAGCACCGGTGGGGTTTCCCCGCCGGTGGGCTGGTCCCGCGGCAGGACGGCGCGGGCGGCGCGGACCCGGGCGGCGGCATCACCGGGGGAGATGTACAGCCTCTGCCGCAGCAACCCGGCCGTCGAGGCCGCGGCGTGCCGCTCGCAGACCCGGCGGGTGTCCAGCTCCCCGGTCAGGTGGATTTGCGCGGCGTACACCAACCGCCCGACCCGCTCCAGAGTGCCGGCCAGGGTCAGCAGACCGTCATCGTCGATCTTCCAGAACGCGCTGCCCCGCAACGCATCCAACCCGGCAGACACCGACCCGGCCACCGCGGTGGCGTGCTCGACGTCGCTGATCGGCTCCATGAACAGAACGCTAGACCACAGCACCGACAGTCCCCGGAAACCGACAATTCGGGTGCTCAGAGCGGCCGTCCGCCGGCTCTTCAAGCCCCCGGCGCGGGCCGGGGTCTGGTGAACCGAGTCTGGTGAGCCGACGGGGCCTCGAGGCGTGGGGCGTCGCTGCTTGCACGCCCGCGGTGACGACGAAGAACCGTTGCTGCGAATCAGGTCCCGCACGAATCAGCGCGATACGGACCGCGCGATGCGGCATCCGACGTCGTCGATCTTGGACGCCGGGTCAGTACCGCAACCAGGCGAGGGCTTTCGGGTCGACGACCGGTCAGGTCCTTCAGTTGCGGTGGCTACGAGGGCGCACCGACTCCCGGCGGCTCCGGTCCTCGTCACACCATCCGCCGCCGCGGGCGCGGTAGCCGTCCGCGGTTCTGTCCCACTCGACACCCTCGCAGGAACTTGCACGCGCATGAACCTCGCTGACCACAGCCCGAGGACACGCTTGGGACAAGGCATTTCGCCCGCCGGCGCTCTCCGGCACTGAGCTCTGGACGACCACCCACGCGCGGATAACGGCGCGATGCGGGCAAGAAACCCCCCCGGGCGCGGCCGTGTCGCCGCGCCTGGGGGGATGGGGGAGTACCGCTCGAGGTCAGTTCGCCGGGCAGTGCCGCGTACTCATCGCCGCAGCCAGGCGTCGCCGCGGCCACATGCCGCCCGCGGAGTGGCGCGGCATCGATTGCCCGGAGTTGGTGCAGGATCACGCCGCGGGCGAACGCGATGAGGGGGCTGCAGTCGTCTCATCGCCTCGTCACCGTTTCCACTCCCCGTCGATCCGGTAAGACATCATCCGACTGACGTGGACGGTGCGCGACTGGTCGCCCACTGCCGGCCGAGTTGGTTGGCCCGCCGCCGCCCGCGGGTTCCGGCATCCGGGGGGATGGGTTGCACGCGGTAGTAGAAGACGACCCATCCGTCATAACCCTCTTCGTCGGGGCCGCCATGACGGTGGTACCGGGAATCCGCAGCCATGCCGACACCGACGTAGGCGCGATCCCCGACCTACCCCGACTGCACGACCCATGTGAGCTCGACCCGGTCGCCACGCACCTCGAGTTGCCGGCCACAGCCCTGGGGATGAAGCCACCAGCGGAGCTCCCGACCGTGAGAGTCGTTGCCCCAGCACCGGAGAACCACTCGGTCCCCCACGTACAGCGTCCGAGAAGTGTCCACCGGGGTGCCCAGCGGTTGACCCCGATTGGACGGGTCCGTTGCTGCGCCCTGAGGGTCGGTGACGGATCGGATGTCGGTGTACACGAACCCGGCCGGATCGAGGTCCGTCTGTGGAATCTCCGCCAGGATCGGCCGGGTCACGGGTCGCACTTGTTTCTCCGTTCAGTCCGTTGCCTGAGTTTCGCCAAGGAATGGCTGGTTGCGGCGAGGGCACTTGCGGGGACTGTTGAAACCCGCCCGTTTCCGGTGTCGGGGGGACCGGAAACGGGCGGGCCAGTGCCCCTGGGAGGGGTCGGGATCGGTCGCGGGCGCATGATGCCGCAACCGAAATAGGGGGACTTCCGAGGGATCGTGCCGCGCTGACAGGGGCGATGGGCACCGCTGAAGCGTGGCGGAATGTCGCCGGGGTCTGGGGCGACAGGCTGTGCCCGAAGCCTAACGACAAATCCGGCGTTTTGCCACCAGCGGATCGTGGCGCTGCGTCAGCGGCAGAATATGTCGGGCGTCAGGGCGGTGTTCGTGCTCGACGGCGGGAGGTCGATGGCGATCCGGTGTCGTCGATGACGCAGTGGCTCCCAGTAGGGCTGAAAGGCACGCCAAGAGGGGTCGAGAGGCCCGTCCCAGCCGGACCACCGGCTGCATAGGCTGGCGCCACAGGGTGGGTTCCGTTGCCCTGAAAGGGATGATCGCCATGGTCGCGGCGGTAGGGGTCCCGCGGATCGATCCGGCCGACCAGCTCGACGCCATCGGTCAGGCCGTGATCACCACTGATGTCCAGGGCGTGGTCGTGTACTGGAACCGCGCTGCCCAGGATCTCTACGGCTGGACGCCGGACGAGGCAATCGGACGCAACATCGCGGTGCTGACCGTGCCGGAACTGGCCCAGGACACGGCCGCCGACATCATGGCAGCCCTAGGGGACGGGATCCCTTGGTCGGGTGGGTTTCCTGTGCGCCGCAAGGACGGAAGCAAGTTTCCCGCTCTGGTGACCGATGCGGGTATCTACCGCGACGGCACGCTGGTCGGCATCATCGGGGTCTCGACCAATCTCGGAACGGCGCTGCGACCGTTGCTCGAGCGTTCGACCGACGCCGCCTTGGTCATGCGGTCGGATGCTGTGATCACCTATGCCAGCCCCGCGGTGCGCCAGCTCTTCGGCTGGCGGGAGGAGGAGATCATCGGGCAATCGATCGTTCCGTTGCTGCATCCGGAGGACAGGCCCGCTCTCGGCCGGTTCCTGGAGAAGATCCTTGCCCAACCCGGAGTGCACCCGCCGCTGGAAATGCGCGTCAGGCGCGGCGACGACTGGGCCTGGGTCGAGGCGGCGATGACCAACCTTCTCGACGACCCGGTGGTCCGCGGCGTGGTCTGCAACCTGCGGCTCAACCCGAGGCGCACGGCCCAAGAGGAGGCCGAGAACCGCGCCCAGCAGCTCCAGACGGCGCTGGATTCCAGGGTGATCATCGAGCAGGCGAAAGGTTTCCTGGCCGGCCGCGACGTGATCAGCCCGGAGGCGGCGTTCGAGCGGCTGCGCCACCATGCACGGGCCCAGCACGTGGCGATCCGTGACGTCGCGCGCCGGGTCCTTGACGGCGAACCCCTGGCCTGTCCCGCGGATTGATGACGTGTGGTCGCGAACTGGCGGCGAGCCCGCCGACGCCATCGGAGCGCATGGCGGCGTGGTTGGCCACCGTGATCAGCGTGAGTCGATCAGCTCGACATCACCGAGCAATCATCGAAGATGACCGCGCCGATCGCCACCGGGAGCATCGGCTGCGCCTGCGACTCCGCCTGCGGTATCCGGTCAGCTGCAGCGACCGAGCCGGTTGGCGCGTCGGAGCCAAACGCATTGATCTTCAAGAAGGAATTGGCCGATTGCTGCGGTGAGCGTCGTCCTTGCGGGTGAAGGGCCTGGAATGTCGTCCTTGGATGGGTGACCGGTTGACGAGGTAGGAGGTCGAGTCCATCCTGGGATTTGGCGATGGACTCAGCCTCGTTCGGGTTTGCTAGGAATGGGCGGCGCGGACGCTGGCAGAGGTGTCGGTGAGCAGCGTCCTGAGGTCCTGGCAGAGCTGGTCGGCGGCTCGTTCGGCGCTGGCGGAGACGCCGCCCATGCCGAAGAAGCCGTGGATGAGATCGGGGTACTCGCGAAGAATGGTGGGTACGCCGGCGGCGGCCAGCACCTTTGCGTAAGCGAGGTCTTGGTCCAGCAGCGGGTCGTGATGCCCGATGCCGATGATCGCTGGTGCCAGATCGGCGTGGCTGTCGGCGTGCATGGGGGACACCCGCGGGTCAGTTGCCAGGTCGAGATCGTCGGCGAGGTACTGCCGTTCGACCCAGTCGTCCTGTCCGACAAAGAACCCGTCCGTATTGGAATCGATACCGCTGGAATCGATACCGCTGGAATCGATACCGCTGGAATCGATACCGCCGGATTCGACGCCGGCGACGGCCAGTCCGGCGGCGAGGTCGACCGCCGGGTAGATCAGCAGTTGACCGGCGAGTTCTCGCCCGGTGTCGCGGCAGTAGACGGCGACGCTGGCGGCGAGGTTGCCGCCGGCGCTGTCACCGGCGAGTGCGATCCGGTCGGCACGGCCGCCGAGTTCGTCGATTTGGTCGTAGGTCCAGTCGGTGGCGGCGATGCAGTCCTGGTAGCCGGCCGGGAAGGGGTTTTCGGGGGCGAGGCGGTACTCCACGTGGACCACCACGGCCCCGACGGTGGCGGCCAGTCGGCGGGCGTGGCCGTCGTGGGAGTCGAGGTCGCCGATGATCCAGCCACCGCCGTGAAAGAACACTATCGTTGCGCCGGTGGGATTCTCGGGCCAGTAGACCCGGACGGGTAGGTCACCTGCCTGGCCCGGGACGGACCGCTCTTCGATGCGGGCCACGTGTTTCAACACCGGCGGGTAGTAGCGGGCGCGGATCTCGACGCCGCGTTGGCGGGCCTTCTCTCCGGTGGTGTCCTTGAACAACGGGGGTTCTCCAGTGTCCTGCATGGCTTGCATCATCTGGGCGATGTCGGGGTCGAGCATGGGTGTCCTCCTACGGGAATGTCTGGGGGTGTGCGATCACCCGCGGCCACCGCGTCCGGGCGGCCGCCGGCTCAATTGACGACAAGGTCAGGTCGGGCCGCCGCTGCGGTCGCCTGCTGGTGTTCGGGCTTCCCGAGGTCGTGCATGTGCGTCTTGTAGGTCTCCCGCATGGTCAGCCCGGCGATCGTGGCGATCAGCGAGGCGACGCAGCCGAAGATCGCCACCGGTACCCAGTTGGCCAATGTCGGACCGGCGAGGATCGCCGCGATGGAGGGGGCGAATCCGCCGAGGGCGAATCCGAATTGGGTGCCGACGGCCACGCCGGACATCCGGACACTGGTGGAGAACTGCTCGCCGAACAGGGCGAACCCGACTCCGCCGTAGGCGGGGTAGACGATGCCGGACAGCAGGATGCCGATGAGGAAGACGAGCACGATGTTGCCCTGGCTGACTGCCCAGATGAACGGCCACACCAGGCCCGCGGACCCGAGGGCGCCGACCAGGAACACCGGTTTGCGGCCGATCCGGTCGCCCAAGAGTCCCCAGGCCGGGATGGTGCCGAGCGCGACGAGGTTGGCCGCGATGATCATCCACAGCATGCTCGTCCGGGACATGCCTACTGTGGTGACCCCGTAGGTGAGGGCGTAGATGCTGAAGATGGTGCTGATGACCGAGACCAGGGCGGCGAACAGCACCTTGAACACGTCAGGGGTGTAGTTCCGGAACAGCGACCTGAGCGGGGCGGTGGGCACCTCGTCGTGCTGCTGCTCCTCGGTGAATGCAGGGCTCTCGTGCAGGGTGCGCCGGATCCACCAGCCGACGAATACGACGACAGCGCTGAGCAGGAAAGGGATCCGCCAGCCCCAGGACAGCAGTTGGGGTTCGGGCAGCGCCGCGATCGGGATGAAGACGGCCGTGGCCAGGATGTTGCCGCCCTGGGTGCCGGCGAGGGTGAAGCTGGTGAAGAACGCCCTTCTGTTGGCCGGAGCGTGTTCCAGGGAGGTGGAACTCGCACTGGACTGCTCACCGGACACCGCCAGGCCTTGCCAGACCCGCAGCACCAACAGCAGAATCGGTGCGGCGAAACCGATCTGGTTGTAGGTGGGGAGCACGCCGATCAGGAAGGTCGCCAGGCCCATCCCGAACAGGGTGATGAACAGGACAGTCTTGCGGCCGATGGTGTCACCGAGGTGACCCATGATGAAGGAGCCGATCGGCCGGGCCACGTAGGCCACCCCGAAGGTGGCCAGTGACGCGATGGTGGCGGCCGCCGCGTTGCCGGCCGGGAAGAAGATCTTGGGGAAGATCAGTGCGGCGGCGGTCCCGTAGATGAAGAAGTCGTAGTACTCCAGGGCGCTGCCGATCCACGCGCTGATCGCGGCCTTCCGCGGCGTCTTCCGCAGCTGCGGCTCGTGCGAACCCACCGGTTCCACCAGGGCGTCAGGCATGGCTGTCCATCAGGGCCGGGGTTGATGATGTGCTCACGCTCGTCCTCCTTGACTCGTCGTCGCTTGTCTGAGTAAGGAGTCTGGAACCAATCGTGATAACAGTCCAATACCAATGCTAGCTTTCAGTGATCGCACTGGCTTATCACGGAAAGGATAGTCGGACGTGGAACTCAGATGGCTGACGGCGTTCGTCACGGTCGCGGAGGAACTGAACTACCGACGCGCCGCGGAACGGCTGCACGTCGCTCAGCCGGCGATCAGCCAGCAGATCATGAACCTGGAAAAGGACCTCGGTGTCAAGCTTTTCGACCGCAACAACCGTTCGGTCCAACTCACTGATGCAGGTGACGCGTTCCTGGCGCCGTGCCGGTTCGCCCTCAGTGCGCTGGAGAACGCCGGGCTGTCCGCCCGGAACGCGGGAACCGGTGAATACGGCAAGATCAGGCTGGGCTTCAACGCCGGATTCACCACCGACCACCTGGTCAGTCTCGTCCAGGTGCTCCGCCGTGAACACCCCAACCTCGAGCTCACCATTGACACCTCCAGGCGCACCCCGGACATCTTGAAAATGCTCAGGGACCAAGAGTTGGACGTCGGGCTCGTCGGCGGTCCCGCCAAGGGATCCGGACTGGAGAAACGGAGAATCTCGCCAACGCGGCTCGGCGTCGTGCTGCAAGAGGCACACCCACTCGCGCGAGCTGCTTCGGTGCCCGTCCAGGCGCTCGCCAACGAACACCTCGTCCTCCTCGAATCGACACCGGGCTGGTCGATCCGGCGGATGGTGGACGATGCGCTGGACCGAGCGGGCGTCACCCCGGACGACGTCACCACCGTGGCCGACGGTATGACCATGCTGGCGTTCGTCGCAGCCGGCGTCGGAATCGGCTTCTCGTCCCTGAACGCTGCTGCCTTGACTCCCCGGCACCTGAAGATGATTCCGCTCGCTGAGGGTTCCGACGTCACCACCAGCCTGGTCTGGAAGGCCTCCAACGAAACACCCGCCCTGCGTATGGTGATCGCGGCAGTGGAGCAGCATCTGGTGGTCGACGCTCACTCGCGCTGATTCACACCGGCGTCGGTGCCCGTTCGGACGTTCGAGGGTGCTTGCGCAAGTTGAGGCAGTACCGACCACTCCCGGACAGCGTCGGTGCTCAGCAGGATTTCGAACCTGCGACACATGGTTGAGGAATCCGATAGCCCATGCTCTTTGACTCGGGCATATGCGTCATGGATTGGCGTGTCGTGAAATGGTCGTTCAACAACACGCGGTGAACTCGGTCACCCCCTCCATGGCAGCCAGAACGCTGATGACGCCGATAGCGCACTAGCGAGCACCGACCTTTCTGTCAGCTGCGTGTTCTGGCCGTTCTGGTTCTGGGAGCCGATTCTTGCGGTGATCGGCACCGGCGGCCGGCTATGTGACAGTGCCCCCAGCAGGATTCGAACCTGCGACACACGGTTTAGGAAACCGATCTCCTATATGCTTTGACCAGCAGGTATAGGCTTCAACTCTGCGTGTCGTGCAATAGTCGTGCAATAGCGCACGGCGAATATCGGTGACGAGATGGCGCCAAGGGAGACCGTTGTGGCTGGACGGCAACGCCGATCATGGGGGGCAATCCGTCAACCGCCGTCCGGTAGATGGCAGGCGAAGTTCACCAACGCCGAAGCGGGCCGTCTGTTGCCCGCCCCGGACACCTTCCCGACCAAGAAGGCCGCGAACGAATGGCTCGCTACAAAGCACGCTGACCTCATCCGGGGATTGGACCTCGACGACAGGGCGGGTGAACGACCACTGAGGTCTTGGTGGGCCGGGTTCGAGCGCTCCATGACAACCCTCAAGCCAAAGACGCAGACCGCCTATGAAGCGGCTTGGCGGTTGCGGATTGAGCCCACCTTTGGGCGTCTTCCTGTACGTCGTATCCGGCCAAGCCACGTCGAGGACTGGCTAGCGACGATGGGACAAACGGGCACCAGTGCGTCAAAGATCATCGAGGCGCACGGCGTTCTCAAACGCGTCCTAGACCGCCCGTTGCGCGATCGAGTCATCGCAACGAACCCGGCGCTGCTGCGGAAAAAGTCTCTGCCGCGTCGACCGACGACTGATCGACCAGTGTTAAGTCCAACCGACATTGAGCGACTTGCTCGCGCGATGCGACGTGATGACGACAGGACCCTGGTCCGGCTCCTTGGATACGGCGGGTTACGCATTGGCGAGGCGTTGGCACTGAGACGACGAGATCTTGACCCGGCGCGGAGTACGTTGGCAATCCAGCGCAGCGTTGAAGATGTCAAAGGTCGATTAATTGTCGGCGAGACGAAGGCGGGAGTCGGCAGGGTGATTACCCTGCCACGGGCACTGAGCGCCGAGATTGCGGCAAGGTGTGAGCTGTTACCGGCCGAAGCCGACGCACTCATTTTCGGCAAACCGCAAAGGGGGTTATCGTCGCTATCGAAACTTCATGCGCGACTCGTGGGATTCCGGCAGTTGAAAGCCTGAACATCGATGTTCGGCCCCATGATCTACGCGCAACCTGCGCCTCGTTGTT